>Ga0247668_1000181_pt1 | contig 17888 bp, 16 predicted proteins | sample CNK09_metaG_FD_182737 | JGI IMG/M metagenome (GOLD analysis project Ga0247668, IMG submission 182737) | Soil microbial communities from Purdue University Martell Research Forest, Indiana, United States - CNK09 | ecosystem: Environmental > Terrestrial > Soil > Temperate forest > Bulk soil...
ATCGCCGGGATAATCCAGGGCCAGCAGACTGCCCGCCGAACGGGCGATCGTGGCGATTTCATCGCGCGCCGGAACGATTGCCGTTACCGAGGGCCATGCCGCGCCCGAAAACGCGACATCGTCATCGTCTCTTTCGCGAAACCGCCAGAACATGCCGCGGAATGCGAGAAGGTAGACCCACGCGGCCAGGGCAACGAGACTGACAACACCAGTGAACATCATTTGAGGTAGCCCGCCGCGCGGAACCACTGAACCGCATCTTCGATGCCTCGCGAAAAGGGCCGTGCGCTGTATCCCAAGTCGCGTTGCGCTTTGGCAGAGGTGAAGAACATATGATGCTTCGCCATTTTAAGGCCGTCCGCGGTGATGAACGGCTCCTTGCCGGTCAGCATGGCAATTGCTTCCGCCGCATAGGCCAAAGGGAAGAGCGGCGTTCGCGGCAATCTTACGCGGGGTGCCCGCCGGGCCGCCAGTGAGGCGATGACGGCGAGCATCTCTTTCAGCGTCACGTCCTGACCGCCCAATATGTAGCTTTGGCCGGTTTGGCCGCGTTCCAGCGCCAGCATATGGCCCTCCGCCACGTCATCGACATGGACCAGATTGAGGCCCGTCTCCACGAAAGCCGGCATCCGCCCGGCGGCAGCCTCGATGATGATGCGGCCCGTGGGCGTGGGCCGGATGTCGCGCGGGCCAATGGGCGTGGAAGGGTTGACGATCACAACCGGCAGGCCCTGCTCCACCATGGTTTCGACCAGCCGCTCGGCTGCGACTTTGCCCCGCTTATAGGCGCCGATGGCGTGTTGTTCTTGCAGGCGGGCGGTCTCGTCGGCAGCCCCGCCCGTCTTCGGCTTCAATGTCGCGACGCTGCTGGTGTAGACGATCCGCTCGACCCCGCACTCCCGGGCCGCCTGCATCGTGACGCGCGTGCCGTTGAGATTGTTGTGGTACACCTCCATCGAATCGCGCGCCCAAAGCCGGTAATCGGCGGCAACGTGAAACAAATAGCGCACATCCTTCAGCGCGCTGCGCATCGAAGCGGCGTCTTTCATGTCCCCTTGGACGATCTCGCAATCAAGAGCGGAGAGATTGGCCCGCGGGCTCGAGGCGCGAACCAGCGCACGCACCTTGAAACCCCGCGCCGCCGCGGCCCGCGCAACCGCCGAGCCGACAAAGCCGGAAGCTCCCGTTACCAGTACGCGATCTGCAATTGCCATCCGCACCTCTCCACCCTGCCAAAATCTACGTCAATTTTCGGGGCGCAAGAGCAATCATCGAATATGCGTGGGCCACCAAGCTTAAGCTTGGCATTTCGTGAAATCGAGTCAACCTGCGTTGTCGGACCAAGCACAAGGCCAAACAAAAAGGGCGCACCCGCATTCAAGCGCGCACGCCCTTTTCACCTCAAATCGCGAGGGACTTCTACCGTAGAATCTGAATTGGCGATGCCAACCAACCCAGCGTCCCGTTCCGCTGGCGGTCCTTCAACGTCGAGCCGTTGTTGTTGAAATAATATTTGAAGCCAAAAAGGAACGTATTCTCATGGCCGCCGCCGCTTGAAATCTGCGTGTTGCTCCACGAGGCAAAGCCCGATATCGGCAGCATCTCCGAGAACAGATATTCGCCGCCCAGCGAGTAGGTGGTGAAATTGCCGGAATCGAAGGTCAGATAGTCGACGGCTGTCCACAGCGCGACATCAGGAATCGCATACCACGTCGCTGCCCCGCCGAAATAGTTGCCGGTAGCGCTGCTGCCGCAACTGGACCCTTCGCCGCCGCAACCGCTGAAACCCGCAGTCGCGTGGAACCAACCACCTTTCACGCCGAAGGTGATCATGTCGTTGAGATAATATTCGCCGAACGCCCCGTAGGTGGATGTATCGAGCTGGTCGCCCGAGCCGCTGCCCAGAAGTTCGACGCGACTATAGGATCCTGTGCCGCCGACCCGTCCGATGGCACTGGCCCAGAAGATGCTGCCGCCGATGCTCCAGGTGTCGGCATCGTTGCCGTGCGTTCCGATATGCCCGTAGCTGCCGTCAATTTCGGCTGCGAAATTCGGGATATCAAATCCGTACGCGCCCGAACCGCTGATTCCGTAGGAATCCAAGCTTGAATCGGTGCCTGCGCCTTTGAGGAACGAGTTGCCATACATCCCGGTCAAGGTGCCCGCAAAGCCCACTGGGGCATCGGCCAAGGCCGGCGAAAGCGGCATTGCTACCGCAACTGCGGCACACACCGACGCATACAAAATACTCTTTTTGATCATGTAGTTGTCTCCATTCCCCGATTCAGACGCGTGATCTACGCGTCATGGATGCTGCTAGTGCGAACTATCCTTGTAAGGTCGATTCCCGCAAAACGATAGAAAAAAGCGTGGGGCGGAGCCCGGGGGGATTATTTCTCTTTTATGATCAGCGGGGTGTAGCCGCGAAGAAGAAGGTGGGAACAATCTGCGAACCTCCATCATGGCGCCGGCGCTCATGGCCGGAGCGCGCAATGATGTCGAACCCCGCCGCTGCTAGCGTGGCCTCGATCCGTTCGCCATTAAGTTGCATCGGCGCCAGCATTTTCCGGCGTCTTTCATCGAGACGCGCGAGACGCTGCCGCAACAGGGATTCGTCTTCCGGCAATGCGATGCCGCGTGCCGCCAGCCCCGCCAGCATCTTGCTGTGTGTTCGATAGAGGCTGGGAACATTCCCCGGCTGTTGCGGCAATGCGCCACGGCTGACCAGGATCAGGATTCCCGAACCCGCGAGCGAACGCCCGATATTACGCAGGAATTCCACCTGCAGCGTCTCGGGAACGAACAACAGGACGTTGTGCGCGAGCGCCACATCGTAGGTTTCGCCAAGCGCCGTACTGAAGAAATCGGATTGGATCGTTCGCAGCGACAGATTTTCGGTCTCGGCAAATCGCCGGCACACCGCTAGCGGCGTTGCGCACCGGTCCGCGACGGTGATTGCCGGACCTTGAGCAACCGTCGCCCGGGCCGCCATTGCGAGCAGGCCGGCATCGGCAGCGCAGGCGATCAGCAATTTTCCGCTCACGCCCAGATGCGTGGCGAGGAGCGGCGCGAGCATGTCCCCGTCCATCGCGATTGCATCGTGGAGGCCGGCCAGGCGCCCATAGCCGAAGAGCGCATGATAGTCGGCACATTCGCCGCACGAATTTTGCGCGATGCGGAATTCATAGTCCGCCAAATCAAGCAGATCTTCGCGGAATTGCGCCCGCGCGACGTCCGTCGTCACCGCCGGCCTCTCGATTGTCATGACAACATCCGTTCGCCACGGGGCGCGCCTTAGCGCAGAGGCCGCAAGATTGTAAGGTCGCAGACGAGCTGATAATCAAATTTTCCCCAGTTGCGGGCGCTGATTGCCCGAAAAATCGCATCTTCCTGCATGGCCGATCGAACCAAGGCGATTCTTACCAAGCTTCGGCCATCGGTCCCGTCCGATCCCGGTTCACAGAAGGTTTTCGAATTTCAGCTTCGGCTCTCGGAAAGCCAGTGGACCCCGCGCCAACAACTCGAACAGATTCAGCTTGGCCATCTGAAGCGGCTCGTGAGGTTTGCGCAACAGGAGGTCCCCTTCTGGCGTGCGCGTGCTCTGGCCGATCAGGTCGAGCGCGCCACCGACCTCGGGCAAGCGCTCTCGGCTCTGCCAATCACGTCGCGATCGGACCTGCAAGATCATTCGGCCGCGCTTCGTGCGGAAAAACTTCCCGGCGGCCATCTGCCCGGGGGCGAGCGCACCTCCTCCGGCTCCACCGGCATGGCCGTGACCGTGATGAGTACGAACGTCATGCTGGCATGGCAGGACGCCCTCACCTTCCGGGCTTATCTTTGGGCGGGCTTCGATTTTTCCCGCTCCATCGCGATCATCCGCCGGCAGAAGGAAGGTGCCGCCGAACATCCGGACGGCGTTCAACTGCCGCGCTGGGACACGCTTTCCGTCTTTCCATTTCCCACCGGGCCGTCTATGCGCCTGACCACGCATCGCACCAGCCTCGATCAGCAATGGGAATGGCTGGGCCGCAACGCGCCGGCCTATCTGGTCACCTATCCTTCGGTCGTGCGGGGCCTCGCGCAGCACGCCGCGCAAACCGGGACGCGCCCCGCCGCCCTCAAAGGGATCCTGACGCTGGGTGAAGTCGTCGATAGCGATCTGCGCGAGCTTGCCGTCAAGCAATTGGAAGCGCCGATCCACGATCTCTATTCTTCGGAAGAAGCGGGCTGCATGGCCATCCAATGCCCGTCCTGCCGGCTCTATCACGTGCAAGCCGAAGCGATGATCCTCGAAATTCTCGATGAAAAAGACCGGCCATGCCGTTCAGGCGAAATGGGGCGCGTGGTGGTGACGCCGCTGTTCAGTTACGCGACGCCTCTGATCCGCTACGATATCGGTGATTTTGCCGAAAGCGGCGCGCATTGCGCATGCGGGCGGGGTCTTCCCGTACTGAACCGGATCAACGGCCGGCGGCGCAATTTGCTGAAGCTGCCCGATGGGAGGCTCTATTGGCCATCGACAGGCGGCCACCGGCTGCACCGCATCGTACCGATACGGCAGCACCAGTTCCGACAGATCGCGCCGAACGTCATCGAGGCTTTGCTGGTCACGAACGAGCCCATATCGCCGCAGCAGGAGACGGAACTCCGCCACATCATCGCGTCAAATATCCCGGTACCGTTCGAGATCCGCATCCTGCGCGTGCCCGAAATTCCGCGCGGCGCCGGCGGCAAATATGAAGAATTCCTGTCCATGATCGAAACGGGCCCGAAAGGCTAACACCTGCGTCAGCGGGCCCATGCGGCAAATCAGGCGTTTTCGCGTATCAGTGACGGAGGCTTCCAAGGTCGCTGCGCGTGCCCCCTACCAAATCGCGATGGTTGAGATTCCTTCTCCTGCCGGTTGCCGCTGTGCTGGCACTTGGTCTCTATAGCTTCTGGTACGAGCCCGCGAGCCTGCGTACGGTCCGCCATTTCATCCATTTCGGTGAGTCCGCACGCCTGTCGCCATCGCCGCTTCGGATCGCGGTCATCGCAGACCTTCACGCCGGCGCGCCGTACATCGACGAGGCCAAAATCCAAAAGGTCGTCGCGCTGGCAAACGCAGCCAAACCGGACCTGATCCTGCTCGCGGGCGATTATATCGGGGACATGTTCGGCAGACCTTCCATGCCGATCGAAACGATTGCCGCGAAATTACGGCCGCTCTCCGCACCGATGGGCGTGTATGCGGTGCTGGGAAATCACGACGAGGGCCCGGACGCAGATCATATTACGAAAGCTTTGGAACAAGCGGGTATTGCCGTCCTCGAAAACAAGACCGCAAAGCTCGCGAAGGACGGTTCGCTCTATCTTGCCGGGATCGCCGAATGGGGCGCGGGGCCGAACCATCTAAAGGCACTGTTCAAGCAGATTCCCGCCGGCGCGCGCGCCATTTGTTTTATGCATTCGCCCGATCTCTTTCCGGCCCTGCCGAAGACCTGCGCGTTGACCGTCGCGGCGCACACCCATGGCGGCCAGGTGCTTCTGCCCTATTTCGGGCGGCCTATGGTCATGTCGCGCTATGGTCAGCGCTATGCGGCGGGGCTCATCCGGGAAGACGGCAAAACCCTGTTTGTCAATACGGGCATCGGCACCAGCAGACTTCCGATCCGCTTCGGCGTGCCGCCGGAAGTTTCCGTACTCGAAATCCAATAAGGGAATATGTCGCGTCTAGTGCGACTGCAGGGCGCCGTTACGCCACTCGCCTTCGAAGGTCGCGTCTTCGGTGGTTTCGATGCCCGGCCCGTTCCAGGTACCGTCTTTCCATTGGCCTTCATATCGGCCGAAGGTGCCGATGCCCACACCATAGCCGGCGGCCTTTCCAGCACGCATTTCGCCTTGGATGAGATAGCCGTTCCGGGAAATCGTCACACCAAGGCCTTGCGCCTCGCCCTGCTGCCACTCACCTTTGACCATGTCGCCATTCGCGGACACGTAGACGCCGAGGCCATCAAACCGCCCGTCTTTCATCTCGCCGTAATAGCGCGCTCCGTCGCTGGAGCAGATCGAAACGAGTCCGGTTCGGCTCGAGGCCGGCTCGCAGGCACCCGCTTTCCGCACCGATGCAGCCAATGCATCCGCCCTTTTGGCGGTGTCCCGGGCTTTTTCCGCCATCTGGCGTGCCATGCTCTGCGCGTCATGCGCAGCTTCGATGGTGCGGCCGTTTTGCCTGCCCACCGTTTGGGGAACCGCATCCTTTGCTGTATCCGCGTTGCCCGGTTGCGTTTCCGCGGCGAACGAACTCGTGCAGCCGATAACAACCAGAAAACCAGCAAGACCTGTAAGGCTTATGCATCGGTCCATAGCGAACGCTCCCGGCGACAAGCACACTATAGCGGAATTCGGAAGGTCCGCCGATGGAACAAAAATTGGCGATGCGTTCTTGCGGAGGGCCCTCATTCCTCCGTACACCTAGCATCAGCCCGGTACGGAACCGCCCGCGCGCTTTGTCCGAAATCGCCAAGCTGCTCTAGGCGTGATGGGCGCTCGAATGGTTGGTGGAACTCAGCCTATGGCCACGCCATCGATGGGACACCGTGATGGCCTCCGACCGGGATCGCCTGGGAACGCCGGCGCGCGCAAGCGTTTTCCAGACCTTGCCTTGCGAGCATCCGAGTTTGGCGGCAATGGCACGCGTGGAGAATTCTTTCCCGTAAAGGGCGATGCATTTCTTCTCAAAAATCGCCCGCTGCCGAAGTGTTTTCCGCATCGGAGAACCTCATTCCTTCGGTCCGTTGCCTCTTGATTGGACCGCGAACCGAAGGGCACACAGGATCGTACTGTGCAACATTCGCGCCACTGAACGCACTGCCGCGATACACAGAAAATAGCGGACCAAAGGCAACACCACGGCGCGGGCCGCCGGAAATCCGAACCCGCTGCTGCTTAACACGCGCTCATTTTGCCGCCGATTCGGTCAGGCTGTGGCATCGCCGGATGGGCTGTCGGAAATCAATAGAGCGGCAACCAGGCGCTCGGAAAGAATACGCCGCTTTCTCCAGCCTATCTCTCCCATCAGGATGTGTGATGCGCACAAGAACCGGTCGCATGTGACGCGGTCGGACGTCGTGGGCAGCAGGATCGATTCGGTTTCGATGACGTGCGAATGGCGTTCGGTAATTCCGGCCGATAGCACACATAGCGGCGTGGCGGTTCCAAGCGACTGCGATAACAATTCGGCTACGCGGGGCCGGTGCTCGGCATGCCAGCGCTGCAGAAAATCCTGGCCGCGCAGCTCGCTTCCGTAGCGCCGGCAGATAGAGGTGCCGGCCAGGCGATACACGAAATTGCCGTTGGATTGAGCTTCCAAGAGGAAGATGCACGGAAGAACCGGCTTCAATTTGTTGGGATCGATGTCCGATTGGTCCGGTACGTCCCGGCCTTTTCGCAAAGAATTCCAGTACGCCAGCACGAACGCATTATCCGGACTTTTCATACGAGGAAACGCACCCAAGCGAGCTGCGAGTCCGCCCGTTTGCCGGAAATGACTGCTCAGCACGCAACCCGACGAATGCGAAATGCGTGCCAGTCTGAGGGCTCGTGTGACATCGCAAATGTCGCGGGCGACTTTCGTGCACGAGCGTTGCGATCGATTTCGATATTTCTCAGGGACCAACCCCGCGGTGCAAGAGATTTCCGGCTATTGAGGAGCACCAGTTAGGGCCACCCATATGTTCGGTCTGCTTGAGCAGCACCGCCCGGCCTGTGTGGGGTGGTGATGAAAGACTGTGGTGGTCGTCAATGGCCGTGCATATAGGCCCAGGCCAAAACTACGATAACAAGCCAGAATAGACCGCATGAGACGAGTGCGAATTGGAACGTTTGCGCCGAGGTCCATTTTTTCATGGGACCGTCGATGCATTTGTCTTGTTGGCTCAGCAGCGCGGCCAAAATCGCAGCTTCGGATTCTGAATCGTGAGGTTCCTGATGTGAAATGATGTCCGCAGGACGATCACTTCCCTCGGTGCGTGATGCCTTCTCCGTTATGAGTGTCGGGCGCGACAGGGGCTGTCCTCGTTTCATATTTCAAGATCGACGTCTTCAGTGAATCGTTGGTTAGAGGCAACCGGTTCGCCTCGGAAGGACCCGAACAAATCAAGTATTGGGGCCAACTCTAATGTCGCTCGTCATGCGCCCGACACTGCGGCCTCTAGATTGTGCAATCCAGCGCATCCCCCTCCGGCGTGTGTGGAACCTTTGAACAGGCTGCAAGGCTTTACAATAAGGACAGTAAGGAATTCGGACGCCTTCTATGAAAAGCATGAGGCAAATTGCCGCAGTCAGTAAAGTGGCCTGTTAGGGGGCGGCGCATGTCTCAAATAAATCGCGCCTAAAACCGCGCCCGTCGAATGTTATGGTGCATTGCAATGTCTCGCTGGAACCTAGGGCGGGTACAACCGCTATCCTTGGCGTACTGGTTTGAGGTGCTGATTATGCATTTTCTCGGCAGGTTACTGATTGCAACGGCCGCGATGATTGTTACTCCCGTTCTTGCTCAGCAGACAAAGATCGTCTCCGGTCAGAAATGGCCGCTCGCGTCCGACAGGCGAGGCTCAGATAGCGCTGCGAGCCCTCCGGTAATTGATGCCCCGCGTGCAAATGGCGTGGTGCTATTCACCGGCGTCGTGGATGACGCACATATCGGACCCGTGCGGATCACCAATGCATATCGTGCCATCGAAACAAATCGAAGAAGTCGGGCCGTGAAGAATGTCACGATCGACGGTCTCGTTGCCGACAATGTTCAACGCGAAGGAATCCGACTTAGAGGTAACGTGGAAAATGTGACAATCCGTAACTTCAACCTCGCTCACGTCGAGGAACCAAATGTCTCGCCCGACCTCCCGGAGGGAATTCACATCGAATCCGGCAGCAACATCGTCATCGAAAACGGCACAATCACGGGGTTTCAGATGACTATGGACGAGAAAAGCTACTGGAACGGTGACGGCATCACGACAGAAAAAGCGGTGGATGGAATCGTCATCCGCAATATCAGGGCGGATAACAACACCGACGCGGGCTTCGATCTCAAGAGCTTCCACACGCAGATGGACAATGTCGAGGCCAGTGGCAACAAGCGGAACTTTCGCATTTGGAACGGCCTTACGGCCGGCACGATGACTATCGGAAATACGCTCAAGCGCGGCGGCGCGTTCAGCACGGCAGGATTATGGATTAGAGGCAATTCGACCGTGCCCATTGTCACTATCGACAACTTGATCGTCCGGATGACGACACCGGCAACGATTATCCAAATCGAGGATGGACCAGTGGATCTTAGAATCGCCGCTTGTGATATCCAGGCTCCGCCGGGGTCGGTGATGTTGAAAGCCGAAAAGGCCGAGGGGATGAAGATTGCCCTGGGGCCAAGCTGCAAGCTCTAGGTCTGTCTACAGATTTGCGGTGCAACCTAAGATCAGATCGATCTCATCGCATCGCAGCAAAATAAAAGCCAGCGAAGCCCAAAAGCAGGCCTTTGTGCCGATATTTTGTGGAACAAATGCTCATTCATTTTATAGTGCACTGCAACAATCACTTGCAGATCGGGCAGCGAATGCGTTATGTTTTAGTGTATGCAGGAAAGAGCCCAAATGGGCCCCGAGCTGTCTTGGCGGCAAGAGTTCTGGCGTTTTTCCACAGGTACAAAACGCGCTTTTTCGCTGTCCCCTGGGCTTCGAATCTCTGCGGTTGGTGATATTCATGGCTGCCTCGCGCTTGGCAATTATATCGACCGCGGGCCAGCCTCCATCGCGGACCGGGTCCTCAAATCGAAGCTTCGGTTTCCGACGATTTGTCTTAGGGAAAAATCACAACCAAGCCATTTTGGATTTTCTGGAAGTTCCCTCGACGTTCCGTTGGTGGCGAAACGTGGACACTGGAAAAACGCTTCTAAGTTACGGAGTTATTCCTCCTCAGTTCGATGATGAGAAAGCCTTTGCCGAGGCGCGAAAACGTCTGCCTATACCACCGGATACCTGACTGCCGCGGTATTTGAGGAAATCGAATGCCGTTTTCTAAGACCTAAGACGTGGAGTTCGCGAATATGGCGTTTGTATTCAGATCAAAAACCACAAGTCAAAAGGCATTCCGGTGGTGCGGTTGCTTTGTTTTTCTCGGTACGATCATCTGCGCCTTGGCTTTTGCCGATGCCTCAGCACAAACAGCCGCATCCATATCTGCTCCAGCCGTAAGCGCGCCGGTTGCTGATGATTCATATAAGCTGGATGCAGGGGACAAAGTGCGCGTGATCGTTTTTGGCGAGCCCGATTTGGGCGGAGAATTTGAAGTTGATGACAGCGGGTACGTAAGATTGCCCTTGATTGGTCAGATTCGGGCAGCGGGAATAGGTTTGCACCAGTTCGAAGATAAGGTGAAATCGGCTCTTGAGGCTGGGTACCTTAAGGATGCCAAGGTCAGTATCGAGGTCATCAATTACCGGCCGTTCTATATTCTTGGGCAAGTAAACAAACCCGGCGAATATCCATTCGTGAACGGCATGAGCGTACTGACCGCCATTGCTCGTGCCGGTGGATACACCTACCGGGCCAATGAATCGGACATCTATATCCGTCGAAAGGGTGGGAACGAGGAGAAAAGAATGCCCGCTGACCCGAGTACAAAGGTCTTTCCAGGAGATATCGTTCGTGTTCCTGAGAGATTCTTTTGAATGTTGCTATGCAGCAAATTCCCTTGCTGGTGTTGTCCCGTGCTCTGAATAAATCCTTAGGGGTATGCGATTTCAACGGTGGTTGGTGTCAGCAGATGCAAAATTAACAAGGCCCTGAAACTGCTGCAAGACTAAGTCCTGAAGAGCCCCGCCGCGGAAGACCAGGCGTAAAGCCCAAGGCTAGTAGCGCGCGCTGCCGACCTTTCTTAATCGTAATTAGCACTTGCAATATATTCTATTCGCGTCTGCAATATGATCAGTGTAAGATACATTTGGTTAGCGAGCGCGTTTACGCTGTTGGTTGTCGCGCTCATCGAAGTGTATTGCGACTTTCACCCGCGCAGAATGGCAAGGCGTGATGAATAAAGTGTGCTGGCTGCTATGCGTTTTTGTAGCTCTTCTTCTACCGGTTGCGGGTTTGGCGCCTGCTGCGCAGGCCCAGAGTGCAGTCCTCAGCGCCGACGACATCGATTACTCCCGAGATGAAGATAGCGTCACTGGCCGCTCGCGCCCGGAATATGATCCGCAAGGCATCCCGGTGGGCGCGTTTCGTGCCTATCCATCAGTTGGCGTTACCGCGTCGTACGATGACAATGTGCTGCGGACACCTTCCGACGGCAAAACCGACTATTTCTTCTCGTTTGCTCCAGATCTGAATTTGGTTTCGCAATGGTCCCGGCACTATCTTGCGTTACACGCCGGTGCCAACCGTTTTCAGTATTCAAATCTTTCATCCGAAGACAGAACCGAGTGGGACGTATCGGCCGTTGGCCGCTTGGACATCATCTCAGGCGTAGGGCTTTCTGCGAACCTTGCAAAAGCCTCTACGTTCGAGTCGCGCACCTCACGCGATCAAATCGGGGCAGCAGGGCCCACGCCCTATCAGCGCTCCGACGCACGATTCATATTCTCATACGATCCATACAGGTTCGGCGTGCAAGTTACAGGTGAGTTCGAACGGTATAATTACGATGAGACAAAGCTTCTACCGTCCTTCGGCGGGGGTGTGCTGAACAATGACGACCGCGATCGGGACGTCTATCAGATACAAGCAAAGGCTTTGTATGAGTTTTCGCCTGGGTACGCGCTTTTCGTCCGGCCGGGATATAGAAAGGTCACTTATGACCTCCAAACCGGACGAGCCGCGGGACGCGACTCCGAAGGCTACACGATGGATGGGGGAATTAATCTACTTCTCGGCCAATTGGTAAAAGGCGAGATCTATTTCGGATATATCAATCAGAACCTTCAAGGCCAGGAATTCCAGGACCTCTCTGGAATAAATTATGGGGCCGCGCTCCGATGGTATCCGACTGAGTTGATTACCGTTCGTCTGGATGCGTCGCGAACACCGAACGTGACAACGATTGTCGGAGCGTCTTTTAGCGATGAGCGCAATGTTGGGGTTGGTATTGATTACGAAGCTCGTCGCAACATCATCATTCAAACCGATCTGACATACACCGATACCACGCTCGACGGAACAACGCGCCGGGACGAAGATTTCAGCGCGAGATTCGGAGTGCGATATCTCTTAAATCCTTACCTGGTTGCCGATACGGCATTCACCCGTTCAGTTCGAAATTCAACCGCAACCGGGCGTGGATTTTCTGACGATGTCGTGTCTTTCACGCTGACTGCCCATATATGACCCCGTGGGCAGAATGAATAATGCCGGAGGCTCCGCATCATGACGATTCAAAAGAGTTCTAAGATGTTCCAAAGCCAACCGATGGAGCCAGACGCCGAGGAACTTCCGACGTTGAATCTCACAGATTTTTTGAGAATCCTTCGCACTCACAAAAAGACAATATTCGGGACCGCCGCGCTCGTCATTGCACTTACTGTGCTGACCATCGCCATTTTGACACCGCTTTACACCGCGACGTCTTATGTCTTGTTGGATCCGCGACAAAACAATGTCACAGATGCAAACGCTGTTACGACGGATTTGGCAGTCAATCCTACCTCAACGCAAAATCAAGTGCAGATTCTGCGCTCGCGTGCTTTGGCGGCGCGCGTTATCGACAAATTGAATCTGATAAACGACCCAGAATTTAATCCGCCCAAGGACGATAACAGCTTTGCCAGCCGCGCAGCACGGGCAATTAGAAGCGTAACGTTCTGGTTTAATCCGCGCAATTGGTTTGTGCCCCCATCGCCGCCGGCACCGCCCGCGGACCCTAAAGATCCAGTGATCAATCTATTCCTCGCGAATCTCACCGTCACCCTGCAAGGGCTATCCAGCACAATTGGCATCGCATTTGAGTCTATCGACGCGCAAAAGGCCGCGAAAATTGCCAATGCGATTGCTGATGCCTATGTGGAGGATGAACTAAACGCGAAATTCGAAGCTACGCAGAAGGCCCAACAATGGCTGTCCGAACGGCTGCAGCAAGTTTCCACTCAGACTCAAGCATCGGAACGAGCGGTTGAAGAATACAAGGCCAAGAATAATCTTACGGATACGGCAACACCCGGCACGTCCCTTATCGAACAACAATTGACGGCGCTTAGTACCCAACTCATTAGCGCCCAAGCGGATCTTGCCCAGCAAGAGGCCAAATACGGCCAAGTCCTTGAGATGCAAAAGTCGGGACATGCAGCGGATGTAACACAAGTCATTGCCTCGCCACTAATTTCTCAGCTGCGACAACAGGAGACGGAAATCCTCCGACAGGAGGCAGAGCTGTCTTCCCGGTATGGCCCTCTCCATCCCAAAGTTCTGGATATGGAATCGCAGAAGCAAAATCTGGCCACGAAAATCGATGATGAAGTAAGGCGCGTGGTGCAGGCGATCTCCGGGGACGTCGAGGTTGCGCGCGTGCGCGTTCGTTCCCTGCAAGATAGTCTTTCGCAAATCACGGCAAAATCCCAAGGAGAAAATGTAGCCCGTATAAAACTTACGGACCTTACCTCATCAGCGACGTCAAACCGAACGCTCTATGATGCATTCTTGGCTCGCTTCAAGGAAATTGAAGGTCAAACTACCGTACAAACACCTGATTCGCGCGTCATTTCCACGGCGACGGTTCCCCCTAGCCCAAGTTTTCCGAACAAGCTGATCTTTTTAGGTGCTGCGCTTCCCGGGGGCCTAATTCTCGGCATTTTGTTGGCAATGCTATCGGATTCGATGGCGTCTGGATTTCGAACGCGACAACAGGTTGAGTACGCTCTCTCACTCCCGGTGCTAACTGCTCTCCCAGAAGTTCCCCGTTCCAGAAGGCGTATCCAGGGGGCGGCGGATTACGTTGTCGACAGGCCAACCTCTTATTTTGCGGAGGGCGTTCGTGGGCTGCAGCTCGGTTTGGTCCTTTCTAGTGCCGATAAACCGCCAAAAATAATCGTAGTAACCTCGGCCGTTCCATCCGAGGGCAAGACCACCGTGGCGGTCAGCCTCGCACGAATAGCGGCCGGAAGCGGCCAACGTGTCATTCTGATGGATGCCGATTTCCGTCAGCCGAGCGTGGCGCGCGCACTCGGTATATCACCACCCCAGAAGGGAATCGCGGACGTCCTTAGTGGCAACACAACGCTCGAAGATTGCCTATTAAAAGACCCCAAATCGAACGTGCTCCTGTTGCCGGCAATTGGAAAATCGGCGAATCCATCTGATCTGTTGGCTTCCGAAGAGATGGCCAACGTAATTAGAGCGCTGTCTGCATCGTGCGATCTGCTGATCATCGATACCTCTCCACTCCTTCCTGTGAACGACGCGAGGATTTTGGCGCGACAAGCGGACGCGGTCATTTTGGCTGTGCGTTGGGAAAGAACGCCGCGCGCGGCATCACTTCATGCCTTGCGATCTCTCACCGACGTAATGGCTCCCGTGGCTGGCATCGTCTTAACAAGAACCGACAAAGTGCAGTTCCGTTACGACAACTACGGCAAACAAGCCTTTCGCGATTTCAACAGGTACCACAAAGACTGACCGGCACGGAGGGTTGCCACGGGTGCATGCCGCTCGCGACAAGTGCGAAACGGCGGCATGCTATGCCGTACCTCACGTTTAACGATGCCCGCTCATGCTACGTTGGGACGACCGATGCTGAAATAGGAGAATCCCTCTTTAGCCATATCGTCCGGGCGATAGATATTGCGTAGATCAACCATTACCGGGTGTTTCAATATACGCTTGACGGTTTTTAGATTGAGCGCGCGAAATTCATTCCACTCCGTAAGGATCACAACGCCGTCGGCCCCATCCAGCGCCATGAAGGAATCAGGGCACATCTCCACATCGAGGTATTTCATCGCCTCGGTCATGCCTTCCGGGTCATAGGCCCGGATACGCGCCCCCTTTTTCATCAATTGGGGCAGAATCACGAGACTTGGTGCGTCGCGCATATCGTCTGTATTCGGCTTAAACGTAAGTCCCAGAACAGCGATTATCTTACCCGACACGCCGCCGAATGCAGTTTCGATCTTTTCCGCCATGCGCTCCTTGCGGCTTTCGTTTACGTTCGCCACCGCCTCGATAATACGCGATGGCGCCCCAACATCCTGCGCGGTCTTGAGAAGCGCCATTGTGTCCTTGGGAAAGCATGACCCGCCGTAGCCCGGGCCTGCGTGTAGAAATTTGGGGCCAATGCGGCCGTCCAGTCCAATACCGCGGGCAACATCCTGAACGTTGGCTCCCACGCGCTCACAGATATCCGCCATTTCGTTAATGAACGTAATTTTGGTCGCGAGGAACGCATTTGCGGCATATTTTATCAGCTCAGAGGTTTCGCGTGATGTGAACAGCATCGGCGTTTCATTCAGGAATAATGGCCGGTAAAGTTCGCGCAGCACAGCGCGTGCCCGATCGCTGGCGGTACCGCAAACCACGCGGTCGGGCCTGCGGAAGTCCTCGATTGCCGAACCTTCGCGCAAAAATTCCGGGTTTGAGGCAACGTCGAAATCGGCATCGGGACGGATGCCGCGGATGACCTCCTCGACGCGCTTTCCGGTGCCGACCGGCACCGTGGATTTCGTAATAATGACGGTATAGCCGTCAAGCGCGGCAGCAATCTCCGCCGCCGCACTGAATACATAAGTGAGGTCCGCATGGCCATCGCCGCGTCGCGATGGGGTGCCTACCGCGATGAAAACAGCATCGGCCTCGCGCACACTTCCCGCGAGGTCATTCGTGAACATAAGCCGGCGCGCTTTCACATTATCGGCGACGATCTCTTCCAATCCGGGCTCGTAAATTGGAATGCACTCTGCTTTGAGCGCATCAATCTTCCGCATGTCGTTATCGACACAGGTAACATGATGGCCAAATTCCGAGAAACACACGCCAGAAACCAAACCGACATACCCCGTACCGATCATTGCAATGCGCATGAATTCCCTACACGTAAAAGGCTGATATTTTCCCGTCGCTCAGATATTTTCTGGGGAGATGCGGGGCTCGTTTGAGGGGACCGCTTTCGTCGACATACACTTGAACTTTTACCATTCTGTGGCTGAAACAGAAGTTTCGGACAGACCTCAAAAGTATCTCTGAAATAGTGCACCGTACAACGATAATTGCGGAACATCATTGCGACGTGCCTTGACTATTAAACCAACCAAAACCTTGCACGCCGCAAAGGTATTTACCTCAATGCTTGCTTCAGCAAATACGGCAAACGGGAAACCGAATACGGAAGAAACGTGAACGTCAGCAGTGCCGCAAAACGGAAAGGATCTTGCGAAATATGGAAACCTCTCCAGACTTGCGGATTGACCCGTTCGGTCCGTAAAGCGAATTTCGCATATTCGAACACCTCGGTATTAAACAGCCGCATTAACAACTTGCGTACCGTTTCGGATTTCTCTTCGGCAAGCAGATTTTCGATTGTCTCGCAAAGGCAGTGCCGCACATTTGTCGTGCTGTTGCGCGTCACCATATTCATGGAATCGCGATAATACATCGCCGTAACATTGGGACAGGCCAGCAAATCCGTTTGCCGCGCTACCCGCAACCACAAATCCTTGTCCCCGCCGCGGGAACACCGTCCATCAGGAAACAGTCCTGCCTTTGCAAACACGTCCCGCCGAAAACTCGCGGCCGATGTCCATACTGGACACTCTTTCAAATGAAGCCACACTTTCAACAGTGCCACGAAATCCAATCGCTGATCACATATTCGACCACACCGGCGCGAATAGCGATCAAGCACCTGTATTCCGTCCTGGTACATATTCCGATAACCCGTAAAGATGCAGCCAATACCAGGATCGTCATTATTGCGGGCAATGGCATCCGCAACCGATCGCAAGTGCTCCGGTGTCCACGCATCATCCGCATCTAGGAAGGATATCCACTCTGCGCGGGAGGCTTCGATTGCCATATTGCGTGCTGCGTAACCGCCGGAGCCCGGGGTCGGACGGCGCAGTACCTTAATCAGCGGATGCGACAGAGCCGCGAGTTTTTCGCTGCTGCCATCGGTCGAAGCATCGTCGACGATCAGGATTTCTGCGGGAGGTAGCGTCTGAGAAAGCACCGACGCAATGGCGCGTTCAACATGCCGTTCTTTGTTAAAAACAGGGATAATAACCGCGAAGTTCATGTGATGCTCGGGAACGATTCCATCCTAAGAAGCGGCACGCGAACCATACCCCCAACAGCCACAATCCGAACGAAGGACGTGCGGGGACAATATAGCTCCCAGCGCACACAATGAACGGCGCAGCAATTACAATTTTCCATTCGCTGCCCATTACAAAAGAGATGACGAGCCGTTCCTCAATTGTCCAATGGCGAACCAAGATGGGGCGAATTGAAGGCGTGCAATGGTCGTACAAAAGCAGATGAGGCATGTAAGAGCATTGGTTGAGAGCGTCTTCGGCTTGGAGCAACCGCCTTGAGAAGAAACAGGGTATAGCCGCAAATTATCCCGTAAAATATGTATCCTTCGATCATCCAAAGCGGCATCGTGGCGAAGCTCAGCACAATAAAGCTCAAATGCGCAGCGATAAGCTTTCCCCTTGGTCCTCGCCGGACACGAACAACAGAATAAAACATTGCAATCCACAGATACAGCACCCCAAAAACACCAAGGACTCCATATTCATACAACTGGGAAACCAGGGTGTTATGGGCATAAAATCCAAAAACAGGAATCCACGAATTGGCACCGAAACCCACAAACTTGCGTGCATCCGTGCTTGCAAGATAGCCGTATATGTATTTGCTCCAGAGCTC
>Ga0247668_1000183_pt1 | contig 17857 bp, 12 predicted proteins | sample CNK09_metaG_FD_182737 | JGI IMG/M metagenome (GOLD analysis project Ga0247668, IMG submission 182737) | Soil microbial communities from Purdue University Martell Research Forest, Indiana, United States - CNK09 | ecosystem: Environmental > Terrestrial > Soil > Temperate forest > Bulk soil...
ACTCTTGATCAGCCGGGTGCACTGCGCAGGACGGCTGCGGGTAGGGACAATAACAAGAAGGCTCATTCGCGGTTCCTCACGGAGTCGGAAGTTCAATAGCATCCCAGCCGGTGCTCTCCGGCCAGGCCCAGTCCAGCGGCTTACGTGCCTTAACGAAAACACCCGGCGTCGGATCAGGCAGCAACATGATGATCTCCAAGCCGGCACCCTTGACAATCGCCCCCATCATGTCCACCGGGTACCGCCAGCAGTCCACCGGATGCGGATGATACGCAAACCCCGGCGACCGGGTAGTCAGCATCATCACACCGCCCGGCGCGAGCACCTCAACCAGCGCCCGCATCACCCCCCGCCAGTCCTCCACATGCTCCAGCATCTCCGTAGAGATCACCACACCGAACTCCCTGCCCAGCACCGGCAGGCGAACCGCATCCATGACGAGATCCACCCCGTCACCACGCTGAAGATCCACACCCAGATAAGAAGCAGGTCCCAGCCTCATCACATGACCGCGAACAGACCCGTTCAGGTTGTACGAACCAGCCTCCAGAACATGCTGCCCCTCAACATCAGCAGCAGTCAGCGCACCGAGCGCAAAATCCATCGCGGATTCATGCATCAGATCAGTTTTTCCGTCCATGTACGCGGGGTGTTCTCCCGCTTGATCTCAATCGGGAGATGATACTCAAACTCACGCGGCCCCAAGGACTCCACCCAGTCCACGTACGCTACAAGCCCTTTCCCCAGATCCCAGCGCGGCCTGTAATCAAGCATCCGCCGTGCCTTCCCCGAAGAACACGTCGCATAATGCACCTCACCCGGACGAGCAGGATAAAACACCGGCTCCGGACCGCCCGTCAAATACAGAATCTGCCGGGCAAGACCCAGGATGGTGATTTCCTCATCATCACCATCCGGACCCACATTGAACGTCTCCCCCGCAACATCCGCTGTCGCCAGCTTCAGCAGCGGACCCGTCACATCATCAATATAAGAAAAACTGCGCACCTGAGAACCATCACCGTAAATCACCGGGGGCTTACCCTGCAACGCCCGGTTGATCATGATCCCCGCAACATTACGGAACGGGTCCCAGTACCGCTGACCCGGCCCGTAAATGTTATGCGGCACGCAAATAACATGCTCCATGCCGTGCAGCCCGCACAAATTCCTCACCAGCTGCTCCGACGCCACCTTCGCAATAGCATACGGATCAGCCGGGACAGCCGGCATATCCTCGGTGAACGGCGGCACCTGATGCCCGTACCGGGACATAGACGAACAGAAGATGAACCGCCGCACACCAGCATTCACCGCAGCGCGCAGCACACCCACCGTAGACATCGCCGTGTTCTCCCACACAACCTGCGGGGAAAACACCGACAACCCCTCATACGGGGCAGCCGCACAATGGTAAACAACATCCGCATCCCGGATCAGATGCTCATACGCATCCGGGTCACGACAGTCAGTCGCCGCCCACTCCGCACCCCCCGGAACATTCTCCGGACAGCCCCCCAGCAGGCTGTCAATACCCGTAACAGTCCAGCCCTGCGCAACACCCTCACGGGCAATATGCGCGCCCAGGAAACCAGCAATTCCCGTTACGAATATCTTCACGGAACGGATGCTAGATCACGCCGGCGGTAACCCGCAACTGCGCAATATTCGTAGTGCACGAGTTAATCACCGACGACCCCCCATGATCAAACAACGACGGGGTAGACGTCGTAATCGACGTGGTACTCGTAGACGTCGCAACAACCAGCGCCTCACGACCCGAACCCGACCCGATCAGGAACGTTGTCCCCACCGGAATGTTCGCCATACCACCCGACGCCACCGTGAAAGCAGTCGTCCCGGCCGTCTGCAAACCCGTACTCAACGTCGCAGCAGCAGTACCAGCCACCACCGGCGAACACGCATACATCGTCTGAAGAACATTGAACAGCTCAAACGGACGCCCAGGAGCCAGAGGCAGCCCAGTCGCCGGAGTCACCCCCGACTGCCCGATATAAACAATGTTCAGGCCCTCATTGTAAACACGCAGGTTAGACGCGGCGCTCGTGTTCGGCGTGAAAATCCATGTCGGGATCGCAGCCACATTGACATGCTGATCGACCCCTGCGCCAAGGTTAGGCATACTTCTCCCTTAACGGAGACCCCGGCATTACGCCGGGGCCGCCAGCATTACGTCAGATAACGGAAACGACCGAACCCCACCCGATGGAAACCGAGGTGGTACCGCTGCTGATGGCGAAAATCTTGCCGGACGACGGCACCTGGCACTGAGTGAGAACAAGCGAACCGCCAGTCGGGATCTGGAAGCTGCTCGTAGTAGCAGCAGCGGTGAGACCGGACCCGAGCCCGACCCACACGTTCGCAGTCCCCGCATTCGTGATGACAAGATCACGGAAATAACCCGTGCTTGACACCGTGAACTGCGCGGCGGAAGAAGTAACCGTAGCAGTAGTGAAATACGTTGCGGCAATAGCCACACTTATTTCCTTTCGTTCATTGCGTACGGCGTTTTCGCCGCAGGATGTGCACTCGGGTCGGGGGTGAGCCGGCGAAACGCGGAACACCCATATGGTATGATGTCAACGCCATGGCAGGCGTAGCCTCGTCCGCCCTGGTGGAATCAGGTACGGCAGGTAGCGCAAGGTATCGCCTGGTTAGGTCGGGCAAGGTGTGGTGCGGTTCGGCAGGTACGGCAAGGTGACGTTGGGTATAGCGTGTAACGGTACGGTGAGGCAGGCAGGATGGCCCCAGATTCAGGTCTGGGGCCATCCTTTTTGATCAGGAGTAAGGCGTAACGTCCGAAACCTGAAGGCCCTGAAGAATGCCGCTGTAGAACGGCGCGTGAGCCACCAGAGAACCCAGCAAGAAAATTGAATACCTGAAAGTGGCATCAATAACCGGCCAGGCCACCGAAACGTAATCCTGAACCACAGTCATTTCCCACGCATTATCCACGTGGCTCCACGTCTGCGGCAGCTGGTACGACATAAGCAGCGCAGTACCCTGCGACATCCACGGGTGAACCGTCAACTTAACCGTGGACCGGGTAACCGGGTTCACGAATTCAGCGACAGCAGCACCAGCGCGGATACCGGAAATCTGATCCTGCGAAATGTTAAGCAGGTAGTTCAAGCCGGCACCCTGCAAAAGCATGTCGTTTGCGAGGCGCATAAGGTCTCCGCCGTCTGCGACAATCTCAGACGGGTCAGCCTTGTAGCTGCCAGGCGAAACGTTGTTCATGCCGTTGTTCTCCCACAGTGCGTCAAGCGCAGTAAAGAGAGCATTGGTAGAAAGGTGCGTGCCGACATTCTGGTTGATATAACCGCCCTTCCAGACATTGGAAGCCTGGAAACCGACGTTCGAGTACGGGCCTGAACCCGTAGCCGAAAGACCGGAAAGGGTCGGGATAATACCCTCCATGCGGTTCGAACCGCCGGTGCCCGTGTCAACCGTGGTCGGCTGAGCACCCGCAGTCGGCATAGCACCCTGAAGGGTAACGCGCAGACCGCCGACAGAGTTAGACGACTGAGTACCCTGGAACACCGTGGTGCCGGCAGTACCAGTACCAGACTGGACTGAGGTGCCGACCATCAGGAACAGCGTACCGCCGTTTGTCGTTACGTAAACGTTATACTGCTGTGCGCCGGCGACCGGGGAAATGGTCACGTCAGCGACCTGCCCGTTAGCGGCAGTGATGTTACCCGTAGAAGCGGAAGCGATCGACTCACCGAAGTAATTCAGTGCGCTGACCTGAACCGCAATGTTCGTGGTAACACCCGTGAAGCCGGTCTCATTAGAACCCGCAGTACGGACAGTGACAGTCGGGGCAGCCGGAGTCGGCAGGTTCTGCGAAGAACCCGCGATCATCTGGTATTCCTCACCCAGCATCATTTCCTGGAGAAGAACCAGGTTAGCCAGAGCAGAAATGTCCTCAAAACCCTGAGACTCGAACTGGGCAAGCCACGTCAGCGACTCAGACAGGCCGAAGAAACGGTAAGGAACATTCAACTTGTATTCGGTCTGGGAGCCGGTCTTCGGCAGGTTGATCGGCCAGTTAGCCGATGAGCCGGAGAACGAGTTGTTCGAGCTGGCGACAAGCTCAGGAACCGAGATGTCGATAACACCCTGACCGCCGGTCTGGGACCCGGAGATACCGAGCAGCCCGTAAACCTGACGGCTGGAACCCTGGCCCGCAGGACGCGGGAACTTGTTCCGGAACAGGGTGTAAACCGGGTAGATCAGTCGTGACGGGGCGAGCAGGTCGAACGGCACGAGACCGTACGGGACACCTGACAGGCCCAGGTTCGTCGCGGAGAAACTCTTCCGGATAGCCGAATCCCTGCTGGCCATGTGCTTGATTGCGCTGGCCTGGCGGTTCTGCCAGAAATCATTCGAGATCCCGCTGACAACCTGGTCGGTTTCCCATGCACCCTGCATAGTAGCGGTGCGGACATCCAGGATCGCCTGGTGGGACTTCGTAAGAATAGCCCCGGCATGATCAGTGTCGTTCAGCGGAACACCGCCGTTAGTGACATGACCGACACCCTTGACAAGGGTCTTCGCCTTGGACGTGAACATGCCCTCGTATGAGCTACGACGGGCCAGAGCCGCGTTAGACGCCTGGATGGCACCAGGGTTCGCGGCGGCCATCTGAGGGCCTCCCAGGCCCTCATCGGTGGGGATGATATCCGCCACACGCCTCCATTAAGGTCGGAGCGAAAAACTTCAGATAACGCCCTGGAATTTGTCAAGCGCGCTGCGGGCAGCCTCACGCTCAGCTGGATTCTCACTGGTACGCCAAGTCCGGTCGAGCTGGCGCATAATCATCTGCTGGGTTCGCTCCGCGACCTCAGCGGTAGACGGCACACCCGCCGGGCGTGCTGCTTTCCTCACCGGGTTCACGGCCAGTCCCGTGAACGCGGCAGACATTGGGTCAGGCATGTCAGCCATCTTGGTGACAATAGCCTGCTGGGCGGCGAGCTGCTCCCCCTGAGCTTTCAGCGCTGCATCCTGCGCGCTGATCTTCTCAAGCAGCGGAGTGATCGCCTCCGTCATCGCGGACTTGATGACATCCGGGTCAAGGCTCTTCACGGTGACCTCAGCGGGGGCAGCCGCCGGCTGCTCCGACTTCACGGTCTCCGGCTCAGCGTCCTTCTGAGAGAAGTTCCGGCCAAGCTTGGCACGAGCCTCATCCACGGTCATCTTCCCGGCCAGAACCTTCTTGCCGAGCTTCTTCCGCGCCTTCTTGAAAGCCTTGAAAATCATGTCATCGACTTCATCGCCGACAGGTGCCTTGAACACAGCATCCGGGGTCACCGTCTTCACCGCAGCCGGCTCAGCATCCTTCCCGATACCCGCCACCGGCGGGACCGCAGGACGCTGCTCAACCCGGTACGGGTCCTGGTCCAGCATCGGGCATGACTGCGGGAACACATGCGCGAGATGATCATGCATCGAAGACAAAGCCCGACGGGCCTTCATCTTCTCCTCAAACGCATACGTGATCACCGTCGGCGCACCCTGCACCAGCGGATACTGCCCGTCACCCTTCATGTGACCCGGCGACGGCGACTGATGTCCCGACGACAACGGCGGACGGTCGAAGCTCTGCGCATGAACCGGCCCGGAAGCAACCGACGGTGAACTGTTCGGACCGTCATACCCCGGCGAGTTAGCCGCATGCCCCCCGGTGATCACCGGCCGCTTGTACTGACCCGGCGTCACCATCCCCGGAGTCGGGTAACTGGTCGGACCAGGGTTCGCATCCCGGAACGCCTTGTGCAGCTCCAGCCGGTAATCGTTCAGGTCAGCCTCATCAGCGCCCTTCAGCGTCTCAGCTGCCTGCCAGATCTGCGTCATCAGCATGGCATTCTCAATCGGCCCGCACGCCGCGTCAACCGCCTTGCGCTGCCACATGCCAGTGTCGATAACATTCTTGATGCTCGCGAACGGATGATACTTGGCAACCTCATCCGGGTGGAACGCCGCGCAGGTCAGGTCATGCAGACGACCCATGTCCGTGTCAATGCCAATCGACTTGAATCGCAGCATCGCAGCGGTCTCCGGGGAAGCACCGTAACCCTTATGCTCCGGAGTGGCCCTGCCAGCAGGCATCGGGCTGTGCTGATATGCGTTCGGATTCGGCATCTCATCCATCGCCGGAGCATCCTTAGCACCAGACGCGGACTGCGGGGTACCAGACGGCATGCACTTCACAGTGTGCTCATGCTGCATCTTGCAAGTGGTGTCATCATCCCCGTCATCATCACCACCCGACTCATCATCCTTGCCGTCCATGGCAGGAGCATCAGCCTTAGCAGCCTGGTTCAGCCACGGGGGAAGCTTCTTCCCCTTCTTCGGCTTCTTCCCCTTAGCAGGAACCGCATCCTCCGGCTCCTTAGTGATCACCGGCTCAGCTTCCTTCTCCACGGCAACCTCAGGCTCCGCCTTAACAGCGGTAATCTCCGGCTGCACATCCTCAGACTTCTTAGCGTCGTTATTGTCATCCAACGGATTGGCCACACCAAGTTCCCTGGCCCTTCTGGCGATAAGCGCCTTAGCACCGGACACATTCCCGTGGCCAGACCTGGCGAGGATGGCCGCATTATGCAGATCTTCACTGTTAGCAATAGGGTAACTGCCATCTGACAGCGCATGCCCCGAACCCGCAAGCGACCTGCGCTCCGCCGTCGAAACATTCCGCTTGTAAACAAGCTCCTCAGCATCCGTCAGAGCCTTGAACGCCAGCTCCTCATAATGCTGCTCAATGAACTTGCTCTTAAGGATCTTCGCAAGATCATTCGGCGTGAACGTGAACGACATGTCATCAGGCATCTCCCAGGACATATCCGCCTTCCCGGCGAACGCCTTATCCGCAGCCTGCTGACGGATCGCCTGATCAGTCATCGCACTGATACCGTCCAGCGTGTTCGACACCGCACTGTCCGCAGGATCAGACAGCCGGTCCGGATCAGCATTCTGCGCCCGCACCGCATCATCCACCGCATCCCGCAGGCCATTCAGCGCACTCTCAACCCGCGCATCCCCGTCAATACCAAGAGCCTTCGTGATATCCGCATCACTGCCGAACATCTTCCCCACATACTCAGCATGCCCGTTCGCAGACTTCACCAGCTGAATACCGCACCGCTTATTCGCCGGACGGTCCACCAGGCTGATCTCAACCAGCTCACCGCCAGTGATCCGCCCCCCCGGAGCCATAGCATCCCGGACAATAGTAGGACGGGCAATCCCGACACTGTAAGCCCTCAGCGCACCGCGAGTGACCAGCGTCTTAGCAACCGGCTCGCACACCAGCCCCTTAACGAACGTTGCACCTGAGCTGTCAGTGTCAGCGGAAAGACCGATCCCGGCCGGGTCACGCTGCGCATTGTGCTGCACCCGGAGATTCGCCCCAGTGGAAAGCCATTCCTGAACAGCTTTCCCCATCCATTGCGGATCGACAATCTGATGGTCGCTGTCGAGACCGCCGTCGGATGCCTTACCGTAAACAATGACATCACCGTTCTGGTCAGTTTCCAGCTTCTCAATCGGGAAATTGACATAGGTGATTTCATTGTCACTGGTCAACGTGACGGCCATACGGCTCCCGTGGTTGTGTTAACATCTAGGTCTGCCCGACGCCCAAGTGGCGGTGCGGAGCAAGGTTCGGCAGGCTGGGCTCGGTGTGGTCTGGCAAGGTGCGGCAGGTCTGGCACGGTGAGGTCCGGCAAGGTCAGGAACGGCTAGTTCCGGTGCGGTACGGTGCGGCAGGTGTGGTTGCGCTCGGTAAGTCAGGGTGAGGCACGGCAGGTCTGGCATGGCGTGGCACGTTACAGCAAGGTTAGGTACGGCAGGTCCGTTGTGGTTCGGCTGGGCAACGTCCGGCAGGTCAGGCAGGGCTTGGTGAGGTTCGGAACGGTACGGTATGGCAGGTATCGTCAGGCAGGGTCAGGTAAGGTCCGAATACGGCACGGCAGGTATGGTCAGGCAAGGTTAGGTGCTGCAGGGTCGGGCAAGGCACGGAGAAAGGGCTACAGGGAAACCCGTAGCCCTTTCTTTATCGCCTAACGCTGCGGAATCTCACACACATCCGTCGAACAATACATTTCGCCTTCAGCCTCAGGCAAAGCTGCGTTCCGGTACAGCGAATCCCAGTCAACCGGCTTAATGTTCGCCCGCATCGCTTCCCATGCCTCACGGGAAACCCGCTGATAAGGCGCTTGCTTGTAAATGCCCTCAGCTGCCGGGAGGAATGACACCGATTTCAACTGCCCGTCGAAAGCTCGCAGGACAGCCGGGATTTCCTTCGCCTCATCCTCAGAGAACGTCAGAGTCACCGAAACTGAATTATCAGACCAGTTCCGCTGGCACAAAGCAGCCAGGCTGGCCTTCTCCCAGATGCTGACTTCCCTTTCCGGGCGCACATCCGGTCCCTCAACAGGGAAACTGACCACCATCGTCGTTTCCGGATCAGAAACAGAGGGTTCCACCGGATAACCCGCGTCCTGCATAGCCTTAACGAACGGGCTATTGGCAATGTCCCTGATAGTGCGGACGTAGAATCCGCGTTCCTTCGGCCAGTGCGCACCGGGAGTAACCCCGAAAAGCAGGGATACGGTACCGGACGGCTTGACCGTGGTGACCCGGATTGATTCACGGACCCCGAGCCATTCGGAATAGAGGCGGTCCCAGCGGCGAACCTCGTCATAGCCGGCTTCCTGCCACCGGCGAAGCTCAGTCCACCCGTTCTTCTCCGCGAACTGCGCAATTCCTGTCATTGAGGTGCCAATGCGCCGATTCCGGATCATTACTTCGTTTGTTTCCGGCCACTGCGTCATCAACAGAGTGACACTTTTCGCGTACAGGTAAGCGAATTTCAGTGTGCGCAGGTAATCCGCAAGATCCGTGCAGTTAGTCGGGAACGTCTCCACCAGCGTGCACAATTCCATGTGCTCCAGCGGCTGCTCACCGCACGGGTTAACACCCCGCACCCGGTAATCCCGGCCGTCCTTCGGATCAGACAACCGCCCGTAATTCTGGGCGATATCCTTCCAGAAAACACCCGGCTCGCCGTTCAAAGCGATCCGCTCAGCCAGATGACTGAGGTCGTCACCGCTGTGCGCGATCACGCTGTTGTTAGAGAGATGCCCCCAGCCGTCATGACCCATCCGGACTGGGTTCTTGTTCCAGTCTTTCAGGTCCAGGAAGTCGTCATCCTCCGACCTTCCCAAAGCGATCTGCGCGCTGCGCCGCACATTCGCGCTGACCACGCATTTCGCGGCCTGATTCATGATGTCAGTGATGTCAGCTGACGAAACCGTCTGCCCTGCACGCCCGGAGAACAGCTGCGCAATCTGACGGTGCAGCTTCTCCAGCGGAGCAGGCCCCGAAGCGATGCCGCCGAACGTCTTAATCGGTGCGCCAGCCGGGCGGATACGCGAGTAGTCGAACACCGGCATCCTGCCGCCAGCGAAGAACGCACGGAGAAGACAGGAAAGCGATTCGCACCAGCCTTCACGGCTGTCACCGATAGCGTGCGGGTAATGGCTTTCAGGATCTGTGATCGTGATCTTGTCAGCGCCGAGAGTGTCGAATCCGACGCCAATGCCCAGCATGCTCATCGACATCATCCGGCTGAAAGGCAGGTACGGATCGTCCGTAATGTTCTCAGTCGAGATAAAGGCGCAATTCTGGAGAGCTGAAGAGTCATGACGCTCATTGACTAGTCTCGTGCCCATCATCCACAGGCCGCGTCCCGGCGGTGACCACTTGCCTGCGAAGCAGCGCTCATATGCTTCCTGCGCCGACTGGGCAGCCTGCGCATCTGACCACGGCAGCTTGTACGTAAGAGCATGATCTTTCTGGGCGCTGTACATGCCTTCGATTACTCTGCGCAGCCCTTCCCAGAAGCGTTCCCGGGACCCGTCCGCCTTCGCCCTGGCGTATTTCGTCAACCAGCTATGTTCACCCAGCGTGTTCCCTGCCCCCGCATGGAACCCCCACGCGGGCTGCCGGGACCTGTACGCGTCAAAGAAGCTGTCATCAAGACGGAACGAGAGGTAGTCAAACTCTTCAGGCATCAGTCCTCCGCTGCCAGGTCCGGCCTCTCCCAGAGCGGAGAGAAGTCCAGCATACGAGGAGCCCACCCAGACTTCAACGGCATCACGTACCCGTACTTAGAGACAATGATGCCATGGTGCAGTTTTATTTCTAGCTTAGCGTCATCACATGCGTCAAGTAGCTGCGCAAGATTCGTCAAAAGCATCTGCGCCTGCTCATGCTTCTTACGGAACCGCTTCGGCTTCTTCCGCTTCCTCATCCCAGCCGACCTGGCCGGCTTGTGCCTGCCCATGTGACCCTCTCAGTGGTGGGACTCCTTCAGTTTCTCCCATTCTTCCAGGGCACGACGAGACGCCGCAATAACTTCAGGATGCACATGACGGCGAGGACCCCATTTCAGGTCTCCCGCAGCCCACCGCTTCACCGCCGCTATCGCCATCGCGATAGCCTTCGACTCATCCATCCCCTGATCACGCATCAATGCATGAGCAATATTCTCAATGTAATTCGGCAGTTTCTGCTTAACCGGCACCTTTTTACTGGGAGTGTGCCATAGCCCGTGAGGGCCAAGTTGATGCGGGGTTGCTTCCAGGCGGGGAGTCTCAGCGCTTTTCTCCACCTGCGCCTCCCAGTGGTCACACACGTAATCCGGGTCGATAAGACCCTCTACGAGGGTGCAGTGCGCGGATTCGAAATCCGGAGGCAGCATGCGGATCATGGAGCAAGAACCGCAGCGCTGGTCACCTTCGGATGGCCGGTAGTTGACAGCTTTCTTGTCAAGCTTGTCCATCGCGGCCTCGTGTGCTAGAATGTCAACGGTACGGCAGGTTAGGTATGGCCAGGTAAGGAATGGTGCGGTATGGTGCGGCCTGGCATGGCAGGTGAGGTCCGGCATCGTGGGGTGACGTGCGGCTTGGCTTGGCCAGGTTAGGTGCGGCAGGTTAGGCTGCGTTAGGTCTCGCGGGGTACGGCACGGTACGGCAGGTGAGGTAAGGAGCGGTGAGGTCTCGTGAGGTAGGGCAGGTACGGCGAGGCATGGCATGGCACGTTCGGGCTTGGTTAGGTTAGGCAGGTTCGGCTTGTTAAGGCGGGGTGCGGCTGGGCATGGAAAGGTGCGGTTCGGCAGGTGAGGCGAGGTCTGTCTCGGTGAGGTCTGGTGCGGTGCGGCAGGTCCGGTTTGGTTGGGCAGGTTGAGGTCTCGTACGGCGCGGCAGGTACGGTCTTGTTCGTCATCGCGTGGCAGGGCGAGGTTCGGTAAGGCAGGCAAGGTGAGGCGGGGCATGGTGGGGTGACGTGCGGCACGGTCCGTTGTTGTCAGGCGGGGTACGGGGTGAGGGATTCTCGGAAGAGAATCCCTCACTTATTTCCCGATCAGGCTATTGAAGTAAGAGTCGCCGAACCCGTCCACGGTGAAGCGGTGCCGGAAAGATCATTCGACACCACAGTCCACATTCCTGAAGGAGTACGCGAGTCCGACGCGGACACAGTGGTCGGCAGCGGGGTCGCGCCGGAACCCGCCACCGCGAACGTGGCATCCTGGCTCACAGTTGACGGGGCAGCATCAGAAACAGTAACAGTGAGAACCGAGCTGAGATCCGGGGCAGCCGCCGAGTCCGTTGACGTGTAGACAACAGTAGCGGTAATTGTGTCGCCGGAATTGTAAACGGCCTTGTCGAAGTTGATGCTGGTGATGGAGAGCGCCATCCTATTTTCTCCTGATCTTGAAAGAAGCATGCCGGACAGTGGCATGCTTTGCATCCTCTACAAACACTGTGAGTCTGTGCTTTCTTGTTCTGTACCGCCGGCGGAACCACCTGAATCGCATCATCATCTCCACTTACGCGTTTTTCGGGTCACTCCCTGAATGAATCTGCCGTGCGTGCGTCTCCTCCGCCGCCTGCCGGTCACGCGGGTCAATCAGTCCCACATAGCACAACACTGGCATGCCCAGTTTCTTGCGTGCCAGAGCCCGGTGATGCCCGTCGATAATGATCGCTTTCGGGCTGTCATTATCCTGGATGGCAACCGACGGGGCAACATGACCCGCATGCGCGCGGATCAGCTTGACGAACTCGCCGACTTTCTCCGGCTGATGCGACGCAGCCCACGACTCCACGTCATCAGAGTCGATCCTGTCCCAGGGAAGATTCACCGGCCCTATCCACCGGGCTCGCTTTATCCACTGGATGGCTTCTGGCGGGAAATTCCTCGCCATCTGCACATAAACATGCTCAGCGTCAACCGGATTAGGGTCACTGTAATCACCGGGTCCGCCCCTGCCCTTGTTTTCCCCTGGGCGGCGGAAAGCGTCACCCTGCGAAGTCAGGATCGGAACAGAATCTTCCGGATCATAAGGCTCTCCCGGGTGCCCCGCGTGCGGCTCGTCCCCCTCCGGGGTTTCAGCCGGGATGGAACCGACTACCAGTCGCATCCCCAGCTGAGGGATATCACCCAGCTTGGGAGGCTGCATTCCTTTCGGAATGCCTGCCGCTGGTGACTCCGGTCCCCCGTTTTCCGTTTCCGGGTAAAGCTGCCCGCCCTGATCCGGGAACCTTGACGTCGGCTTATTGCGGGTGCGGCGGCGAGGATATTCTTCATCATCATCGCCGCGCGGGTACAAGCGGGTTTCCCCGGTGACATCTGACATGTCATGCCAGCCGGGCGGTTCCGAAGCGCCCATTTCGCCGTCAGCCTGACCGTAATGCGGGTCGTCGGTGCCGTCGGCACGATGCGGATACGGCCACCGTGAACCTGTCGCCTGCAATTCCTGTCCAACCGTGGTCAAGAACGCTTGCTCGCCGCTTTCGTTGACTGTCCGCTGGAGTGCTTTGGTGACATGATCGCGGAGGCGGATGCTCTGATCCCAGTCTTCCCGGAACTTAGGCGTCAGATCGAGATCATCGATTTCTTTGCGCCTGAACCAGCCGGTGCCGCGTGTTTCATCCGGGGTGGACCCGTTCAGCTTCGGGTTGAAGTACCCCACATCGCACAGGTAAAGGTAGGCGGTTTTCCCGTCATCTTCCTCATGATGGAAAGTGGCCACGCAATGGAAATACGGGAGATCGCCGATTTCCTCAGTGGTTTCCCGCATTGCCGCATCCCACGGGTCCTCGCCGATATGCGCGGTGCCACCCGGCATGCCCCAGGAGCCGTCATCCCGCTGCTGAAGCAGGAAACGGTATTTGCCGTCTTCATCTCGTGCACGCAGGAGCAGCCAGCAAACCCGGCTCTCATCTTCCGGGTGCTCATGCGGACGGTAATCATCATGCTTCCCCAGATGCCCCTGCGGGGGCACAACATTAACTCCGGCGGGGGCGGGGACGCACCGGCAGTTCGGGTGGAACGGGCCGCCGAGACCGCCGCCACGGTAAATGCTGTCCAAAGGAACAACACCCTCATCGGCGGCTTTCTCGCAGATGTCGCAGCAGTCCTCCGGGCTCATCAGGAGATGCTTATAGGCAACCCCGTGATCCCGGTACGCGGTGAGAGCACCCGCGTTCATTGCCCGTGCAACCTCAGTGCGGGCAATTGTCTCCGACCTGCTCTTGATGTTTTTCAGGCCGGTGCGGCTGATTTCCTCCAGCCAGTGCGCACCCTCAGACCCGATGAAAGCATCCAATTCCATGCCCGCGTACTTCTCACTGAAATCCGCTGGGGTGCCAGTAGCGAGTGACTTCCCGGCTGCGTAACCGAGATGCCATGCCTCATCCCACAGCGGGCTCAATGTCAGCATCAGTGACTTGTGCGCCTCATCGGAGATCAGCCCGTTCAGGGTGCCTGCCGAGACGAACATCTGATCCACGGACTTCCTGCGAAGATCATCCCCGCGTGTCTCCGCCTTCATCAGCGCTTCTTTGACCAGGTTCTGGTATGCGCCGACAAGACCGAGATCCCGTTCCCAGCCGGGCCACTGAACATCCGTCTTGGTAATCTCCGGGACATGGAAACTTTCAATTTCGCTTTCGGCGGCCAGGCAGAGGTCAGCAGCCCGGTCAATAGCGACATCCAGGAGGACGCCCTTGGCGATGTCCTCAGCGACGACAGCGAGAACACCCTCGCTGATGTGAACCGGCTCCCAGGTGCTGATCAGCCGGCCCTTCCGGATGTGCCTCCGCAGAGCGTCAAGTTCTGATCCGACAGCCTTCTTCCGGGACCCCGCAACACTCGACCGGGACGTAGTGCCCCCGGTTCGCGGGGTGGACGACTGGATAGCACCCAGGGCTGCCGCATGCCCGGGGGTGACCGGCTCCCGGTGTGGGGAAATCGGCGCGGGATGCGAGCCGTTCGGTTTCGTCTGCCCCCCGGCCCTCACCGACGGCTGGTTCGTCCTCGTCCGTGATGATGCGGACCTTTGCCCCCCGTTGGTGCCCTGGCTGCGGTTCTTCGGCTTAGACGACGAGGACGTGTTCCCCTGAGCACCCTGCAAGGCTGCCATGATGAGCTGCGGTGCCATGCTGAACGGGATCGGGCCCTGCGCAGTGAACACCACCGGCTCGCCGGTCTCCTGGAGACCCCAGGGTGCCAGGTCAAGACGGTCACGGACCTCATCGATCGATGCGATGCCGTTCTGCACCTGCTGCACGCCCAGCTCAGTGATCGCCTGCTTGTCCTCGTCGTTCGCGAGACCCTCGAACTGGAACCGCATGTCATGCTGACCGCAGATGTCCTGAAGGATGTAATCGAAAATGTTCGAGATCCAGTGCAGAAGCGGACGGGTTGACTTCCGTGACTTAACATCACGGGATTCCTGCCCCGCGAACCGGATCGCTGACGCAGACGGACCCTGGCTTGTCTGCCCGACACTCGGGATGATCCCGATTTCCATCGGGGACACGTCGAACGCCATGCACACCTGGGACATCACCAGCTGGTCGAAGCTGTCTGACAGGTCCACCGGCCGCTGCGGTTCCACCTTCGACCCTGGCGGCAGCACGATCACCTTCATGTGATACGCCGGATCGCCTGCGATGCCGTTCAGCGCATCCTGGAGTTCCTTGATCTGCGTCGGGGTGATGTTCGGGTCACCCGGGGAAATATAGACTGCCGGGACAGTGCCCTCAGTGAAGTAATCCAGCTGGAATTCCTGCTTCTGGAGCCCGGAAATGATAGGCAGCAGAGCCCGTTCCACCGGGGGGAACCCGTAGGGGGATTCCCTCGTCGGCCAGTACGGGGCATAGAGCATGATGTCGCTGGGGAACTCCCCCACCTGTGATCCGGTAAGCCCGTGGTCGTCAATGTCGGAGCCGCGCATGATCGTCAGGTAATCCGACCGGGGCACCCCGTACAGGTACTGCTGATAGGCGGGTGCGGGCGGGGCGGGAATGTCACCGTGCATGTCGACCAGCGGGCGGATCGTCGGCCCGGACACCAGCCGCAGGCTTTCCAGGTTGCTGCCGAGCAGCCCCCGGCCGCCCATCCCGAACTTCGCCCCGTACTTCGGACGGAAAATCAGCGACAAAGCATCATAAACGAAGATTTCCTCAAGCATTGCGTTGAGGAACGACCCGAAATTCCAGAATCCCGGGTCAGGGCGCTTGAAGAACTTCGTTGCCTCCGCAGCGCGTTCCCCGAAGTCCCGCATCATCGCATGATTGTTCTGGTACGCCTTCGCAGCATGCTTCGTCAGCGTAATTTCCCATTCAAGCCCACGGATTTCCTGCTGACGCAAGTCAATGCAGGCACGGGCCACTGAATACCGCTGGGACAGCACCCGCAGCTGGTCAAACGACGCCAGCTTGAGACCCTCAGTACCAGGCGGCGTCGGAAGGTTCCAGCCGACCCGGTACTGCCAGTACCTGGGGTCGGCGTACATTCCGCCGGGCGGCGGCTCGTCAACGGGAACCGGCTGGATCGGGCTCATAGGCCCGAAAGCACCGTCAGTGAACGTGCTGGAGGGACGCGGATGGAATGGCCCGTACGTGTTCCGGTACGGGTTATTCAGGTACATTTCTGCTGCAGCAGGACTGACACGGCCCATGCCTGACCCCTGCGGGGCCATCGTCGGCCGGCCCCCGGGGATGGCCTTCAGGGCAGCGGCAGTTGCCGTCTTCACCATCTACCGCCTCACTGTCACATGATCCCCAGCGTGCCGACAACCAGCACGGGAACCTCAGGATTGTCCGTGATCTTCATGTACATGGTGTAACTGCCTGATGTCAGTGCAGTAGCCCCCGTCGGGCCGACCAGCACCCGTGCGTTATACGGGTAAATGATGCTAGTCGGCACTGTTTCCCAGGAACCGCTCACCCAGTCGGAAACCCCCGGCACCTGCGTGGGTGTCGGCATGAAAGCGAACTGGACAGTATCACTCGTCGGATTGTAAGTGCTGCCTGCTGTTGTCGCCGCGATAGGCACGAGAACGTATTCGGTGGAAAGATGAGATATTTCGAGATCAGCGAATCCCACAGTCCACTCCGTCCATATCGGATCGCTGACAGCCCACCGCAATGCGATGCTGCCCGCAGTCCATTCGAATATCATCGCAGCTTCCAGCGGTTCGTGATGCTCCCCGTAACCCACCTGAACCCGGCAATGCCCGTCTTGAACAAGACACGCAATGTCGCCTGAATGATCCTGGCTGAGGCAGTTCCCTGTGCTGCCACCGCAGCGGTCAGCTGCCGGGAGTAAAGCCGTCCCGCTGTGTAGAAAGACGTCGCTGCCGCTGATCCGGCCAGCCGCATCCTCACATTGCGTATCACTGACGCATATGCGGCTGCGGTCGCTTTCTGCGTCACCCGGACAGACCGGGACACAGTGCCTGTCGCAGCTGCGGTAGCCGTGAGCAGCATCAGCCGCAGTTTCGACAGTGACACTGATGAGATGGCCGCTGTGACCGCAGTGACCTGGCGGGAGATAGCCCGGGGCAGCTGGGATACCGCAGCGGCTGTCGCCTGGACAGTGCGCAGTACCGTCATCTGCACCGAAGCGGACACTGCTGTGATAGCGGTGATCAGCGGGGAAACCCGCCTGGTCACCGTCGCATTAGCTGCTGCTGTTGCCGCGAGGAGGATCTGGCGGAACTTCGCGATGCCCGTGCTCGCGGTGACAGCAACTGTCGCGGGAAGCTGCCGGGAAATAGCCCGCTGCACCTGAGCCAGAACCGCTGCGGCAGCAGCAAGCTGACGGGTCACCTGACGTCGCACTGATGCGGTCGCAGCGGTAACCGCTGCCATAACCGGGGCTGCCTGCCTGATTACCGCTGCGGCGGCTGCCGCCTGAGCGGCGAGGACAAGCAGTTTCAGCTTGCTGGCCGTCTCAGACCCCAGGGCGACTGCCTGAGCGGCCAGCGCACGGGTCATGCTGCGGATCAGCGTAGCGACAGCAGCTGACCGGACACTGAGCGTCAGCGCCGCACTGCGTCCCAGTGTCCCTGTTGCTGCTGCCAGTGCTGTCAGCGGTTTCCCGACCCGGTTCACCAGTGACCCGGCTACTGTCGCTGTTGCGAGCAGCAGCCTGATGACAGTCACCGTCACCACAGCCTTCACCGTCGTCGTGACAGCAAGTGTCCTGGTCAGCGCGAAACCTGACAGTGCCCTGACAGCTGCTGTCGTAGCAACGGTCCGCTGCACCAGCCGTGAAGTAGTCCCTGTCACAGCGGTGACAGCAGTATTATGCTGGCCGATCTGAACCTGCTGCGTGCCCGTAGTCGCAACAGTTGAGGCAAGCAGCTGCGGGAACTGGACGCTGCTGGAAATAGCAGTGGGAACAGTGGGTTTCCTGGTATGCCTGAACCGTGCCCGCCACGCCTCCCCCGGATACGCCAGCGAATACCAGG
>Ga0247668_1000186_pt1 | contig 17742 bp, 16 predicted proteins | sample CNK09_metaG_FD_182737 | JGI IMG/M metagenome (GOLD analysis project Ga0247668, IMG submission 182737) | Soil microbial communities from Purdue University Martell Research Forest, Indiana, United States - CNK09 | ecosystem: Environmental > Terrestrial > Soil > Temperate forest > Bulk soil...
GGTGATCGAGCCGGGGAGATAGTCGAGGCCGATGTTCACCCCTTCGCTCTTTCCCAGCAGCTCCTGGATCTCGGCATCGGGCTCCGTCCGGGCCATCCGTCCGTCGAGCTGCACGAAGACGATCTCAGGCACCGGCAGTCCAGCCGCGCGCGCGATCTCGCCGGAGACCAGCTCAGCCACAAGCGCCCGTACGCCTTGCCCGGCGCCGCGGAACTTCACGACGTACGTGCCGTCGTCGTCGCTGTTGACGATGGCCGGCAGCGAGCCGCCCTCGCGGAGCGGCGTCACGTATTCGGTGGCAGTGACGGTTCGAATCATTCGGCCTGAATCATGCACTATCTGGTCGACTCGGTCGCCAGATACCGAAGAAAGGGACCGTTGATACTCATGATGCCGGTTGAGCTGCTGCCGAGGACGCCGCTCCGATGACGGGGGACCGCGATATGGAAGAGGCGGAGCCCCGGCCCGGAGAGGTGCCGCAAGACAAGGCAGACGAGGAGCTCCGGCAGAGTGCCGAGATATTCAAACTTCTCGTGTCCGCCGTCCGCGACTACGCGATCTTCATGCTCGATCCCCAGGGAAACATCGCCACCTGGAACGAGGGGGCGCAGAGGATCAAGGGATACGCCCCTTCCGAGATCATCGGCCGCCATTTCTCCACGTTCTACACCGAGGAAGACAAGCGGAACAGGAAGCCGGAGCGTGAGCTGGCCATCGCGCGCGAGCAAGGGAGCGTGGAAGACGAAGGATGGCGCGTGCGCAAGGACGGAAGCCGTTTCTGGGCGAATGTCGTCATCACCGCCGTTCACGATGCCAGCGGAGAGTTGCGCGGCTTCGCGAAGGTGACGCGCGATATTAGCGACCGCAAACAGGCCGAGGAGATGCAGCATGCCCTGCTCGAACAGCGCGAGGCGCGGCTGCTGGCGGAAGAAGAGCGCCGTCATGCCGAGGCTTCGTATCGCGTGGCGCAGGAGTCGAACCGCGCCAAGGACGAGTTCCTGATGACGCTCTCCCACGAGCTTCGCACGCCGATGACGTCGATTCTCGGCTGGTCGCGGATCCTGCCGGCACTGGAACCGAGTGATCCGATGTTTCAGGAGGCCATCGCCTCGATCGCCGGCGGCGCCCAGCTTCAGGCGCGCCTCATCGACGACATCCTCGACGTTTCGCGGATCGTTTCCGGCAAGCTGCGGCTGACCCAGGAGGCCATCGATATCGGGCAGGTGATCAAGGATGCCGTCGACGCCGCCAGTCCGACGGCACAGTCGAAGCAGATCACCGTCACCACATCGCTCGCGCCGGGCCTCGGCCAGTTGGTCGCCGATGCCACCCGGCTCCAGCAGGTGATCTGGAACCTGCTCTCCAACGCGATGAAGTTCACGCCGAGGGGAGGGGCCGTGAAGGTGTCGGCGCAGCGCACGTCGTCGCACATCCAGATCTCCGTCGCCGACAATGGCGAGGGGATCGATCTGCAGTTTCTGCCGCACATCTTCGAGCCGTTCCGCCAGGCCGAGTCGCCGCGGACGCGCGTCCATGGCGGCCTCGGCCTCGGCCTTTCGATCGTCCGCTACATCACCGAGGCACACGGAGGGACCGTTGCCGCCGAAAGCGAGGGTCCCGGCAAAGGGACGACCTTTACCGTGACGCTGCCGGTTCATGCGGTGAGCGGAAGTGAGGGGGCGGTCAGGAGCTCGTTCGGTGACACGTTCCTGCATCGCGACCGGTTGCGCGGCATTGAGATCGACCTGGTCGAGGACGAGGTTGAATCGCGCAAGATGATTACGACCGTGCTCCGCGCCGCCGGCGCGACGGTCATCGCGTTCGATTCGGCGAACGACGCGCTCGAGGCCATCGACCGGCACAGACCCGATGTGGTGATTACCGATATCGCCATGCCGGTCATGGACGGCTATGCCTTCACGCGCACTCTGCGGGAACGCGACTACGGGCCGAAGCTCAAGATCGTGGCCCTCTCGGCATTCTCGCCGGACCCCAGCGAGCGGCGCACCTTCGAGGCCTACCTCTCCAAGCCGATCGATCCGTTCCAGCTCGTCGATGAGATTGCGAGGATCGCATTGCCGGCCACGGCGTGAGATAGCAACTGTCATCCTGAGCCGCCGGAGCCTGTAGCGCGAAGCGCGAAGTGGCGGAGGACGGTCGAAGGACCCCCAGCCTGAAACCCGGACAGGGCGGTGGACTGTCGACTATTCCACCGCCCAACCGGGATACAACTTGGGGGTCCTTCGACCGTCCTCCGCCTCTCCGCGCTTCGCGCTACGGGGCTCCGGCGGCTTCAGGATGACAGGTAGGCGCGTGGCCTCGTCATCCCGAGTGAAGAACCTCGTACGTCGCCCGCGCGATCTCCAGCTCCTCATTCGTCGGGATCACCCAAACATCCACGCTGCCGGAGCTGATGCGCCGTTCCTCCTTCGACGCCGCTTCGTTCGCGGCCTCGTCGAGTGCCACGCCGAGAAATGCCAGGCGGTCGCAGATGCGCTTGCGCATCGAGGCGGAATGCTCGCCGATGCCGGCGGTGAAGGCGATCGCGTCGACGCCGTCGATGACCGCGCAGTACGACGCGATGTACCCGGCGGCGCGATAGGCGAAGAGATCGAGAGCCAGCGAGGCTCGGGCGTCGCCGGCGGCCGCGGCGCTCTCCAGCTCACGGACGTCGCCGCTGGTCTCCGACACGCCACGAAGGCCGCAGCGATGATTGAGAAGATCGTCGAGATCGGCTTCCGTCCTTCCCTTTCGCAGTAGATAGAGGATGACGCCGGGGTCGAGATCGCCGGCGCGCGTTCCCATCACCAACCCTTCCATCGGCGTGAAGCCCATGCTCGTGTCGACGCTGCGGCCGTCGCGGATGGCGCAGACGCTGGCGCCGTTGCCGAGGTGGGCGATCATGAGACGGGAGCCGGCGTTGAGGGCATGGAGGCGCTTCGAGACGTACGAATACGAGATGCCGTGAAACCCGTAGCGGCGAACGCCCAGCTCGGGAGGAACGGCATACGTGAACGCCACCGGCGGCAGCGTCCGATGAAAGGCCGTATCGAACACGGCCACGATCGGAACGCCGCGCAGTGCGCCGCGCACCTCGTCGATCACGCCCGCCGCCAGCGGATTGTGCAGCGGCGCAAGCTCGGCCAGATTGCGGATCTCGGCCAGAACATCGTCATCGACGACGGTGGGACTCTCGAAGCGCGATCCACCATGGACGACGCGCACACCGATGGCGTCGATGGGAGAGGTCGCGTTGGCCAGTGCCTCCGCAACCGTCTTCGCTGTACCAGGCATCGCGAGCTCTTCCGGAAAGCGGAAGTAGCCTGACTTGAGGGACGAGCTGCCGGGGTTTAGAACGAGGATGTTCATTCGTGTGGAAGGCAAATGTTGAATGTTGAATGTTCAATGTTGAATGTTGAATGGAACGCGAGCTTCGTCATCATTCAACATTGAACATTGAACATTGAACATTCAACATTCGCCTTTACGACTTTCGGTCCCACGTCCAATCCTTCACCTCCGGCATATCGTCCCCGTGCTCGCACACGTACTGCCGGTGCTCGACCAGCTTGTCGCGCATGTCCTGTTTCACATGCGCACACCGCGCGGCCAGTCCGGGGACGCGGTCGATGACGTCGATGACGAGGTGGAAGCGGTCGAGATCGTTCAGCACCGTCATGTCGAACGGTGTCGTCGTCGTCCCCTCCTCTTTGTATCCGCGCACGTGCAGGTTGTTGTGGTTGTTCCGCCGGTAGGTGAGCCGGTGAATGAGCCAGGGATAGCCGTGATAGGCGAAGATCACCGGCCTGCCGGTGGTGAAGAGTGAATCGAAGTCGCGGTCCGACAAGCCGTGCGGATGCTCGCTGGGCGGCTGCAGGGTCATGAGGTCGACGATGTTGACGACGCGGATCTTCAGCTCCGGAATGCGCGCGCGCAGGATCGACACGGCCGCCAGCGTCTCCAGCGTCGGCACGTCGCCGGCGCATGCCATCACCACGTCGGGCTCGGAGTCGCCGTCGTTGCTGGCCCAGTCCCACATCCCGATCCCGGCGCTGCAATGCTTCACCGCGGCGTCCATGCCGAGGTACTGAAGGGCCGTCTGCTTGCCGGCGATGATCACATTCACGTAGTTGCGGGTGCGCAGGCAGTGGTCGACGACGGAGAGGAGCGTGTTCGCGTCGGGCGGCAGATAGACACGGACCACTTCCGCCTTCTTGTTGGCCACATGATCGATGAAGCCGGGGTCCTGGTGGCTGAAGCCGTTGTGGTCCTGCCGCCAGACGTGCGAGGTCAAGAGGTAGTTGAGCGAGGCGATTGGCCGCCGCCACGGGATGTGCCGCGTGGTCTTCAGCCATTTCGCGTGCTGGTTGAACATCGAGTCGACGATGTGGATGAAGGCCTCGTAGCAGGAGAAGAAGCCGTGCCGCCCAGTGAGCAGGTAGCCTTCCAGCCACCCCTGGCACATGTGTTCGGAGAGCACTTCCATGGCCCGCCCCTCGGGCGCGATGTGGTCGTCAGTCGGGAGAATCGTTCCGGTGAAGACGCGGTCGGTGGCCTCGAAGATGGCGTCCAGCCGGTTCGAGGCCGTCTCATCGGGTCCGACGATGCGGAAGTTCTTCGGATTCTCTTTGATGATGTCGCGCAGGAAGCCGCCGGTGACCCGCGTCGCTTCGGCCAGCTCCGTTCCGGGCGCCTTCACCTCGACGGCGTAATCGCGAAAGTCGGGCATGCGCAGGGCGCGCAGCAAGAGGCCGCCGTTCGCGTGCGGATTCGCACTCATCCTCCGCTCACCTTTCGGCGCCAGCTCCGCGATCTCCGCGCGCAGTGCTCCCTTCTCGTCGAAGAGCTCCTCGGCTTTGTAGCTCTTCATCCAGTCGGAGAGAAGGGTCACGTGCTCCGGCTTCTTCGCCAGGTCGGCGAAGGGGACCTGATGCGACCGCCAGGAGCCTTCGGTCTGCTTGCCGTCGACCGTTTTCGGCCCGGTCCATCCCTTCGGCGATCGCAGGACGATCATCGGCCAGGCCGGCCGCACGGTGAAGCCGTTTTTGCGTGACGTGGCCTGGATGCTGGCGATCTCGTCGAACACCGTGTCGAGCGTCGAGGCCATGAGCTGATGCATGGTCTCGGGCTGATCGCCTTCGACGAAGTAGGGCTTGTACCCGTATCCGACGAGCAGGTCGCGCAGCTCGTCGCCAGGCATGCGCGCCAGCACGGTGGGGTTGGCGATCTTGTAGCCGTTCAGGTGAAGGATCGGCAGCACCGCGCCGTCGCTGACCGGATTGAGGAACTTGTTCGAATGCCAGCTCGCCGCCAGCGGCCCCGTCTCCGCCTCGCCGTCGCCGACGACGCACGCGGCGATCAGATCAGGATTATCGAAGATGGCGCCGTAGGCGTGGACGAGCGAGTATCCGAGCTCGCCCCCTTCGTGAATCGATCCCGGGGTCTCCGGCGCCACGTGGCTTGGGATCCCTCCCGGAAACGAGAATTGTTTGAACAGCTTCTGCATCCCCTCGGCATCGTTGCAGATGTGCGGATACATCTCGCTGTAGGTGCCTTCGAGCCAGGTGTTGGCGACCAGGCCCGGCCCGCCGTGGCCGGGCCCTGTGATGTAGATCATGTTCACGTCGCGCGCGTTGATGACGCGATTGAGGTGAACGTAGATGAAGTTGAGGCCCGGCGTGGTCCCCCAATGCCCCAGAAGCCGAGGCTTGGTGTGAGCGAGCGTGAGAGGCTCGCGGAGCAGCGGGTTGTCGAGCAGATAGATCTGCCCGACGGACAGATAGTTCGCCGCGCGCCACCACTCGTTCATGCGGCGGAGAAGGTCGGGAGAGAGAGGTTGGTTGTCCACCGCGGCGATTCTATTGCGTGTTTCTGTAGAATCGTGACGTGAAGACGGATGAGGCGATTGATCGACGCAGCCTGACGATGGCTCGCCGTATCGCGGCGAAGATCGACGGCGATCCCATGCACCAGGGGCTCGAGCATGCGCGAGAGGTGTGTGCGCGGTGGGTCGAGAAAGGAAATGTTCCGGCGAAGGAGTGGATGGCCATTCTGCGGCGTCCCTGGCCCGAGATTCGAAGCATTCTGCTCGACGATTCCGAGGAGGGAAGACGTCTGCGCCAGAACGATCCGTTTTGCGGAATCCTGACCCCGTCCGAGCGGTGGGAGATTTACCGGGAGGCCGCGCGGAATGAAGCGTGATGATCTCGAGCATGGGGACGATACGGCAATCCTTCCATGAACACACGCTCAGTGGAATCTCCACCCTTTACATCGAGAGCCCTTCTCCCCCGCGGTTTCTTGCGGGGGAGAAGGTGCCGAAGGCGGATGAGGGGGCGATTCACGAGTACGTAACGTGCGCGCGAACAGAATGCGACGACTATCAGTCGATCTGACTGTGTCGTTTGATCGCACATACCGCGTATGCGCCCCCCCTCATCCGCCTTCGGCACCTTCTCCCCCCGCAAAGAAACCGCGGGGGGAGAAGGGCTCTCGACGAAGGGGCGTGGCAAGAGGCGAAGCAATACTGTGAGCGATCCTGGCTTGGTATGCGCCGCCCCTACGCCTTCCACTTGATCGTGCAGCCGAACGCCCTCGTTGTCTGGTTCGCCACCGCCTTACCGGCGAGCAGGTCGTCGAGGGCGTTGGACAGGCCGGTGGTGCGGCGCTCCTCGGGCTTGGCGCTGTCGTCGACATAGCCGCGGTAACGGAGCGTGCCGCTGCCGTCGATCACGTAGACGTGCGGCGTGACGCGCGCACCGTAGGCGTGCGCGATGGTGCTGTCGCCGTCCTTCAGGTAGGGGAAGGGATAGCCCTCCGCCGTCGCGCGCGCCTTCATCTCGGCGAGGGATTCGACGGCGTACTGCGATTCGTCATTGGGGTCGATGGCGTAGAAGACCACGCCCTTGGCTTGATACTGCTTTGCCAGCTCGATGATGCGCGGCTCGAACGCCTTCGCGTACGGGCACTGGTTGCAGGTGAAGACCACCACCGACACCTTGCCGTCGCCCGGATGAAAGGCGACGGTCTTCCCGTCGACGGCATTCACCAGCGAGAACTTCGGCGCCGTTGCGCCGATGGACAGCTCGTCGGCGTTCATGCAGGCAGCCGCGGAAACGAGCAGCAGGAGCGAAACGAACAGCTTCTTCATGGCATCCTCCTCAGGATCGTACGCAATTCGGGAATCGTGCTGGCGCTCTTGATCGCCCCCTGATGCCGCCATACCTCGCGGCCCGCGGCATCGAAAGCGATGGTGACGGGAATCTCTCCCTGAAAACGGTAATAGGCTGAGAGGTCGTCGACGTTGCCTTTGTAGTAAACATTCACGTAACGGATCTTCTGACGGTCGAGAAAGAGGGCCACGTCCTCGCGCTTCGCGTCGGGGATCATGTCGTCCATCGACACTCCCGCCATCGCCACCTCGGGACCAAACGCCGCGCCGACCGCACGCAGCTCCGGCATCTCCGCCACGCATGGGACGCACCAGGTTGCCCAGATATTGACGACGCGTAGCTTCGCGGTGCGCGGGAAGACGTCCTTGATCTTCGCGGGATCTTTGAGGTCGCGGAGATCGGCGGCCGAGGCTGTCATGGCCACCAGAAGAAGTGCGAAAAGGATTCGAGCTCTCATCAGAAATCGCGGCGCGCGATGTTGACCATCGCACTGTATTGCAGGGCCACCGACACCGCGGCGCTGGCCAGCAGTCCCACCCATGGCAACGCGCCGTGGCGGAAATAGCTTTCCCCGTGCATCACGTGAAAAATACCGTACGAGACCTGAGGTGCCTGCTCGACGAGCGAGACAGCGATGGCCACGCCGAGGGCGATCAGCAGCGGCCGCCAGATGTCGTTGAACATGGTGGAGAGCAGCGCCGCCAGGCTGAAGAAGACGGAGCCGGCGATGAAGAGACAGGCGCTCTGAATCACCGCGCTTCCCAGACCGTAGTGCTGTCCGATCGCCGGCGAGAACAGCGGGATGAGCAGCGAGGGAACGAACGCGAGGACGAACAATTCGATGAGACCGGTCGCGGTGCGAACACCGAGCAGCCGCCTGCGGGATACCGGCAGGGAGAGCGTGAAGAGCGTCCCGCCGCCGGATGAATGGGCCAGCAGTCCGCCCGTTCCGATCAACACGGCGAAGAGCGTCCACTTCTCCGGCAGGTTCTGGCGGAACCAGTCTGACCAGACGTAGCCGCGAAAGTCGCGCGCCAGCTCGGCCGCTTCGCGGATGCGTCGTCCGATTTCTCCGTTGATGTGCTGCGGCACCATCGGCAGAAGCTTCAACACCTGCGGATAAGTAAAGACCGTGGAGAGGGCGGAGAAGATCAGCAGTCCCAGGCCGATCAGGAAGCGCCAGCGGGTCTCGAGCCACGATTTGTACCAGAGCATGTTCATTCCTCCCCGGTGACGGTTTCGAGAAAGATCTCTTTCAGCGTGACAGGGACGACCTCCACCGACAGGGGATGCATCGCGCTCGCTTCCTCGACGATCTCCTCCGTCCCTCCGCTCGACATGATGGTGAGCATGCGTCCCTTGCGCCGCAAACGCACGACGCCCGGCGCGCGAAACCCGCCCTGCGGCGCGTCGCCGTCGAAGACGAGCTGGATTCGCTGATACTGCTCGCGCAGGTCGTCGAGCGCTCCCGTTACCACCGCACATCCGCGGTCGATGATGGCCACGTGGTCCGCGATCTGGTCGACCTCGGCGATCTGATGCGAGGAGAAGAAGACAGTGGTCTCCTCGCCGGCCACATGCGCCACCAGCGCCTGCAGCACCTCCTCGGCCATGGCAGGGTCGAGCCCCGAGGTCGGCTCGTCGAGGATGAGGAGCTCCGCGCCGCGGCAGAGTGCCAGCAGCAAGGCCAGCTTCGTGCGCGTACCGCGCGAGAGCGCCTTGATCTTCCGGTTCGACGGCAACTCGAACTTGCGGAGATAGCGCTGCTCCAGGTCGGCGCGCCAGCGCGGAAAGAACGGCGCGGTGAAGCGGATCATCTCGTCGACGGTCATGAAGTCGTAGAGATCCTTCTCCTCGCTGACGAAGCCGGTGCGGCGCCGGATTTCAGGGTTGTCGACGTCAAGACCGAACACGTGGGCCTGGCCGCTCGATGGCCGGGCCATCCCCAGCAGGACCTTGATCGTGGTGGTCTTGCCTGCGCCGTTGCGTCCCAGGAATCCGTAGATGGAGCCGGCGGGGACGCCGAGGGTCAGGCCGCGCAGCGCCTCGACGCCGTCGTAGCTTTTGTGAAGATCGGTCGTTTCGATGATCAACGACTCAGCCACGGCGGCCTCCTCTCCTCATCCCCGCCAGCTCCGCTTCGAACAGACGGCGGATCTCCTCGTCAGTCAATCCGCGCGCATGGAGGCGCTTCACGGTGGCCGCGACGACCGGCTGCGCGTCGCGAACGGCCTCGGCCAGTTTCTTCGTCCGCGGCTGCGCGGAGACAAAGGCGCCGGCGCCGTGGCGCAGCTCGATCACTCCCTCGTGCTCGAGCTCGCGGTAGGCCTTGGCAACGGTATTCGGGTTCATCACGAGCTCCTCCGCCAGCGGGCGGATGCCGGGCAACTGCTCCCCCGGCCTCAGCGCCCCGGTCTCGATGGCGTGCTTCACCTGCTCCATCAACTGGAGATAGATCGGGACGCCTAACGATGGATTGGGCCGAAACAGCATCTTCGCTCCGTGCTAGCTCGAGGTTGGCCGAAGCATGCCGGATATCGTCTCTCCAGTCGATGTTCGCGTGAGGAAGCGGAAGGCCATGACGCTCAACCCCGCCAGCAGAAGGAACGCGATCGCGGGCAGAACCGCGATTGCCCCGGTCGCCGGGCTGATGGCCCCTTCACGCGCCGCGATGTACCGCATCGTCAGAAGCATCACGTCGCCGGCGAAATGCAGCGTCATCGACGGAAGGATCGATCCGGTGACGATCGTCAGCAGGCTGTAGATCACCGCGGCCACCAGGAAGAACGGCAGAAACGGCAGGATGGCCGCGCCATGCGTCAGATGGACGGCCGTGAAGATCACGCTGGTCGTGGCCAGCGCGATAGCCGGGCCGTACGCGCGTTCGAGCGGCAACTGCATGAAGCCGCGGAATCCCGCCTCCTCCGCCACGCCGGCGACCGCGGATCCCATCACGATCGCCGCGAGGATCGTCCAGACGGGAAAGGCCGAGAGGTCGTTCGGCGCGTTGGCAATGTGCAGAAACCCGCGCAGCGCCGCGAAGAGCGCCCACACGGCGGCGATGGCCGATCCACCGGCGAGCAGAGACCATCGCCACACCCGCGGACGCAGCTCCACCGCGCGCAGGTGCTCTTTGCGGAAGGCGGCCAGGCGAGGCTGCGGCCCCTCTCCGCGGAGATAGCGCCAGTAGAGCCAGAGGATGCCCGCCATCGCCGGCACGGACCAGGGCACCCGCGGCGTGAGCTTCAGGTTCACCGCGGCGAGCACGGCCCAGATGATCGTCGGCACACCGCTGACGAGGAGTCCGAGAAGGATTGCGCGAAGCCAGAGAGGGAGTTTGCGCCACATACGTTGCCTCCTGTTAGCTGTACTACAGAGCTATCACAGTGGCAATGTGGGTTGTGTAGGCGGGTTTGTCAAGGGTCCCAGCGTGCTGCCGCCTGAAATCCTTGCAACTCCCTTCATCGAGAGTCCTTCTCCCCCCGCGGTTTCTTGCGGGGGGAGAAGGTGCCGAAGGCGGATGAGGGGGGCGCATACGCGTATGTGCGATCTACCGACGCTGGTTGATCCACAGTCTGCTCGAGCGCTAATTACATCCACGTGAAACGCCCCCTCATCCGCCTTCGGCACCTTCTCCCCCGCAAAGAAACCGCGGGGGAGAAGGACTCTCGACGAAACGGCGTGGCGAAAGGTTCAAATGCCGGCTATGTCTTCTTCGGCACAAACCACAGCAGGACACCGGCAACAATCGCGGCCAGTCCCGTCCAGAGCGGGATGTTGACGGTCTTCTTTTCCTTCACCGACAGCTCAATGGGGCCGAGCTTGGCTTCATGCGTTGCCTTCGTATAGGTGAACTTCCCGTACACCAGTCCGGCGATGCCGGCCACGATCAGCAGGATGGCCACAATCTTGAGTGCGCTCATGAGGACAGCTTACTCCAGCCGTGTGCGCAGCCTCTTCGTCTCCGCGCGCCGCTTCTTGTCCTCGAGCCGCCGGCGTTTCTGACTTCTCGAAATCCGCGTCGGCTTGCGCGTCTCCTGCTCGGCGATGGCATCGCCCAGCAGTTCTTCCATCCGGGCCAGGGCGCGGTCGCGGTTGGCGAGCTGGCTGCGCTCGGCCTGCGACGTCACCCGCAACACGCCGAGCTTGTTGATGCGCCCGGCCAGACGCTCCCGGATGCGCGCCTTACGGTCGTCAGGCAGCGGCAGCGCATCGACGTCGACTTCGATCGTGACCCGCGTCTCCACTTTGTTGACGTTCTGCCCGCCCGGACCGCCGGCCCGCGAGGTGGCGGCACGGAGAAGTTGCGACGGCACCGTGATGCCGTCGCCGAGGTCGAGGTCGCGCATGGCGCAGAATCATATTGCGGCCGAAACTCACTTCTCCGGGAACTTGAAGCCGAGGTACGTGCCGGAGCTGATGCCCATCGTGGCGAGGAGCGTGGAACTGAACTCGGGCATGGTCAGCTCGGTGATGACGGAGTAAAGAAACATGATTCCGAGGACGAAGGTCCAAACCACGATCTGGAAACGATGAAGTGCAATCTGCCCGTTCGAATCGCTGAGGATCTCGATAAGCCAGAAGTTCGTCACCGGCGGCTTTGTGGCCTCGCCAAGGCGCACCTCCGCGTCGTTCAACTTGCTCTTCGCGATGGCTACGGCAGCTTGGGCGTCCGTGACCGCTTGCTGCAGCGCGGCGGTAGCAGCAGGAGCGCCAGTCAACGCGTTTTGTGCAGTAAGAAGATCCTGCTGTGCCTTCGCAAGCACTGACTGATAGGCGATCTGGTCCGAGGCCGCCTGCGAAAGCGACGCCGATCCGGCGGAGGATGATTCGATGAGTGCCGCGCCGAGCGCGGTGCCGGCGCTGATGCCCATCAGACCGAGCAGCGACGCGGTGATGGTGTCCTGGTCACCGCAGATCAGCCAGATGAAGACATAGCTTGCAATGATCAAGAAGAACCACCAGGCCATCTGGCAGCGCCCCAGGCTGTATGGCTGTTTGGGGCCGTCACGGAGCAATTCGTGCTTCCATGCAAGCCAGATCAGCAGGATTACGAAAACGAAGAGGAGAACGAGCCACCCTTTCGACCACTTCGTCCAGACCACGACGAGGAGATTGAACTTGGCATCGCTCGGTGCGGCTTCCCCATGATCGGTGCCGATGCTCGCTTTCACTCCGTAGCGCGTCTCATATCGAAATGGCTGGCGGAGGAGCGCCGACCACAGTTTCTTGTTCTCCGCGGTCCGCTCGAGATGAAACTGCAAGCTGTCGCCTTCCAGGTCAACCGACTCCGGCCGGATATTCGTATCGCTGCCATTTACGTAGAGCGTGATGTCCTTCGTATGACTCGTGGCCCATTGGACATAGGGCTTCAGTTCGCCTTTCGCCGCATGCAGGATGATCGAGTCGTCAAGGCGAGCGCTCTTCACCGGAGCTTGCTTGGCCTGTTCGGCCTTCTTCTCTTCGGGGGTTAGCTGATCAGCCGGCTTGGGATTCGGTGGCAGTGTCAGTTCCGTGATCTTGATGTCAGGCTGCTTGTCGGGAGCTTTCGTGCCGCTATCAGTCACTGTCCCTGTGCTCCCGCTGCTACCGCTACCGGGAGGGGCTAGTGGCTGTGGGGTTCCGACGGAAGGGGTAGCGGCTCCGTGCGGCTGGTTTGCCTGCGAGCTCGCCGTTCCTTGTGCGTATGCAATGGTGGCTGTGAGAAACATCAGGGAGAGGACCGCACTGACATAGTGCTTGCGCATCGCCAATTCCTCCGCGAAACAGTTTTGATGGGTGGGACACCTGAAGATAAACCCTCGATCGGTGTCTTGCAACCCAACCCTAAGACGGACTGCCCACCGATTTCCCTACTGGCAGATGCCGAGCCGCACGCGCCGGATGGCTTCGCTCAACGGCCGATCCGCGAACAACGGATCGACCAGAGCGCGGACGCGGAGGTAGAGATCGGCGCTGCCGGCGCCGAGGGATTGCGCGATCTCCGCGCTCCGTCCGGCGACGGCGTCTTCGAATGCCTTCGCCTGCGTCTCCGCCTCCTCCAGCGTATGAGCCTGGGCGACGCCGCGCGTCATCGCCACGCGCCACTCGACCGCCTGCGCGGCGACGATCAGCTCGATAGCCAGGACGCTCTGGACGTTGCCGAGAATCATCCGCATCTTCCTCGCCGCGTGCGTCGACATCGAAACATGGTCCTCGGCATTCGCTCCGGTTGGGATGGAATCGACCGAGGCGGGGTGGGCGAGGACCTTGTTCTCCGAGACGAGCGACGCCGCGGTGTATTGCGTAATCATCAGTCCCGAGTTCACGCCGGGACGGGTGGTGAGGTTCGACGGCAGGCCGCGATTGTGGTCGCTATCGAGAAGTGTCTGGGTGCGTCGCTCGGAGATGTTGGCCAGCTCGGCCAGGGCGATGCTGAGGAAGTCGGCGGCGAGGGCGATCGGCTGACCGTGGAAGTTGCCTGCGGAGTAGGCCAGGCGCTCATCGCCGCGATAGCCGTCCGGCCAGTTGTCGCGAAACTGCACATCGAACGGATCGCCCTCACCGGCAAAAAACAGCGGATTGTCCGTTGCCGCGTTGATCTCGCGGTCAGCCACGTCGCGGGCGTAGCGGATGGCGGCGCGCGAGGCGCCGTGGACCTGCGGGGCGCAGCGCAGGGAGTAGGGATCCTGTACGGCGCCGGCGCGCTCGACGAGCTTGCTGCCGCCGATCTGTTCGCGCATGCGTGCGGCGCTGGCGATCTGGCCGGCATGGCCGCGCGCGGCGTGAACTTTCGGATCGAGAGCGCGCGTGCAGCCGCACATCGCCTCGAGTGTGAGCGCCGCCGCGGCGTCGGCGAGGTCGGCGAGCCGCTCCGCGTCGGCGACACCGAAGGCCAGCATCGACGCCGAAAAGTTCACGCCGTTGACCAGCGCCAGCCCTTCCTTGAACGTCGGCTTGATCTCGTTCGCGTTGAAGCCGAGGAGCGTAGGAAGCTCGGAGGCATCGCGCAGCTCGGTGGTGCCGGCGATGTAGAAGCGTCCCGCTCCGAGGAGGGTGGCGAACGTGTGCGACAGCGGACAGAGGTCGCCGCTGGCTCCGACCGAGCCGCGTAGCGGCACGAGCGGAATGACGCCGTGGTTGAGCATGGCCTGGAGGACGTCGACGAGCTTGCGGCGGACGCCGGAGTGCCCCTGCAGGAACGAATTGAGCCGGGTGGCCAGCACCGCGCGGAGGACGTCGGCCGGGAAGTAATTCGACAGATCGTCGGGATCGCAGTTCTCGCCGACGCCGACCGAGTGTGAGAGCAACAGATTGCGTTGGAGCTGTTCGAGATCGTCCGGTGCGATCGGCTTGTCCTTGAACTCGCCGAAGCCGGTGGTGACGCCGTACTCCGTCGCCGCCGGCTGGCCGGCTTCCCAGGCCCTTCTATAGTTCTCCACCACCGTCGCGATGAGCTGCTCGCCGGCGGCGACGAGCGCGTCCGTCGATGGATCGATGGCGACGGTTGCCCCGCCGCGCGCGATCTGCACGAGTTGCTCGATGGTGAGCGAGTTGCCGTCGAGAGTGATGGTGTCGGTCATGGCAATGATGTTGGAGCAATGAGGTTCCATCGATAGATCTGCGCGAGAGCCGCCCCCTCATCCGCCTTCGGCACCTTCTCCCCCGCTGAAAAGCGCGGGGGAGAAGGGCTCTCGATTATTGGGTATGGCGAGACGGGACGAAGGAAACCCAACACCCGAGAGCCCTTCCTGGCGGATTACACGGAACTTTACCCTCGAGAGCTGCAATAACGACCGAGGAATGACACGAAACCCTACCCTCGAGAGCCCTTCTCCCCCGCTTTTGGGGGAGAAGGTGCCGAAGGCGGATGAGGGGGCGGTGGCGCTTGCCATACTTTGAGGCTCTAGCCAGTAAGTCATGCCGACTCAATTTCTGCAAGCAATCCCTTAATCCCTTCAACCAGCCGCTCTCGCGGAATCGTCGTCTGCCCCGGTCTTTCCGCCAGCCAACTGCTGCGGTCGTCGAGCATCTTCGCCTTGGCCCGCCCGGCGGCCATATTCTTGACTGTGACGATGCCCTGAGCCTTCTCATTGGAGCCGCAGAGGATGGCAAGAGGGATGTCGTACTGGTCGGCGTACTCGAGCTGCTTGCCGAGGCGTTTGGCGGTGCCGATGTAGAACTCCGTCGGGATTCCGGCGCGGCGCAGTTCCCACGTCATCTGCAGGTAATCGTCCGTCAGCGCTTTATCCATGTTCGTGACCAGCACGCGGGCGGTTGCTTTTCTGGTGTCGACGCGGCCGAGGTGGGCCAGAGCGGCCAGAAGGCGATCGACGCCGATCGACGCGCCGACTGCGGGAATCGCTTCGCCGAGGAAGCGCATCACCAGACCGTCGTAACGGCCCCCGCCGAAGATCGAGCCGAACTGCGGCGCATCGAGCAGGATCGCTTCGAAGACCGGGCCGGTGTAGTAGGCCAGACCGCGGGCGATGGAGAGATCGAGCGAGACGCGGTCGTCGTCGTAGCCGAGGGCGTAGAGATGATTCGAGATCCGCTCGACGACGTCGATCTGCGCCGGGGCGTGATCGAGCGTGGCGAAGAGCTCGCGCAGCCTGGCAGCGACCTCGCGCCGGGAGTCGGACTTGATGTCGAGGAAGCGCTTGATGCGATCGACCTGGCTGCCATCCAACCCGACGCCGCGGATGGTGTCGCCCGACTCGTCCTTGTAGCCGTTCATCAGCTCGCGCGAGACTTTGTCGAGGCCGACTTTGTCGAGCTTGTCGAGGACACGGAAGACGTCGGCCCCCTGTTCCGTGTTGATGTCTGCGAAATCGAGGAGCAGGTTCAGCACCGCCCGGCTGGAGAATCGCACCAGGTATCGTCCGACCTCGAGCGACGAGAGCGTGTCGCACATCCCGGCGATGATCTCGGTGTCGGCGACCTCGGAGACGGTGCCGACGGAGTCGAGATCGAACTGGGTGAACTCGCGGTAGCGTCCCTTGTCCGGCTTGTCGGCGCGCCAGACCGGCGCGACCTGGTAGCGACGGAAGGGGCGCGGCAGGTCGGCGTACTGCGCGATGACGCGCGCCAGCGGTACGGTCAGATCGAAGCGCAGGCCGAGCGCCTCGTTCTCCGGATTGGTGACTCGGAAGATCGATTGCTGCGCCTCGTTCCCGGCGCTGCCGGAGAGGACGTCGAGGAACTCGATCGCCGGCGTGCTGAGGGGAACGAATCCGTAAAGCTCATAGACGCGGCGGATCGTATCGATCATCGACTGCCGCGCCAGCATCTGGTCGGGCAGGAGGTCGCGCAGACCTCGGGAGACTCTTGGTTCGACGGTATCGGTCATTCGGCGGGGGTCCATGGTACCGAGGGCCGGGATCGAACCGGCGACCCCCAGATCCACAATCTGGTGCTCTAACCAACTGAGCTACCTCGGCACAGGACGCGGAATGATACTCAGAAACCACGTGAGGCGCGAGTGAGAACAGCGGGTGGGCGGAATGCATTCTGCTGAGAGCCCCGCGCGCCGAAGGCGCACGGCCGGAGCGCTGGCGTCCTCGCCGGCTGGCCCAGCGGCGTCTCGCCGCTGACCGCGCGAGATACCAACATTTCGCTGGCGCCCTCAGCGGCGAGACGCCGCCGAGCCAGCCGGCGAGACGCCAGCGCTCCGGCGCTACGCGCAATTACCCCGCCACCATCAAGAGATCCGCGAAGTACCCCTTACTGTCGCTCCACCTCTGTTCGATGGTGAATCCTCCCGCCTCGGCGAGGGTGTTCAGGCTCGCATCGTCGTACTTGTACGAGTTTTCCGTGTGGATCGACTCGCCCTCCTCGAAGGCCACCTCATAGCCGTCGATGAGGACGCGCTGGGCGTTTCTGCTGACGAGATGCATTTCGATGCGTCCCTCGGCCTCGTTGTAGTACGCGCGGTGGGCGAAGGAGGCGAGGTCGAACGTCCCGCCGAGCTCGCGGTTGATGCGGCCGAGCAGGTTGAGGTTGAACGCGGCGGTGACGCCGAGGGCATCGTCGTAGGCAGGTTCGAGGATCGAGGGGGACTTGCGCAGGTCGGCGCCGAGGAAGAGAGCGTCGCCGGGGGAGAGGGCGGTGCGGAGATTGGAAAGCATGGCGCCGGCCGCGGCAGGATCGAGGTTGCCGATGCTCGAGCCGAGGAAGAGAACGATCGTCCGCGCGTCGGAGTGCGGGAGGTAAGGGCGGAGGAGTGTGGCCGGATTGCGAAAATCGCCGCAAATCGCGTCGATGGAAAGGCGGGGATAGTCGTGCAGCAGCGCTTGCCCGCTGGAGGCGAGGATGCCGGCATCGACGTCGACCGGAAAGTAGTCGAGAGACGCTTGCCGGGCGAGAATCGCGTCGATCAAGTGCCGCGTCTTCCGCGCGCTGCCGCTGCCCAGCTCGACCAGGCGTACACGCGGTCCGAACGCCGCGGCGATCTCCATCGCTCTCGACCGCAGGATCTCCTCCTCGGCACGGGTGACGTAGTACTCCGGCAACTCGCAGATGGCCGAGAAGAGCGCCGAGCCGAGCGCGTCGTAGAAGTAATGAGGCAGCAGAAACTTCGGGGTCGCCGTGA
>Ga0247668_1000187_pt1 | contig 17739 bp, 13 predicted proteins | sample CNK09_metaG_FD_182737 | JGI IMG/M metagenome (GOLD analysis project Ga0247668, IMG submission 182737) | Soil microbial communities from Purdue University Martell Research Forest, Indiana, United States - CNK09 | ecosystem: Environmental > Terrestrial > Soil > Temperate forest > Bulk soil...
CACGCCGTTATCATCGCGGATGGGGGTCGCGACTTGCATCAGTGTGAGATCGCCCCGGCGGAAACGCGCGAATTCCCCAGGAGGCGGCCGATCCCGGCCGGCGAATTCGTTCGTGCCGCGATTGCGGCGTGGCCCGTCAGGCGGTTTGTTGAACGGCGGTTCTCCTGGGCGTCTTCGCGAAGTCCGCCCTGCATCAGGAGGCCTTAGTTTGAAGGGAGTGATGATGACCGGGCGTCCGGAGGCAAACAGTTCGGAGAACTTTTCGGTATGATCCTCGTGAACGGGCCGGGCACGGGCGCCCGCAGAAGTGCCCACAACATAAAAATTGGTGCTGACCAGATTAGCCACTCCATAGCCAATTTTCTGCAGGCGTGGACGGAGATAATCGGCCAAAGTTTCCAATTCTGCGACGTCCGAAAGCTTCTTGTAGTCTCCTTCGGCTTGTCGAAATTTCTCGAAGATACGAAGGGCAAGCGTCCGGACTTCAGGTTCATCGGCGAGCGAGGTCGCCAATTTGGCCTGGTTGGTCGTCCAAATGCTCAAAGCGGTGACGTTGGCGTCGAGGGTCGCGCTCAAGGTCGCTTTCAACTGGCCCTCGACGGTTTGGCGCAGGCGCATGTTCCCCCACCAGCCAAAAACCGCCACCAATCCGGCGATGGCCAGCGGGACAATCCAAATCGGTTGCCGAATAGGGCCTCTCACGAATGGCGCGAGGCTGACATACCTTTGGATTCCCCGCAATCTTTGTCCCTACCTTTTGCGACCTTTGTCGCAACTCGGTCGAATCCTTAGTCGAGTCTTTTGTCGCGACTTTCGCTGATTTGATTCGGATTGCCCAAAAAATCGACTAAGGATTTGACTAAACGCGAAAACCAGCCAATCGCCCCTCCATTCCAGCATTCTGCCCCTGAACTATTTGACTTTTATCAAGAATGGGCTACTTTTCGGCTCATTCCACGGGACCACATCGGGAGCATTCTGCCGTGGGAGCATATTGATCATGAATATTTCGGATTGCGGAAGCGGTTTGTGCCTGGCGAGGATGAAAGTCTTCGGGCTTGTTTTAGGGATTATTTGCAGCGCCGCGGTCGCTTCCAAAGCTGCCCCCAGCAATAGCATCGCTCGAGTCTGGGACGAACGCGCACTCGCCGCCATCCGCGTGGATACGCCGCATCCGCCAGCGCAAGCGCGCAACCTGTTCAGCCTCTCGGTCTGCCTGTACGATGCCTGGGCGGCTTACGATACCAACGGAGCAATCGGCTACGTCTATCGCGCCAAACACACTGCCACCGACGTCGCTGCCGCTCGGAGAGAAGCGATTAGTTATGCGGCCTATCGACTCCTCAAGGAACGGCACTTCTATTCAAAGACGTTCGCCGCCACTCTGGCAGCCGACGACGCCCAAATGACGGCGCTCGGCTACGACATCAACAATGTGTCGCGCGACACCTCAACTCCGGCGGGGGTGGGCAACACCATCTATGACATGGTGTCTGCCTGGTTCATCAATGATGGCGCCCGGCAAACCAATGGCACCCAGGCCAGTCCTTACCCGGACTATCCCATCGGGCAGGGCGGCTACGATTACATTAATCCGCCCTTGGCAACCGACCGGCCAGGAATTAGTGACGGCTTTGGAAATTCTGTCGTCGATATCAATCACTGGCAGCGTTTATACATCGTTAATGCCGTCGATCAAAATGGCTTCCCAGTTTCCGGCCCGATTCAAAATTACCTTGGGGCCCAATGGCTCGGCGTCCGGTCGTTCGCTCTCACCCGCACCGACCCAACCAAGCCCTGGATCGATTTCGGACCGCCGCCATTCCTCAATGGCGTGGGCGATAACGCCTTCCGAACCAATGTGGTCGAATGTATCCGCCGGAGCAGCGAATTAACGCCGGACGATGGCGTCACCTTAGATATTTCTCCGGGTGCTTTCGGCAACAACACCCTTGGGAGCAACGACGGCCATGGCCTCGCGAACAACCCTATCACCGGCCTTCCATATGCTCCGAACATCGTCAAACGCGGCGACTTCGCGCGAGTGCTGGCCGAATTCTGGGCGGATGGTCCGAGTTCGGAGACTCCGCCCGGCCACTGGAATGTGCTAGCCAACTACGTCGCGGATCACCCTCTAACCGTGAAGCGGATTGGTGGCACCGGACCGGTCGTGGACGATTTGGAGTGGGATGTGAAGGTTTATTTCGCGGTGAATGCCGCCGTCCACGATGCGGCCTGTGCGGCCTGGGGGGCCAAGCGTTACTACGACGGCTGGCGTCCGCTCAGTGCGATTCGCTATATGGGTCGTGGCCAATCCACTGTCACGGGAGTGCCCTCGTATAACCCCAGCGGGCTGCCGCTCATTCCGGGGCTGATTGAATTGGTGACTTCACAAATGGCCGCGACCAACTTCGGACTCGTCGTGGGCAAAGTCGCCATTCATGCCTGGCCGGGCGTGCCGTCCGACCCGGTCCACCAGCACAGTGGCGTGAGATGGATTCATGCCGATAGCTGGCTGCCTTATCAGAGAACCAATTTTATCACACCGGCATTTCCCGGATACTTTTCCGGCCACAGCACGTTCAGCCGTTCCGCGGCCGAAGTCCTCACTGCCCTTACCGGTTCACCATTCTTCCCTGGCGGTCTCGGCAGTTACACCTTTACCACGCTCGGCTTTGAAAACGGCCCAAGCGCACCCGTGCAGTTGCAATGGGCGACCTATTTCGATGCCGCCGATCAGGCTGGTCTCTCGCGCATCTGGGGTGGCATTCACCCGCCGGTGGATGATTTCGCAGGTCGCCGCGCGGGCGCGCAAAGCGGACAGGGCGCATGGGCGCTGGCCCGAGCTTATTACGCCGGCCTGGCGGAGGACCATCCTCCGGTTGCGGTAAACGACTCCGCCACGGCGATTCAAGATGGGTCGGTCACGATCAACGTGCTGGCCAATGACAACGACCCGGCGGATATGATCCTGACGTCCGCCACCACCCCGGCCCACGGGACCTGCACGATCAACGCGAACGGGACCGTCACTTACGCGCCAATCTTCGGTTATTCCGGTCCTGATAGCTTTAGCTACACAATCCAGGACAATCACGGCAGAACCGCGTCTGCCGTGGTGAATATTTCGGTGACTTCGCTGCCTCCTCCGGTCTTTACTTGTCCGCCAATCGTGATCGCCGAATGCACGGGTGGACTTACGCCTGTGACTTTCACTGCGACCGCGGTTGATTCCAACGGCAGTCCCGTGCCGGTGACCTGTATTCCGCCATCAGGCACCGGGTTTCGCCTGGGCCAAAGCAATGTTATTTGCACCGCCACCGATAGCTTCGGCACTTCCGGCAATTGTGCTTTCACCGTTGCGGTTTTGGATACCACACCGCCTCAGGTTTCATGCCCTGGTGACATCAGTCTGCACACGACTAACGCTACCGGAATTGCGCTGGATTACATCGCTTCGGCTGCCGATTCGTGCGGTTTGAGCGGTTTCAATTGTTCGCCCGCCTCCGGAACTACATTTGCGGTCGGTGTGACGATGGCCGTCTGCACCGCGCGCGATGGGTCGGGCAATTCCAATTCGTGCAGCTTCAAAGTGACGATCATCCAGGATAAGCCGCCAGTCTGCGTCGCCCAAATTGCCTGTAGTTTTCCCTCGCCGATGAAATCGCGAAGCGGCGACCTGAATGCCTACGTGATTGCGCTCAACGACGCCGATGCCTGTGTCGTTCTCGACGCCTCCGGTTCATCGGATCCCGACCATCTGCCATTGCAGTTCTCATGGATCATCGACGGCACCAATACCGTACCTGGTATGGTCGTGACCAACTGTTTTGACCTGGGCTGTCACTCGATTGTCCTGGAGGTGAATAATGGACGGCTGACCAGCCGGTGTCCGACGAACGTGTGCGCCATAATCGGAAGCGAGGCGGTCGAACAATGCATTGCTCTGGTGGACGGAGCCAACGTCGAGCGGAAAAACCTGCGTCCGCTCATTGCCACCTTGAAGGCGGTTTCCGCAGCTCTGGATCGTGGTGATGTGATTCCGGCTATGAATGGACTGGAGGCTTTCCGGAACAAAGTCGCAGCTCAAATTGCTCCCGCCAATCCAAACGAAGCAGCGTCCTTTTTCGCATCAGTCCAGCATATCCTTGACGGGATCAACTGCGCTGCTGCCGTCGGCTCTGCCGCGGGGCAGCATTAGCGAGATCACCCGCCTCTTAATCTTAATCGCAAGCGGCGACCTTAATCCGGCCGGACATGGCGGCGCGTTTCCTTTTTTGCCGCCTGATGAAATTTATCGGCCAGCATTCTCTCCTTGGCGCGCTTGCTGCGACCGCGTTTCTGGCGCCGCATCTTTTCGTCTCGGGCGCGCTCGGCGGCGACGATCCCCTTCCGCTTTGCTTCGATCTTGTCGAGTAACAGCCGACGCGCGAGCAACCGGTTGAGTCGTTGATGACGGGTCGATTGACATTTGACCTGCAAACCAGTGGGTCGGTGAAGCAGCATTACACAAGTGGCGGTCTTATTGACGTTTTGCCCACCATGTCCGCCCGAGCGCACGAAGGTCTCTTCGATATCGGCTTCGTACACGCCCAGCGCCGCCATGCGCTGAGCCAACTGCGCTTCTTTGTCCTGGCCGGTCACGAGTGAATCCATGGTGAGAGCATAGCTGCGGACGGTGAAACGTGGCAAGGGCCGGCTGATTTTCTCAGCCTTGCTCCTGGCTTCCGATTCGCCCACACTGAGCGGCAAAATGTCGGCGGATGGTCAAACACCAACTCACGCGCAATCCAGCAGTTCCCGGCGGCGCTCCGGACGGCATCTGTGCCTGGTCGCGCTGCGGCTCTTGTTAGCGGTGTCAATATTGACTGCGCTGGCGTGGGCATTCCGGACCTATCAAAGAGGTTTATATGCTACCTATGGCCGATCCTTTCTTTTATTGGCTAATGCCTTTTGCGGCATCGGATGGGTGCGGTTGGTGGCAAAAATTGCCCTGCGGTGGCGTGAGTTAAAACCGGCCCGATTCCGATATGGAGCGCTAGCGCTGGTATTGGCTATCGGCTTGCTCTGGAGTTCGCTGCTAGCGGCTGAACTTTTCTCCTTATGGGGCCGAAACGTCTCAGCGGATACGATTGTGCCGATTGTGCCGAGGCCATCGGAGTTGTGAGAGAATCCCAATGGGTTGGGAGATCTCATTTCTGGCTCGACGAGGCGCGAGGGAGTGGGTAAGTTAGATTGTATGTCAATGACTGCTCCAGTTGCCCCGCAAAAGATTAACCTTCGCCGCCCGGAAATTATGCAGGCGGTCCAGGCACAGGTGCTCTCGCACTACCGCAGTGAATTGGTGGACCGTATTCGCGATCGCGGCCATGTTCTTTCGGCGGATGGAATTACGATCAAACTGGCCAAGGAATTCGGATTTTGTTACGGCGTGGAACGGGCGATTGATCTGGCCTATGCAGCGCGCAAATCGTTTCCGACAGGGAAGCGAATTTTTTTGCTCGGAGAAATCATTCACAATCCGGAGGTGAATGATCAAATCCGAAACATGGGCATCAAGACCATTTCCAACAAGCCGACCGATGAGGAAATTGGCGGGTTAAGTTCTGAGGACGTCGTAATTATTCCTGCGTTTGGGACGGAAGTGGGCACGCGGCGGAAACTGGAGGAGAAGGGCTGTATCCTCGTGGACACCACTTGCGGCGATGTGATGAGCGTCTGGAAACGGGTCCGCCAGTATTCCAAGGAAACCGTCACGAGCATTATTCACGGAAAGGCCAAGCACGAGGAAACGAAAGCGACGACCTCGCAGGCAACGGCTTACGGGGCCGGACATTACCTTGTCGTATTCAATCTGGCTGAGACGGATTCCGTTTGCGACTATATCCTGAGCGGAGGCGACAAACAGGCCTTTCTGGAAAAATTCAAGGGCGCTTACTCGCCCGGCTTTGATCCCGATGTCCATCTGCGGGCGATAGGCGTGGCCAATCAAACGACGATGCTGCGGGGCGAGACGGAGGAAGTGCAGCGGCGTTTGCGGGCAGCCATGGAGAAAAAGCACGGCCCGGGTGAATTGGATAAACACTTCCGATTCTTCGATACCATTTGCGGAGCGACCCAGGACCGGCAGGACGCCCTGCAAAAGCTCCTGCGCGAGCCCATGGATTTGTTGCTGGTCGTTGGCGGTTACAATTCTTCGAATACCTCCCACCTTGCGGAGATGGGCGAGGCGAAATTGCCGACCTACTTCATCAAAAATTCGGCGATGATGGTGTCCGAGCAGGTCATTCTTCATTACAATCAACATCTGAACACGGAAGTGGAAACACGCGAGTGGTTGCCCGCCGGAAAGATAACCGTTGGCATTACGGCCGGGGCCTCGTGTCCGAACAATTTGATCGAAGAAACCATTCGCCGGCTCTTCGAGTTGCGGGGGATTTCGGTGCATGAGTTATTGGCGGAAAAATAAGTTCCAAAGTCCAAAGCCCAAAGTCAGAGGCCAAGTATAAGTAAAGGCACCCGGAGACTGATCTACATCACCGTACCATGAAACTGGGCCTCGAACCTGGGACATTGAACCGCCACTCCGTGACTTTGGACTTTGGACTTTGGACTTTGGACTGACCGTCGATGCCTTGCACCCGCCAGGAATTGGAGGACCGGGAAAAGCAATTTCTCTCGCCGTTTGCTCAATTCAGCGGGCAGACGCGCGGACGGAAATACGTTGAGGAGCCGCCGGAATGGCGCACCCATTATCAGCGCGACCGGGACCGCGTAATTCACTCGCGGGCGTTTCGGCGGCTGGAATATAAGACACAGGTTTTTCTCAACGGGACCGGGGACCATTTGCGCACACGACTGACCCACACCATGGAAGTGGCTGGCATCGCCCGCAATATTGCGCGGGCCTTGAGGCTAAATGAGGATTTGACCGAGACCATCGCCCTCGCGCACGACCTGGGACATTCTCCTTTCGGCCATAAGGGTGAAGAGGCGCTCCATCAATTGATGAAAAACCACGGCGGGTTCGAGCACAACCGCCAGAGTCTGCGGATCGTCGAATCGCTCGAACAGAAATATCCGCGCTTTCCCGGATTGAACCTGACCTGGGAGGTGCGTGAAGGGTTAGTCAAACACTTCACGAGTTACGATCATCCCTCGAAGCGAAAAGGCTTTCCAGCCAAATCATCGTCGCTCGAAGCGCAGGTGGCCAATCTCGCCGACGAGATTACCTACTACAGCCATGACTTGGATGACGGCCTGACCGCGGGCTTATTCTCTGAGAAACAATTGAGCCGCGACGTGCGCATCTGGCGCGAAGCGGCCCAGGCGGTGAAGAAGGATTACGGAGTGTTGCCCGATGAATGCCGCCGCTATTTCATCATCCGCTGCATCATCGATCGCCAGGTGAAGGACGTCGTCTGGACGACCGAGGAGCGAATCCGCGCAGCCGGGGTTGCCTCGGCGGATGAAGTGCGGCTGCAGTCGAAGCCGCTGGTTCAATACAGTCCACAACGCCGCAAATCCAACCTCGAATTGCGCGATTACCTCTACAAGCACCTTTACTACAACCCCGAAGTGCGCGGACCCAACCGCCGCGCGGTTGGGCTGCTGGAAGATCTGTTCAGCTATTATTTGGAGAATCGCGAGCAGATTGGCGAACTTGCCCAAAAACGTGCGCGTCGCGAGGGTTGGCCCCGCGCCGTCTGTGATTATCTGGCGGGAATGACCGACCGGTATGCGATCCAGGAGCATCAGCGGGTCTTCGGTTTGCGGGTGTGATTTTCGGGTTCTTTGTCGCTCATCGCTCACTTTGTCGAATTCCCGGCCGCTTTTGACAAAGTGGTGACCAGCGGATGTCCCGGATACGCTCTAACTAAACTAATCAAACCACTCGTCGGCTTCGTCAAAGGACGGGATTGGAATATTGACGATTCTCAACTTGCCGATGGCGCGGTGGCGGCAGCCTGGCTTGATGTAAATGGCGGTCATCGGTTTGACGGGGAACAGGTTGCCATCGAGTTCCATCTGCCCTTCGCCTTCCAAGACGAGATAAATCTCCGTCATCATCTTGTGATAGTGTGTGCGGGAATCCCGCTGAATGTCCACGACATGCACGCTGGCGGCGTTCTCGGCCGACCCGGCGAAGGCACGGCGGGCAAACCCGCACGGGCATTTGACCGGCGGAACTTCGTTGAGGTGGGTTATCTGGAAATTAGGCATGCCGAGATGGTCCACGATTTGAGGTATGGACGCGGAAGTGGAATGACCAATGACCAATGACCAATGAATGACCAAGCTCTAATGTCCAATGACTAACGCCGATGCACCTTGGCTGTTGGTCATTGGGTATTGGACATTCTTTGGTCATTGGTCATTGGTCACTGGTCATTTTCCCCGGTCATTTCGGCAGTCACGGCTTCTGGCTTCTCAGAAACCTGCTCCGCGCCGTGGCCGGCGCTCCCAGCTTGCCACCGGGTTTCAGCGTGACTCAGGACCTGGAGCAATTCCTTTTTGCTGATTTGGCCGGCGACGTAGTGGCTAACAGTCGTGCGCATGATTTGAGCTTCGACCGAGGGCAAACAGCGGGCCCAATCCTCCACCAGGGTCTTGCTGATGGCGGCAAAAGTATTGCGGTTATTGAAAACAAATGGACCGATGTCCTGGCAGCGGCGGCATACCTCGAGCACCTCGGCGAGCGACATGGCCTTCGGGACGGATTTTTCCCAAAGTTGCCGGGCGGCTTCAAAGCTTTTTTGCTTCGGTTCGTGCGCGGTTTTTTGAGCTTCGCAAAGATTTTGGTTTAAAGAGAGGACTTTTTCCCAAGGCGTCGAGCCCAGCCATTGTTTTTGGATGTGTTTCACAGGATTAAAGCGGCGATCGCATTTGCAGTATTCGGCTAACGTGCGAAAACTAACCGCAAAGCCCTCGCGAGTCAATGCCTTGCTCAGCGCCTCCGAACTTTGCGGTGCAATGGGAGTCTTTCTCAGTTGCGTCCGAACGGGTTCCGGGGCATCAATATCCGCCAGTGCAGAACATCAAACAATTGTTCATCCAGCCGACGTGGCTGCTTCTAAAACTCGCCGCCTGCCTCGGGCTCCTTTTCGCCGTCAGCGTTGCCTGGAGTGCCGAAGCCCCTGCGACTGATACGAATGACGTTCATCTGTGGCTGACGAACACTTTCCGACCGTGGCTGACACGGTCGTACCCCGAAATCACCAGCCGGTTTTACCCGGACTGGCTCCATGACCATCCCGCCGGCCTCCAACCGGGGCCATTCACCAATTGGCTAAGCGGCGTGTTCCCGGATCTGGAAACCGAAAATTATCCGACCTGGATGGAGAACGTTGCCCAGGAAAAGCTCGGCGCCGGCATCCCGGCGTGGTGGTGGGCGGCGATGAAAGGCAAATACTCCGTATCGCCGCAGGCGCAGCCGATTGCCACAATCATTCGCGGGCCATACCTCCAACTGGGCACGACTAACAGCATGGTCGTCCGCTGGCGCACGGACCTTCCGACCACCAGCACGGTCTCCTTCGGGACTTCCCCCAACCGGATGAACCGGAGCGCCCGCTCCCGCGGGTCGGTCACTGAGCACGCCGTCCAATTCACCAATCTCACTCCCGCCACCAAATATTATTATGCCTTCGGGCCGTCGGATACGCCGTTACTTGTTCATCTGACAAACAATGTGGCCTTCATCAGCAGCACGAACAGCAAGATCTACATCAGCAAACCCGGCACGCGCGAACAGGTCGCACTCGCGAACAAAGACACCTTTGTTTTCACGGTCGTTAAAAAGCGCTTCACGGTCAGCGATCCGGAAAAGAGTTTTACCGCCAACACGACCAACCGGATTTTAGTCGTGAACACGCCAAACAACGCCGTTTTGCTCAGCATCAGCAACAACGCCATCGTCGTCACCACTTCCAATCACATCGTGTCTCTCGATGGCCTCTCAAAACCCGCTCGCAACCAAGGCCAGAACTTTCTGGTTTGCACGACCAACCTCGTTCGCACCGGCGGCGATGTCGGCACGTTTTTTGTCACGCCTCCAATGATCGGCACGCGCCAACCGACTCGCGTCTGGGTGCTGGGCGACCCTGGCACGCGCAAGAAAGCCGAGCGAGACGTGCGCGACGCCTACTATAAATGGACCGGCGACCGCCAAACCGATTTCTGGCTCATGCTCGGCGACAACGCCTACACGGCAGGAAAGGACACCGAGTATCAAGGCGCGATCTTCGACGTGTTCGGCGCGATGTTGCGCAAATCCGTCCTCTGGCCGTGCCTGGGCAATCACGATGCCGGCAGCGCCAACTCGCCGATTCAATTCGGCATTTACTACGATATTTTCACTCTCCCGGCGCAGGCGCAGGCCGGAGGCGTGATGTCCGGCTCCGAAGCCTATTATTCATTCGATCATGCGAACGTTCACGTGGTCTGTTTGGATTCCAGCGACAGCGATTGGTCGAGAAACGGATTGATGCTGCGTTGGCTCAAAACGGACCTCGAAACGAACAAACAGGATTGGCTGATCGCCTACTGCCACCATCCGCCCTACACCCAGGGCAGTCATAATTCCGACCAGGACCGCGACAGCGAAGCGCGCATGAGAATGGTGCGAGAAAACGTTCTGCCCTTGCTGGAAGAGCATGGGCTGGACCTGATGCTCTGCGGCCATAGCCATGCCTATGAGCGCTCATTCCTGCTCGATGGCTTCTATGGTCGCTCGACCAACCTGAACACAAAAGTGCATTTCAAGAGCGCCAACGATGGGCGCAAGGATGGCACCGGCATTTACGTGAAACCGTCGCGCGGACCCGCCTCGCATGAAGGAGCCGTATATGTTGTCGCTGGCTCCTCCGGCCAGACCAGCGGAGGAAAGCTCAAACACCCGGTCAGCGCCCGCTCGCTCAACGTGCTGGGTTCTGTGGTGCTGGACTTCGACGGCCAGCGCCTCGACGCCACCTTCCTCGATGATAAGGCCACGGTGCGAGATACATTCACCATCTTGAAAGGCGGCGAACCCGGCCCACGTTAAAGTCTGACCAGTCTGACTTGTCCAACCCGTCCGACCCATCGGATAATCCCGCTTACCCGCTTACCAATGGCGTTTGACAGCGTGCCTCCCTGCCTCTATAAACACTCCGTTATCGAAAACTAAAACTGAACTCAAACCACAAGACAAATATGGCAATTCCAGTTGGTTCCAAAGCTCCCGATTTCTCTCTCAAATCCAAACAAGCCAGCGGCATCGTGGATGTGAAGCTGAGCACTAATTTTGGCAAGAAGAACACCGTCCTGCTCTTCTTCCCGCTCGCCTTCACCGGCGTCTGCACAAAGGAGATGTGCGATGTGACTTCCGGCCTGAGCGCATACTCGAGCCTCAATGCCGAAGTTATTGGCGTCAGTGTGGACAGCCCGTTTTCGCAGGAAGCGTGGGCTCAAAAGGAAAAAATCGGCATCACCCTGGCCAGCGACCTGAATAAGAAAGTCGCCGAAGCTTACGGGACGCTCCTGCCGGATCTCATGGGCCTCGGAGCCGTCAGTGCGCGCGCCGCCTTCGTTATCGACCGCAACGGCGCCATCCAGTACAGCGAACAAACGCCGACTCCGAAAGATTTGCCTAATTTCAACGCCATCCAGGAGACGCTGGCGAAATTGAAGTAAACAAAGCTTGCATACTCCGGGGTTCGGAGTAAAACGAAGTTGTCCGGGTGACAGAACGTTTCTTCAGCGGGGTTCCCCAACCCCCACCTCCTTGGCGTCTGTTGCCCGGGCACTCTTCGAGCTGCCTTCAGCTTCCCAGCCTCCTTCTCGGGCAATCTGAGTTTTCGCGTCCGAGCGAAGTTTTCTGGAAGCTCAAGGCGGTAGAAAAACCGCCGTCACCCCGATCCCCACGGCGAAGTCGTGCTGCTGTTTGTCCGCCGTTACGAAATGATCGAAACCGAATTTCATCATCGCTACATGGAAAAGATCAGCCGTCTTTATGGGCAACGTTTGGCCAAATTTGAAGGATATGTCCAAAGCGGTCTCGAATACCTCCTCGTAGTCAACTTCCAAACGCGCCAGTATGCCGCCTGCGAGATCATTCTCAAAGAGAGTAAGCCAGCTTGAAGCTGGACGGCGGAGAGCAGCGGCTGGCCAGTGGGGCCGCGCAACCATGTTTTGCGCCGGGCTACATGAAGCATCTCGACCTCATTGAAACGGGAGAGCAAAATCGGCGGCGCGTATCGCTGCACAATGGATTGCGCGGCAAGCGTGTTGGCTTCCTGCCAGTAAAGTTTGAATAAGAATCCGCTATCGAAATAGGCCCTCAAAAGCGGTCTTCATTGTCCTGAGAAAGAAGTTCAGTGGCGGAAGGGCCTTCAACCGGCTCCTGATAAAATCGCGCCATGCGAGTGGCGAAGTCAGGCCATTTCAGCCCGTCTGTCACCGACTGATTTTGAGTGCCATTCGCTATCGGGGAAAGGACGGCCCACGGTTCACCGTCTCGGGTGATGAGAATCCGCTCGCCATCGTGGGCAAGGCGGGCCACATCCTCGAATCGTTGCGCGGCTTCCTGGGTCGTTATGGTTTTCATGCTGCTCGAAAAATGCAGTCGCGACGCCGTTAAGTCAAGGTCCGGTACGCGGCCTGGATACAGCGTCAGGCCTCTCGGTGCTAATGGTTTTGACCCACATCAAAAGTTTTGATTGCCGTGGCACGTCTGCCTGACACGTTATTAACCATGCACGTTCTGCTTCGCTCCGCATCTGGTTCCTTTATGAACAAAATGACCCTGCCGCTCCTCATCCTGATCGCGCTGACGCACAGCGGCTTATTCGCCAGCCCCTTCACCCTGTACGTCGCGCCCAATGGCAACGATAAGTGGTCCGGGCGTGTGGCTGCGCCTGCGCCGGATGGACAGGACGGTCCAATGGCCACATTGCCTGCGGCCCTCAAAGCGGCGCGAGCGGCGCGGCAGGACGCGGCTAAGATTTCGGAGGGCATCACGATTTTGCTCCGTGGTGGGCTCTACGAACTGGCGGAACCACTGATCCTCACTCCGGAGGATTCCGGCGCGAGTGCAAAACAACCCTTCACCATTGCCGCGTATTCCGGTGAAAAGCCCGTGATCAGCGGCAGCCGTCGCATTACCGATTGGAAACGCGTCGCGGGCAAAGCCAATCTGTGGCAGGCCGAGGTGCCCGCAGTGCGGGAGGGAAAATGGTATTTCCGTTCACTCTTTATCAATGGCGAGCACAAGCAACGCGCCCGCACCCCGACGAAAGGTTTCTTCCGCATCCAGGGTGCCAGCCCGCAAGACAAACCGCTCAAGCTCAAGTTCAGCCCCGGCGAGATCAAGAAGGAATGGGCCGACGACGGCGACGTGGAAGTGATCGCCTTTTTTGCCTGGGCGGATGTGCGCATGCAAATTCGCGCCGTGGATGAGGCGGCGCACGTGGCGACGCTCTCGGGAAACCCGCGTCCGTCGAACAAGGAGGACAACGCCCGCTATTACGTCGAGAACGCCCCGGACGGATTGGACGCACCGGGCGAGTGGTATTTGAATCGCAAGACCGGTGTCGTCACCTACCAAGCGGAAGCCGGTGAGGACCTGAACAAAGCGGAGGTGCTTGCGTCGCGATTGAATGGCTTGCTTGTTCTGCAAGGGGATTTCGCAAATAGTAAACCCGTCCGACACGTTGCCCTTCGCGGGCTAACATTCAGCCACACCGATTGGACGCTGAGCGAGAACGGTTATGCTGACACCCAGGCGGCGGTAGCGACGCACGGCGACATCCGGGCCGAAGGCGCAGTAGATTGCGTGGTGGTGGACTGCACATTTACTCACCTGGCCGGGTATGCCCTGGAATTTGGCCGTGGCTGTCAGGGAAACAAAATTGTCGGCAACGAAATGTTCGACATCGGCGGCGGTGGAATTCGCATCGGCGAAACCGCCAAACGCCAGGAGCCGTTTGAACAGAACCACGGCCAGGTCGTGACGGACAACGAGATGCACCATCTCGGCGTGATCTATCCACCTGCCGTCGGTGTGTTTATCCTGCAGAGTGGCCGGAATCGCGTTGCGCACAACCATATCCACGACCTCTACTACACGGCCGTTTCCGTGGGCTGGAATTGGGGTTACCAGGAAACACCCTGCCGCGAAAACATCGTCGAGTTCAATCACATGCACGACATCGGGCAATTCATGCTCAGCGATATGGGCGCTGTCTATACGCTGGGCATCCAACGCGGCACCGTCATCCGCAATAATTTGATTCACGACGTCAACTCCTTCACCTACGGCGGCTGGGGTTTGTACCCGGATGAAGGCAGCACGGATATCGTCTGGGAGAACAATGTCGTCTATCACACCAAGAGCGCCGGCTTCCACCAGCATTACGGACGCGAAAACATCGTGCGCAACAACATCTTCGCCTTCGGCAAAGAGCACCAACTGATGCGCACCCGGCCCGAGCCGCACATCTCCTTCATCTTCACCAACAACATCGTCTATTTCGACTCCGGTGACTTGCTCGGCTCCGACTGGTCCAATGACAATTACACCATCGATGGAAACATCTACTTCGACGCCCGCCCCACCGCCAACGTCAACTCGATGAAGTTCGCCGGAAAACTCCTCGCTCAGTGGCGCCAGCGCGGCCATGACCACCATTCGCAAATCGCCGATCCGCTTTTCATCGACCCGCAGCGATTTAATTTCCATCTCCAGCCTAATTCTCCCGCCCTCAAAATGGGCTTTAAGCAAATCGACTTGAGCCAGGTCGGCGTCCGCCCAAAGTCCCAACGTGATTGACCGCGTTCACTCCGTTAAGATCTGCGGGCTCATCTTGGTGTTATCCCACCGTCAAACGCGCGAAAAGCGTTTGGTTCAGTACCTGTATCCAACCGATTGCAAGTGAAGTGATATAATTTGTTTGTGTTGAGGCGTGGTCGTGGCGGGTGACCAGCTTCCGGTCCGTAAGGCGTCATGAAATTAGTGGACCAGTCCACCTCATAATAGACGGAAACCTTGTCCGCGAGATTCGCCACCTGGTTAGACCTTAACCATTCAATCCTTTTCACCTCCACCTCAGCCTTCCAAATCTCCCAATGCATAGTTTTTTCCTTATGGACGTCACTCAGTGGCTCATTCAAAAGCTTCAACGTTCCATTAGAATTGGTGGCAATGCTGACATCATTTACCTTCTGTGTTGAGACCACTCTGCCAACAAAAACCGCCGTTGGTACAGTTGACCAGGCCAGTAAACTTCCAGTTGTGATAGTGAGGAGAAAAGCAGTGAGACGCCTAAACGGGTTAAACCAAGCTCTGCGCCCTGGCCCGCGAGTGGGTGCGCACACAATCGGAGCGCGATGGCCGGTTTCGCCGCAGCAGTTAGGGCGCATGGTCACCATCATACTCGTCCAGTCCTTTCCTGAACTCCGAGTGAACGGCCAGAGCGATGCACTGCTGCTCAAAATCGATCCACTCAGGAGAGATGTCATGTACCTCTTTCGCACAAGCTGCGCACGTTGGTAATCGCAATCTTAGTCCAACCGTCTTATTGAGCGACTCGATCCGGTGGAACAGGCCAAGCAACGGAATTATCGCCCCAACCAATTTGCCAGCAATTGGCCCCATCGCCGTCCCCTGTGCCTCCGACCTCATGTCCAGCGTTCTGGCGCGATTTGTCGGAGTACCGCAGCGGTGACATACTAAAGGCAGCCGCGTTCCACTTCGAATCGTCACGATCGCCCGGTTCGGATCAGTGCCGGTGAGGTCTTGCGTGTTCTTGCCGCAAGATGGACAGGTCCCATCCTTTTGCGGAATCACTTTTCGGTAGCAATGTGGGCAAGGTGAGATGGACATCGGATGCTACGTTAGTGGGTCTCGAGTCGTTTCTCGCATACCTCTCCGATGCCATCTCTCACGCCATCTTGCAATAACAATTGTAACTCAGCTTCGTCTCCCGACCTGAAATGAGCCCATCGAACTAAGCCAGGTCGGTTGTCCACAGCAAAGTCCCAGCGGAATCAACCAGATTGGTGTTCTTTCAACCAAAAAATGGCCGTCGAAAGACAATTTGCGTGTAGCCGCTGGCACTGAGTTCGCGGAAATTTGGCTCATGACACGTCGCCGCAGCGCCGACTGTTGCTCTCGGTGTTTGCCAGAAGGTGAAGGGTCGGGCAGAATTCGACCCGGGGCGCAGAGGGCTGGCGCCGACTGAGCAAGTAATAAATCTATGAAAGCCTTACAAATGATTCGAATTGGAACCGGATGGATGATGGCGGCGTTGCTCGTCGTCGCGGCAGGTTGTGCAACAAAAAAGCCCGCGCCGTCGAACTATACTGTCTTTCCGCCGCCGCCCGACGAGCCGCGCATCCAGTATTTGATGAGCTTCGGCTCCGAGTCGGACTTGGGAGGCCCGAGCAAATTCAGCGAGTTCATCGTGGGAGCACAGCGGGAATTCCGCCCGATCTGGAAGCCTTACGGGGTCACGATTCGAGACGGGAAAGTCTATGTGTGCGATACCCAGGCGGCGAACGTGAGCATATCGGATTTGGCGAAGCGCAAAGTCGAGTATCTCAAGCCGGGCGGTTTGGCCGCCATGAAGCTGCCCATTAATGTCGCAGTCGATAAGGACGGGACCTGTTACGTGACCGATATCGGGCGCAACCAGGTGCTCATCTACGGGGCGGATCAAAGTCTGGTCGGCCAGCTTGGGAGCAAAGGCGAAATGAGGCCGTGTGGCATCGCCCTGGACAATGATCGTCTCTACGTGACGGACCTCTCCAATCACTGTGTGCGCGTTTACAACAAGGCCAAACGGGAATTACTTTTCACCGTGCCACGCAATGCCGCCGATGAAAAAGGCAAACTCCTCTCCCCAACCAACGTCGCCGTCGATCAGAAAGGCCGCATTTACGTTTCAGACACCGGGGGCTTTGCCGCCAAGATTTATGATGCCGAGGGAAATCATCTTCGCACCATCGGTGATCTGGGTGTGACGCCGGGTCAATTCGCCTTGCCCAAAGGAATCGGGGTCGATCGGGAAAGCCGGGTCTATGTGCTGGATGCTGCTGCGCCGGTCGTCCAGATGTTTGACCTCGAGGGAAAGTTGCTGATGTTCTTTGGCCAGCCAAAAGACAGCGGACCGGGTGGGTTGTACCTCCCGGCGGGCCTGAGTATTGACTATGACAACGTTGGCTTCTTCCAGAAATTCGCCGCGCCCGGCTTCAAACTGGAGTATCTCATCCTTGTAACCAACCAGGTCGGTCCGCAAAAAGTCAGCATCTATGGCTTCCTGCGAAAAGCGTGAGTGAATTCTTCGCCGCCCAGACCTGGCCCCCGCCGAAGCGCGCCCTATCTGAGGCGAATCGTGGCCGTGGCCTGCGCCGTGGCAATTTTCGTCGGCTGCAGCAGTCGGACCAAACAAAAGTGGTTGACGATTTTTTTTGACGGCGTGCCGGTGCCGGGCGCTACCAACCAGGCGCCAGCCATCGAGTACGATGAGGATGGCCGGCCGCTCGTCAAAATTCGGGCGCCGCGCTCTGATGTGGTTGGCGCTGCGCCCCGGCCGCCCTTCACCGCTCATCCCCCTTACGAAGACAAGCAGTGCAATGAATGTCACTTGTCAAAATTCTCCGTCAAACTGAAGGGGACGCAGCAGCAGGTTTGCTTTGCCTGCCATGATAATTTCCTGGAAAAAGCGCCCTTCAAACATCAACCGGCGGAAAACAGCGAAT
>Ga0247668_1000188_pt1 | contig 17645 bp, 17 predicted proteins | sample CNK09_metaG_FD_182737 | JGI IMG/M metagenome (GOLD analysis project Ga0247668, IMG submission 182737) | Soil microbial communities from Purdue University Martell Research Forest, Indiana, United States - CNK09 | ecosystem: Environmental > Terrestrial > Soil > Temperate forest > Bulk soil...
AGTCGATCCGTCTCATGGGCAACAAGGCCGTGGCGCGCGACACGGCAAAGAAGGCGGGTGTCCCGATCCTGCCCGGCAGCGACGGGCCGGTACGGACGTCCGACGAGGCCCGTGAGATCGCACAGGTCATCGGGTTCCCGGTGATCCTCAAGGCGTCCGCCGGCGGCGGCGGACGCGGTATGCGCATCTGCGGTGATGAAAGCCAGTTGCAGAGCGCGTTCGACACGGCCCGGAACGAGGCCGAGCGCGCCTTCGGATCGGCCGATGTCTACATCGAGAAGTACCTCGAGCATCCCCGCCATATCGAGATCCAGGTCTTCGGCGACACGCAGGGCCGTATCGTGCATCTCGGCGAGCGCGAATGCTCGATCCAGCGCCGGCATCAGAAGCTGATCGAGGAGTCGCCGTCACCGGTCCTGACGAAGGAGATGCGTCAGGCCATGGGGGACGCGGCGATCAAGTTGTGCAAGTCGGTCGACTACGTGAACGCCGGCACGATCGAGTTCCTCTTTCAGGATGGCGAGTTTTACTTCATGGAGATGAACACGCGCATCCAGGTCGAGCACCCCGTCACCGAGGAAGTGACGGGCATCGATCTGGTGAAGGAGCAGATCCGCGTCGCCGCGGGGCTGCCGTTGTCGGTGCCCCTCGGCGACTTCTTTCTGCGCGGACATGCCATGGAGTTCCGCATCAACGCCGAGGACCCGGTTACCTTCGCGCCGAACCCGGGAAAGATCCGCGAGTTCCACCTTCCGGGCGGGCCGGGCGTGCGTGTCGATACCGCCGCGTATCGCGACTACGTGATCCCGCCGCACTACGACTCGCTCATCGCCAAGCTGGTCATCCGCGGGAAGGATCGCGCCGAGGTCCTGGCGCGGTCCCGCCGCGCGCTCGAGCAGTTCATCATCGAGGGCGTGAAGACGTCCATTCCGCTCGATCGCGCCATCGTCAACAACGAGCGCTTCATCCGCGGCGACTTCTCCACGAGGTTCATGGAGGAGTTCGAGTGGGGAAGGACAGTGGATTAGTACTAATCTACTCGACCACTCACCATGAAAATCTTCCTGGTCGGCTTCATGGGCGCCGGCAAAACGACGGCCGGCCGCGAGCTGGCGGCGCGTATCGGTGCCCCCTTTTTTGATCTCGATGAATTGATCGAATCGGCGGAGAAGGGCTCGATCAAGGACATTTTCACCCAGCATGGCGAGCCGTACTTTCGCAAGCGCGAGCGCGACGTGCTCCGTTCGACGCGCCACCTCGAAAGCGCCGTCGTGGCCACCGGCGGGGGAACGTTCACCTTCGACGAGAACATTCAGTTCATCCAATCCGAGGGGCTTTCCGTATATCTTTCAGCACCGTACTCGCTGTTGCGCGGCCGCATCGGAGACAAAGCCACCGAGCGACCGCTCTTCCGCGACGACGTTGCCGCCCACGAGCTCTACAACAGCCGCATCCGATACTACCGAATGGCCGACATCACCATCGAGGTCCGCGAAGAGGAGACGACGAACGAGATCGTCGAGCGTCTCCTGCTTGAACTGCCGAAGGGTTTCCTCGACCCGGCCAATCGCGCACCGTGGAGAGGGGCGCGCACGTGAGAGCACTGGTCGTCAGCGACCTGCATTCGAACGCCGAAGCGCTGCGTGTGGTCATGAACCGCGTCCGCCGCAAAAAGTTCGATCAGGTAATCTGCCTGGGCGATTTCGTCGGCTACGGCGCGCAGCCGAATCAGGTTCTCGACACGATGCGCACGATGAAGGCGCCGAAGCTCTACATCCGCGGCAACCACGACCGCGTCGCGGCGGGCCTTGACCACGCCGACGGCTTCAACAACGCCGCCAAGGCCGCGGCGCTCTGGACCCGCGATCACCTCTCCGCGCGCAACCGGCATTTCCTGGAGAAGCTCCCTCTCGGGCCGCTGGAACGGGAAGGAGTGTTGATCTGTCACGGCGCCCCGCACAACGAAGACGAGTACGTGTTTCACGAGGGCCACGCCCGCGAGATCTTCGATTCCAGCACCGCGCCGATCATCCTCTACGGGCATACTCATCTGCCGGTGATCTTCTCCATCGATCGCCAGCACCGCGTCCATGGCGTCGCCGTGCGTGGCGATGTGGTCGTCCGCCTCGACAGCGAGCACCGGTACTTGATCAACCCGGGCTCGGTCGGCCAGCCGCGCGACCGCAATCCGGCCTCGTCGTTCATCATCTTCGATTCGAAGCGGCTGACCGTGCAGTTCTTCCGCGTCGCGTATGACGTGGCAAAGACGCAGGCCTCGATTCTGAAAGCCGGTCTGCCGGAGATCCTCGCGCAACGCTTGCAGTACGGGACGTGAACGTCGATGAATGGGCCGATCCCCGATCCCCCTGATCGTTCGTTCTGGGATGCCTCTCCCGCTCTTCGCGGACTTCTCGAACGGGCGCTCTCCGCGGGCGAGTTTGCCTGGGCCGAGCCGCGGATGCGCGAGATGGGAGAGCTTGCCTCGCGCGTGGTCGTGCCGCTGGCGGCGGTTGCCGATCGCGAGTCCCCACGGCTGGTAACGCGGACGCCGGCCGGCGAGCCGGTCAACCGCGTCGACTATCACCCCTCCTACCGTGAGATGGAGCGGATCGCCTACGGTTCGGGCATGGTGGCGATGAAGTACGAGCCGGCGACTCTTGCCGGTCACGCTCCGTCGATCCACCTCGTGACGTTCGCCCTCGGCTACCTCTTCGCCATGGCCGAGATGGGCCTGTATTGCCCGCTCTGCATGACTGACGGCGTCGCGCGCATCATCACCCGTCACGGCACGGCCGAACAGGTGGAGCGCGTGGTTCCGCGGATGGGAGCGCGGAACGCCGCGGACCGCTGGACGGGCGCGATGTTCGTGACCGAGCGCGCCGGCGGATCGGACGTCGGCGCGAATGAAACCGTTGCCCGGCGCGGCCATGACGGCAGATGGCGGCTGACCGGACGGAAGTGGTTCTGCTCCAATGTCGATGCGCAGGCGGTCCTCGTCACCGCACGCCCCGAGGGAGCACCGGGCGGAACGAAAGGCCTGCGGACGTTTCTGCTGCTCCCGCGCCAGAGCACGGGCGTGGAGATCGAGAGGCTGAAGGACAAGCTCGGCGTGCGCTCGATGCCGACGGGTGAGGTGCGGCTGAGCGAGGCGGAGGCCGAAGAGGTCGGCGGATTCGGCCCGATGCTCGAGATGATGAACCTCTCGCGTCTGTACAACTCGGTGGCCGCCGTGGCCGTGATCGGCCGGGCCCTGCACGAGGCCCGTCACTACGCCGGACTGCGTCACGCCTTCGGCCGGCCCGTCATCGAGCATCCGCTGGCCGCCGAGACGCTGCACGACCTGGAGGCGGAGCATCTCGCGGCGCAGCTCCTGACGTTCGCCTGCGTCGAGATGCTCGATCGCGCCGATGGCGGCGATGCCGAGGCGGCGCGCGCGCATCGCACGCTCGTCCCGATCGTCAAGGCCGTCACCGGGAAGCTCGCCGTTCCGTGCGTCTCCGAGGCGATGGAGCTCATCGGTGGAAACGGCTACATCGAGGAATCGCCCCTTCCCCGACTTCTGCGCGATGCTCAGGTGCTCCCGATCTGGGAAGGGACGACGAATATCCTGGTGCTGGATGCGTTGCGCGTCGCGCGCAAGGAGCGCGGCCATGAGCTTCTGCTCGCGCGGATCGAAACGCAGTTCCCCGGCGAGGCCGGGGCGATCGGGGCCGCGCTCGCGGGGCTCGATGAACGGGGAGCCCGCGGCTGGGTCGACCGGTTGGCGCGCGCGTTCGAACTGACCCTGCTGGCGGAAGCCGGTTATACCGACGCCCTCGAGCGCCTGCAGCGCCGGCCGCTTGGGCTCATCCCCGGCGCGAGGATGGCTTGACGCCGTTACAGATGGCCGACGACGATGATCCGTTCCGAGTCGTCGAGAAACGGGCCTTCGTTGAAATCGCCCCAGACGCTTTCGACGTGAATACCGGCGTCAGCCAGATGAGCGACCTCCTGCCGCGACCATGACCGCATCAGCGAGCTGACGGCAGCCGTCTGGTAGCGATAGCTGGCGCGCCAGACGGAGGGAACGCCGGTAGGGGTCCACGACTCTTCGACGATTCCGCGGCGCATATCCCTCTTTCCATCGTGACGATACAATCCCTCCAGAACGACCCGGCCGTCGGGTGTCAGATGATCGGCGATGAGACGGATGACGCGCGCGCGATCGTCAATCGAGGTCAGATGCGCCATTGGATCGTCAGCGAGCACGATCAGGTCGAACGTCGCGGCGAAGGCGAATTGGCGGAGATCGGCGGCCACGAGGCGCGCTCGTGGTGCTCTTCCTGCTGCATGCAGGAGCATTTCGATGAGGAGATCGACGCCGGTTACCGTTGCGTGCCTGCTCAGCACCTCGGTGACGCGGCCCGTTCCGCATCCGAGCTCCAGAATCCGGGTCGCGCCCCAGCGCGTCGCCATCGCTTCCCAGAACGGAAGGTCGCCGCGATCGGCGAGCGAGTGGTCATAAAACGGAAGGATCGCGTCGTAGTAGCGCCGGATCTCTTCGATGTCGGTCATCGGGACCGATTGATGCAATCCGCATGGCGCGATTGATCTTCGTCACCGGTACACCCGCAACCGTGGCCGAGGGGAGTGGCACGTGGGTGGGGATCTCGGTTCTCCGCGACGCCATCGTGGCGCTCGGGCACGACGTCACGATCCTCACTCCTTCACCGCGGGCCGGAGGAGAGACGGCACTCTCCCGTATTCGGTTCAACGTTCGGATCCGCAACGAGCTGCGTTCGCTGCGTGCCGACGCCGTGATCGGCTTCGATCTCGACGGCGTCTTCGCTCCGCGGAGCGGATGCCGGCACATTGCCGCGATCAAAGGCGTGCTTGCGGACGAAGCGCGATACGAACATGGCGCCAGCCGGATCGCGCTTGCGGTGCAGGCACGCCTCGAACGGTGGCACGTTCATCGGGCCGACCGGGTGATCACCACAAGCATCTATTCATCCGGCCGCATCGCCAAGTTCTATGGCGCTACGGCCGGCAAGATCGTCGTCGTCCCGGAGTTGATCGATCTCGATGCCTGGCAGGCCTCTGTCAGACGCCCCGCGCGAAGAAGGACCGCCGCGGATTCTTTGTGTCGCGCATCTCTATCCGCGCAAGGGCGTGGACACGCTCCTGCGCGCGTTCGCCCGCATGACGGCGGAGGCCGTCCTGAGAGTCGTCGGCATCGGTCCTGAGAGCGAACGGCTCGCCCATCTCGCGCGCGCGCTGGGAATCACCAGCCGCGTGCATTTCCTCGGGCATCTTCCCTTTGCCGCTCTCGCCGCCGAGTATCGAAACGCCGCCATCTTTGCTCTGCCGACGGAACAGGAAGGCTTCGGCATCGTCTTTCTCGAGGCGATGGCATCGTCGCTTCCCATCATCGCCACCCGGGTGGCCGCGGTGCCCGAGGTCGTAGCGGATGGCGTAACGGCATTGCTCGTCGATCCGGGCGACGAAACGGCGCTCGCACGAGCAATCGAGAATCTCCTCGATGACGCCGATCTGCGAACGAGACTCGGAAAGGCCGGACGAACGCACGTCGCTCGGTTCGACGCGCCGGTCGTGGCGCGGCAGTTTCTGGCCGCTGTTGGAATCCAGGACTGACCCGAAACCGAGCGCTGAGGCCACTATCCCGCATGGTTCACCGTGCGTGCCTGCCAGTTCACGAGCGCGCTGGACGACTCTAAGCGTGTGAGTGATGCCTTTCCGCTCCCGCTCGCTTCGTTTCCGTGTCCGCTCGCTTCGTTTCCGTGTCCGCTCGCTTCGTTTCCGTGTCCGCTCGCTGCGTTTCCGCGTCCGCTCGCTTCGTTTCCGTGTCCGCTCGCTGCGTTTCCGCGTCCGCTCGCTTCGTTTCCGTGTCCGCTCGCTTCGTTTCCGTGTCCGCTCGCTGCGTTTCCGTGTCCGCTCGCTGCGTTTCCGCGTCCGCTCGCTTCGTTTCCGTGTCCGCTCGCTGCGTTTCCGCGTCCGCTCGCTGCGTTTCCGTGTCCGCTCGCTGCGTTGCCGCGTCCGCTCGCTGCGTTTCCGCGTCCGCTCAATGCGTTTCCGTGTCCTCCCGATGCATTTCCGCGTCCGCTCGATGTGTTTCCGCGCCAGCCAGCCGCCTCACCGCCCACGCTGGACGATTCACCGAGCAACCTGGGAGAGGAACGGCGCAACCTGGGAGAGGAACGCCGCAACCTGGGAGAGGAACCGCGCGACCTGGGAGAGGAACCGCGCGAGCTGAGAGAGGAACGGCCCGGCCTGGGAGAGGAACGTCGCGACCTGGAAGAGGAACGGCCCGACCTGGAAGAGCACTGCCCGCGCAGGAGAGTGTGAGAAATACGGACTGACCGAGGGCTGACTGACCTGCCCACGGGACGTGGTGTCCTCGCGGGAGGAGAGGCCGGGCTCTCGCGCCGCATGCACTCGAAGCTAAGTCGCTGAAAACACGAACGGAATACTCAGCCGTTCCGTGGCATGCTGAACGCACTCCAACCGACCGGAGAACATCGAGAGGAACCCGCAATGCGCAAGTCCACCATCCTTCTTCTTGCAGCAATCGCAGCCGTCGCGCTGCCGTCGTATGCGCGCGACCGCAGCCACTCCTACATTACGTATGACGATGGCGACTCGTCCATTCGCCAGTCCGAGGACGGGCGCGACGTCGATACGCGCCTGAACATGCCGGTTTTTCCGGGCGATCAGGTGACCACCGGACGCCGCGGCCGCATCGAGATCCGCATGGCCGACGGCAACGTCATCGCCCTCGACCGCTCCACCTCGGTCGAGTTCAAGTCGATCCTCGATTCGTATGACGGAGACTCCGAGCAGACCATCGTCGAGCTCCACTACGGTCATGTCGCCATTCAGCGCGACGACGACACGCGCCAGCTCCTCCGGCTCGATACCGCGAACGCCAGCTATGCCGCCAGCGATATCGCCATCTACGCCGTCGAGGCCGATACGAAGGGCCACGACCGCGTAACCGTGTTCGATGGGTCGATGGAAGTCCGCACGCCCGCGCGCACGACCCGCCTGCGCGAAGGCGAAGAGGCGCATGTCGACGACGCCGGGATCTACGACCTCATCGCCTCCCACAACACCGCCGACGAGTTCGAGCGCTGGTTCAACCAGCGTGCAACGAAGTACAGCACGGCCAGCGGCCGCTATCTCGACCGTTCCCTTGCGTACTCCGAGGCCGACCTCGGATCGAACGGCGCCTGGTTCTTCGCCTCCGACTTCGGCGGCTGGTGCTGGCGCCCGCACGTCGCTGCCGGGTGGCGTCCTTACAACAACGGCTACTGGCGTCACAGCCCCGGCGGCGTCCTGGTGTGGGTCTCGTACGATCCCTGGGGATGGGTGCCTTACCACTACGGCCGCTGGGCGTATGAGCCGTCTTACGGATGGGTGTGGCTGCCAGGTGCGGCCTACGCGCCGGCCTGGGTGTACTGGATGTACGGCCCAAGCTACATCGGCTGGGCGCCGATGGGCTGGTACGACTGCTATCGCCCCTATTACGACTGGGCCTACAGGCCCTATCAGCGGGCCGGCTTCAATTACGGCGGCGGCTGGTCGGGATGGGTCAACCCCGGCGTGGTCGACCTCCGTCCATGGACGTTCGTCACCCCGAATCAGCTCCTGAACCGTCATGTCGATCAGGCCTCGCTCGCGGCCGATGCAATCCGCGACCGGCTGCGCCGCGACGGCAGCAGGGGCCTGGTCAGCAGCGCGCCTGCACGCTTCACCCGAAACGAAATCAAAGATCCGAACGCGGCGGTCGGCAATGTCTTCCGCCGCGGTATCGGTAGTGGTACCGGCAGAGAAGGTTCCGGGTCCGCGACGGATATGACCCCGTTCTTCCGTCGCGACCCGGAGCTTTCCAATGCCGTGCGCGAGCGCGTTGTCCGCGCCCAGCCTGTGCAGGGCGGCGGAATCATCCTCGCCAATCCTCCCCGCACCGGTGCGCCCTCGGGCGTTCCGACACCAGGCACGAGCGGGACGCTCGAAGGACGGGTGAATCGTGGCGCCGACGGCACCGTGCCGCGCACCGAGACGCCGGTCATCAGCCGCGACGGCCGCTCCGCCCAGCCGGGCGACGCTTCGGGCGGCGTTGGCAATACCAGTGGCAGTGCGAATGACTGGCGCCGCGGACGGGCGGCCGACGGTGCTCTGCGCCGCAACGATCCGTCCCAGACTCCCGCCGTCAACGCGCCGCACCGCGATGCTCCGGCCCCCTCGGGTGACGCGACCCCCAAGCCGGCCGGCGGCGACAACAACTGGCGCGGACGCGCCGTTGGACGTCATGGGGACAACGGCCCGTCATCCTCGCCGGCTCCGTCCGGTGGATCGAGCCGCGACGTGCCGCGCCGCATCATCGACGGAACCGGCGGTGCTCACATTTCCCGTGGCGACGCGCCGTCGGGCGGATCATCGTCCGGTGGCTCCGTGCCGCGCGATCATTCCTCCTCCGGCGGCAGCGTCAGCAGAGACCACTCGTCGTCGCCATCGCCCCAGCCGTCATCGCCGCCTCCGTCTTCACATTCGTCTCCGCAGCCGTCGTCGCCTCCTCCGTCGTCATCGCACGACAGCGGATCGCATGAATCGCACAACGATGGGGGACACTCGAAGAAAGACTGATCGGGGCAACACACATCGATGCGTGGGGGAGCCCTTCAGCGATGGAGGGCTCTTCGTGTATCTGCCCTTCCGCTACAATCCGCCCCGAATGTCCGTTTCCCTCTTCTTTGCCCTCTATTGTCTGGAGGCAGGACTCTTTTTCATCGTCGTCCCCTGGACGCGGGTCTGGAGCGTGAATCCCATTCTGCACGCCACGCCGGCGCTGCTGCTGTTGTCCGTCAATCCGTTCGTGCGCGGCTTCATCTCGGGATTCGGAGTGGCGCACCTTCTCATCGGCATCAAAGACGTGATGCGCATCGCCGCGGCACGAAACCGCTCGGGCGGAGTGACGTGAACACCGGCCGCAGGAGGGTGTTTTCGTACTTTGTCCCGCTGATCCTGAGCGCCGTTTTCGTTGCGCTCATGTTCCTTCTGGACTCCTACGACAAGGCGCTGCGCACGTATGAACCGGTCCGCGTCATTCTCTTCGGCAAGAATGATGATTATCTACATCTACTTGTCTGGATAGCGCTGATCATCTTCGTGGTGCGCGTCGTCGACGACTTCATCTTCGATGTGGTCATGTCGAGGCGGCGCAACGTCATCGCGCCGCAGTTGTTACGCCAGATCGTTTCGATCCTTCTGTACCTGTTCCTGTTTGCCATCGCGCTCAAGCGCGTGCTCGACTACGACGTCAAGACCGCGCTCACCGGCGGCGCCGTCCTTGCCGCCGTCATCGGACTCGCCCTTCAGGACACACTCGGGAACCTGTTCAGCGGCATTGCCCTGCACATGGAAGGCGCCTTCGACATCGGCGACGTCGTCCACTCGGGCGACTACGTCGGCGTCGTGGAAAGCGTGAGCTGGCGAGCGACGCGCATGCGCGGCTTCAATAACCAGATGATCATCCTGCCGAACTCGGTCATCGCCCGAGAACGGCTTGAAGTCTTTCCCCACGCAAACCTCAATGCCCGCGTCCTGCAGCTCGGCGTCGACTACAACATCCCGCCGGCCACGGTGATCGGCATCGTCAGCCAGGCGGCCGCGCATGTCGATGGCGTGGCCCGCGACCTCCCGTGTTTCGCGCGCGTGGGGATGTTCGCCGAGTCCTCGGTGATCTACGAGATCAAGTACCACACGCGGAACTACGCGCAGCGCGATCGTATCGATGCCGATATCCGCAAGGCTGTCTGGTACGCGCTGCACCGCAACAAGATCGCCTTTGCCACGCCGGTACGCGCGTTTCAGACCTACACGCCGCCGGAAGTTCGTCATGACGTGACTGCCGGCGAGGTACTGTCCCGCCTCGGCCAGGTCGACATCCTCTCTCCGCTGACCGACGAGGCCCGCCAGACCATCGCCGCGGTCACAGGCGTCCATTTCTACTCGAAAGGGGAGACCATCCTCCGCCACGGCGCCGCCGGCGACTCGATGTTCGTCGTCCACACCGGCACCGCCTCGGTGCGCCTGCCCGACGACTCGGATCAGGGCTGGCACGAGGTGGCCCAGCTCGGCCCGGGCACGCTCTTCGGCGAGATGGCCCTGCTCACCGGCGAGACCCGCACCGCCGACGTCGTCGCCCTCACCGACGTGACGGCGCTGGAGATCGGCAAAGACTCCCTCCAACCCATCCTCTCCAACAACCCCGACCTGGTGGAAGCAATCACCGCGAAAGTCGTCCAACGAAAAGGCCACCTCGACGCCATCCGCCTCGGCGAGCCCGAGGAGGAAGAGACATCGATCGTGTCGCGCGTGAGGGCGTGGTTCGGGTTGTGAGGATGGATCAGTCGCCGGCCTCGATCAGACGATCGAACTCCTGCTCGAATTGCTGGAGCGCGGTCAGGACGGCGTCATTCCGGTCCTTCATTGAGATCGAGCTCGCCATCCCCTGCAACTTCGGAGTTGGCTTGTAGATCGCCGAGTGCTCGACCTCCCAGAACAGCCCGACCAGCAAGGAGACGATCTGAAGCTCTGATCGAAAGGGATCGGCGGTGTTCCATAAGCCGTGATACTTGAATCCGATTGGCGGTTGCGTAGGGTCCGTGCTCGAAAGGTGATCGTCTTTCCAGCCGGATAGACGCGGTTCGGCTTCCAATATGCGGCGGACAACATGCAGGCGTCGCTGAGGAAAGGCGAGAACCCGGATGCCCACGAGGTCAGGCAGCGTCGTGAGCGAATAGCTCTCCCCTTGTTTGACGTCGAACCTTCCCATCTCCTGCCGGCGTCGCAACGCGTCAACTGCGCTTTCCGAGTCCTTCAGACGACCCTTCACGACGATTTGTTCGTACGGGTCTAAGGTGAGGATCGCGGAAAGGAGGATATGGTTCACCTCCGTCAGTAGCGCCGTCAAGGTGCGCTGCATCGACGGCACGAGGTCGACGTACTCGGCGCGCAGCCGGTCTTCAACCTGCCGGACGCTGTCCATTGAGCTCGGCCAGGAAATCGCGAACTACTCCAGGAGGAGGCGGTTCGTTGAAGTAGAGCTGCCAATCGCCGTTGTTTTCTTCGGCCATTTTGGCAGCGAGCCATTCGACAGAGTTGTCCTCGATGGCAGTCACGCCAAAGACTTTCTTGGCGGCACGGTTGATGTAGATCAGCCGATCAAAGTTGTATCGATAGCCGTTCTTGTCCAGAAGCTCACCCTTTGGATTCATGACGTAACATTCTACCTCGGCCTGAGAACGACCTGATATCTGCCGGCCTGCGCTGGCGGCCCGTTCGACGAAATCGTCAATTGCCGATAAGGTTGTGATGTGCCGCATACCTCAGTCGATATCGAACCAGCGTTGGAGCTCCGTGATCTCGTCCGTGCGATCCTCGCCGGCGACCTCTTGTCTGCCCGGCAATGGGTGGCCGATGCGCATCGCCAACGGATTTCGTGGGAGAGGGTTGGCAGACCATCAGGCCTCGACGACCGCGAGATGACGGTGGCAGCGGGGCTCGCTGAATTGCTGGCGGCAAGAGATGGTGCGCCGCCGCCATCGTGGACGCTTTCGATCGGTGCGCAGCGCGAGCCCCTCTTCCTCGATCCGGGGCTGCAGGACATGCCGCGGACACTTGCGCATGCGATGACAGATGGTCCGGAGCCGCTGCGCAGACGCAACGTGTTCGCGTCGCCTGACTTCCTCGATGTGAGATAGAAGCGGATCACCCATGAAGCGCCTTCTCATCGTCGAAGACAAGGAATCGCTCGCGCGGATGTTGCGGGAGACGGTGGAATCCGAGGGGCTCGAGGCCGATCTTGCGCGGGATGGGAACGAGGCGGTGCACAAGCTGGCCTCGGGGCAGCGCTACTTCGCCGTGCTCACCGATCTGCGTATGCCGGGGGCGGACGGCATCGCCGTGCTTCGGCAGGTGAAAGAGAGCGATCCTGATTGTCCGGTGATCGTGATGACGGCGTTCGGGACCATCGAGAACGCGGTCGAGGCGATGAAGCTCGGCGCGTATGACTTCGTGCAGAAGCCGGTCGATGTCGACCATCTCCTTCTCCTTCTGCGGCGCTGCCGCGAGAACCGCGAGCTGCGCTACGAGAACATCCTGCTCAAGGACGAGTTCCGGCAGCGCTACCGGCTGCCGGCCATCGTCGGCGAGTCGCCGCGTATCGTCGACGTGTCGAACGCCATCCAGCGCGTGGCGCCCACAGACTCGACGGTGCTGTTGCAGGGCGAGTCGGGCACCGGCAAGGAGCTCTTCGCCCGGGCCATCCATCAGCTCTCGCCGCGCCGCGACCGGCCCTTCGTGGCCATCAACTGCGCGGCCATTCCGGAGACACTCATCGAGAACGAGCTCTTCGGACACGAGAAGGGATCATTCACCGGCGCGACCGGCCGGCAGCTCGGCAAGTTCGAGCTGGCCGACAGCGGGACGATTTTTCTCGACGAGATCGGTGAGCTCGGTCTCGGCGTACAGTCGAAGATCCTCCGCGTGATTCAGGAGCGGCGCTTCGACCGTATCGGCGGCGCCTCCACACACGAGGTCGACGTGCGCATCATCTGCGCCACGAATCGGGCTCTCGCCGACGAGGTGAAGGCGGGGCGCTTCCGCGAGGACCTCTTCTTCCGCATCAACGTCTTCCCGGTCACGGTTCCGCCGCTGCGCGCGCGGCGCGAGGACATCGCCGCGCTGAGCGACTTCTTTCTTCAGAAGTTCGCCCGGGAGTTGAAAAAGCCGTCGCTGCGCATTGGAACCGAGGCGCGGGAAGCGCTTCGCGCGTACGACTGGCCCGGCAACATTCGCGAGCTGGAAAACTGCATCGAGCGCGCGGCGATCCTCTGCGACAACGCCACGATCGAGCGCCGCGACCTCCACCTCGGCGATGCCTCGACGGACGGACTCCGCGATGCCCTCGATCTCTCCGGCACCCTGGCCGAGGCCGCCGAACGGGCGACGAACGTCATCGAGAGGCTGAAGATCGCCGATGCACTGGCGCGGACAGCTACGCGTTCCGAGGCGGCCGAGGCGCTCGGCATCTCCCTCCGTACGCTTGCGGCGAAGATGAAGGAGTACGGGATCGAGGAGTAAGGAGAGCGTCATAAACTCCCACCGTGAAGATCCCCACCGCCCGCGACGTCATCGACCACCTCAACGAACGGTTCGCTGCCCGCGGGCTCCCGTATCGGCTAGACCAGATCGACGTTCTCCCGTACGTCTCGCCGCTGTGGCTCGCCAACTGGTCGGTGCCGCAGCTCGACGACGCGCCGGAACGCGACGTCATCGACGAAGAGATCGCCGAGGCACGCTGGAAGTTCCCGCAGGTGCTGGATGACGAGTGGGAGAGAAATCCTCCGGCCGCTACCTGATCACATCCACTTCGCCAGCCAGGCCCACAGCTCGTTGTACCAGTAGCGGCTGTTCTCGGGATTGAGGATCCAGTGGTTCTCATTCGGCCAGACCAGCAGCTTGCTGGGGATGCGTCGGCGTTGCAGGATCGACCAGTTCTCCAGCGTCTCGTTCATCGGGACGCGGTAATCGTGTTCGCCCACCGAGAGGAGCATCGGGGTCTGAAACCTGGCCGCGTAGCGGATCGGATTCTGTTCGCGCCACACCTTGCCCTGTTCCCAGACCGGTCCCAGGTTCGCCAGCTCGCGGTGATAGATCCCGTCGCTCGTGCCCCACTGCGACTCGAGGTTGATCTCGCCGGCGTGGGCGACCAGACACTTGTAGCGGGTTGTCGTCGCCTCCAGCCAGTTCGCCAGGTGGCCGCCGTAACTGGCGCCGGCCGCGGCCATGCGCGAGCCGTCGATGAAGGCGAAGCGCTTGACCGCTTCGTCGGCCGCTTCATTGAGCTCCTCGCCGGGCCCTTTGAGCGGATCGCCCTGGATGTCTTGGGCGAACTTCTCGCCGAATCCGGTCGAGCCGGTGTAGTTCGTGAGCAGGACCACGTATCCGGGCTTTGCCAGCAGGTGATAGTTCCAGCGCAGCGAGATCTCGTCGCGCCACATGCTGGCGGCGCCGCCATGAATGACGACGAAGAGCGGATATTTCTTCGACTCGTCGAACGCCGGCGGCAGCACGATCATGTTATGGATCTTCTTGCCGCGCTTGCTGGTGAACCAGAAATGCCGCGGTGATTGCCAGTCGATCTGCCGCGCATTCGCGGCGTTGACGCTCGTCAGATTGACGTGTCCCTTCGTCCCGGGATCGATGCGCACGACCTCGGGCGGTTCGATCGAGCTTCCCCATCGCGCCACCATCACCGGCGCGTATTGCGCAGAAGCCAGGCCGGTGTAGACGCCGCGCGGCGGATCGATGGCGAGCGAGACATTGCCGCCGCCCGTGCCGACGGAGTAGATCTTCTCCAGCCCCGCATCCTCGGCCGTGAAATAGACGAGTTTCGAGTCGGAGGTGACGGCGTACGAACCGACGCTGCGATCGAACGGCGGGGCCGTAACGACGATGCGGTTCTGCATCGACGGCCAGTCGAAACGGATCAGGCGATCGAGGTTGTAGCTCTTCCCGTTGTTCGCGGAGAAGCTGGCAAACAGCGCTTTCCCGTCCGGACTGAAGCGTGGACGGACGTAGCTCCCCTCGCCGTGCGCCACGACCCGCGGTTCGCCGGCCTCGGTGGCGGAGATCCGATAGATGTCGGTGCCGTACTCCGCGTACGCCGAAGTGTTGCGGGCGGTGGTGGCGACGAAGAGGATCGCGGCGCCGTCCGGTGACCAGGTTGCGTCCAGCTCGTCGCGCGAGCCTTCCGTCACTCGGCCGGCGAAGCCTGGCTGCTTCACGAGCTGCGTCGGCGCGAGCAGGTCGTGTGGTTTCGCTCCCGGCTCGAGGTTCTGGACGAAGATGTGGATCTGCATGTCGTCCAGCCAGCGGTCCCAGTTCCGCACCGGAAACGACTCGAACGTGCGCACCTTGTACTTCTGCTCTTTGCGCTCCCTGGCGATCCTGCGGTTCGCCTCGTCGTCGAGAGCGCCCGGGTAGACGACGCTGGTGAAGAGAATGGCCTTGCCGTCGGAACGAAACTGCGGCGAGCGCGCGCCGGTCGAGAGCGACGTGACGCGCTCCGCCTCGCCGCCGCCGGCGATATCGATGATGTAGATCTGCGAGGCGTCATCGCCTTCCCGTTTCGCCGCGAATGCAATACGACGGCTGTCGGATGACCACGCCGGGTCGTTCTCGGCAGACTTCGAGAACGTGATGCGGCGCGGTGTCCCATTCTCCGCCGTCGACACGATCCAGAGATCGGAGGAGACATCCTTCTCGTCGTACGCCGGCTCGGTTACGGGATAAACGACCCACTTCCCGTCCGGGCTCGGCACCGGAGCGCCGACGCGCTTCATCATCCAAAGCGCCTCGTGCGTCGGAGCCTTCTTCCAGGTGACTGGCTGCGCGATGAGCGACGTGGCGAGGAGCGCGGCGACGACAATGCGAACGATCCATTTCAGCATGCGCGGAGATTACCCCACCTGGGACCGCGGGCGTCCCTGCCCGCGCGGTTTGGCAGGATGCTGCCAGGAAACGGCTACTTCGCCGCCACCTTCTTCGCCTCCGTCACCGTCTCGGCCTTCACCAGCGATGCGCTCGTCCCGGGGGTGAAGGCGGCCAGCAGATCGAGACCTTTCGTGATTTTCGCGAAGCCGGTGCAACCTTTGTCGAACGGCCGCGAATTGGTATCGATCAGGATCGTCGGCTCTGCGAACCCGGCTCCCATCCGGCAATACGACACCGTCCCGCGAAACTGTGTAACGCCTACCTCAGCGCGGGTGGGTTGCAGGAATGGTCCGACCTTGTAGGCCGGCAGGGAGATGGAGACCGCGTTCTTATGTCCCAGCAGGTGGGTGGCGTTGAAAACACCGCCGAGCGCGAAGCGCGCCACTTGAATCACCGTTTCCGGGGCCATGCCGCGGTCGAGCGTGGCTGTGATGTCGCCGATGTTCGTATGCAGCACGAGGGTCTTACTGTCGAACAACGCCGCCGAGGTGTGCGCAAGCGCCTCGGAGGTCGGTACCGCGATCTCCAGATCGTCCATGCCCATGAACACCGACGCCATCGAGTCGGCATTCGCGTTCGTCGGATTGTCGTAGGTGCTGATGAGCGAGTACTTGTGCTTGTGATCGAGCAGCACGCCCTCCGGACTCGAGAATGCGTCGACATGCGTCAGGCCGATGCCGGCCGGCGGATTCTCCGCGTTGGCCAGGAAGACGGTCTTTCCCGTGGTCATGTCGCGAATCTCCAGCGATTTTGCGAAGGGATGGAGATGCACGGCGGCGTAGCGAAGCCGCGTATCGAAAGGCAGGTTCATGAACCAGGTGATGTCGCTGTGATTCACCTGCTTGCCCGGCGGGACGATCCAGTGGCCGGTCATCTTGTGGCCCTGTGGATCGACGTAATCGGCGGAACCGCTCGACGCCTGCGGCGCGCGTGCGCCGACGAGGCAGCTCATGGTTGCCGCCCCATCATGTCCGGCCTCGGTGGCGATATTCGACGTGGACGGCATGGACATCATCGAATGCTGCAGCGCCAGCGGATTGTCGTCGAGCAGCACCATCCCCGAGGCGCCGACGTTGAAGAGTGGCTTGATCGGCGTAGGGGCATCGCGGTCGCGTACATAGTCGATCGTGACCAGATGGCGCACCTTGAGATTCTGCGGATGCTCGATGTTCAGATTGAGCACCTGCGTGAAGAGCAGCAGCGGCTCGTTGGAGGCCAGCGGAAAGCCGAAGCCGGCGGGGAGTTTCGCGGCGAGCATCCCCTGCGACAGCGTCATCAGTCGCGAGGCCGTGGCGCGGCGGAAACCGAAGATGGCCTGGTGCCGGGCCGGATCGAGATCGACATTCACGTGGCACATCAGCTCGGGAAGCTGCGGCGTCTTGCCGTCCGCGTCGACCATCTCCGTGCGGATGCCGGTTACCCACAGCAGCTCCGCGGGAGCGCTCGGATCGCCGAGGAAGATCCGCTCCATGCTGGCAGGGCCTTCCATCGAGTGATAGATCTTGTCGATGTCGTAGACCGGAGAGAGGAACTGCTTCGACTGCCCGTAGAGGGTGCCGGTAGCGGTCACGATCGCGATGATGGCGAAGAGGGATCGTTTCATGATGGACGAAAGAGTAGCACCTGCGCGGCCCGGATGAGGATCTGGGCCACCGTGGCGCCCGCCGCATCGAGGACGACGTCGTGCCACGTCCCGGTTCGGGACGGGACGAAGGTCTGATGAATCTCGTCGATCGAGGCCAGGCAGGCCGCGAGCAGGATGGCCCCGATGGCCCAGCGCGGCCTCCACGATCCCTGCTGCCCCCGAAGGGCGCGGAACGTGAGGGCGCTGAGGATGCCGTACTCCGTCAGATGCGCGCTCTTGCGGATGACGAAATTCAGCGTATCGAGCGTCGACGGCGGAATCGAATGGCCGAGCAGCCAGACCATCACGTGCTCCAGCACGCTCCCCGTATTCGCCCCCGAGAATAGATCGGTTGACGCCGACAGGATGACGGCGGACCAGAGGATGGGTGGGAGCCAGTAGTTGAGGTGTCGGTGCATGCGGTTTCGCGGTCTCGGGGGCGAATACGGGGAGCGTGCTG
>Ga0247668_1000189_pt1 | contig 17519 bp, 9 predicted proteins | sample CNK09_metaG_FD_182737 | JGI IMG/M metagenome (GOLD analysis project Ga0247668, IMG submission 182737) | Soil microbial communities from Purdue University Martell Research Forest, Indiana, United States - CNK09 | ecosystem: Environmental > Terrestrial > Soil > Temperate forest > Bulk soil | place...
CTTCGAAAAGGCCGGCGGAAGCTATCGCATGGGGCGCGCGAAGCCGGGTCCGATCGTCAGCGGCTCGATGACCAGTCTCCTCCTCGACGATGGTTCCCGCATCGAGGCCGACGGCTTCGTGTTCGCCTGCGGTCCCTGGCTGGGAAAACTCTTTCCCGACGTCATCGGCGAGCGGGTCCATCCGACGCGGCAGGAGGTTTACTACTTCGGGACGCCCGCCGGATCGGAGCGCTACCTTCCTGGCCGGCTCCCGATCTGGATCGATTTCGGCGAGAGGATCGTCTACGGCCTCCCCGACACGCACGGCCGCGGTTTGAAAATCGCCGACGATACCCGCGGCGAGCCGATCGATCCGACCAGCGCCAACAGGACGCCGTCGGCGTCCGGCATTCTGCGGGCCCGGCACGTTCTCGCCGAGCGCTTTCCCGAGCTTGCCAAGGCCCCTCTCGTTGCCGCCGAAGTGTGCCAGTACGAAAACAGTCCTGACGGTCATCTGATCATCGATCGCCATCCCGAGGCCGGCAACGTCTGGCTCATCGGAGGAGGCTCGGGCCACGGATTCAAACTGTCGCCCGCCGTCGGCGAGATGACGGCGCAGATGATCCTGTCGGGAAAGGACGTCCCCAAGCTGTTTCGCCTGGAGCGCCTCCGCAAGGTGGCGACTCACAAGACGCAGTTCGAGAGCAAGTAGGTTTCACGCGGAGACGCGGAGACGCGGAGGTGAGGGATCGGAGTTGTCGGACAACCTTCCCCCTCAAACCGCCTTTGCAATCAACACCGCATTCGTCCCTCCGAACGCGAACGAGTTCGACATCACGCAACGAACGTTCTGATCGGGCCGCCCCACGCCAGGGACGTAGTCGAGGTCACATTCCGGATCGGGAACATCGAGATGGGCGGTCGGGGGAATGGCCTGATGCTTGATCGCCAGGAGCGCGATCGCGAACTCGAGTGCGCCCGCTCCGCCAAGCAGATGGCCGTGCATCGACTTCGTTGAGGTGACGGGAATCTCGAAGGCGCGTTCGCCGAAGACCTTCTTGATTGCCCGCGTCTCCGTCACGTCGTTCAGCACGGTGGCGGTACCGTGAGCGTTCACATAGTCGACCTCGCCGGCCGCGATGCCGCCGTCCTCGAGCGCCAGCGTGATGGTCCTGGCCTGTCCCTCCACCGACGGTTTGGTGATGTGCTGGTAATCATTGCTGGAGCCGTAGCCGGCGATCTCGGCGTAGATGCGCGCGCCGCGGGCGATCGCTGCCTCCCGCTCCTCGAGCGTGACCATGGCCGCCCCTTCGCCGAGGACGAGTCCCGTGCGCGTTTTCGCGAACGGGCGGCACGAGGCGGACGGATCGGAGGCGGGAATCGCCAGGATGTGCATCGCTTCCCACGCCTTGAAGAACCCGAATGTCAGTGGCGCTTCGGCCCCCCCGGCGATCATCACATCAGCGTAACCGTGACGGATCTGCCGGAACGCTTCGCCGATGGAGACGGACGACGACGAGCAGGCGCAGGAGTAGGTGAGGTCCGGCCCGCCAAGACCGTACTGGATGGCGACATGGCCGGCGGAGGCATTGTTCATCACCTTCAGCACCGTCAGCGGTTTCACGCGGTCGGGATCGCGCAGCAGTAATTGCGCGAACGTCTCTTCGAGGGCATTGGACGCTCCCATGCCTGTGCCGACCGACACGCCGGCGCGGTTCCTCTTCTCAGCCGTGAGCTCGATGCCCGCGTCCTTCACCGCCATCGCCGCCGCGGCCAGCGTGAACTGGCTGACGCGGTCGAGGTGATCGGTCCTCTGCTGAAAATAGTGCGCCGGATCAAAGTCGACGCTTGCGCCAATGCTCGTGTGCGGCCCTTTCAATCCCTGCGTGACGATCTCGCGGATTCCTGATCGCCCCTCCATCAGCGTGGAGAACATCGTGTCAGGGTCGTTGCCGAGCGGGGAGATCACCCCGAGTCCGGTGACGACGACGCGCCTGGGTTCTGTCATCGAGCGGATTTTGTCATGGTCGCGCGGAGGTTGCTGAGTTGCAAAGTTACTGAGTTCAAGCAATCCAGTAACCCACTCAGCCGGAGCGCTCGGCGCTCCGGCTGCAACAACAAACTAGGAGTTCGGCAGAACGATCGAGCGGAGATGGTGGCCGAGCCTTGGGCAACCAGCGCCGCCGGCCGTGCCGGCCTAGTACTGCACGCGCGCTGCATCGAAGGTGTCGCGGTTCTCCCACGAGCCGTTCACGCTGATGTGGTCGCCGGGACGGGTTCGCCAGACGTTCACCGAGTGACGCGTGTCCATGCTGCGGACGTCGACCTTGGTGGGTACGCCGGAGGCGTCATCGCGGATCGTGATGAAGTTGAGACGGCGATTGACGCTCATCACCGTTCCGCTCAGCCATCCGTTGGAGCCGAACGGCACTCCCCGGTACATCGGATCGGTTGTGTATGAAGGCTCACCGGAGAAGGCGATGTAGTCAGCATTCACCGAGTCACCGTTGACGATGCCGCCAATGCGGACGACGGAACCAACGCGGATGTCGCGGTTACGAATCGTCGACATCGGGACGTAGTAGGCATAGCTGCCGTGGTTGAGAACGACCCGATACTGATCGCCTTCACGGCTCATGCTGGTGATCTCACCTTGCGCAGAGATGCGATCAGCCCGGTAGTGATACTCGACATCCTGTGGTTGGGGCGCCGCAAAGGCCGCGGAGCTCAGCAGCAATGCCAGACCACTGGCCGCTGCCAGCGGCGCAAACCCACTCTTGAAGCTCTTCATAAGATCCTCCTTTGGATAACGTCTAACTCACCAAATAACAATGGCAAAGATGTTGCCAATCGGAGGCTTGAAGGCGTGCTGATCGGGTCTCATTTGATCGAAAAAAACGATGCGTCGACCGGCGGATTGATGACCGTCTTCGTGAACCGGATCACGGCCTCGAAGCGTGGGTCGCCGGCCGACCGGTGAATCTCCTTTTCGAACTGCAGGCCGTCGATGGTTTCATAGGAAACGAACGTGACCGTGATGGTGCGGTTGCCTTCCTGGTGCACCATCGTCTTCGGCAGCCAGCTCTTCGAATCGAGCGTCACGCGCCAATCGATCCCGCCTTCAGGCTTCATCACGACGGTGTCGTCCCCTTCCATGGCCACACTCCCTCGGCGGCGCTCCGGGAAGAAGGCAAAGAAGACGGCGTTCCAGTTGGCGAAGGGGGTTGACCGCGCCCGCTCCAGCTCGGTCCCTTCCATCCTGTGTGCCGGCGCGGCTCCCTGCTGGGAGGTGCCGTTGGTCCCGTCGAAGATTTCGACGGTCGAGTACGGGCCGACCTGCTCTTCCTTCCGGTACTTGCCATCGGCCGAGTGCCACGCTTTGATCGTTCCGGTGAAGCCGCCCACCTCGATGGTCGCTTCGCGATAGGTCGAATGGACCGCGGCGACTTTCTCGCGGCCGCCGACGGCATTCGCCCAGCGGTCGACGATGGTGTTGTCCGCTGCGAACGCGGCAACAGAGAAGAGGAATGTGACTACGAATAGAGCCTTGCGCATGAAGTCCTCGCTTTCTTCAACAGTGCTACTGAGATAATACAGTAGTCACTTCGAATACGGTGCAAGGCTTGCCGATGTTTCAAGAGCAACGGTGATGATTCACCGATGGGTGACTTCATTCCGCCGATGAGGGATCGCATCCCGTCACTCCCGAATCTATAATCCCGCGCGATGAAAAAGCGGATGTTGCTCATGCTGGCCATCGTGATCGCGTTCATCGCGGTCATCGGCCTGATCAAGTTCCTACAGATCAAGAAGGCCATCGCCCAGGGGTCTTCGTATCAGCCGCCTCCCGAAGCGGTGACGACCGTCGTCGCCAACTCGGAGGAATGGAGTGCCACGCTGCAGGCCATCGGGACCGTGGCGGCGGTGCAGGGCGTCACCGTCAGCGCCGATCTTCCCGGCGTCGTCGATCAGATCACCTTCGACTCCGGGCGGCCGGTACGCAAGGGAGACGTGCTGGTCGTGCTCGATGCCAGGCAGGAGCGGGCCCAGCTCGCCTCGGCCGAGGCACAGTTGAATCTCGATCGCGTCAACCTGGAGCGGCAGAAGGGGATGCTGGCGGCGAAGATCATCCCGCAGGCCATGTACGACACCGCGGCGGCGCAATTCAAACAGTCCGACGCGAAAGTGGCCGAGCTTCGGGCAACCATCGCACGCAAGGTCATTCGCGCCCCGTTCGACGGAGTGCTCGGCATCCGCCAGATCAACCTCGGGCAGTACCTGGCCGGTGGAGCGCCGGTCGTTTCGCTGCAGTCGCTGCGCCCGGCCTATGTGAACTTCAGCGTGCCGCAGCAGGAGATCGGGCATCTGGCCATCGGATCGTCCGTACAGGCGACCACCGACAGTGGCATGATCGAGAGCGGCAAGGTCACGGCGTTCGAAGGCGTCATCGAAGAATCGACGCGCAACGGCAAGGTGCAGGCCTCCTTCCCCAACAGCGACGGAAAGCTCCATCCCGGCATGTTCGTCGAAGCGCATTTCGCCCACGGCGCGCCGACGATGGCCGTCACCCTTCCTGTCTCCTCGGTCAGTTACGCGCCGTTCGGCAATTCCGTCTTCATCGTCGAGGACGTGAAGGGACCGGACGGCAAGACGTTCCGCGGCGTGCGCCAGCAATTCGTGAAGCTCGGCGACACCCGCGGCGATCAGGTGGCCGTGCTCACCGGCGTGAAGCCCGGCGAAGAAGTGGTGACCTCGGGCGTATTCAAGCTGCGGCCGGGCGCGGCCGTGGTGGTGAACAACGCCGTGCAGCCGGGCAACAGCGCCAAGCCCCGGCCGGAAGATAGCTGATGAAAATCACCGATCTCTTCGTCCGCCGGCCCGTGCTGGCGATGGTGGTCAACCTGGTGATTCTCATCGCCGGCCTGCAGGCCATCCGCTCGCTCACCGTCCGCCAGTTCCCGCGCAGCGACATGGCCAACGTGGTGGTGACCACCGCCTACGTCGGCGCGAATGCCGATCTGGTACGCGGATTCATCACCGCCCCGCTCGAGCGCGTCATCGCCGGCGCCGACGGCATTGACTTCCTCGAGTCGTCCAGCGCCCAAGGCGTGAGCACCATCACCGTCCACCTCAAGCTCAACTACGACACCAACGCCGCGCTCACGCAGATTCAGTCGAAAGTGGCGCAGGTCCGCAATCAGCTTCCCCCCGAAGCTGAGGCGCCGATCATCGATCTGCAGACTAGCGACAGCCAGTTTGCCGCCGCCTACCTCGGATTCTCTTCGAAAGATCTCGATCAGAACCAGATCACCGACTACCTCACACGCGTCGTGCAGCCGAAGCTGAGCGCCATCAGCGGCGTGCAGCGCGCGGATATCTTCGGCGACCGCACGTTCGCCATGCGCGTCTGGCTGAAGCCCGACAAGATGGCCGCCCTCGGCATCTCCCCGTCGATGGCGCACGACGCGCTGGCGGCCAACAACTATCTCTCCGCTCTCGGCCGCACCAAGGGATCGATGACCTCGGTCAACCTCGTGGCCAACACGAATCTCCAGACCGTCGACGAGTTCAAACAGCTCGTGGTGAAGGAACAGAACGGAACCGTCGTCCGCCTCGGCGACATCGCCGACGTCGTTCTCGGCGCGGAAACGTACGAGCAGGAAGTCAGCTTCAACGGTGAGACCGCCGTCTTCATCGGCATCTTCGTCCTGCCCACCGCCAACACGCTCGACGTGATGAAAGACGTGCGCGAGGCCATGCCCGAGATCCAGGCGCAATTGCCGGCCGGGATGAAAGCCGGCGTGCCCTACGACTCCTCGGCCTACATCCAGAACGCCATCGATGAGGTGCTCAAGACCCTGACCGAGACGCTGATCATCGTCATCCTGGTCATCTTCCTTTTCCTCGGATCGCTGCGCGGCGTGATCATCCCGGTCGTGGCCGTCCCGATCTCCCTCATCGGCGCCGTCCTGCTGATGCTGGTCTTCGGCTTCACCATCAACCTGCTCACGCTGCTGGCGATCGTGCTCTCGGTAGGACTGGTCGTCGACGATGCCATCGTCATGGTGGAGAACATCGAGCGCCATCTGCACATGGGCAAGACGCCCATCCAGGCGGCCACCGACGCCGCCCGCGAGCTGGTGGCGCCGATCATCGCCATGACCATCACCCTGGCCTCGGTCTACACACCCGTGGCCTTGCAGGGCGGCCTGACCGGCTCGCTCTTCCGCGAGTTCGCCTTCACGCTCGCCGGCGCGGTGATCATCTCCGGCTTCGTGGCCCTGACGCTCTCGCCGATGATGGGATCGAAGCTCTTGCGCGCGGGCGACACCGAGCGCGGTTTCGCCGGATGGATCAATGCCCGCTTCGACGGTCTTCGCGACCGTTACATGCGCTCGCTGGCAGGGACGCTCAACTACCGTCCGGTCGTGCTGACGCTGTGGGTGATCGTCGTGGCCCTGATCTTTCCGTTCTACCTGTTCTCGCAGAAGGAACTGGCGCCGGCCGAGGACCAGAGTTTCCTCTTCGGGATCATCCAGGCGGCGGCGAATTCGACGATCGAACAGACCAGGCTCTTCGCCACGCAGATCGACAAGGTCTATCGCTCGTTCCCTGAGACCCAGTCCACCTTCGAAGTCATCTTCCCGACGGGCGGGTTCAGCGGCATGGTCGCCAAGCCCTACAACCAGCGAAAGAAAAGCACGGCGGATCTGGTGGTCGAAGCCTCGGCAGGGGTGTCGAAGATCCCCGGTATCCGCGCCATCGAGCTCGTTCCTCCGTCGCTGCCGGGCAATCAGGGGTTCCCGGTCGACTTCGCCATCGTCTCGACCGCCGAGCCCGCGCAACTGGCCGAGTTCGCGAACCAACTGGTGGGGAAGGCCTTCACCAGCGGCAAGTTCATGTTTGCCGACACCGACCTGAAGTTCGATCAGCCGCAGGCCCGCGTCGTGTTCGACCGCGACAAACTTCGATCCCAGGGCGTCGACCTGACCCAGGCCGGACGGGATCTCTCCGTCCTCCTCGGCGGCAACTACGTCAACCGGTTCAGCATCCAGGGCCGCAGCTACAAAGTCATTCCGCAGGTGAAACGGAGCGAGCGCCTCACGCCGGAACAGCTCACGCAGATGTACATCACCGGCGGGAACGGCACCCTCGTTCCGCTGTCGACGTTCGCCACGCTGCAGACATCGACCGAGCCGCGCGAGCTGAAGCGCTTCCAGCAACTCAATGCCGTGCGCATCCAGGGGGCGATCCCGCCCAACGTCTCACTCGACACCGCGCTCACCTATCTGGAGGATGAAGCGAAGAAGATCCTCCCGCGCGGATACACCATCGACTACGCCGGCGAGTCACGGCAATTGCGCACCGAGGGGACCAAGTTCCTCGGCGTCTTCCTGCTCTCGGCGATCCTGATCTACCTCGTGCTGGCGGCGCAGTTCGAAAGCTTCCGCGATCCGTTCATCATCCTGGCCGGCTCCGTGCCGCTGGCACTTTCCGGCTCGCTGCTCTTCTCATTCCTCGGATTGACCTCGATCAACATCTACAGCCAGGTCGGTTTGATCACGCTGGTCGGTCTGGTATCGAGGAATGGGATCCTCATCGTTCAGTTCGCGAATCACCTGCAGGAGAGCGGCAAGGACAAGCTCAGCGCGGTCCTCGAAGCGGCCGGCACCCGGCTGCGCCCCATTCTGATGACGACCGCCGCCACCGTCATGGGGCATCTTCCGCTGGTCTTTGCGCGGGGTCCCGGCGCCGGCGCCCGCAACAGCATCGGCATCATGCTCGTGACCGGGATGATCATCGGCACCTGCTTCACCCTCTTCGTCGTCCCGTCGATCTACGTCCTCGTGGCGCGGTCGCACAAGCGTGTGGAGGAGCATGAAGAGAATGCCGCGGCCGAACTGGAGCCGGCGACGGTTTAACCACAGGGGCGCCTTTAAGGCCTTTCGTTTGGCCTACGAAGCCTGTAACCAGTGCCTGAGGACGGAGTGTCTCTTCTGCATGACGGGAATATTGGGCCGGCGGCAGACTGAGCGAGTGATGCCTCTCACGGGCTGAGCAGGTCGAATGTGGCCTCGCGTTTGCGATACAGAAGGCAGCAGCCCAAAGAAAAGGAGTCACAAATATGTTCAAGACAAACGTTTTCGCACGAAACATCGCATTGGCAGGAACGTTCACGCTTCTGCTCGCTTCATCCGCATTTGCCCAGAGTGGTTACTACGGCGGTTACGGCAGGGGTGAGTACTCCGCCGACCGCGGCTTCGCCAATCGCATCGTGGAAGGGACGATCGCGTTCGCCGAGCAGACTCGTTTTGGCGAGCACATTCGTTTGACGAGCGGCATGGATCTGGTCGTTCCCAACTCGGTCCTCGCCACCAACCAGGGACGGCGCTATCAGACCTCCCTGCTCCAGCCCGGCGACGTCGTCCGCATGGCTGTCTTCAGCCGCGAAGGCGACGGTCGTGACGCGCGCGTCCGCTCGTTCGAGCTGCTGCGCTCAGGCACCGGCTACGGCAATGGCTATTACAACAATCGCAACCTGACCGGCACCGTCCTCTCGTTCGACCGCCGCGACGGCGTGCTGGTGATGCAGACCGACAGCGGCCGCACGATCAACGTCGACCTGCAGTCCTACGACGGCCGTCTCCGCCGTGGTGACCGTGTCAGCGTCACCGGCCGGATGGACCGCGACCGCGGCACCTTCGTCGCCGCCGGTGTTCGCGTGGACGCAACCAATCGGTATTAGTCTCAATCGAATCGCCGTAACGCAGAAACGCCGGAAGGGTCAGCCCTTCCGGCGTTTCTCTTTTGACGCACGTCGTTTGCCGGGAAGGATTCACGATCATTTTGTGATCCAGCGCGCTTTTCATTCACGGAACGGCGCATACGATGGCGCCGGTTTGTCTGCATTCACCGGCGATCTGCCGAAAACGAGGATCTTACTTGAGCTCTGTATCGTCGCCCCTCGCTGTTCCTTCCGCCGCCAGTCGAACAAAATCTCTCCGCATCGGGGTCCTCAGTGCCATCGGCACGATGGATCCGCGCGACTCCGGAGACACCATCACCGGTCTGATCCTCGGCCAGATTTTCGAGACGGCCTACGCCATGACCGCTTCCGGAAGCCTGGAGCCGGCGCTCTTCTCTGAATCTCTCCGAAAGGATCGGGATGGGCCGCAGCCGGTCTACTCGGCTCCGGTGACTCCCGGCATCGTGTTCTCGGACGGAACCGAGCTCACGGCAGAGATCGCGGCGAGCTCGCTGGCGAGGGCGGGTGCGTTGCGGGGCCGCGCCACGGTGTCCTCCCGCGACGGCCGGGTCATCTTCACCATGAGCAGCCCGAGCCCGCGCTTCGAGAATGTCCTCTGCCAGTGGAACACCGGCATCGTCCTCGATCGCCAGGGAGTGTTCTTCGGCACCGGACCATATCGCCTGGCGCCGGGCGCGACGATGCAGACGATCAAGAATGAGGGAGTGGCGCGGCTGGAGCGCAATCCCAGATACCGCGGGAACGCGGTCAGTGACCAGCTCCTCTTCGTCATTCATCCCACCGAGGTCGATGGAACGCCAAGGAAGCTGATCGATGCGGCCAGGCAGGATGACATCGACCTCACCCTGAACTTGTCTGTGAATGACGTCGTGCGGCACGGCCTCTCCGGCTTTCAACCGATGATGCAGCCGGGAAACTCGACCGGGATCCTTTTCTTCAACAACGAGAGGCAGGTATTTCGCGACGCCAGCCTGCGGCGTGCGATCCAGCATGCCATCGATCCGATCCGCATCGCCGAGATCTCCTATGAGAAGAATCACTTCGCCTTTCTGGCCGGTGATCTCATCCCTCCGCTCATGGGCAAGGCCAGCGGCTCGACGGAGATGCGGGACCGGGAGCTGCTGCGCCGGCATCCCGCCAAACCCGCCAGCCTCACGCTGATCGTTCCCTGGATTCCCCGCCCCTATCTGCCGAAGCCGATTCCGGTGGCGCAGGAGATCGCCCGACAGCTCGGCGCCTATGGAATTCAGGTGAAACTGATGGAGACGAAGAGCAGCGAGCACTACTTCCGTTCCCTGACCATCGGCGACTACGACCTCAGCATCGGAGGATGGGTTGCCGACAATCCCGACCCCGCCGAGTTCTACGAGTCGCTGCTCTCCTCCGCGCAGGTTTCGACGGACAGCCAATACCTCACCAACCAGGCCCGCTGGAAAAGCGCGGAGACCGATGCAGCTCTTGCCGCCTACCGCGTCGATCCCTCGCCTGCGAACCGCAAGATCATCTCGGCCATGATCGAGCGCGAGGCCATTCTCATCCCGCTGATCTATGGCGCATCGACGGCCGTCCGCAGCCGGAAGGTAAAGGGTTTTCCGATCACGCCCTCCGGTCATGTGGTCTTTGCGGATGTTGGGATGTTTGACTGACGAGCAGGTCGGCCCATACGCGATAGAAGCTTTTAACCACGGAGGACACAGAGGCAACCTCTGTGTCCTCTGTATCTCTGTGGTTCAAAAAGGTCGCGCTCACACGTTGGAAGGGGAACGGCTACCGCCGCGTTGTCCGCTCCGCAAATGCTCTATCGCTTCGACAACATCGAGAAATCGTACGGTCCGCACGACATCGTCAAAGGGGCGACCTGGCAGCACAATCCCGGCGAAAAGGTTGGTCTGGTCGGTCGGAACGGGGCGGGGAAGACGACGCTCTTCCGACTGCTGCTGAAGCAGGAAGATACCGACCACGGCCAGGTCCTGCGCGCCTCGGGGCTGACCATCGGCCATGTCGGGCAGCATCTCGACGCCGAGCCGGGGATGTCGCTCTTCGACTACGTCGAGACGGCGTTCGCCGACGTGCTGACGATCGAGCGGAAGATGCGGGCCATCGAGCACGATCTCGCCGACGCGACGAAAAGCGCGGCCGAGCACGAGAAGCTCCTCCAGAAATACGCCGGCCTGCAGCACGACTACGAGCATGCCGACGGCTACACGCTGCACGCCGAGGTCGAGAGGGTGCTGACCGGCGTCGGCTTTGTGAAGAGTGAGTGGGAGCGGCCGATCGCGGCCTTCAGCGGCGGCCAGCAGAACCGGGCCATGCTGGCGCGGGTACTCCTGACCGATGTCGACCTGTTGCTCCTCGACGAGCCGACCAACCATCTCGACCTTGCAGGCATCGAGTTCCTCGAGGAGTTTCTGCAGTCGTTCAAGGGGAGCTATCTCCTCATCTCCCACGACCGGACCTTTCTCAACCGCACCGTCCAGAAGATCGTCGAGCTGGCGCACGGAAAACTGATCGAGTATCCCGGCAACTACGAGCGCTTTCTCGAGCTGCGCACCGAGCGGATGGAGAAGATGGCCGCGGACTACGAGCAGCAGCAGGAGCTGATCGACAAGACCAAGGATTTCATCCGCCGCAATCTCGCCGGGCAAAAGACCAAGCAGGCCAAGTCGCGCCGGAAGATGCTGGAGAAGCTCGATGAGGTGGAGCGCCCGGAGACCGACGAGACGCTGGCGAACTTCAAGCTTGAAGCCGGGCCGCGCTCCGGCGCGGTGGCCTTGACGGCCGATCGCGTCACCGCAGGCTACGGCGAGAAGGCCATCGTCAACGATCTGACCATGACCATTCGCCGCGGCGAGCGCTACGCCATCATCGGTCCGAACGGCTCCGGAAAATCGACTCTGCTGAAGACGTTCGCCGGACGCCTGCAGCCGCTGGCCGGCGCGGTCACCTACGGACACAACGTGCAGGTCGGTTACTACGATCAGACCCTCGGCGATCTGAATCCGGCCGGCAACGTCATCGACGAGGTGTGGAACCTCGATCATTCGCAGACGGAAGAACAGGTTCGCAGCTACCTGGCCCAGTTCTCGTTCTTCGACGACGACGTCTTCAAGAAGACGCGCGACCTTTCCGGCGGCGAGAAGGGGCGGCTGGCGCTAGCAAAGATCATCTACACCGGCGGCAACGTGATGCTGCTCGACGAGCCGACGAACCATCTCGACGTCTACACGCGCGAGGCGCTGGAGGAGGCGCTGGAGCGCTTCACCGGCGCGCTGATCGTCGTCTCGCACGACCGCTACTTCATCGACCGCGTGGTCGAGCACGTGATCCTCGTCGAAGATGGAACGGCCGACGTCTTCGACGGCAATTACAGCGATTACGCCGAGCGGCTGAAGGTGGGAGCGGCAATTCCGCGCAAGGCAGAAGCCGTTCCCGTGGCGCCTCCGCGTTCAACCCCGAAGTCCTCCCCCACCGCCCCCGTCGATGACAAACTCGCTCGCGCCGAACAGAAGAAGCGCGACAAGCGGCTGCGGAAGATCGATGAAGAGATCGCCGATCTCGAATCGCGCATCGCCTCCGCCGAACGCGAGCGCGAGCGCAACGATCTCCTGCTCTGTTCCGAAGAGGTGTTCCGCGATGGGGAGCGCAGCAGGAAGATCCAATCGCAGAACGCCGACCTCAAAGCCATGATCGACCTGCTCTCCGGCAAGTGGGAGGTCCTGGCCAGGGAGAAGGAGGAGTTGGAGGGAGTCGTGGCGTAACTGTCTCTCGGCACTGTTTTCCGATTGGTCAGCGCCGGACCGCATGCTGGCGTGGCGGGGGAGGTGGAGCATCGGGCATTCCCGCAAAGACCCAGGCGGCCCCGGTCGAGCCGTCGTCGTAGGGACTTCCGACGATGATCGTGCCACCGTCGGCGGAGATGGCAGCGGACAAACCTTGCTGCCCAGAGGCCACGCGATCGGACATCATCAACTTTGATCGTCGTGTCCATACACCGGCGCTTCTGGCCCAGACATAGACGGCGCCTGCCTGATTGTCGTCGGATGTGTTACCGATGACGGCGATATTACCGTCGCCGGAAAAAGCGACGAAGTAAGCCTTTGTGCCCAGCTTCGCCTCCGCGTTCCAGAGGCCATTTCTCCGTGTCCAGACGAATCCGCCGTCCAGCAGGGCGTGATTGCCGTCAGCCGAGAGTGCCACGGAAACGCCACCGCCGGGAAGCTTGGCTCCCTGCTGACTCCACACTCCTCCGCTCCGAGTCCAGACCCAGGTCGCGGCGTCGCCGTGGCCTCCGACCAGGGCAGTGTTTCCGTCGGCCGAGAGAGCTACCGAATAGCCCTGGCCAACGCCGCTGACATAGCCAGAGGTGCCGCCGGAACCGACCAGCTTGGGTCCCTGTTGACTCCAGACTCCGCCGCTCCTGGTCCAGATCCATGCCGCGCCGTCACCGTTAGGTCCATAGCAGCAAAGCGTCGCCGTCGACCCGTCGCTAAACCCTCCTGCGATCGCGGTGTTTCCGTCGGCGGAGAGGGCAACGGAAAAGCCCTGATTCGCTGCTCCCGCGGCTCCCGAACCGACCAGCTTGGGCCCCTGTTGCGTCCAGACTCCTCCGGTCCTCGTAAACACCCAGATTGCACCGGCGCCTTCGTTGTCCGCGTTCGCTCCGACGATCACGGTATCGCCGTCGGCGGAGATGGCTACCGCTCCTCCCTGATAGCTGTCGAAACCGCTGGCTCCCGTACCAACCAGTTTTGCCGACTGTGTCCATGCTGCCCCGACGCGACTCCACACCCAGGTGGCGCCTGAATTTCCATGGTCGTGGATTCCACCCACGACCGCGGTGTTCCCAACGGCGGAAAGAGCGACTGCATATCCCTGACGCGCCCGCCCCGGACTGGCGACGGCCAGCTTTGGGCCCTGCTGCGACCAACTGGTTCCGCTTCGGATCCAGATCCAGGCGGCGCCCGAGCCGGAGGCGCTGGTTCCGTCGATTACCTCGTTTTCGTAGATGAAGCCGTAAGGGTCGTCGGCCGGACCTCCCACGATCGCGGTGCTGCCGTCAGCGGAAAGAGCGACAGAGGTCCCTTGGCGGGCTCCGATGAAGGGGTATGACGTCAGCGTGCCGAAGTAGAACGGTGCCTCGTCTGTTCCCAGGAGTTTTGACGCCTGCAGAGTCCAGACTGCGTTCGTACGGGTCCAGACCCACGCCGAATTGGAGGAAGGCGATCCGACCATGGCGATGTTTCCATCACCGGAAAGCGCGACCGAAAAACCCTGGAAAGCGCCGGCGGGGGCGACAAGACTCGGCCCCTGCTGCTGCCAGGATGTTCCCTCTCTCGTCCAAACGCAGGCCGCTCCGCCTTTTGCTGACCCGATAACGCTTTCCGGACCGCCGACGATGGCTGTTTTGCCGTCCGCGGATAGTGAGACGGAGTAGCCTTGGAACCCTTGTATCGTCGCGCTCGTGCCGACCAGCTTGGGACCCTGCTGGGTCCAGACTCCGGCGCTGCGCGTCCAGACCCAGACTGCGCCAGTGGCGGCCCCTGAGTACGAGTAGGGATCTTCATCGTCGTAAGGTCCTCCTACGATCGCGGTGTTGCCGTCCGCGGAGAGCGACACGGAATACCCTTGCTGCGAGTTGTAGATGTTACCCGAGCCGACCAGGGCTGGTCCCTGCTTCGTCCAGACTCCGCCGCTTCTCGTCCAGACCAGGGCCGCACCGACGTACGCGTTGTCCTCAGGCCGCCCGACGATCACGGTATTGCCATCGGCCGACAGGGCAACGGACCCGGCGCGCTGTTGAGATGGGTCCGAGCCGGTGAGGCGCGATGACTGCTGGCTCCAGACGCCGTTACTGGCGGCCCAGATCGTTGTGCCGTAAGCCCCTCCGACCGCGGCGGTGTTCCCATCGGCAGAGATCGCGACGTATGCTCCCTGAAGGACGCCGGAGTTGCTCGAGTCAGAGAGTTTGGCGGATTGGCTCCACCTTCCTCCTGCGCGGGTCCAGATCCACGCCGCCCCACGGTCCAGATCGGCAATGTCGCCTCCGACGATTGCGGTGTTGCCGTCCGCCGAGAGGGCCACGGAGATCCCTAGCCGAGAGGCGCCGAGGGTATCGTTTCCCACGAGCTTAGGCCCTTGCTGTACGTACTGGGCGAGGACGGCACGGGGAATGAGTGTGGCGATCGAGACGATCAGCAGCGCGACAACCTGACGAATCTTCATGGAGAAGCGAACCTTCTTGAGTTTCGCCATTCTACGCGGTTGGTCAGTGCCGGACCGCGTGTTGCCGTGCCGGTGGCAGCGGCTCACCGGGCGTTCCGGTAAATACAACCGCCGCGCCGGCCGAATTGTCGTCTTCGGGTGCTCCAACGATGATCGTGCTGCCGTCGTCGGAGAGGGCTGCGGACCATCCCTGATGGGCGACTCCCGTGCTATCGGATACGACCAGTTTGGAGCCTCGACGCGACCAGACCTCTCCGCTTCGGGCCCAGACATAGACGGCTCCCGCCTCCTTGTCTTCGTAGGGATTTGCAACGATGGCGGTATTGCCGTCTCGGGAGATGGAGACTCGGGAACTGTTCGCTCCCAGCTGGCCATGCGCCTTCCAGACGCCGCTGCTTCTGGTCCAGACCGATCCACTGAGCAGGGCCGTGTTCCCGTCGCCTGAAAGCGCTACGGAACTTCCATCGCCGATGAGCTTGTGTCCCTGCTGCGTCCAGACTCCGCCGTTTCTGGTCCAGACCCACGCGGCATGGTCGCCGACCGCTCCGACGAGAGCAGTATTGCCATCGGCGGATAGAGCGACCGAGTAGCCCTGACCCACCCCGAGGCCATAGGTGTAGACTCCGCCTGTCCCCACGAGTTTGGATCCCTGTTGACTCCAGACACCGCCGCTCCTTGTCCAAACCCATGCCGCCCCCACCGTTGAGGGCGCGAAGCAGCAAACGCCGCCGCTGACACTATCGTCGGCGTATCCTCCGACAAGGGCCGTGTTCCCGTCGGCGGAGAGAGCGACGGTGGTACCCTGCTTCGCTGCGCTCACGGCGCCCGAACCGACCAGCTTGGGTCCCTGCTGGGTCCAGGTTTCTCCACTCCTCGTAAAGATCCAGACCGCGCCGATATCCCCGCTGTCAGCGGCCGCTCCTACGATGACCGTGTTGCCATCCCGGGAGATTGCCGAAGAACACCCCTGAGCGGAGAAACCACCGGCCGCTGTCCCAACCAGCTTTGCGGATTCGGTCCAAGTTCCTCCGCTGCGAGTCCAGATCCAGGTGGCACCGAAACCTCCGTGGTCATAGGATCCTCCGACGACAGCGGTATTTCCGTCTCCCGAAATCGCGACCGAGCCCCCTTGCCGTGCCGTTCCGTGACTCGGTGCAGTCAACTTCGGTCCCTGTTGCGCCCAGTTGCTTCCGCTCCGAGTCCAGATCCACGCTGCGCCAACACCATCAAATGAATAATCCTGATCGACCGTATTGCCGACGCCCAAATAGTCGTCCGAGGGACCTCCGATGATCGCCGTGTTGCCGTCTGCTGAAAGCGCCACGGACTTTCCCTGGCGCGCGGGGAACGTAATGGTGGAACCGTAGTATGGTGGCGAAGCGTCCGTCCCGACCAGTTTGGAAGCCTGCAGCGACCAGACGTCGTTCGTCCGGGACCAGACCCATGTCGCAAAGGGATCGGAGGGCGATCCGACGAGTGCGAGACTGCCGTCTCCCGAAAGCGAGACCGACGTGCCCTGGTAGATTCCAATTGGTGTCGCGAGACTCGGTCCCTGCTGCGTCCAGCCTCCTCCCTTTCGCGTCCAGATGCAGACGGCTCCGCCGCTGGCAGATCGGGGAACGGTTCCGGGGCCGCCGATGATGGCCGTGTTGCCGTCCGCGGAAATCGCGACGGAATATCCCTGGAAACCTTCGCTCGTTGCGCTCTTGCCAACCAGCTTGGGCCCCTGCTGCGTCCAGACGCCGCTGCTGCGCGCCCAGATCCAGGCGGCGCCCTGGGAGGCAGCTGGTTGAGAGGCGATATCGGAAGGGAGTGGATTGTTGAAGGGACCTCCCACGATCGCCGTATTTCCGTCGGCGGAGAGCGATACGGAAAAGCCTTGCTCCGGGTTCCCGCTCCACCCGGTACCGATCAGGTCTTGTCCCTGCTGGGTCCAGACGCCGCCGCTCCGGGTCCAGATGTAGGCGCCTCCGCGATATCCGTACTCCACCGGACGTCCGACGATCAATGTGTTTCCATCGGCCGAGAGGGCCACCGACACCGACTGTTGGTATGGGAATGCGCCGGGCAGCCCGGATGCCTGCTGGCTCCAAACGCCGTTATTGGCGGTCCAGATCGAGGCACCGAAGCCTCCTCCGACTGCGACCGTCAGTCCGTCGCCGGAGATGGCCACCGCGATGCCCTGAAAAACGGCTCGGTCGCCTGTTTCGCTGAGTCTGGCCGACCTGGCCCAGACTCCTCGATCTCTGGTCCAGATCCAGGCGGCCCCCCGGTAATTGTCGATTCTGTCACCTCCGACGACGGCGGTGTTGCCGTCCGCCGAGAGAGCCACGGAGAATCCCTGTCTCGCAGCCCCCATGGCGGCAGTCCCAATCAGCTTCGGACCTTGCTGCACATACTGCGCGAGAACGGCATGGGGAATGAGTGTGGCGATCGAAACGATCAGCAGCGCGACAACCGGACGAATCTTCATGGAGAGTGTCACTATTCTACGCGAACCCTCAGCTCGGGGATTGTGCGTCGCGCAGTTGCCAGATTGCTCGGTTGCTAA
>Ga0247668_1000190_pt1 | contig 17510 bp, 16 predicted proteins | sample CNK09_metaG_FD_182737 | JGI IMG/M metagenome (GOLD analysis project Ga0247668, IMG submission 182737) | Soil microbial communities from Purdue University Martell Research Forest, Indiana, United States - CNK09 | ecosystem: Environmental > Terrestrial > Soil > Temperate forest > Bulk soil...
CGGCCACCGCGCGCGAAGACGTCGAGGCGCTGCAGCCGGGCGCCGTCTGCATCTACGACGCGCCGTTGAATTGTAAAAACATACGCAACGACGTCACCTTCTTCGAGGTTCCCTTCGCCAAGCTGGCCGGCGAGCTGTCGCAGGACTCGCGGCTCCGCAAGCTGCTGACGAACATGATCTACGTCGGCATCGTGGCCGAGCGCCTCGGCATCGACCGCGACGAGATCGTCAACGCCATCGGCAAGCAGTTCAAAGGGAAGAAAAAGGCAATCGATCCGAACGTCGCCGCCATCGACAAAGGGATCGAGTACGCGCGGGAAAACCTGCCGAAGCAGCACCGCTGGCGGATCGAGCGGATGAACGCCACGGCCGGCAAGATAATCATCGACGGCAACGCCGCCGCGGCCATCGGGGCCATGTTCGGCGGCGTTACGGTCGTGACCTGGTATCCGATCACCCCGTCGTCATCGCTCTGCGAATCGCTGATCGACTACATGAAAGAGCACCGCATCGGCCCCGACGGAAAAGCGACCTTCGCGATCGTGCAGGCCGAGGATGAGCTGGCGGCGATGGGGATGGTGCTGGGAGCGGGTTGGGCGGGCGCGCGGTCGTTGACCTCGACCTCCGGCCCGGGCATCTCGCTGATGGCGGAGTTCGCAGGCCTCGGCTACTTCGCCGAGTTGCCGGGCGTGATCTGGGACATTCAGCGCGTCGGCCCGTCGACCGGCCTGCCGACCCGCACCGCGCAGGGCGACATCTTCGAGGTGTACTACCTCTCTCACGGTGATACGCAGCACATCGCATTGATCCCGGCGACGGTGGCCGAGTGCTTCGAATTTGCGGGCGAGGCGCTCGATCTGGCGGAGATGTTTCAGACGCCGATCTTCGTCCTCTCCGATCTCGACCTCGGCATGAATAACCACATGTCGGATCCATTCGTCTATCCCACCAAGCCGTACCGCCGCGGCAAAGTGCTCGATGCCAAACAACTCGAGGAGCTCGGCGGGAAGTGGGGACGCTATCTCGACGTCGACGGCGACGGGATTCCCTTCCGCACGCTGCCGGGGACCGATCATCCGATGGCGTCGTACTTCACGCGCGGCTCCGGGCACGACACGCACGCGCGCTACTCGGAGAAGCCGGCGGACTACAAAGCGACCGTCGACCGCCTGGCGAAGAAGCATGAGACGGCCAAACAGTTCGTGCCGCAGCCGGTCATCGACCGCCACCCCAACGCCAAAATCGGATTCATCGCCTACGGCACGACGGACGTGGCGCTCGAAGAGTCGCGCCACCAGCTTCGCAGCGAGCACGGCGTCGAGACGAGCTACCTCCGTCTGCGGGCATTGCCGCTCACGGCGGACGTAAAAGCCTTCGTCGAAGCGCACGAGCGCGTCTACGTCGTCGAGCAGAATCGCGACGGCCAGATGGGCGACCTCATTCGGCTGGACGTTGGCGATATCCAGCACAAGCTGCGCAAGATCCTGCACTACACCGGTCTGCCCTGCGACGCGCGCTCGATCACAGACTCGCTGCTGCAGATGGAAAACGATGGCACGCGCGTCGTCCGCATCGGCCTCGGTGCCGAAGCGACCACGCAGACGATCGGGGAGGACTAACTCATGGCGGAAAGCACACTCAAGTTACCCGGCGAAGCAGCCGCACCGAAGGAAAACCGGATCGGCCTGAAAGCGCTCGACTACCAGGGCGGCAAGTCGACCCTCTGCGCAGGCTGCGGGCACGACGCCGTCAGCAACCAGATCGTCCGCGCCTTTTACGAGATGAACGTGAAGCCGGAGAAAGTGGCCAAATTCTCCGGCATCGGCTGCTCTTCCAAGACGCCGGCGTACTTCCTCGGCCGCGCGCACGGCTTCAACAGCGTCCACGGCCGCATGCCGGCCGTCGCCACCGGCGCCATGCTGGCCAACCATCACCTCATCAGCATCGGCGTTTCCGGTGACGGCGATACCGCCTCCATCGGCCTCGGACAGTTCATGCACCTCGTCCGCCGCAACATCCCGCTGATCTACATCATCGAGAACAACGGCGTGTACGGCCTGACCAAAGGGCAGTTTTCGGCCACGGCCGACGAAGGCTCGAAGCTCAAGACCGGCGTCATCAACGACCTCCCGCCGATGGACCTCTGCGCTCTGGCCGTGGAGCTCGGATGCGGCTTCGTGGCGCGCGGCTATGCCGGCGATCCGAAGCAGATGGTGAACATCCTCAAAGCCGCCGTCGCTCACGACGGTCTGGCCGTCATCGACGTCATCTCCCCCTGCGTCACCTTCAACAATCACGACGGCTCGACCAAGGGCTATGCATACTCGAAAGAGCATGACGAGCTGCTGCACCAGATCGGCTTCGTGCAATCGTACGAGCAGATCGAGATCGACTATGAGCCCGGCACGGTCCGCGAAGTCACCCTGCACGACGGCTCGCGCCTTCTCCTGAAAAAGCTGGAGGAGGATTACGACCCATCGAGCGCCGTGCAGGCCCTCCAGCGCTCGCATAAAGCGATCGAAGACGGCGCCATGCTCACCGGCCTGATTTACCTTCGTCCGGAGAAAAAGAGCTTCATCAGGCTGCTGAACATGAGCGACAAGCCCCTCTGGTCGCTGAACGAGGCAGAGACGAGACCGCCGAAAGAAGCGCTCGATCAGATCATGCGGGAACTGATGTAGCCGGTTACGGCCCGTTCCTTGCTCAGCAATACGGCATGAGCAATGACGAAAAAGGCGCCACCGAAGAAGACATGCAGAAAATCGACGTGATCCGCGGCGCGGAGGTCCTCGGCTACGAGGGGGCCGGCCGCGAGGAGCACAGCGGCGAAAACTCACCGACCAAATCGAAGGATCAGCGCGACGAGCTGGCGGACAACAAGCCGGAAGACCTGCGGTAACGGGGTTGCGGGGTCTCGGGGTTACGCGGTCTCGCGGGTGTGACCTTGATAGGACCGCGCCACCCCGAGACCGCGCAACCGCGAGACCCCGCTACTACTTCTTGATCGCCGCAAGCCTGCTCTTCGCTTGGGCGTGGTCGGGGGAGATTTTCAGTACATCCTCGTAGCAACCCTGCGCGCGGGAGGTCAGACCTTCGGTGCGATAGAGGTCGCCGAGGGAGATCAAGGTCTCGACCGAATTCGGATCGAGGGATAACGCCCGCTGAAAACTCTCCGCGGCGTCGCGGCGCCATTTCGGATTGCGCTCCTGGCAGGCGCCGAGTAGGTGCCAGGCCTCGGCGTGATCGGGAGCGAACGTCACCGCCTGTTTCAGCAGAACAATCGCACCGTAGTAATCGCCCGTCACGCTGAGCTCGCGGGCGCGCTGGAAGTTCTGGTTGGCGATCGACCGCTGTGCCTGCCTCCGCTCCAGATCGTCACCGCCCCCGCGTGCCGACCGCTCCTCGAGAAGCTTGTCGTAGGCCTGCCTCCGCACGGGATGTTCGAGTGCTGCCGCCGCCTCATCGAGCCGCCGGTTGATCGCTGCCAGCGCCTCTTTCACCACCGGCGGAAAGGTCGCCTCGGCATACTGCCGCCGCTTCTCTTCGAGCGACGTCGTGATCTGTCCCCGGGTGGCGGCACGCGGCACGTCGAGAAGCTGATAGTGATCGATCGACGACAACCGCCGCGAGAACGCCACCGCACGCAACGACCGCTGATCGTTCGAGCCGATCGCCGCCAGCAGCTCCAGGTCGCGCTGCATGTCGCTCTCGTCGGCCGCCGCCGCCGGCCGCGAGGAGTGATCGACCACGCCAAACAAACCGAGCGTCATCATGGCGATGACGACCCGCGCCGCGGTCACCGAGTCGTTCGTGAACTGCTTGAGGAACGTCTCGATCGATTGCGGCTGGACCAGTGCATCGGCGATTTTCCGCTCCGCGTCGGTCAGGGGAATGGTGTCGAGGACGCTTCGTGCGTCGCGTTCCGGTTCGATCTCGCGCTTCAGATCGCCGAGCGACCGCCGCAGGACCAGGCCGTTGGTAATGGCGCGGATGCCGTCGAGCACCACCGCCGGAGTCGACTGCAGGAAAACGCGCTTCTCCGGCTCGATGGCGTGGTCGTCGTTGAACGCCGCCGTCCCTTCATCGAGAGAAAACAGCGGCACGAACTGTTGCGTCATCCATTCACGCAGCAGGGTCTGGCGCGTCGACATATCGACGATGCCCAGCTCGTGAAACGTGGCGGCGGCCTCAGTGGGATCGACGCTGGCCAGCGTCAGAGCCCGATCGCCCGGCAGGATGCCGCGGCGGATGAGGAAATCGGCCAGGGAATCCTCCGGCGCCGCAGAGGTGATCAGCGCCAGCTCGCCCTGCGACCAGTACAGGGTCTTTCGCAGCGGCGCGTGGACGATCGTCAGCGATCCGGTCCTTCGCCCCTGTAAAATTTCGCCTACGATGGCGGCGAAGGGTGTGACCTCGATCCGCTCCAGATTCACGCCGCTTTCCCAATCCTTTGACGTTGCTTTTAGCACAGATGTGGCACGAAACGGGCTCCCACCGGTCACGTCTCACTATTAGTGGGACACGAATAAAAGCTTCCAGAATGCGGAGTCTGCTGACAGTGTTCCCCTCTGCCGAGTGATGACCATGAGACTGATGAAGAAGTGTGCGTTGCTGCTGCTGGCGCTCCTGGCGTTCAGTGTTGCCGCTGGTGCCCAGGAGACCACGGACGATCCTTACGAGTTCATCCTTGCCAAGCTCGCCGCCGACGACGGCCGGTTCGACGAGGCTCTTTCGCGCATCGACAAGATCGTGGCGAAGAATCCGCAGAACGCGGTCATTCTCTACGAGCGGGCCCTGATTCTCATCGACGCTTCGAAGGTCGACGCCGCGGAAGCGGAGTTGCGTAAGGTCGTCGCGCTCCAGCCGAATTTCTACGATGCCGAGCGCGTCCTCGGCCGCGTGCTCCTCGACCGCGCCGGTACCGACCGGACCAAGGTCGACGAAGCCCTCGTTCATCTCCAGAACGCCTTCCGCATCTATCCCGACGACCTCGGCACCGGCATGGCCATCTCGCAGATCTACCTCGCCAGCGGACGTCCCGCCGAGGCGGAGAAGGTGCTGGCGTCGATGCTCGAGCGCGCTCCCGATCAGCGCGGCCTCAACTACAGCTACGCGCAGGTGCTGACGAAACTCGGCCGCGGCGCAGAGTCGCTCAAGTACCTGGAACGGGCCGTCGAAGTCGATCCGACCTTCGGCCTGGCCATCCAGCAGCTCGTCGAGATTTATCAGAGCACCAACCAGTGGCAGAAAGCCGCCGAGGTGCTGCAGCCGCTGATCAACGACGATCCTACCAACCTCGATTTTCAGCGGCAGCAGGCCTTCTTCTATCTCCGCGCCGGCATGGCCGAAAAAGCGCGCGCCCGCTTCGTGGAGCTGCTCGCCGTCGATCCGAAAGACACGCGTACTCAGTACTACCTCGCCGAATCGCTCAGCGATCTGGAGCGTTACGACGAGGCCGATCGCATCTACCGCCAGCTCCTGGAGAAAACGCCCGACGATCCCGATGTTCTGGCCAGCTTCGGCCTGGCCCAGGTAGGCCGTAAGAAGTACGACGAGGCCGCCAAGACCTTCCGCACCCTGCTCGCCCTTCCGGATGCCGGAGAAGGCGTCCAGACCCTGGCCAAAACGCAACTCGCATTCATCGATCTTCAGAAAGGCAACTATCAGCAGGCTGTCGATGCCGCGAAGCCGCTTTTCGTCTTTCACGACAAGGTGAATCCGCAGGCGATCAACATCGCCCTCGATGCGATGAAGAGGCAGAAACGCTACAGCGATGCCGTGGCCATGATGCAGCCGCTAGTCGACAAATACGCCTCCGATCCCTTCGTTAACGCGCGCTATATCGAGATGCTTGCCCGCGCCGGCGACAAAGACCGGGCCCGCGTCGCCGCATCGACGCAGTCGAAGTTCGGCGTGCGCAATACCATTTCCGCGGCCGAGGCCTACGTGCAGGCCGACCAGTACGATCAGGCCATCGGAGTGGTGCGGGACGCGCTGCGCACGAAACCCGACGACGTCGAGCTGCAGTTCGAGCTCGGCGCCGCGTTGGAACGCTCGGGCGACAAGGCCTCGGCCGAAGCAACGTTCCTGGCCATCCTCGACAAACATCCCGAAAATGCCGGCACGATGAACTACCTCGGCTACATGTGGGCCGAGCAGGGTGTCCATCTCGACCGCGCCGCGGAGATGCTGAACAAAGCGGTGACGCTGGAGCCGGGCAACGGCGCCTATCTCGACTCGCTCGGCTGGGCCTACTTTCGCCAGGGCAAGCTCGATCTGGCCGAGAAGTATCTGAACAATGCCGCGCAGATTCTGCCGCGCGACGCCACGGTGCACGAGCACCTCGGCGATGTGCTCGCCAAGCGTGGCGATACCACCCGCGCCCTCTCGCTCTACCGCGTGGCCCTGACCCTCGATCCGGAATCGAAGGATGAGGCCAAGCTCCGCTCGAAAATCGCCGAGCTGGAGAAACAGCAGCAGGCCGGATCCACCCCGCGTTGATGCGCCGCGCGGCCGTTCTTCTCGCATTTGCGGCACTGCTCGCCGGTTGCCGGACGACAAGTCCGGCCGGCGAGGAGACGCCCGTGGTGCCATTGACGTCGACGTCGGCGGACGACGCGGCGCGGCAACTGACCGCGCGGCGTGCCCAATTGACCAGCGAGCGAACCCTTCTGCACATCCGCGCCACCAACGGCGATCATGTCCAGTCGTTTCGCGCTCAGTTGCAGGTCGATGGTCACGGCCGCATGTTGCTGACCGCCTACACCCCGCTCGGAACGACCGCCGTCCGCCTTCACGCCTCGGGCGACGAGGTGACGTTCATCAATGACCTTGAACATACGTGGTGGCACGGCAGCGCCGCCGAATTCGCCAGCAGCTTCGGCTTCTTCGGTGCCACGCCTCCGTCGGCCATGGCGCTTCTGATGGCCGGTCTTCCCGCGGATGAGAAGACGATCACCTACGACTACGCCGCGACGGGAATCGCGCGCGCGACCGTCGGCGATGTCGTGGTCACGTTCAATCCTCCGGCGTATCCGGCCAAGAACGTCCTCATCGTTCACGGCGCGCTCAAACTCGAGATCGAGACCTACCAGTCGGCCTTGACCACCGCGCCCGTGACGAAGCCGGAGGTTCCGAGCAGCTACCGCTGTTGCGTCGCGCCGCGGCTGTAGGAGGTGCGCCGTCTTCACGGAGCGCTGGCGTCTCGCCGGCTGGCCCAGCGGCGTCTCGCCGCTGACCGCACGTTAGCCGTGTATGTCATCCTTCGTCGATGCTCTCCGTCCCCGCCTACGCCAAGATCAACTGGTCGCTGCGCATCATCGGCAAACGGGCGGACGGCTTTCACGATCTGGAGACCCTCTTCCAGACCATTTCGTTGCACGACACGCTGACCTTCACCGAATCCGATCGCCTCTCGCTGACCTGCGACGATCCCACCGTCCCGGTCGACGAGCGCAATCTCGTCCTTCGCGCGGCACGGTTGCTCAATGCGCCGCCCGTCGCCATCGATCTGCATAAGGAGATCCCCTCCGGCGGCGGCCTCGGCGGCGGCTCATCGGATGCGGCGTCGACGTTGATCACCTTGTCGGCGATGTTCGGAATCGACAAACCGCTCGCCGATCTCGCCCTGACGCTCGGCTCCGACGTCCCCTTCTTCCTCACCGGCGGCACCGCCTACGCCACCGGCCGTGGCGAGATCCTGACTCCGATGCCGCGCCAGGCCGGCATCCCTCTGCTCCTGCTGATGCCGAGGGAGCGGGTCAGCACAGCGCGCGCATTCGGCAGGTTGCAGCGTTTCTCGCCGCCGCTCGGGATCGAGCGCTATCGCCAGCTAATCGATGACGATCTTCTCTCGCACGCCGCCGACCTGGTCAACGATTTCGAAGAGCCGATCTTCAACAGGATGCCTGCGTTGCAAACGCTCAAGACCCGCCTCTACGACGCCGGCGCCGCCTGGGCCGCCATGACCGGCTCCGGCTCGACGATCGTCGGAGCATTTCGCACGGCCGAGGATCGGGACGCAGCGCGAGGACAATTCAGCGACGTACGCGTCGTGTCTGCCGAGACGGTTTAACTATCTGCGTTCATCTGCGTCATCTGCGGATAAACGGTCCTCACCACATCGGCTTCTCCGGCGGCGGATCGAAATCGAACGATCCCAGCAACAACCACCGCCGCGCCTCCGCCTCCCGCCCGGGCCGCCCGACCAGCGGCGTCGTGTAATGCCAGAAGGGGAGGCGGTAGACGGCGATGCCGCTTGGGCCGTTGACGTCGTGGCTGGCGGAAAGGAAGCCGCGCTCCTCGTAGACGAGCTGCTGCGAGCGGACGGCGTCGTTGGAGAACATGATGTGGAGGTCGACGAAACCGTTGCGCGACCCGGGACTCTCCGGATGGTGATCGTTGTGCGGCCCGCTGTAGTCGCCCTGCTCGTAGCAGATCACCTGCCGTCCGGATGACGACCCGCGTTCCAACGATTGGCCGACGACGGCCTCGGCGAATTTGAAGAACGACTCGGAGCGCATCATCTGCGCCAGCCCGATCGCGCGCGCGGCATCGAGCGCCTGCGATTTGCGCGAGTTGAGCGTGGCCGTCTTCACCCGCACCGTTTTCCGTAGCGTGTCGGAGTAGTTCTTCTTCATCGAGGCGATCCATTCGCGCGGGATCCGCGTTTCCATCCGGCGGATGACCGGATACATGACCCGGTCGAGCAGCTCGATGCATCGCCGGGCCACGCGGTCGTCGATCAGGTCTTCGAAGACGACGATGGGCGTGGCCCGTTTCGTTCGAAAGACCGCGAGTTGCGGCGGATTGGCGATCAATCGCTGCCCGCGCTTGTTCAGAAGGTCGGCGAATTCGGACGGAAAGCTGTCCATGACGTCTGCAATGGTAATTTACTTGACTAATCAACTAATGAACGGTAATGTATCGCTCATGACACGCGACATCGTCCACGAGCTGAAGCAGACCAAGCCCTTCCCGTCGAAGGCGCAGGAGGCGGCCGTGGCCCTGATGCGGACCGCGGACGTCTTTCGCCGGATCGTCGGCGCCATCGTCGAGCCGAACGGCATCACCTCGCAGCAGTACAACGTCCTGCGCATCCTGCGCGGGGCAGGGGAGCAGGGCCTGCCGACGCTGGAGATCGCCGAGCGGATGATCGAGTCGACGCCCGGCATCACGCGCCTCATCGACCGGCTGGAGACGAAGAAGCTGGTCGCGCGCGAGCGATGCCTCACCGACCGCCGCCAGGTTTTCTGCCGCATCACGGCGCCGGGATTGGCGCTCCTGTCCGCTCTCGACAGGCCGATCCTCGACGCCACGAACACCGCCCTTGGCAATCTGAAAAAAACCGAGCTCGCGAGCCTCATCGATCTTCTCGACAGGACCCGCGAGCACAGCAACGAGCAGTTCATCGAAAGGAGACGTTCCCAATGAAGTTCCGTACTCTCGCAGTTGCAGCATTCCTCGTCACCGCGTCGTCACTCTTCGCCGAGACGTTCAACGTCGACAAGGTTCATTCCGAGGCCGCCTTCCAGGTGCGCCACATGATGAGCAAAGTCAGCGGCAAGTTCGACGACTTCAGCGGCAAGATCAACGCCGACCGCGCCAAGCCCTCTGCCTCGTCGGTCGAGTTCACGATCAAGGCCGCCTCGATCAACACCGGCAATGCCGATCGCGACAAGGATCTCCGCAGCGCCAACTTCTTCGACGTCGAGAAGTTTCCTGAGATCACGTTCAAGAGCTCGAAGATCGTCCCGTCGAAGAAGAAGGACGTGTACGAGGTGACCGGCGACCTGACCATTCACGGAGTGACGAAGCACGTCACCCTCCCGGTCGAATTCAACGGCTTCGGCAAGGATCCGTGGGGCGGCGAGCGCGCCGGCTTCTCGTTGACCACCACCATCAATCGGAAGGACTACGGCATCAACTGGAACAAAGCCCTCGACAACGGCGGCGTCCTCCTGGGCGACGAAGTGACCATCAACATCAACATCGAGGCGGTGAAGGCGAAGTAAAAGTTGCAGGGTTGCAAGGTTGCAGGGTTGCTGGGGAACGTAATGCTCAGCAACCCAGCAACCCAGCAACTACGTCTACCGCGCAACCACCCCCACCGCCCTCTCCGTCGCCGCCAGCAGCGCCTCCGGTCCCACCGGTGCTCCCGTCGCGTTCTTCATCCAGAGATCGGGGGTCACGCTGCCCATCCGCGCCATGCGCTCGAACTCGCTGCCGATGGCGCCGGCCTTCTTCATCTGCTCCTCGATCTGGAAGGCGATCATGTGGCCGATCGGGTAGTCGGGGAGATAGAGGACCGAGTCCACCATGTGCGCGTAGACGCCGAGGAGCGTCTCGTCGCGCAGATGGAAGACCGGCGCGTAGGAACGGTTCCAGACGTCCTTCGAGATCTGCACCACCGCCTCTTTCAGCTCCGCCGGCGTCGCATTCGGATGGTCGTACATCCAGTGCCACATCCCCATGTCGACCAGCGCCACGCCGGCGATCTCGTAGGCGCCCCAGAAATCGTTCAGCGTCTTCAGCGCGTCGCTCTCCGGCGACGGTTTGGCCAGCCCGAGCAGCTCCAGATCGCGGTTCTGAAACACGAACGCCAGCGCCTCGGTGAACGCGGTGTTGGGAACGCCGGAAAGCAGTGTGTGATCGACGAGGTTCAGCGAGAACGTCTGCTCGACGTTGTGACCCATCTCGTGCACGGCGATGTTGTAGCCCTTGTAGTCCATCCCGTCGGCGCCGACGCGCGTCCGGAGATGGGGATGATCGGCGCGGCGCCCGGCAGACATGGCGTGTCCCGATCCACGAGCCGGATCGACGATGATGTTGTCCGCCAGCATCTTCGCCCGCTCCTCGGAAAAACCGAGCTCGCGGAACATGCGCGGCATGTCGGCGTGATATGCCTCCGCGGTCGGATACTTCTTGCGCGTGAGGGTATCGAGCTGTGTGTCCGTAAAACTACCGCGCGGCCGGAAGCCGTTGTACCAGATGTCGAACGGCTCCAGCGGCCGGCCGAGGCGTTTCTCGATCAACGCCGCAACGCGCGGCGCCAGCGGCGAGGAGACGATCTGCTCCAGCATCGCCTTCACCCGCGCCTCCGGCAGCTCGCGCTGCTCGTCGAACTTCCGCGCGATCAGCGTCGGCGCCGTCGGTGAGTACGGGTCGGCCAGCTTCGTTGCGTGGAAGACCTTGAGGATCGTCGCATACCGCGCGTTCGCTTCGTGAACGGGAGCCTGCGGCGTATAGTTGTCCGCATCCTTCACGGCGGCTGGCTTCACGGCGTTCGTGGCCGGGTTCCAGTCGACGTTCGGATTGTCGACGACGTCGTTCGGGATCGACTGATCGACGATCCGTTCCATCACCCGCTGGATGGTCCGCTGCTTGGCCAGGCCCGCCTTCCCTTCGCTGTACTCGGCCTTGATCTCGTCGCGCAGGTTCCAGTGCTCGAGCAGGCGCATCTTGGCCGGGAAGAGCCGCGCGCCGGAGTCGTCGACCAGGTGATGCATCCAGATGTTGTAGGTGGCCACGAACTGCGCCGCCTCGCCGCCCGCTTTGGCGATGGCCAGGTTCACATCCGCCGGCACGCGCCGCGAGAAGCGCTGCGCCAGCCGCGCCTCCGCCCACTGCCGCCGCGTCCAGGAGTTGCCATCTGTCAGTCTCTGTTCGAGCGTCGTCAGCGGAAAGTTGAGGAGGACGACGAAGGCCAGCTTGTTGGCGAAGAGGTCGTCGTTGAGATGCGCCGAAGCGTCGTAGCCGGCCATGATCTCGTCGAAGGGATAGATCGGCCCGATGTCGAGATCCGACTGGCGCCGCAGCTCGCGGCCGATCTCCAGCATGTGCCCGTCGAGCTGCTCAAACGCAAACTCCATCCGGTCGAAGAGCGCGTCGAGCGTCTTCGCATCGCCCGCGAAGTTCGTCTTCGCAAACTCTGCGAACGCCGCCGCATCGCCATCCTCGGCGCGCCAGAAGCCGGCGATCTGCTTCACGCCGCGCGTGGCCCGCGCACGCGCTGCTTCGCCGTTTTTCGCGATCAGCTCGTTGGTGACGGCATCGACGGGTAAAGTCATCTGGGAAAACGCGCTTCCGGCGATCGCCAGGGCGACCGCGGCCATGAAAAAGGTTCGTGACACAGGAGCTCCTTTCGCTGCATGCGAGGCGGTAAGCATAGTGACCATTAGTTTATGCAAGCAAACACTTGCTTAATGTAGCTGCGCGTGACATCCTTCGCTTGTAGTTAACGAGGAGGGGACATCCATGCAGCAATCCACCCGCCGCGACGTGCTCGAATTTCCGGCTGAGCACGCCGCCTCCGATGCCGTTACAACCATTCTCCGGTTCATCGGCGAAGATCCGTCGCGCGACGGTCTCATCGACACGCCGGCGCGCGTGCTCAAGGCCTGGCGCGAGATGACGTCCGGTTATGACGACGATCCCGCCGAGATCCTCTCGCGCACCTTCGACGAGACCAGCGACGAGATGGTCGTACTCCGCGGCATCAGCTTTCACTCCACCTGCGAGCACCACCTGCTGCCGTTTTACGGTGAGGTGAGCGTCGGCTACCTGCCGGGGAAGGTAGTCGGCATCAGCAAACTGGCCCGGCTGGTCGACTGTTTCGGCCGCCGCCTGCAGATCCAGGAGCGGTTGACGCGGCAGATCGCCGAGTCGATCGAAGAGCATCTCGACGCCCGCGGCGTCGGCGTCATCGTGCGAGCGCATCACCTTTGCATGGGATGCCGCGGGGTACGGCAACAGACGACGGAGATGGTGACCTCGTCGATGCTTGGTACGCTGCGCAGCGACGCGATGGCGCGCGCCGAGTTCCTGCGGCTTACGGAGTGACGATGGATCTGAAATCAGGTATCGCGATCGAGGAAATCGCCGACGGCGGCATGCTGGCCGGCGACGTCGACGGCGAAGCAGTCGTGCTGGTCCGGCAGGGGAAGGAAGTCTTCGCCGTCGGCGCGGAATGCACGCACTACCACGGACCGCTGGCCGAGGGCATCGTCAGTGGACAATCGATCCACTGTCCATGGCATCACGCCTGTTTCGACTTGCGGACCGGCTCACCCAGTGCCCCGGCGTTGAATCCGATTCCGGTGTGGAACGTGGAGCAGCGCGACGGGCGCGTCTTCGTGACGACAAAGCGCGCCATTCCGGCGGCGGCTCCTGCGAAGACGCCTGTGGCCTCGGTCGGAATCGTCGGTGCCGGACCGGCCGGGAACGCTGCCGCGGAGATGCTGCGGAGCGAAGGCTTCGCGGGATCGGTCACCATGATCGGCGCCGAGGAGACGCTCCCCATCGACCGGCCGAACCTGTCGAAGGATTACCTGGCCGGATCCGCCCCCGAGGAGTGGATGCCGTTGCGCGACGCTGATTTCTATCGCGGCCAGAACATCGAGGTTCTCACCGGCCGCCGGGCCATGCAGCTCGACACGAAGACGAAGACGCTCACGCTCGACGACGGATCGAAGCGGACCTTCGACGCCATCCTCATCGCCACCGGCTCCGAGCCGGTTCGCCTCTCGCCTCCCGGCGCCGCCCGCGTCCACGTGCTGCGCACGCTGCGCGACAGCCGCGCCATCATCGCCGAGGCGGCCAAAGGCAAGCGCGCGGTCGTCCTCGGCGCCAGTTTCATCGGCCTCGAGGTGGCTGCGTCGCTGCGCGCCCGCGAGGTCGAGGTCACCGTCGTCGCTCCGGACGAAGTCCCTCTGGGAAAGCCGATGGGCGTCGAAGTTGGCGGCTTCATCCGCCGCCTCCATGAGCAGCACGGCGTTCACTTCCGCCTCGGCACGACCGTGGCCACCTTCGAAGGCGACCGGGTCATCCTCGCCACCGGCGAGCCGATCCCCGCCGACTTCATCGTCGCCGGCGTCGGCGTCCGCCCGAACACCCAGCTCGCCCAGTCCGCCGGCCTGACTATCGACAATGGCATCGTCGTCGACGAGTTCCTCGAGACCGCCGTCCCCGGCATCTTCGCCGCCGGCGACGTCGCCCACTACCCCGACAGCTTCACTGGAAACAGAATCCGCGTCGAGCACTGGGTCGCCGCCGGCCGCCAGGGCCAGACCGCCGCCCGCAACATCCTCGGCCGCCGCACCCCCCACACCGCGCCGCCTTTCTTCTGGAGCGCCCACTACGACGTCACCATCGCCTACGTCGGCCACGCCGCCGGCTTCGACCGCGTCGCCATCCACGGCTCCCTCGACGACCGCCGCGCCCTCGCCGCCTACCACGCCGGCCCGAACCTCGTCGCCATCGCCGCCATCGGCCTCGACCGCGAGTCGCTCCTGATCGAAAAGGCGATGGAGGAGGGGGACCGCGACGCGATCGACGCGGTGATCAAGGGGATCTGACGCCTTCCAACGCACGCGCGCGCTTGCGTTCTCCCTCTACCTGTCATCCTGAAGCTTCCGAAGCCGCGCCCCGAATTGTGCTCCCTGCCCCGATCAGACGTCGCGGTGCAGGAAGCTGAATGACCCCCTCACTACCTGCGGGGAGGGTGGATGGCCCTGCGTCGCCCGCGTGTGGCAACGTGTTGCGCACCGGACGCACGTCGTTCTCCCCCTCGTGGCAATGCGTTGCGCCAGTGACGCACGTCGTTCTCCCCCTTGTGGCAACGCGTTGCACCATGGACGCACGTCGTTCTCCGCCTTGTGGCAATGCGTTGCGCGCCGGACGCACGTCGTTCTCCCCCTCGTGTCAACGCGTTGCGCCCCGGATGCACGTCGTTCTCCCCCTCGTGGCAACGCGCCGCACCATGGACGCAATGAGTCGCACCTTCGTAGCAACGCGTCGCCCCATGGACGGAGGTGCGTCGCCCCCTCGTGGCAGCGCGTCGAGCCATGGACGGACATGCGTCGCCCCCTCGTGGCAACGCGTCGAGCGATGGACGGTCGTGAGTCGCTCCCTTGTAGCAACGCGTCGAGCGATGGACGGCCGTGCGTCGCTCCCTTGTGGCAACGTGTCGAGCGATGGACGGACATGCTTCGCCCCCTAGTGGCAACGTGTCGAGCCGTGGACGGACGTGCGTCGTCCCCGCGTCGCAACGTTGTCACCCCCAGGACCGCATGTGCGCCTGTTCCGACTTGCTGAAAGCAGAGCCATGCGATCGAGCAGGTTGAGATCGTGCCGAGCTTGAATCGGCGGTGACCCCCGACGTCGACTCCAAATACGATCCTCTTACTTCTTCTCGCGTGCGCGCATAACGGCGTTCTTGATTGATCGGTCGAGAAGAGCGATCGACTCTTCGTAACGGCCAGCGTCGCGGAAATCGACGTAGCGATAGTCGCTGAGGAACGGCGGGATAGTGCAGTCTTTGTGCAGCAACGGTAGGATCTTTAACTCGCCAGCGAGACGCATTGCGTACGCGGCGCGAAGCTCCTCAATGACCCATGGCCGGCTCAAGGCTTCCGGCGAGAGGACGATGACGAAGCAGTAGGACTGGGTCAAACCTTCCTGGATTCTGCCGGAGAGTGGATCGCCGATGTCGACTTCGCGCTGATCGCGCCAGACGAAGAGCTCGCGCAACTTGAGGTCGCGGTCTAGGCGGTCGACGAAATCACGGTCACCACTGTAGTAGCTGATGAAGCAGTCGTACTGCCTCTTGCGGCTGATGTCGATGAGCTTTCTCCTTGGGAAAAGTCCGTCCAAGGCTCCGTACTGTCCCGGTTCGCTCGGCAGGAGTCGCTCGACGACTTCGTTGATCGATGCCCGTTGAACTAGAACTCCCCGTGCCGACCAGATCGGATCGTCCGCGGAATGTTCAGTGTAGAGAATAAGCTTGTCGCCGGTCGTAGCCACATCGTAGAGGTTGAGGATCCAATCGGCTTCCATGCCTGAAAACTCCAGCATCAGGAGATCGCGTCCTCCGAGCATTTCCTCAAGGTTCGCGAGATGAATCTTAATCTTGTGTTGTCGGACCGGTTCATGGAGACCAAAGAAGGTCGGGTTAGGGTTGAGCTCTGGCAGCATGCAGAAGACTGTTGGGTTGTCAGGGTTGGTCTGCTTCCAGCCGCCCATGCTCTCGCCCATCCATTGATGCAATCGCGGCTGGCGACCCTCTTTGATTAAAGCCGTGACGAGCGACCGATCGAATGTCGTATCGATGAAGTTAGAGACGGGGATACGCGCTATCGCCTCATGAGCTTCAGTTGGGTGGGCGTCTCTGAAATATTCAACGGCGAACTGTGCGAACTTCTTTCGCGTTGACGCTTTCTCCGCCGCGTCCACGAACTCGTTCCACAGCCGAAAGTAGTCGAGCGGGTGCTCGACCTGAAAGTCAATACAAAACTCACGCGTGGCCGCCTCGGCGAATGTTGGGATCGCGTACTTCGGATCGGAGAGTGAGCTCCCGACAGCGATGGCAAGCTCGTTCGCGAGCGCTTTTCGATATAGGCGCAACAGGACGGGGTGCATGGTGAGATCTATGTCAAGGCCAAGAAGTCGCTCTTGACCGCGAGTCCAAAGGATACCGTCCCAGGTATTCGATTGCTCGATTGCCGCTTCGGTATGGTGTCCTGCCGGTTAGACCGAATGCGTGATCCTCCCCGATGCATCGCCTGCGCCGTCCACGGATCGGGCGGCACCGCTGAGAGGACTCACGCCCACCGTGTCAGATCAAACGCTGGCAGTAGCGGGTTCAGGAACTGCACCCCTTCCACTCGACGTCCGTTTGTGAAGTCTTCGGTGAAGATAGTGGGTACCTGGTTCAGGCGTGCGGTGGCCCAGATCTGTGCGTCGAAGTAGCTCAGCTGGTGTTCGTGAACCCCTCGGCCGGCCTCCAGAACGATCAGGCGGGTTTGATCGAAAACGGGAAGCGCCTCGCTGAGAAGTGTCACCTGACGAAGAGAGTCCGGTATCGTGAGGATTGGCTTTCGGCCGCGGGTCGTCGCGCTCAGAAACTCGCCGAGGATTTGCGCGCTTAGACGTCCAAGCCCGCTGGCCATGAGAGTCTCGAGGGCGCGCAGGGCTCTTTCGTATTTTACCGCCTCCGATGGCTGGTGCGCGTAGACGAGGATGTTTGTGTCGATCAGGACTTCGTCCATCGACTGATCCGATCGCCGTAGAGAGACTCCCGTGTCCACCTGCGGCCTCGGGGAGCTTTATCAAGGGAGACACCGAGCGCACGCATGAACCCGAGAGCCTTTCGGGCGGCAGCCTCATCGACCTCCCGCCTGCGAACGACTGCGACGGTCTCGACGCCGTCCAACGCCTCACGAATGATCTCCGCTTCCGTCACGCCACGTTGTTTGGCACGGCGTTTCAGCATGCGCTCGTGACGCGGTTCGATGTAGACCTGTTTCCGAATCATCGCTACGGCAACCTCACGTACATCGCAGTATACATCGCTCAGTAATACGTCCTCATCATGCGGGGTACGTTACATTGTCCCCATGGGCTCGTAACCATGGTCGCGGCATGCTCTAACGACGCTACGCAAGGCGATACTCGGGGGAAGCAGCGGTGCCAGACCTTCGTTTTTTTGCAAGTGGGAACTCATTGAAACGGCA
>Ga0247668_1000191_pt1 | contig 17496 bp, 20 predicted proteins | sample CNK09_metaG_FD_182737 | JGI IMG/M metagenome (GOLD analysis project Ga0247668, IMG submission 182737) | Soil microbial communities from Purdue University Martell Research Forest, Indiana, United States - CNK09 | ecosystem: Environmental > Terrestrial > Soil > Temperate forest > Bulk soil...
GCCGCAACGGAGCGCTGGCGTCTCACCTTGAATACGCGTCGATGATCCTCTCGATCGCCTTCCGGCACACTCGGCAGAACCCCACTTCATCCCGCGTGAACATGATGCAATCGAGCTCCGGCCGGTAGAGGCCGCGCGGCTCGTAGGCCGCCCCCTCGAATGCCCCCACCTTGCCGGCGAACTTCTGGCCGCCGAGGAATTGCGTCTCCCAGGCGCGCTCGTCGGTGAAGAGCTTGTCCATCTCCGACTCCGGCGCATTCGTGGCGCGAAGGCGGGCCCGCTCTTTCTGAATGGCCAGGCTGTGCTTCTCGAATGCTTCCTTATCCCAAGGCGTCGGCAGCGGTGTCGATGGATCGACCAGATCGTGCCACTTCACCTTCGCCGGATCGTGCAGCGCCGTCACATTCGGCTCCCACGGTTCCGGATGCTCGCTGCTGCCGCTCGTCGTGTACGACACCGGCGACGTGTAGTACTCGTCCGCCAGCGCGGCGAAATGGTGCCCGAACTCGTGGACGAACACGTACTCCGCGAAGGCGCTGTCGACGCATGCCGTGGCCTGGTCGTTGAAGATCCCGCCGCCGCCGTACTGCTTCTCGTTGACCAGGATCTCGATGAAGTCATACGGAGCGGACGACGCCACATCGCGCATGCGGTGATCGTCCAGCGTCAGCACGTAACGCTCGGAATCGAAGATGTTGTACTGCACGCCGGTCATGGTGCGGCGGTTGTCGTTCGTGCGCGGCCGGTGCACGCCGCTGGCCGGCTCGGCCAGATCGAGCGCGCGGACGTTGAAGTCCTTCCGCCGGCTCTTGAACGGCTCGGTATTGAAAAGCTTGCCGACCATCCGCGCCACATCTTTATGAAACTTCGGCAGCTCGCCCTCGGTGTACCCCTCGCCGATGACCAGAATGTCCACCTTCTCCGACGGCGGCCCGTTCTCGATCACGTTCCAGACATGCCCGGCCGGCTTGCGCTCGGAGGGATTGACGAAGCGCGACGATGGATCGATCAGCGTCGACCAGAGCTGCTGGAAGGCTCCGTTCGCGTCGCGCTTCTTGATGACCAGTTGCACCGGATGTTTCGGCCAGGGAAACCGCACCGACTCCGCGAACGTCCCCGCGCGCTGGCTGGCCTCGTCCGTCGTCTGCCACTCGCCGAAAACCGAGGCGAAGCCGCGCGAATAAATGGCCTGGTTCGTATCGCGGTCGATGACCTCGAAGTAGTAATTGCCGAGGTTGAGCGTATCGATCAGGCGCGTACGGCTGCCCGGCCACGGGCCGTCGGAAACGACCGAATCGAGCGCGATGATCTCCTCGCCATGGTTCCCGGTGTGGAAGTAGTTCACCCGCATCGTCCGGTCGAGAAACATCTCGTCGAACGGCGCGGCGAAAGCGGAGGTGACCAGCAGCAACAACGCGGTGACGAAAACGAGCTTGCGCATCATGCGATTGTAGACTGCGGTGGTGCGTGCCCACCCCACAGCGTTTGTTCTCCTCATCCTCGCCGTGTCCGCAACCGCCCAGGTCCAGGAACAGATCACCGTCGAGCGCATCCTCGTCGACACCCGCGTCACCGACGACCGCGGCAATCCCATCACCGGGCTCAAGGCATCCGACTTCCGCGTCCGCGTCGACGGGAGGCCGGCCAGCGTCGAGTCGGCCGAATGGATCCCCGAAACCGCCGCGGCCCGCGAGCTGGCCAGCATCGACGCCAATATCGCCGACGTCAACACGTCACTCGATCAGCCCGCCCCTCACGGGCGGCTCCTCATCTTCTTCTACCAGACCGATTTCGCGCGCAACAGCTCACGCATCGCCGGGCAGATGCAGCAGGTCGTCAGCGCGGATGACTGGCTGGACTGGCTCGATCCCGAGGACCGCGTGGCCGTCTTCTCCTTCGACTCGCATCTCAAATTCCGGCTCGACTTCACCAACAACAAAGACCACATCAAAGACGCCATGGAGCAGGCCATGCTCACTGACGAGCCGCCGCCTCCGCGGATCGTGCCGATGCCGGCGCTGGCCAAGCGGCTCGACCGCGAGGAGATGCGCAAGGCCGCCTCGCCGGAAGCGGCGTTGATCATCGTCGCCAACGCCCTCCGCCCGATCCCCGGTCCGAAGTCGATCATCCTTTTCGGCTGGGGCCTCGGCACGCTGACTCCGAGCGGCGTGATGATGGACCGGAAGTACGTCCCCGCGCGCCAGGCGCTCGAGTCGGCACGCGCCAGCGTCTTTTCGATCGATTTCACGCAGGCCGATTACCACTCGCTCCAGGCCGGCCTCGGGCAGGTCGCCGGCGATACCGGCGGCTTCTACGCCAAGACCTTTCACTTCCCCAAGATCGCCGTCGACCGCCTGCAGAAAACCTTGTCCGGCCACTACGAGCTCGAAGTGCGCAAGCCCGACACGAAAGTACGCGGCACGCACACGATCGAAGTCGAGGTTCCATCGCAACGCCGCGCCTCGGTCCTGGCGCGCAGCACCTACATCGACCGCGACTGACTCGGGCTCACCATTTGCACTTCTTCCTGTGCACATCGAAAGGAGATTCTGCGAATGGCAGCAAAGTATGGGAAGAAGGCAGGCGAGAAAGTCGAGAAGGCGATGCACGAGCGGAAGCACGGCACGCTCAAGAGCGGCTCCTCGGGGAAGAAAGTGAAGAGCCGCAAGCAAGCCATCGCCATCGGCCTCTCCGAGGCACGGCGCGAAGGCGGCAAAGTGCCGTCGAAGAAGAGCTCGAAGAAGTCGACGAAGAAATCATCGAAGAAGAAGTAGCGCCGTAGCTCCCCGCAGATGACGCAGATGGACGCAGATAAAACCGTCTTCATCTGCGTTTCATCTGCGTCATCTGCGGATAAGCCTTTTCATCACCGGCCGGGCCAAGCCATCGCCTCCGCGAACCCCGGCAGCGCCGCCGACAGCTCTTCGATGTTCGCGCTGGCGATGCCGTCCAGCTCCCGCTCCAGCACCCCGCTGACGGTGGTCTCCTGCTGTTCCGCCCGATAGTGCAACATGTCGATGTGGTGCCGCGGCAGCCGGACGCGCAGCTCCGCGCTCCGGATCGCCTGCGGCAGGATGCCCTCCGCATCGTCCCCGAGCGCTTCTTCGATGACGTGCATCGGCCAGATCTCCAGCGCCTTGGCCATCATCTCCGCCCGCGGAAACCACTTTCCGAGCGGCGTCGTCCACAGCTCGACGTCACCAGACGCAATCGCCTCGGACATCTGCTTCCGCGTCCACCCGAGGAGCCCCTCCGCCTGCATAATGCTGACATGCGGCCGTGGCTGTAGGAAGATGTGACGGATGCGGGAGATGACGGTGGGTTCGAGCATGGTTGGGTGCCTCGCTTACTGGTTCTATAGTGTAAGTCCTTCGACGACGAAAAGCAAGGGGATTCCTTCGCAATGACGCACGTCCAGGCAGAAGGCGAGGTCTTTGGACAGCGTCTCCGCGAGCTGCGTCAGAAGTACGGCGTTACACAGCAGCAGCTATCGGTTGCCACCGGACTCACGGAGGGCTACATCAGCAATATGGAGAGGGGCCAGAAGGTGCCGAGCCTCACGACCATACTTCGCCTCGCCGTCGCCCTCGGCTGCAAGGTGACGGCGTTGGTGTCCGTCTTCGACAAAACGGACCTACCGTCGATCCTGCCGAAGTAGTTGATCAGGCGCAGCTCAGGGCTCAAACCTCGGTTTTCGCTCCCGGGGGCATAGCTTCGGTGATGCGAATAACTCGCAACCCTTGCAAACAGTTCACATGCGCTCCCTTAAGTCGTCCGGGTTATCAATGAGTTACGAGAAACCGAGAAACGAAGTACCTGACACTTCGCGTTATCTCCCACTTGCGACACTCGCGGCGGCAACGATCTCTTGGGCTTTGCGAATGTTGACGGCCGTCGAGACCTCGCCAGACAGAACTTTCGCAATATGCTCAACCATGCGGGACTCGATTGCGCTTTGCGCGCGAAGAATCCTTCCTGGGAGTTCGAGTCTTAGGGCCTTAACTGTATCGACGCCTAACACCGCAGAAAGTAACTGTTGCGTGTTCGGGTCTTCGTGCCACGACCTTGGCTGGCCATCTCGGTGCGATCGAAGCAACAGGGTGGGAACACGGCCTGTGAAGGCGCGATATGCGAAGAAATGCGAATAAAGATATTCACCCACAAATGGACGGACCTTTTCGGCGACCCGTTGGCTATCTAAAAACATAGCCTCTTTGTATTCGTCGACCTTGCTAATTAATAGCTCAAATGTTTCATCATCGGCAAGTTCCCCGTCGAGAAGAATATCTGAGCGTGACGCGTACGATGGCAGCCAGTCAGCCACCCGCCGTGTCTCATCCCACAATGTGGCAATTGCATCAAGGGTTCGCTGATGCCCCGCGAGGTGAGCGGCCGAAAGGGAACTCACCGTGGCTGTCAGGATCGCCTGCTGGTGAGCAGCCTCAGCTCTGAGCGTCTCGACGGTACGGAGATTTGCTGCGGCCACATCGGCTTTGTGAGTTTCCAGTTTAACGGCATACTCATGTGCGACCGCATTCTTCAGACGTTCAAGTATGAGGTTACGCGTGAGAAAGATTGCGGCTGCCGCCAGGGCGAGCGCCACTCCTGCGCCGGATATGGCGGCTACTAACATGTCCATGGCGGGCATCTTACTCCGCAGAGTGCCCTGCAGCGAGAAAGGTCGTCGGGCAGTGGCTGCGGGTTAGGATAGGGAGTGATAGGGTCTTCGTTTTTTCACCCCAGCTAAACCACTGATCGAAGGGATCTTATTTGGGCACTTGCGCTGCGCGATAGTTATTCGGCGTGCCCCTACCTTCCTAGGTTCCACGTGGCCCTGTTCCAAGCGAAAACCCGAATTCATAATCCTAATAACTTAAGGCTTTCATCTCCTAGCCAATCGGGGGTAGGGATTTGCGCTTCACCAACACTCCTATTTCGAGACTCGTGGCGTACCGGCAAAGGAGAAGTCATGCGAAACTGGTTTGGCAAGACCGTCACACTGTCGTCGGCAGCTGTCGCTCCAGCAATGGGCGAACTGCTGGAGCCCGAAGATCTCCAGCATGCAGCCCAGCCGATTCCGCAACGTCGCATTCCCAAAGACATTCTGGACAACCTTCGCTCATGGGATAGGATTGCCCGTGTGTTACGAATTACGTTCATTCTTCTCGGGTCGATGGCTACTGTCTCTGGGCTCATTGCTACTACGTTCACGCGCGATCTACCTTGGTACTGGGTTAAGATCTGCACATGTTCGGCAGCAGCATCGATCGGTCTTCTGACCGCTTTCGATATTAGCGGCAAGGCGAATGCGATGCGTCGCGCATGTCGCAGTCTTCGTGCCGCTATAATGCTCTATCAATTCGATGCTACATTTACCATTGCAGATCTGATTAACCAGTATCGCAAGGATCAGGAGCTCGTCGGCGACGTTAACTATATTCCGCAGAGGGCAGGCGAGCCCAGGAAGTCGCGACAGGCTCCTAGGTGAGGCTTCATTCTCGTACTTTGGGATTAGATTAGATTAGAATTAGAGTGATAGGGTCAGGGCTTCGTTTTTTACCCCTGCTAAGTCGCTGATGGAAGGGATGTTACCGCGTCGCGATTTCAGGGTTTGCGCACCGCGATAGTTATTCGGCGCGCCACCGCTACCTTCCTACCTGCAAGTTCGATCTCATTCCGATCCAGCAGAACGTCCGACCCGCTAGACTCGACGTTTCCATTCGCGCGGCGCTATCATGCGTGCTGACTAATCAAATGACCAGCTCAGGAGACGATTGGTTGACTCGAAAGAGAGAGACGAAACGTTGGCCGGTGCAGGACGCCAAAGCACGGTTCAGTGAATTGCTCGATGCGTCTCACGAGTGGCCCGCAGATTGTGACTCGGCGCGGAGAGGAGATGGCTGTCCTTATCCGTGTCGATCACTGGCGCCAACTGGAAGAGGCCTGACGTCCTCGGCTGAAGGCCTTGTTACTCGCCGAGGCACCGCGAGCGGAGATTCTGGCTCCGCGCCGGGCACGGCGCCGGCGGGAACCTCCTGCGTTCGAGTGAGCGATCTTGTACCTACTTGATACGAACGTCGAGAACCGCGGATGACACTTCTTTCATCTGCGTTTATCTGTGTAATCTGCGGATGAATCGTCCCCTGGACCCCATTTGCGCAGACGTCTTTCATCGCCGAACGGTGGTCAGGCGCGAAACGTCCGATCAGCGCCAACCTCCCGCCCTCAGAACGACCTCGCCGGCAGTGTGCTGCGGACTCCAGGCTGGGGATTCTTCGCGTCGCTCAGTAGTGTAGTGGGTCACACCTTCGCACTTCGATCACCGCGGATCATTCTCGCGCAAGTTTCTGTCTCAGAGTGACTTACAGCCTCGAAGATGATTCCGCGCGTCCCCTTGCGAAGCATCACGTCGTAGCACAACCGACTTGTTTGCAATAACTTAGGAGTGAAGTTGCAATGGTTCGCGGCGCGATGTTCGCCCGACCCCGTTGGCGCAAACCAAGGAAAATGATCGAGTTACGTCCGCTCTTGGAGTCTTTCGCGAAGAACGAAGGTGCGACCCCAAGCTGTTGCTCCTCGTCACGAACAGCGAGGAAGCACACACTTCCAGATCATCCGAGGTGACGCGACGGCATTTTCGGGCCATCATTGGCCGCTGCGGAACAGTTGATGATGCGAGTCGAGGTCAAACCGGAGTTGTTGCGTTGGGCGCGCGAGCGATCGATGATCGAGCCTGCGGCGCTTGCTGAGCGTTTTCCGCGGCTCGACGCGTGGGAACTGGGAGAAGTCCAGCCGACGCTGAAGCAGCTCGAGGGGTTTGCAAACGCCACGCATGCGCCCATCGGCTACTTTTTCCTCTCGGAGCCGCCGGTGGAGCACATGCCGATCCCCGATTTCCGGACCGTCGCCGGCCGGCACATCGTCCGTCCCACTCCTGATCTGCTGGACACGATTCACCTTTGTCAGCAGCGGCAGGAGTGGTATCGAGAGTTCGCGCGGTCCATCGGCGAGCGGCCGATGGCTGCCGTCGGTTCCGTGAGCGTGACCACCGATACGCGGCTGGCTGCGGCGCATATCCGCGAGGCCATTGGCTTCGACCTCGACGAGCGACGGCGCATCCCGACGTGGACCGACGCCCTTCGGCGGTTCATCGAGTTGGCGGACACCGCGGGTGTGATGGTCATGGTGAGCGGTGTGGTGGGGAGCAACAATCGGCGCAAGCTCGATCCGGAAGAGTTCCGAGGCTTCGCGTTGGCGGACTCGCTGGCGCCGCTTGTGTTTCTCAACGGCTCCGACTCGAAAGCAGCGCAGATGTTCACGCTGGCGCACGAGCTCGCGCACATCTGGCTCGGCGAGTCCGCGGTCTCCGATGCGCAAGCCAGCGAAGTCCCGGACCATCGCATCGAGCGTTGGTGCAACGAAGTAGCCGCCGAACTGCTCGTCCCGCTCGATATCTTTCAGAACGACTACGATCGAGACGCTGACCTCCGCGCGGAGATGGATCGGCTGGCGCGCCGCTTCAAAGTGAGCACGCTCGTGATCCTGCGCCGCATGCGTGATGCAGGATTGAATGTTGCCCGCTTCCACGAAGCCTACGACAACGAAGTCGAGCGGCTGCGGGCGATGTCCGCGGGCAGTGGCGGCAACTTCTATTTGACCCTCGGCGCGCGCGCCAGCAAGCGCTTCGCGCGCGCACTCGTCGTCAGCACGCTCGAAGGCCGCTCTTCGTTCACCGAGGCTTTCCGTCTGCTGGGCTTCAAGAAGATGGCTACGTTCGAGGAACTGGGACGCAATCTGGGGCTCGTCGTCTGATGGCTTACCTTCTCGACGCGAACGTCTTCATCGCTGCAAAGAACCTCCACTACGGCCTCGATTTCTGCCCCGCGTTCTGGGATTGGCTCGTCGAGAACCAGGCCGAGGGGATCGTGTTCAGCGTTGAGAAGGTGCGGGATGAAGTTCTGGCGGTTGCCGATGACCTTGCAAATTGGATCGATCAACGAGATCCATCCTTCTTTCTCGCGGTTGACGCGACATCGTTCCCTTCTCTCGCAGCCGTCAGCGAGTGGGCAACAGGGAATCGATACGATCAGGCAGCCGTGACCACCTTTCTCCAGATCGCGGACTACTATCTCGTGGCACAGGCTCTCGCTGGACAGCACACGGTCGTGACACACGAGGTGCCATCCGCCACCACGCGAAAGATCAAGATCCCAGATGCCTGCATCGGTCTCGGCATCCGTTTCATGACGCCTTTTCAGATGCTGCGACGGGAACGCGCGCGTTTCATACTTGGACCGGCTGCATGAAGGGCGTCGGCACTCTGGACTTGGCCCCACTCCGGCGGAGCTCCCTGCAGCGTCGCAGTCACTGCACTTCTGCCGGCACTCCGGCCCTCCCGCTCGTCAAAGCGCATCGGCGAAACAACCTCCCCCGTCGCCACCTTCACCGAAAAACCGACCCACCCTTCTCCCGGTCCCCGCCGCGCTTCGCCGGCGATGATGCCGTCTTCGAGCGATACCTCGCGAAATCCTCCGGAACTGATCGTGTCCGTTTTCCAGAGGCGGCCGCTCTTGCCGAACATCTCAAAGCTCATGCCGTTGTGGTCGACCATGAGCAGCGTATTGGGGGCGTCCACCCACACGAAGGCGATGTGGGTACCGACGGGGCGTTTTTGTTCCGCCGCGGCATCGCCGTGCACAACAGCGTCATCTGCGGATCTAAACTTCCCATGTGACGAACCGCCTTCTCCTCACCCTCTTCACCGCGGTCTTCGTCTGGTCGCTCATCCATCCGCACGATTACTTCACCTGGATCCTCGAAGTCTTCCCGGCCATCATCGGCATCATCCTCGTCATCGCCGTGCGAAAGCGCTTCCCCCTGACGCCGCTCCTCCTCACCCTGCTCACCCTCCACGCCATCATCCTCATGGTCGGCGGGCACTACACATATGCCGAGGTGCCGCTGGGGTTCTGGATGCGCGACGCCTTTCACCTCGGGCGCAACGACTACGACCGTATCGGCCACTTCGCGCAGGGCTTCGTCCCTGCCATCGCCGCGCGGGAGATCCTCATCCGGCGCAACGTCGTCCGCGGACTCGGCTGGCGCTACTTCATCATCGTCGCCATCTGCCTGGCCATCAGCGCTGCCTACGAATTGCTGGAATGGCGCGTCAGCGTCGCCACCGGCAGCTCCGGCGACGCCTTCCTCGGCACGCAGGGCGACGTCTGGGACACGCAGGAAGACATGGCCACGGCGCTCATTGCCGCTCTGGTGGCGCCGCTGCTTTTGGGACGTCTTCACGACCGGCAACTGGCGCGGCTGGCAGACGGTTCCGGATCCCACGGAAGTCCGTGAGGAACCAGAGCACCAGCATCAGCACGCCCATCGTCCAGTAGAAGTTACGCGAGAGCACGCCGTTCATGAAGTTGCCGTACCACGGCGCGATGATGAGGCAAACCGCCATCACCAGCTCGACGAACCCGTGCACGCCGAGGCTGATGCTCTTCTTGATCCCCAACGGATAGCGCGTGAACACGGCCAGCACGAAGAGCAGGGCGGCGGCCACGTACGCCCAGGTCGTGGCCGGACGGCCGGAGAAACCGGCGATCGAAGGTCCGGCCGCGAGCAGAGCGACCAGCGCGTAATCGATGATGCCGTGCGAGACCGCTCCGATGCTTCGATGAATCATGGCAGGTCGCGTCCTTCCCCTTGATCGAGTACGAGGAACGGCGGATGGCCGTTTTCGGCGAGCGCATCATGCAGATCGCGCAACGGATCGTACTCGCCCTCATCGCTGAGCGCGAACGTCCCGAAGTGCACCGCCACGCTCGTGCGCGCGCCGAGGGCGAAGTGCGCATCGACCGCCTGGGCCGGATCGATGTGCGCCGGCTGCATGAACCAGCGCGGCAGGTACGCCCCGATCGGCAGCAACGCCGCACGGATCGGCGCAAAGCGGCGCCCGATCTCCGCGAAGTGCTCCCCCCACCCGCTGTCGCCGGCGAAGTAGACGTTCCCCGACGGCCCGCTCACGACGAAGCCTCCCCACAGATTGCGATCGCGGTCGCTCACCGCCCGCGCCGAGAAGTGCCGGGCCGGCACGACGGTGACGTCGAGTCCATTCGCGCCGATCGTCTCCCACCAGTCGAGATCGATCGCCCCCCGAATCCCATGCCGCCGCATCAGCGCCCCGTTGCCCAGCGGCGCGATGACAGGTTTTCCCAGCGCCCGCAACGTCGCCACATCCATATGGTCGTAGTGGTTATGGCTGACGAGCACAAAATCGATCGCCGGCAGATCCTCAAACCGTATCCCCGGAGCCCGATGCCTCCTCGGCCCCGCAAACGCCACCGGCGACACCCGCTCCGACCACACCGGATCGGTGAGGAAGTTGACGCCGTCCATCTGAATGAGCGTCGTCGAATGATTGATGAAGGTGACCCGCAGCCGCCCCTCCCCCACCCTCTCCGGCGGCGCCGGCCCAAAGATCTCGTCCCGATGCTCCGGCCACTCCCCCCTCTGCCTCGTGGCCTGCCACTTCAGAAACGACCCCTCTGTCTGCCCCCCACGTTCATGATTGTGAAATCGCTGCCCGTCGAAATGATCGCTGACCGCCCCCCGCCACCGCGGCGACGCGAAGAAGATCCGTTCGATGGCCACCGCCCCGAGCGCCGCCCCGATGGTGATCGCCGCCGCCTTCGCCGTTTTCCGCATCAGACGCATATTCGAGCACAAAACCCACTCCTGTCGTTCTGAGCGACTCGAAGAACCCCCAACATGGAGAGAGCGACAGGAACGTCGACGCGGTCCTTCCGAGGGCGAGAGGTTGTGCGCGACCCGACGTTCATGATCACAACCCGATCTACTTCCCCAACTGCCGCATGTCGACCTTGGCACCGACTGCCACCCCACATTGACGCCGCCCCCACGCCCGGCTATCCTCTTCCCCTCCTCGGAAATAGCGAGGCAGAACAGCTCGTTGAGACGATCCCAAACAGGCGCTTAGCTCAGTCGGTAGAGCATCACCTTCACACGGTGGGGGTCAGCGGTTCGAGTCCGCTAGCGCCTACCAATCTAACCCACTCACGCCGCTCTGGTTCGCAAAGACCGAGCGGCGTTCGTTTTGGTGGTCAGCGGATCCGCGCCTCGTCTTCGTTGCCATGCCGTTCGCAGCCAGCTTTAACGCCCTGTACGAGTCCATCGAGAACCTCGTGCAGGACCATTGCCACCTACGCTGCTGGCGAGCTGATAGCGATTCTGTCGGCAGCCGCGTCATGTCCGATGTGTGGCGTGCCACCAATGACACTATCGTCATGATTGCAGACCTGACTGGGAACAACGCCAATGTTTTTTACGAAGTCGGCCTGGCCCACGCCATCGGCAAGCATGTCATCCTATCAGGATGCTAAGCTGTTTTCGAAGTCGCTCCTGTGCCGCGCGCCGACACGAGGTGCGAATGGAGACCCGATGAGGCGTTCCGTCTTCGCAGCAATTCCGATCCTGTTCGTGGCAGCAGCCTGCCTCGCCGAAATCTCCGGCGAACGTCCCGTAGCTTCCCCGGCATACGGGTCGCCATGGGGGGAGCGAGTCGGAGCCGCCTCGGCATCTGACGGACACGGCTTTCTCGTCGTGTGGCGCGATGAGTATCGCAACCGCGGGTACGGCAACATGCGGGTCTACGCCACGCGGGTCGACGCAGCCGGCCAGGTCCTCGATCCTCTCGGAATTCGCATCCCGACGCTCACGACGAACCCCACGCAATTCAACGTCGTCTATCTCGGCAACTCATACCTTGTTTGCTGGAACGAAGGGGATGGCAGCCTCACAACGATCCCAGCACCGCCCCTGGTTGGCGTCCGCATCAGCGACGAGGGGCAGTTGCTCGATTCCACGCCGCGTGTCATCGTCCCATACGGGCGACTGAGTCTGGGAAGCGTGGCCAGCAGCGGTAGTCGAACCATCATCGTCTCCAACAGCGGAGGCCTGATGGTCACCGTCCTCGACCGCGACGGCAATATCGTCGATGGTCCCAGGGCGCTCACAAATCCCGCCGGTTCGGGGAACGAGACCGCAATGACGTCATCGAACGGACAAGGCTTTCTCGTTGTCCGGACGCTCGCGAACATCACCTACGCGACCACACTCGACGCGAACGGCACCACACTCTCGAGTGCACTGGCCGGCACCGGCAGTCTGTGGGGAACTGTCTCCGATCTCGCTTCCGATGGCGACGGCTACGTAGCCATCTTCGGGGTTCCCGGACAGATGGGCGCAAAACATTTCGGCCCGAACGGCGAGATCCTGGAGACCTCGGTGATTCCTCTCCAGAAGGTTTCCCGGGGATTCGTGTTTGCAGGAGACTCATACCTGCTCATGGACGGCGATCCCGTGCAAAACTCGGTTGGCATCCGGCGGCTCACACGAGCTGGTCAGACGATTGGCGGATACAGCCCGATCGCGGGCGTCTCCAACTCCGGGACTATTTCTTCGTTCACCGCCACCATGGCGTCCAACGGATCCGTCGCGCTCGCGGGATGGGTGGAGCAGTGGGGAAACCGATTCAACGGCTCCGTGATCGAGGTGCCGTCTCTTGCGCCATCGGAACCGTTCTTGATCGCTCGTGCCGCAACGGCGCAAATCGCACCAGACGGCGCATCGAGCGGCATGAACACAGCCATCGTCTGGAATGAAGACGACGGCTTGTACGTCGGGCGGCTCACGCTCGATGGGCAGCTCCTGGATGGCCGAGGCATCCGAGTCAGCCCTCCGAGCACCACCCAACCGCGAATTGTCTTCGATGGAGCGAACTACATTATCGGCTGGAGAGAGCACCGTCCGACGGCTCCTTACACTGTTATCCTCAAGGTAGCGCGTTTCGTACCCGGCAGCGGCGCGTTGCTCGATCCTGGCGGCATCGCCATCACTGAGAACAGCTATGAGTTGTCACTCACACCGGGCGCGAACGGAACGCTCCTGGCGTGGTCAGAAGGCAAGAACGTCGTCGCCACGATCCTAAGCCGCGATCTCTCGCATGGTCCAGCGGTCACCGTCAACCCTTTCGAAATGGTCGGCGGCGGCGCGATCTCGGCAGCCTGGAACGGATCCGAGTGGCTTCTGACGTGGTTGAAGGAGTTACCACCTCCGGTCCCGAACAATTGCGACCCGCCATCGTCTTGCCTCGACTATGTGATCCATGCCGCCCGCCTGTCAGCCGAACTGGTGCTGCTCGATCCGACACCGATCGTCGTCTTAGACACGCCCAGCGGGGACGGCGCGCCGATCGCTGCATCCGACGGCGACGGGTTTCTTGTCGCCTGGTCGCGCTACACACTCTACGCCTACGACTACTCCTCCGAATACAGCGTTTTCGCGCAAAGGATTTCGCGGTACGGCGCGCTCCTGGCACAGACCAACGGCGTTCGCCTCAGTGCCGGACAAGTCAGGAGCATCGCCTGGGATGGCCTCCAATACGACGTCGTATTCACCGCGACGCACTACGGCCTCCCTACCGCGCTTTACGTCACTCATACGGCCGCTCAGGGAGCGATCAAGAGCCTCACGCCGCAGGCGGTCGTAAGCGTGAGCTCGAATCCTGACGTCTCTTTAATCGTCACCGGAACGGGCAGCATCGCCGTCGCCTACACACGCGTCGGCGCTGAGCCTGAGTACGGCGACGCCGAACGTGTGTTCGTTACCGCTCCACACCTGCTGCGCGGACGCGCGGCACGCTAGCTCCACATCAGCTGAAATGCAGCTTCTTCATCGCGGCCGCCGTGAAATCTGAGAGCAGATCGCCTGGCGTTAAGGCCGTCATTCCACCAACTCGGGTTGCCTTTCCATTAGGACCGTTCACCGCGACGAAATACGACAGGATCTCCGTTTTCGCTTCGCAGGACATGATGCCTATATTGCTGGCGATGCTGGCCGCGCAGTCGTTGACGTACAGTACGTTGTCGGGATGCGGCGTAACCTTCCTGCCGAACGTGGGCAGGTCATTCCCGCGTCAGGACTTATGGAAAGGGTCACCCCTGAAAAAATCCTCTCATAGATCCGAGCCCTGGTAACTGCTGTTGTTCGGAAAGGAATGCTTGATCAGGGCGGATCACGTATCGTCGACCAACAGACCTGACGGTTGGATGGACGCGTCGTTGGCAGTGGTAGGGAGGATCATCTCATCCGACGGGCCGGTCGGCCCCGCCACGGCGATGCAGACGAACGCGGGATTGGCGGAGTATCTGGCATTGAGCTGTGTGAGGAGATTCTGCCATGCCCCTTTATAGACGCTGTTCCATGGCAGAGGAAGCACCTTGCTGTCGGAGTGTTGCTCCTGCGGGAATCCCTAAAAGGTCACTGAACCGCAATCGGCCGAAGCGATTCCATTGTTAAAGAGTCCATCACAGGAGTCGCGACACCTCGGCTGCTAGTTGCTCCAGGAAGGAAAGTCTGCGTTTGCAGCGACACGTCTGAGCCCCGAATCCTTCGATACGCCCGCCCCGCGGCATGAAACCATGTTCGTGCGTGGCCGGCTGCGATGCTGGTTGGTGGACCTACTTCGAAATCATGCCGATCGTCGTCAACCACCGTTCGACGAGCTGCGGCCATTGGGCGACGGGCGATTCTGCCGGCCGGAGGCCAAACGCATGGCCGCCCTTCGCGTAGATATGCATCTCCGCGGCAACGCCAGCCTCTCTGAGCGCCGAATAATAAACGAGCGAGTTCTCCACGGGATCGACCGGATCATCTTCCGCCTGAAGCAGGAACGTGGGTGGGGTCTGGCTGGTCACGTGGATATCGGGGTTCAGTACGCCGTTCTTCCCGCGTCGTGCCAGATGGCCCGGATAAAGTGCCACGGCAAAGTCGGGGCGACAGCTCCCTTCGTCAGCCGCATCCACACGCCGGTACAGACGCTTGCCGAAATGGGTGCTGATCGCGGCAACCATGTGTCCGCCCGCCGAAAAGCCGAGGACCCCGATCTTTCGCGGATCGATATGCCACCGCGCCGCATGGAAGCGCACCAGCCCCACTGTCCGCTGCGCATCCTGCAAGGCCGTCGGACAATCCCGGTGTGGCCCGACCGTCGCACACGGCACCCGGTATTTCAGCAACACGCACATGATTCCCCTGGACGTCAGCCAATCGCACGCTTCTGTGCCCTCGATGTCGATGGCCAGAATGTTGTAGCCTCCGCCCGGGAACACCACCACCGCGGCGCCCGTATTCGGCCCATGCGGCGAATAGACCGTCATCGTCGGTCGCGAGACATTGTCGACATAGATCCACGGTTTCCCTCCAACCAGCGTCTTGTGACCGCTCGCATCCACGACGGTGCCCGCTACCTCGGGCCCCTTGGCTGGCCGCGCATCCGGCACCGCACCCGGCCATATCGGGAGTTGCGCATGGCCGGGCGACGGCTGCCAGGCATCGTGCTGCGCGAACAGCGCGGACTGTGCGGCTGCGAATGCCAGCAGCGCCGGCAGAACGATCCTCACTCGATATCCAACGTTCATCCATGCACCCCCGGAACGATTGTCAACGCGTGGTCTTCTTCATGAAGAGAGCGGAGACCTGCTCCTTTGTCATAGAGGATGGCAGCAGAGCAAGTAAGCCTCGAATTGGACAAGCGAAACTCGCTCCTCGTGACTTTTCGTGCGAACAAGCCTCTCCGTGCAGGCCACGCGTTCGAATGGCGCCTCAGGTCATATTTTGGCGTCCCAGTGGGTCGAACCGGCTATCGGGTAGATCCATGGATCTATCGAGTAGGCATTTTTTTGCCTTGAGTAGATCCCGGGATCTACCGAATAGGCTTTGAGCCAATTCCGTTCGGTCAGGAACCTCCTGCGGAACAAAATTTGCCTCTTGATAGCATCCATGGATCTACTCAAGAGGCCTTTTCTGCTTTCGAGTAGATCCGTGGATCTACCGAAGAGGCTTAAAGCCTCATCGGGTAGGCTCACAGCCTCCTGGGGGTCGGAAAAAGCCTCATGGGGTAGGCTCACAGCCTCTTGGGGTCGGGAAAAGCCTCGCGGGGCAGGCCGGGGAGCTCACCCTGAGAGGCTGCTTACGCCCACTGTGCTTTTTTGGGGACCGCGGACAGACCTGCTGTCGCCCGGGAACAAGGACAACGCTTGGCTCTATCCATCTCAGCACTCGACCTCGTTCCGCTCGGCCAGGGAGGCACGAGCGTGGCTGCGCTCCGCAACGCCGCCGAGCTTGCGCGGGCGGTCGATCGCTTCGGGTACACGCGGCTGTGGCACGCCGAGCACCACAACATGCCGGGGATCGCCACCACGACCCCTGAGATCCTGATCGCGTACGTCGGCTCGATGACGACGCGGATCCGGCTCGGCGCGGGCGGCGTCATGCTTCCGAACCACTCGCCGCTCAAGGTGGCGGAGTCGTACAAGCTCCTGGAGGCGATCTATCCGGGCCGGATCGATCTCGGCATCGGCCGCGCGCCGGGCACCGACGGCTTGACGGCGCTCGCGCTCCGCCGCTCGCGGGAGGCCGTGGTCGCGGATGACTTCCTCAATCAGCTCGGGGAGCTCATGGCGTGGGGGAATGGATCGTTTCCGGCAGATCATCCGTTCCGGGCCATCCTGGCGATGCCGGACGACAGGCCGCTGCCCCCGATCTACATCCTCGGGTCAAGCGACTACGGGGCGAGGCTGGCCGCCGAGATGGGGGTCGGATTCGCCTTCGCGGGACATTTCAGCCCGGAGTCGCCCGACCCTCCGATGCATGCCTACCGCACCGGGTTCTCCACGAACGGTGTGCTCGACAAACCTCACGCCATCCTGGCGCTCTCGGTCTACTGCGCTGATACGGAGCAGGCAGCGCGGCGACTGGCTTCATCGTCGCTGCTCTCGTTCGTCCAGCTCCGGACTGGACGCCCAGGCCGGCTGCCGAGCCCGGACGATGCGATGGCCCACGTCTTCACACCGGAGGAGCAGCCGGTCGTTGCGTCGTACAGGAGACTGCAGATCGCCGGCACGCCCGAGCGGGTGCGCGCGCGCATCGAGGAGATCGCCACGCGTACGCGGGCTGACGAGGTGATGATCGCCACCCACGCCTACGACCCGGCGGCGCGCATTCGATCGTACGAGCTGGTGGCGCAGGTTTTTGGGCTGACGATGATGGCTTGACGGGTTGTCGGTTGTCGGTGCTCGGTTATCCTGCATTTCTCACACTCTCGAACACAACTCACTTGAATTGTTCCATCGAGAGCTTGCCACTCCCTTCGTCGAGAGCCCTTCTCCCCCCGCGGTTTCTTGCGGGGGGAGAAGGTGGCGAAGCCGGATGAGGGGGGCGCTTTACGAGATATTCGCGATTTACCGACGCTGGTCCGAGAGCGCTCGAAGGCGCGCGAATGACGTACTCGTGAAACGCCCCCTGCTCTGAAGATCGGTTTTGGGGTAGGTGGAAGCAAGGTACACGACGACTGTACGTTCAGAATGAACGTCCAAACGAGCATCGAGCGCCTCTCGGAATGACGCTTGGCTC
>Ga0247668_1000195_pt1 | contig 17395 bp, 13 predicted proteins | sample CNK09_metaG_FD_182737 | JGI IMG/M metagenome (GOLD analysis project Ga0247668, IMG submission 182737) | Soil microbial communities from Purdue University Martell Research Forest, Indiana, United States - CNK09 | ecosystem: Environmental > Terrestrial > Soil > Temperate forest > Bulk soil...
GCACAGTCAACCGGCGACGCCTTCAAGGTGAACTCCAGTCATCTGCAAGGTCAACCGCCGACGCCTTCAAGGTGAACTCCAGTCATCTGCAAGGTCAACCGCCGACGCCTTCAAGGTGAACTCCAGTCATCTGCAAGGTCAACCGCCGACGCCTTCAAGGTGAACGGCCGTCGTCTGCAAGGTCACCCGCCGACGGCCTTCAAGGTGAACGGCCCTCGTTTGCAAGGTCAACCGCCGACGCCTTCAAGGTGAACGCCTGTCGCCCCACAAGGTCACCCGCGGACTGTCCCGGTTGTGATCGCCAACCGCCTAATAGACAAGGTCAGCCCGTTCACTGGCTCAGCCAACCTGTTCTCTCCATTTCCACCTCCGACCCCCTATCCCCAACGCTCGACGCCCGAATTCCTGCTACCCTGCCGCCGTTTCCCGCCGCGTGGCCCCGTAGCTCAGGTGGATAGAGCAGCGGTTTCCTAAACCGTTTGTCGGGCGTTCGAGTCGCCCCGGGGCCACCATTGCGGTTGCGCAGTCTCGCGGTTGCGGGGTCTCGGGGGTCGGAAAGCCACTCGGCAACCCCGAGACCGCGCAACCCCGAGACCTCGCAACCGCTCCTGGCGTCAATCTCGCACTGATTATTTGCAGCGTGCGATTGATTCCGATGACCAGATCGCTCACACGAGGGCTCCTCGCGTGGAGCTTGATTTTGGGAGGTTCGCTCACCGCGCAGACCACACGGCAGCCGCAACTGGCGGAGACGAAATGTCATTGGTGGCAGTTCCGCTGCCAGGAAGAAGGGATCGAAGGATTACCGCCGGAGGCGCCGCGGACGGGGACGGTGATCACGATCGATGTCGCCACCAACCGGCTCTACCTCTTCAAAGACGGCCGGCTCGTCGATGAATCGCTTGCCGCGACCGGCAGCGAGCGGGTGTTGAAACAGGGCAGACATGTCTGGCTTTTTCGCACCCCGGAAGGACATCTGAAGGTGTTGCGAAAGATCCTTCATCCCGTCTGGAACAAGCCCGACTGGGCATTCGTCGAAGCCGGTGAACGGGTGCCTCCCCCGAATTCGCCGAAGCGGCAGGTTCGCGGCCACCTCGGCAACTATGCTCTCGATCTCGGCGACGGCATCATGATTCACGGCACCGACGAGTCCAATTCGATCGGCCGAAAGGCCTCGCACGGCTGCATCCGCCTTTCAAACGACATGCTGGAGAGGTTGTGGAAGAACGTCCCCGTCGGAACGGATGTCTACATTTTCGAGAGCCGGACGCCGCAGACGGCCACGAACCGCGAGCGGCACAGCGATCTCGATTTTTGAGCGGTTGCGTTGCCAGTACGCACCGACAACCGACAACGCGGCATCCCGCGGTGAACTGGCAGGCGTTGGCTTCGGCGTTTTTCTTGCTTTCCGAATCGGCATCTACCCAGCGCAACTTCAGGATCGCTCAAACATGCCGGAATCCCAGCCTGCCCGTACCTGGATCGCCCGAGGATTTTCCCTCGTCGAGGACGTCGTCTACATCGGATTGGGGTTGATTCTGGCCGGCAGCGCGCTGGCGCTGCTCATCGGAGGATTGATCACTTTCGTCCAGGCGCTGATGGCCGGTACCCTGGCCGCGAACGTCATCAGCCTCCTCGACCGCATCCTGCTCATCCTGCTCGTGGTGGAACTGCTCTACACCGTGCAGGTCTCTTTCAAGGAGCATGCGGTCGTGCCCGAGCCCTTCCTTCTCGTCGGCCTCATCGCCGGAATCCGCCGCGTGCTGGTTCTGACCGTGGAGTTCGGCCAAAGCCCGAACAGGACCGACGCCACCTTCCAGCACTTCGTCATCGAGCTGGGCGTCCTGACCGTTCTGATCGTTGCGCTGGCGATCTCGCTCTGGATCCTCGGCCGCCGCGAGACCGCCAGCGTCGCGGAACGGGCGTGAGAACCCGCGCCTCGCTTCCCCCGAAGCGGCGCAGTTGCTTCCACGCCTGCGTTGCCTGAGCGTCGGTATGGAGGGCCGAGGCGCGCCGCACAATACAGCCCCACGCTCGGCGTAGCGCGAGCGCGGGGTATTGGTGGGATGTGAAGTGCGGCCGCGGAGGCGGCCGCCACAGGAACTGCGCGGATCTCGCTGAGAATCCCCGCCCAATTCCCCCCACCCACCTCAGTTAAGCTGAACCGGAAATGTCCCGCCCCCTCCGCATCCTCCACCTCACCGCCGCGGTGGACGGCGCGCCGTGGATGATCGGGATGGCGCGGGAGCAGAAGAGAACGGGGCATGACGTCGCGGTCGTGATCCCGTCCGACAAAGGCAGCATCGCGCCGGCGTTGAACGCTGAGGGGATTCCGTATCATCTGGCGCCGTGCGACGTGTTGGGAGCGCGGGGCAATTTCGGGCGGGGGCGGGTGATCCTTACCCTCGTCCGGCTGCTGCGGCGGTTGCGGCCGGACGTCGTGCACAGTCACATCATCAACTCCGTCGTCACGGCGCGGATTGCGGCGTGGATCGCCGATGTACCGATCCGGCTGGGGGCGAACGCTGGGCCGCTCACGCTGGAGTCGGAGCTGTTGCGGCCGGCGGAAGTGGGGACGGCCGCCTTCGACACGCGCACGATCGCCTCGTGCTCCTACACGCTCGAGCTGTTTGAACGCTACGGCATTCCGCAATCCCAGTGCGACCTCGTCTACTACGGGCCGGACGAGACGCGCTTCGATCCGGCCAACGCGGACGGCGGGCGAGTGCGGCGCGCGCTCGGCATCGATGACGATACGCCGCTCATCGGCATCGTGGCGTACTTCTACGCACCGTCGCAGTCGCTCGGCGTGTTCGGGCCGAGTCTCGTCGGGCGCGGCGTGAAAGGGCACGAGGTCCTGCTCGATGCCGTGCCGCGCATCCTCGCGCAGGTGCCGAACGCGAAGTTCGTGCTCGTCGGACGCGGCTGGGGGGCGGAAGGGACGGCGTATCTGCAGTCATTGAAGGAGCGGGCGCGGATCTTCGGCGACGCCGTCCTCTTTCCCGGAGAGCGCAGCGACGTGCCAGATACGCTGGCGGCATTCGACGTCTCCGTCCATCCGTCGCTCAACGACAACCTCGGCGGAACGATCGAATCGCTGCTGATGGCGCGGCCAATGGTCGTCTCCGACATCCGCGGCTACGCCGACAGCGTGCTTCACGAACAGACCGGCCTGGTGGTGCCCGCCGGCGATTCCGCCGCGCTCGCGGATGCCGTGGTGCGCCTGCTCCGCGACCGCGCACTGGCGCGCCGCCTCGGCGAGAACGGACGCGCGCGGATGTTGGAGAGCTTCACGTTACAGCGCTCGGTGGCGAAGCTGGAGACGCTGTTCGCGCGCGAGAGAGGGCGCGCCGAGGGCCACTACCGTCTGGCGACGACAATCGGGCGGGCACTGGCGATACCGTTCAAGGTCCTCCCGATCCTGCGCGAGGTCCGCCGCGTGCAGCAGCGCTACCACCCGCCGCCGCGGCTGGCCGCACGAATCAAGCGCCGCCTGCGCCGGCTGCTCAAGCCGGCGCCGAAGACGAGCGGACGAATTCGCATCGCGCAGGTGGCCGGCGTCTGGAACAGTTGCGACTGGTTCGTCGGCCTCTGCCGCGATCTGACGGCGCGCGGCTACGACGTCGTCGCCGTCATCGACGAACGGCCCGGCGACCTCGGCGCGCGGCTCGACGCGGCCGGCATCCGCTGCCATCGTCTGGCCATGAACTTCGCCACCGACCTCGATCGGTCGCGCCTCCCGGTCTATGCCACGAAGATCCCGCTGGCGGCCCTCCGGCTGGCGCGCATCCTCCGGCGGGAGAGGATCGACATCGTGCACTCGCACGTCTTTGCCTCGGTCGTGGTGGCGCGTCTGGCCGCTCTGCTCGCGCGCGTGCGTCACGTGGCCGGCATCTCCGGACCGCGCCACCTGGAAGCGCCGCTCACGCGGATGGTCGATCGCCGTAGCTGGTGGATGGACGACATCACCATCGCCGGTTGCCGCCATACGCGCGATCTCTACGCGGCCCTCGGCGCGGGTGACGACCGCATCGAGTGTATCTACTACGGCGCCGACGCGGAGCGCTTCGACCCGGCGCGCGCCGATCCCGCCGCGGCGCGGCGTGCGCTCGGCATCGCGGACGGCATACCGCTCGTGGTGCTCGTGGCGCACTTCTATCCGCCGATGCGCGGCGCGCAAACGCCGGCGCACACGATGGGACGCGGGCCGAAGGGGCATGAAGACTTTCTTGCCGCCGCACGCATCGTGGCCGGGCGCTTCCCCGAGGCGCGATTCGTGATCGCCGGGGCCGGCGTCGTCGAAGCGGGTGAAGCGTACCGGCGTCAGTTGATCGAGACATGGGCGAGCGATCGCGTACTCTTCGCCGGACATGTCGACGACGTCGTCTCGCTTCTCGCCGCCGCGGACGTGGCCGTGCAATGTTCACTCACCGAAAACCTCGGCGGCACGATCGAGGCGCTGCTGATGGAGCGGCCGGTCGTGGCCACGCGCGTCGGCGGCATGCCGGAATCGGTCCTCGACGGCCAGACCGGCCTGCTCGTACCGGCATCCGATCCAGTGGCGCTGGCGGCGGGCATCGTGTGGCTGCTGGAACATCGTGAAGAAGCGGCCACCTTCGGGCGCGCCGGCCGCAGGCTGATGCTCGATCGCTTCACCTCGGCCAGGACGGCGGATGACGTGGCCGGCGTGTACCGGCGATTGGCCGCCGAAGGAGCGTGAGCATGATCGAGTACGACTCCGCCGCCCGTCCGCCGCGCGCGCTCGAAGAGCTACACGAGCTCCGGGCGCACGCCTCGCTTCTGCGCGCGCTCGTGGCGCGGAACATCAAGGTGCGCTACAAGCGCTCGGCCTTCGGCTTCCTCTGGACGATGGCCAGCCCGGCGCTCATGCTCATCGTGCTGTCGCTCGCTTTCACGCACGCCTTCGCCGCCAGCGCGCCGGCGTATCCGGCGTATGTCTTCCCCGGCCTCTTGCTGTGGAACTTCTTCGCGCAGACCACGACCATGTCCGGCGAGGAGATGGCCGGCAGCGACATCTGGAAACGGGTGCGCTTCCCGAAGACCGCCCTGGCCATCGCCACGTTGTTCACCGGGATCGTGAATCTGCTGTTCGCGCTGGTGCCGCTCATCGTCATTCTCGCCATTGCACACCGCCCGCTCGGCCTGGCGCTGCTGACGCTTCCGCTCACGATCGCCCTCACGGCAATCTTCGTCCTCGGCGCGTCACTCATCCTCGCCACCGGCGCGCTGCACTTCGCCGACGTCATGCCGGCGTGGAACATGCTCCTGCCGGCACTGATGTTCACCGCCCCGGTCATCTATCCTGACGCCATCGTGCCTCCATCGCTGAAACCGTTGCTGCGACTCAACCCGATGACGTTGTACATCGAGGCATTCCGCGCGCCGCTCTACACGAACGCGACGCCTGCCGCCTCCACCTTCGCGCTGATGCTCGCCATCGCCGTGGCCACGCTGGCCCTCGGGTGGCTGCTCTTCACCCGCTCCGCCGATGACATCGCCTATCGTGCTTGACGTGCTTGACGGGGGCGCCATCCGGCTGGACAGTGTCACCGTGCGCTACAAGGTCGCGCTCGATGGCCACGTCACGCTGAAGGAATCGATCGTCCGTCGCCGGCGGCGCCGCTTCGTCGAGCACGTCGCGCTCGACGACGTCACGCTCGCCGTCACGCGCGGCGAGATGCTCGGCGTCATCGGCCGGAACGGCGCCGGCAAGACCACCCTGCTGAACATCATGGCCCGCGTGCTTCCACCGACCTCCGGCCGCCTGCGCCTGCGCGGCAGCGTCTCCTCGATCATCGACTTGCTCAGCGGCTTCCATCCGGAGCTGACCGGCCGCGAGAACGCCTATCTCCGGGGCGCGTTCCTCGGCGTGAGCCGCGCGCGCATGCACGAGCGCATCGACGCCATTGCCGCGTTCGCGGACATCGGCCGCTTCTTCGACGCGCCGTTGCGCACGTACTCCGCCGGCATGATCGTGCGCCTGGCCTTCGCCGTCACCGCCAGCGTCGACGCGGATATTCTCCTCATCGATGAAGCGCTCGCCGTCGGCGACGCCGAGTTCCAGGCCAAGTGCGCGGCGCGGATGGCCGAGCACCGCGCGCGGGGCGTGACGTTCGTGGTCGTCTCCCACGACGTGGCCAGGCTGCAGGCGAGCTGCGACCGCATCCTCTGGCTCGATCAGGGACGCATCCGCGCGCTCGGCGACCCGGGCGATGTCGTCGCCCAATACGCCGCCGCACAGCATCCCGTATGAACGATCACCGTCCCGCTGTCTGCTTCTCCGTCGACGACGTCCATCCCGCGCCGGTCGCGGCGGAGGCGCTCGGGCACGTGCGGTGGCTGCAGGAGCGCCATCCGCAACTGCGGGTCACGCTCTTCACCACACCCGACTGGCGGACGCTCGATCCCTATCCGACGCGGCGGCTGCTCTCCCGCCTCCCCTTCGTGCGCGAGCGCATCTTCACCGTGGCCGTCCACCCGCGCGGCACGTTCCGGCTCGACCGGCATGACGACTTCTGTGCGCTTCTCCGCGGCTGGCGCGGTGCCGAGGTTGCGTTGCATGGATTGCAGCACGTGAGGACAGGAATGCGTCCCGTTCTGGAGTTCATGGGACGCAGCCGCGACGATTGCCGCGACACGCTGAACGAAGCGATGGCGATCTTCGACGATGCGCGCCTGCCGTTCGTGCGCGGCATGTCGCCGCCGGGATGGGAAGCGCCACCTCCTCTGCTCGAGGCCATGGTTGATGCCGGCTTTGCCTTCGTCGCCTCGGCACGCGATCTCGACACGCCGGTCACGCGCGATGCCATGGCGAATGGCAGCGGCTTGCGCGGCGTTCCGTTGATCCATCCGCAACGCATCGCGCCGGGGCTGTGGCACTTCCCGACGAACTTCCAGGCCACCTCGCCGCTGGAGCGCGCCCTGGCCATTCTCGAGTGCGGCGGATTGCTGTCGATCAAGGCACATCTCCTGGCGCAATCCGGCTCGTACCGCGCGCTCGACGGACTGACCCCGGAGTACCGCGACTACCTCCACCGCGTCTTCAGCACGATCGAAGAGCGCTTCGGCGATGATGTGTGGTGGACGTCGATGGGCGAGATGGCGTCATGAGAATCCGACGCGTGCTCGCCGCCGAGGTCGATCCGGCCGAATACCTCGCCGGTGCGAACCTTGCCTTCGGACAGTGGGGCGACGATGCCACATTCGCCTGGGCCTTTCGCGGCGGTGAGATTCTCTTTCTCGATGACGACCGCGGCCGGCCCGTCGCCGCGTCAGGCGTCAATTACCGCACGCTGCTGGACGGGCGGCAGGTGGCCATCATCACCGGCGCGTGGACGTCGCCCGAGGCGCGCGGTATCGGTGCATTCGCGCAATTGATCGAGGCGACGCACGTCGCCGCGCGCGAGCGCGACGCCATCACCCTCGGCTTCGGACGCATGGACAACGCCAGCCGCCGCCGCGTCGAGGCATCCGGCGCGCGAGTTCATCCGACGTTCTATTGCCGATCTCTGGCTCCGGATGCGGAGCCCGAATCGCTCGATCCTCTCGGTCCCGCTGCGTTCCACTTCCCGACCGCCTTTCGCTACACGCCGGCGGAATGGCGCACGCAGTTTCTGGACCGCCCGCACGCGCTCATCGAATGCCTCGGGCGGCCCGGCGAATGGGCCGCGATCGTGGAGCGTGCGTCCGGCTTCGATCGCGTCCATGCCGCCTCGCATGACAACGCGCTGCCTACACTCGCGGCGCGCGCGCACGCGGTCGGACGGCGATTATTCTGGTTCACATTGACGAGGCCTTCGCTCACATGCGAGTGGACCGACGGCTTCCTCTCGACGTTTCCGCCGGCCGACGTCAGCGCCTGGGAGATCCAGAACGGCGATCGGATGTAATGCGCGCCGGCACGCCCCACGCGGTCACATCATCCGGCAGATCGCGCACCACCACAGCCCCCGCACCGATCACCGCGCGCGCGCCGATACGGATGCCCGCGGCCACCGTCGCCCCCGGTCCTATGAACGTCTCCGCCCCCACGTGAACGTCGCCGCCGAGCGTCGCCGCCGGGGCGATATGGACGAAGTCGCCGATCACGCAGTCGTGATCGACCGATGTCTTCGTATTCAGCAGCACGCCGCGGCCGAGCGTTGCGCGCGGCAGCACGATCGCACCGGCGCAGATCATCGCCCCCTCGCCGATCGTCGCCGACGAAGCAACGGACGCGAATGGATGAATGGCCACCGCCAGCCTCTCGCCGGCGCTAACGACGCGCTCGGTGACGGCGCGCCGCGCGGCGTTGTCGCCGATGGCGACGATCACGCCGTCGTGCGCGATTCCGGCGAGCGAGGCAAAGACCGGAAGTCCGAGCACCGCCGTCCCCTGGAGCGCGGGCGCCTCGTCGACGAAACCGGCGGCACGCTCCCGCAGGATGTCGGCGACGATGGCGCCGTGCCCGCCGGCGCCGATGATGACGATGCCGTTCACGCGTGTGCTGCCATCGTGGCCGATGCGGGGGTGAACTCCGGCACGATCGCGCGGAGCCGCTCGATCAGTTCGTCGTTCCCGGCCGTCGCCGCAAGTGCTTCGAGCAAGGCCACGTCGCTGCCGAAGGTTGCGGCGAGCGGCTCGTTGCCGCGGATCTCCGCGATATGCGGGATCGCCGTGGCCTCGGCACGCTCATTCGGGCCGACCAGTTCCTCGTCGAGCTTCTCGCCCGGCCGCAGGCCGACGAGCTCGATCGCCATCGACGGCGGCGCCCCGCAGGCCTCCATCACCCGCCGGGCCAGATCGACGATGCGGATCGGCTCGCCCATGTCCAGCACGTACATCGCGCCGGAGCGCCCGAGGGCTGCCGCTTCGATGACGAGCTGCACGGCCTCGCTGATGCGGATGAAAAAACGCCGCACGTCGGGATGCGTGACTGTGATCGGCCCCCCCGCGCGGATCTGCTCCTGGAAGCGCGGCACGACGCTGCCGCTGCTGCCGAGGACGTTGCCGAAGCGAACGGTGACCATCTCCGTCCTCGACGTCCGCGCCGCGTCGCGCATCAGCAGTTCCGCCACACGCTTGGTCGCTCCCATGACGCTGGACGGATTCACCGCCTTGTCTGTCGAGATCAGCACGAAGCGCTCGGCGCCGTGGCGGTCCGCGGCCTGTGCCACCAGGCGCGTGCCGGAGATGTTGTTCTTCACCGCCTCGCTTACATGTTTCTCGACCAGGTTCACATGTTTGTGTGCCGCGGCATGAAAGACGATCTCGGGGCGGAAACGCGCGAACGCTTCATCGAGCCGCCGCGTGTCCAGGATGTCGCCGAGGAACGGCTCGGCGATCGGACCGTCGACGGTCAGCATCACCTCGTAGAGACTGTTCTCGTGGCGCTCGAACATCACCAGCGTCTGGCAGCCGAGGCGCGCCAGATGGCGGCAAAGCTCCGAGCCGATCGAGCCGCCCGCACCCGTCACCAGCACGCGCCGCCCTTCCACGAAGGCACGCATCGCCGCGACGTCAGCCGCGATGGCACGCCGCGGCAGCAGGTCGTCCATCGATCTCATCCCATCACCTTCATGCTGCCGACTTCCTCGGTAACGGCTTCGCAGACATAGTCGATGTCGTCCGCGGCAAGGTTCCCATGGAACGGCAACGCCAGCAGCGAAGCGCCGGCCGCTTCGGTGTTTGGAAACATGCCGGGCCGGAAGCCGAACCGTTCGACATAGATCGGTTGCAGATGGATCGGCGGAAAGTACGGGCGGCTGTCGATGCCGCGCGCCGCCAGCGCCGCCTGCAACCGGCCGCGATCGATTCCCTCCGCGAGCCGGATGATGTAGACGAACCAACTGAGCTGCATCCCCACGCGCGGCGGCGCCAGCGGCGTAACGCCGTCGAGGCCGGCCAGCAGCGCGTTGTAGCGCATCGCCACCGCCTCCCGCTTGTGCAGCAGTTCGCCGAGGCGCCGGATCTGCGCCAGCCCGATGGCCGCGCTGATCGTATCCATGCGGTAGTTGAATCCGAGGCGCTCATGCGCGAGCCACGTGCCGGAGTCGGAGCGCCCCTGATTGCGAAGACTGCGCGCCAGCCGCGCCCAGTCGTCTCGATCGGTGAGCAGCACTCCTCCCTCCCCGGTCGTCATCTGCTTGTTCGGATAGAAACCGAATGCCGACGCATCGCCCCAACGGCCGGCAAACACTCCGTCGGCCGAGGCGCCGATGGCCTCGCACGCATCCTCGATCACCACGACGTCATGCCTGCGCGCGGCGGCGAGGATGGCGTCCATCTCCACCGTCCGCCCGAAGAGGTGCACCGGCAGCACCGCGCGCAGCCGTCCTTGCGGCGCGAGCGCCTCGATGGCATGCACCGTCGCCGCCGGATCCATCGTCAGCGTCACCGGATCGATATCGACAAAATGGGGAACGCCGCGCTCGAACAGGATCGAATTCGCCGAGGCCACGAACGAAAAGGGCGAGGTGATGACGACGTCTCCCTCCCCCACCCCCGCCGCGATCACGGCCACATGCAACGCCGCCGTCCCGCTCGACATCGCCACCGCATGCCGCGCCCCGAACCGTTCCGCGAACTCCCGCTCGAACGCCTCCAGCACCGGCCCAAACGAGAGCTGCCCCGAGGTCAGCACCTCGTCGACGAGCCGCCGTTCCTCGGAGGTGATGTCGGGAGCAGAGAGCTGGATGTGACGGGGGGGCATGGGTGAGGGAAGATATCTCAACTGTCCACTTTTTTTGTTTTGCGGCGTTGAGTCGAGGACCGACACTCGGCTAACATATGTAAATGCCGCCATATCGCTTCTTCCTCAGTTATTCGTGGAAGAACCTCGGGCAGCCGCTGAGGCGTTTCTTTACGGATGTCTCAAACCACGTGCGAGACCGCGTCGGAGGCCCCTTATCGGAGGTATCGTTCCGCGACCGCGTAACGATGAAGGCCGGAACGGCATGGCCTGACGGCTTGTTCGAGGCGCTGCAAACAACTCAGGTACTCGTCTTTCTCCATTCCGTCGATTACGTTCAGAGCGACTTTTGCGGGAAGGAACTTGAAGCATTTCTGGCTCGCGTTCGGGCGTTCCAACGCGCAAATCCTGGTGAGCCAACACCGCTCTTCATTCAGCCGGTAATGTGGATCACGCCGGCAGTGATCCACTTGCCTTCCGCGATTGCCGGCCTGCAGCCAGAAGACGACGAGTTCCCCGAAGAATATGCAAAAGTCGGATTGCAATCGCTGGCTACGAAACGCGATAAGACGGGATACAAACGATGCGTCGAACTGATCGGTGACCGCATCATCAAGGCTTCGCAGGGTGACCGGCTGCAGCCGCTGACCGATTACGACACACTCGAGTCGATTCCCAATGCGTTCACCGAGAGGCCGCGCGTCATTTCGGCGCCCGGTGGGACGACCGAAATCGAAGTCAAGTGCGTGTACGTCGCAGGAAAGAAGGGCGAGATCGATGAGCTCTGCGCCGCCGATGATCCGGAGTCGAGACGCGACGTCTCTTGCTATGGCACGGACGGGTGGTATTGGCAGCCGTTCAATCCTCCGTCGGACACGAAGATTGGCAGCGTCGTCCAGCAAATGCTGACCGAATACCGCTATCAGGAAGTCCCGTTTGGAGACAATATCGACCATCTCATCGACGAATTACGGGCTGCCGCGGAGCGCGATGAGATCGTTCTTTTGATCGTCGATGCCTGGTCCTCGTTTCTCCAGCGGTACAAGACGTTCCTTTCCCGCTTCGACACCTCCGTGGTGTGGAACAACGCGGTCATCGCTCCGCGCAACAACTCCGATGAGCAGACGGCCGCCAGCAAGGCCACTCTCGACGCCCAGCTTCGACTTCTCTTCCGCAGCAAATTCTTCGGCCCCCATATCTCGCCCTGGTTCCGGACCGACATTCACTCGATCGACGATTTCCGATCGGTACTCGTCAGCGTGCTGGAAATGATCCGATCGGAAATCGAGACCCGGCGCGCCGCCCAGCTTCAGATCGAGGGACCATCGATTGCGCAGGTGCGAACGTCGCGGGAGCGGCCGGATGGCACCTGAATCCGACGGCCGGATCGTCACCTTCTACTCGTACAAAGGCGGCACGGGCCGCACGATGGCGCTCGCAAACGCCGCCTGGATTCTCGCCAGTATGGGCAAGCGCGTCCTGATGATCGATTGGGACCTCGAAGCACCGGGCCTGCACCGGTACTTTCATCCGTTCTTGACGGATAAGATGCTCGTCAGTACAAAAGGCGTCATTGACCTGGTATTCGAATACCAGCGCACGGTGCTCGGGCACGAGAACGCAACCGAGCTTCGCGAACTGCCAGACGCCTGGTATGACGAGTACGCCACCAACGTCCTCCGCTACATAACTGAGCTCGAATGGGATGACGGACGGCAGAAGGGATTTGGAGAGTTGCATCTCCTTGCGGCGGGACAACAAACCGCCGACTACGCTCCGCGCGTCAACACGTTCAACTGGCGGCAACTATATGAGAACCTCGGCGGGTACAAGTTCATCGAGGCGGTGAAGCGCCGGCTGGTACGCGAGTACGACTATGTCTTCGTCGATAGTCGCACCGGCGTCAGCGACACCTCGGGGCTCTGCACGGTGCAGATGCCGGACGCACTCGTGGTTTGCTTCACCTTGAATTCGCAGAGTATCGAGGGGGCGAGTCAGGTGGCCCTCGACGTCCGCGAGCAGCGCGAGCACGATAAAAGCTTTTCAAAGTTGGAACCCTCAATCACGGGCCAGGTCGACACCACCGGAAGACCATTTCGAATTTTTCCTGTTCCCACACGCGTCGAAAAGGCGGAAAAGCAGAAGCTCGATCTAGCCCGCGACGTGGCCCGAACGCGCTTCGACACATTTTTGACGTGGCTGCCTGCGCCTGAGCGCGAACGCTACTGGGGCGGCGTCGAGATCTTTTATGAGCCCTTTTACGCGTATGAAGAGGTACTTGCCACGATCGCCGATAGAGCTGGCGCGATCACTTCGCTGCTGGCCTCCATCGAGCGCTTGAACGGTTACGTAACCGAAGAGCCGGTCAGAATGCCGGCCATACCAGAGTCGCTGCGGCAGGAAGTGCTCGAAATGTACGAGCGGAAGCGCTCCGAACCCGACGATCCTGCCCAGCGCGCGACTGCATTGTTCCAGCGCTTCACGAGCGACACAGCAGCAGTAGCGCGCGCGATTCTTCTCCGCGTTGTAACCCCGGGCCTTGGCGGAAGCATTGTGCGGCGCACGGTGGCCACCGCGGACATCGCCAATCGGGAAACACTCGAGCGGCTGGTCGATGAACGCGTACTGTCCCGAAAACTCGGCGAGGACGAGACCGAATTCGTCACAATCGCGGACGAGCGTCTTCTCAACTGGCCGATGCTTCGCGGATGGGTTCGTGAAGATGCCGATGTCCTGGCGATACGTCCATTGCTCGAGGAGTTGACGGCACGATGGGAAGGGGCAGATCGAAATCCGGACCTGTTGCTGCCAGGCAGCGCACTGCAGTCTGCCGCCGAGACATATCGGAGACCGGAGTTGTTCAATCCACGCGTGACGGCGTATGTCAAAGCGAGCGAGCAACGTCACAAGCAACGCCGCCGATGGATTGTGAACACGATTCGAGCGGGCGTGGCGGTCGCGGTCTTGACGGCCGGACTACTCATCGGATTCGGAGACGTCCGGCCGTGGTGGCAGACACGCCGGATCCTCAACTCTGTTCAGACGAAGGCGAACCCGGTTGACGGTTTGACATACGTCAGGATTCAACCTCCGTCTTCGCATCAGTTCGATATGGGATGTTCGTGGTCGGAAAGCAGCGATTGCAAGAGCATTCCCGTCGAAATGACCCGAGGGTACTGGCTCGGTCAGACAGAGGTCACGAATGCAGCCTATCGCAAATATCTCGCTGTCCGAAAGAAGAGCATCGATCTCTTTCCAGACGACATGCTTCCAGCGACAAGAGTCGATTGGTTCGATGCGGTAAACTACTGCAACTGGGTGGGCGGGCGCCTCCCGACCGACGCTGAATGGGAATACGCCGCACGCGGTGGAGAGCGCGGCTTACGGTACATCACCGGAGACACTCTCGATCAGAAAAAAATCAGCGTCGGCGAAGCACCGCAACGGGTGGCCAGGTATCCGCCGAACGGTTTTGGCCTCTACGACATGACCGGGAACGTTGCCGAATGGACGGGAGGAAGTCAAGAACCGTTCTATCTGGCGTTAAGCAGGTATTACTACACGGGGATTGATATTGGCGCACGTAAAGACCCGAAACGCCCCCCACAGGAAGGCGAAGAGGCGGTCGTGCGCGGTGGCTCCTTTGCGAGTGTATCCAAGGAATTACAATTACACTCGGCAACCCTGTCACCGCTCGACAAGAAGGACCCGACGATTGGATTCCGCTGTGCGGTCGACGAAACAAACCTCGAGAAAGTGGCGAATTCTTATCGGATCAATCCGTTCTTCGGTCAATATGAGCAATATCGCTTCTACCGCTCTCTTTACTACCATCCCAATTTTTACGACGCGTGGTGGTATACTGTTTATTTGCACTTCATGGAGGCGGAGCGGTGGCGGACGCAGAAGTAGCGCTACCTGCCAGCGCTCAGCTGTGGACGCCTCTTCGGATCGCGCTCATTGCGATCGCAGGCTTTGCGATCGCCCTACGGACGGTCAAGCTTCTGTCCCTTTTCCCAGTCCTGGTCGATGAGAGCATCTATCTGCGGTGGGCTGAGATCATCGATCATCAGGGGCAATGGTTCATTTCGCTCCTCGACGCGAAGCAGCCCCTTAGCTATTGGATTTATGCGCTGCTTCGCAAGGGCCTGACGAACGTCGACCCGCTCGTCAGCGCCCGAGTCGTGTCGGTTCTCGCGGGATGTGCGTCAACGGTCCTTTTGTTTGGACTCGGCAAGCGTCTCAGTGGAGAAGCCGCTGGCGTCATGGCTGCTCTTTTTTATGCACTACTACCCTATGGCGTCCTCTACGACCGTCTCGCCTACACCGATGCTTTCGTGAATTGTTTTGCCCTGGCAATCGCCGTTGCTTCGGTCGACTGCTTCCGCGAGAGGTCGCCGACGAGATCCAGAGCCCTTATCGCCGGCGTGCTGCTCGGGCTGGGTATCTTTACAAAATCCACGGTAGCGCAATTTGCCCTGCTTCCTCTGGTCGCGGCATTCATCTGGCAGCGGCGGCAACCGGCGCTCGCGGCGACCCGCCTGGCACAGATATTCACGGTGGCGGCACTGTTCCCGTTTCTGTCGTATCTCTGCGTACCCGACGCACCGAACTTCCCAATCAACAATCTCCTGCTTCACCACACGAGCTTCTTCACTCCACTCGCCGTCCTGATCGAGAATCCGGTCGTCAACTTGAAACAGAACGCAATTCTGCTGTTCGAATACTTCAGCGCGTATGTCACGCTTGGCTTCGCCGCCGTGGCGCTTGCGAGTGTTGTTTACCTCGCCAAACAACGTCAGCCGGCAGCAGCCCTTGCTTGCGCCGCGTTCGTCGTCCCGGTCTTGTTTCAGATGATCGTGCTTGAGTACTTTCCTAGCAGGTACGTTTTCCCGCACATATGGCCGCTGATCCTGGCGGCGGCGGTAATGATCCACCGACTGGCACAGAGTGGCCGCCGCGCCGTCGCCGCGGGTGCATTGGCGGCTATCGCAGCGTTCTCGCTTGGGAGCGGGTCGATTCAACTCCTGCAGTCGCCTATCCGCCGCCTGCACCCAATCGACGCCGCTGAATTCGTCAGTTCGGGCCCCTTCTCCGGCTATGGAATCCAGGAGGCGGTGAAATACCTGAAGGACCAGGCGTCAGCCGGCTCGCTCACAGTGCTCACCGATCCCATCTGGGGCACACCTGCGGATGCGATCTATCCATATCTGAATCGTCGCTACGGAATTCGCGTCTACGACGCCTGGTGGACCCAGATGTCCGATCAGGAACCATTGCTGCCGACGGGGCGGAGCGAGGTCATGAAGTCCCAATATGAGCGCGTCACGGCGGGTTTTGTGGATTTCGACCTTCTTCCGCGCGTCTTCTACGTGACTGATACGAATTACCACACCCCGGCAGATGTCGTGCGGCGCCAGCAGAATGCCCGTCTAGTCGCACGCTTTCCCAAACAGAATGGTCGCGATTCGATCGACGTCTACCAACTCCGATGATCGATGGCTGACCTGCTTCGGCGTCTACGCCCTCGAGGCCTACCGCGGCCGCCGCCGCGACGTCTCATCAAACAGGTGCTCACGCGTCTGGCGGAGATGAGCGATCCGATCGGCGGAGGGATTTCGTGGTTCACGCCGCCCTAGGTGCTCCCTCCCTGGCAACTCGATCATGCACCTCACGGCTACTACAACCTCCGCGTGGCGCATGGGTACGGGGGGTGGTCTCCTTTCTAGATGCATGCGACGCGGGCCGACGACCTCGTCCTCGAAGCGGTCCCGTTCATCCGTACCGACGACGGCGTTGCCGAAAACTCCCAACTGAACCAAAGGCGCGGCTGCGCCGCTGGGCACAGACAAGAGTGTCTGTGCCATGCCACATTGGCCCTCGGTACTTGCAGGAGAGCGGAGTCTTGCGGGACAGAATGTGGCACAGACACTCTTGTCTGTGCCAGCGGCCCCACAAGCAACACGACACACGTTATCCTTGCGCCCCTCATGCGCCGAATCGCTTTCGTCGTCCTTCTCCTTGCCGCCTCCGCCGCATACGCACAGCAACGCGACGACGCCTTTCTCGATGACGTCGAGAGCGCGCGGACGTTCAACGCCGTGGCCATTTCGCCGGACGGGAGACACATCGCCTGGTCGGTGCAGGGAATGGGCGTGACGACGGCGACGACGGCAGGCATGGATATCCATCTCCTGCCCGGCGACGGCGACGATCACTTCCTGGCCTGGTCGCCGGACTCGACGTCGCTGGCCACCGTCAGCGACGGCGGCAGGGAGCAGCGGCAGATCTTCGTAACTCACATCGGCGGCTCGCCGATCCGCGTGACGAACGTACACGGCTATCTCGCCGAGCCGCACTGGTCGCCGGATGGAAAATCGATCGCCTTTCTCTTCATCGAGAACGCGAAGCGCGCCGCCGGCCCGCTCGTGGCCATGTCGCGCGCGGTCGGTGCGATCGAAGAACACATCGACGAGCAGCGCGTGGCCGTCGTCGATGTAGCGACGAAGAAGCTGCGCATCGTCACGCCGGCCGATATGTACGTCTACCACTTCGACTGGTCGCCTGACAGCCGGCAACTGGTGGCGATGGCAGCCCCCGGCTCGGGCGACAACAATTACTGGATCGCGAAGCTGCACGTCGTCGACGTCGATGCGGCAACGATGCATCCGATCTATACGCCACAATTGCAAGTCGCCGCGCCGC
>Ga0247668_1000196_pt1 | contig 17380 bp, 12 predicted proteins | sample CNK09_metaG_FD_182737 | JGI IMG/M metagenome (GOLD analysis project Ga0247668, IMG submission 182737) | Soil microbial communities from Purdue University Martell Research Forest, Indiana, United States - CNK09 | ecosystem: Environmental > Terrestrial > Soil > Temperate forest > Bulk soil...
AAGCCACACCCCGGTGGCTTAAAGCCACCGGGGTGTGGCTCAGAGCCACCGGGGTGTGGCTTAAAGCCTCTCGCGAGGGCCGAATGGTCACATTACCGCCGCAACCCGGTCACGTCGCTACTAGGAAACGCAGAACGGGCGCCCGCGCCTGCTCCCGACCGGCGTCTCGCCCGGCGACGGATCCCGCCAACCCGAAACGCGGACGGTGCCGTCGCCGTGGCCACGCGAGATTTACGTGGCGACTTCGTCCCAACCGTCGGGCGAGACGTCCCCGGCGCGGACGCCCGCACTCCTTGGGTGACGGCGCTTTCTGGTAGTTTAGCCTCGATCAATCAGAGGAGGTCTCACCCCTTTCCCATGGCCCTGAAGAAATCTGAGCTGTATAGCTCTCTCTGGCAGAGCTGCGATGAGCTGCGAGGCGGCATGGACGCCAGCCAGTACAAGGACTACGTTCTCGTGCTCCTCTTCATCAAGTACGTCAGCGACAAGTACGCCGGCCAGCGGTACGCGGCAATCGTCGTCCCCGAGGGGGCGAGCTTCAAGGACATGGTCGCCCTCAAGGGCAAATCGGACATCGGCGACCAGATCAACAAAAAGATCCTCCAGCCACTGATCGACGCGAACAAGCTCGGCGAGATGCCGGACTTCAACGACGCCAACAAGCTCGGTACTGGGAGGGAGATGGTCCAACGGCTCGACAACCTGATCGGCATCTTCGAGAACAAGGCGCTCGATTTCTCGAAGAATCGCGCCGACGGCGACGACATCCTCGGCGATGCCTACGAATACCTGATGCGGCATTTCGCCACCGAGAGCGGCAAGAGCAAAGGGCAGTTCTACACGCCGGCCGAGGCCAGCCGGATCATGGCCCAGGTCATCGGCATCGGGAAGGCGAAGACGACTCCGTCCACAACTGTCTACGATCCGACGTGCGGCTCCGGCTCGCTTCTCCTGAAGGTGGCCGATGCGGCGTCGTCGAAGGTCACGATCTACGGTCAGGAAAAAGACTCGGCCACGAGCGGCCTGGCGCGCATGAACATGATCCTGCACAACCAGGCGGAGGCCGAGATTCGGCAGGGGAACACGCTCGCCGATCCGAAGTTCATGGACGGCGACGCGCTCAAGACCTTCGACTACGTGGTGGCCAATCCGCCGTTCTCCGACAAGCGCTGGAGCAACGGCGTCGATCCGCTGAACGATCCCTGGGAGCGCTTCAAGACCTTCGGTACGCCGCCGGGCAAGCAGGGGGACTACGCCTACCTGTTGCACATCATCCGATCGCTCAAGAGCACCGGCAAAGGGGCCTGCATCCTGCCGCACGGCGTGCTGTTTCGCGGCAATGCCGAAGGAGATATCCGCCGCAATCTCGTGCGCAGGGGATACATCAAGGGGATCATCGGTCTGCCTGCGAACCTCTTCTACGGCACCGGTATCCCGGCCTGCATCGTGGTGGTCGACAAGGAAGACGCCCAAGCCCGACGGGGCGTCTTCATGATCGACGCTTCGGCCGGTTTCATGAAAGACGGTGCGAAGAACCGCTTGCGCAGCATGGACATCCACAAGATCGTCGATGTCTTCAGCCGCCTGCTCGAAGTGCCTCGGTATTCGCGGATGGTGTCGTTCGAGGAGATCGAGAAGAACGAGTTCAACCTCAACCTGCCGCGCTACATCGACAGTCAGACCCCTGAGGATGTGCAGGACATCGATGGCCATCTGCGCGGCGGGATTCCGGTCGCCGACGTCGATGCCCTCGAGCGGTATTGGACCGTTTGCCCGCAACTGCGGCACACGCTATTCAAGGAGCGCCGGCCGGGTTATCTCGATCTGGCTGTCGAGAAGGCCTCGATCAAATCGACGATCTACGAACACCCGGAGTTCGCCACGTTCATCGCCGGCATGAACGCCCACTTCGACGCCTGGCGGAAGAAACAGAGCGCGTCGCTCAAGGCGCTGAAGCCGGGCTGCAATCCGAAAGAAGTCATCACCACACTGGCCGAGGAGCTGCTGGTTCACTACCTCGGCAAGTCACTCATCAATGCGTACGACGTCTATCAGCATCTGATGGACTACTGGGACGAGACGATGCAGGACGACGTCTACCTGATCGCCGCCGACGGCTGGAAGGCGGAGACGCACCGGGTGATCGAGATCCGGAAGGGAAAGGACGGCAAGGCCGACAAAGAGATCGATCGCGGCTGGGCCTGCGACCTCGTCCCCAAGCCGTTGCTCGTAGCGCGCTACTTCGCCGGTGAACAGGCGACGATTGATGCGTTGTCTGCCGAGCTCGAAGTCATCACCGCTCGCCTAGCTGAGTTGGAAGAGGAGCAGGGCGGCGATGAGGGAGCATTCTCGTCTCTCGAGAAGGTTAACAAGGCCGGAGTCGCCGACCGCCTGAAGGAGATCAAAGGCGACCAGGAGTTGAAGGACGAAGCTGCGATCCTGAACACCTGGGTGACGCTGAGTGCCAGTGAAACTGATCTCAAGAGGCGGATCAAGGATGCCGAGGCGGAGCTCGACGCGCAGGCTCACGCAAAGTACCCGAATCTCACGGATGACAAGATCAATGCAATGGTCGTTGACGACAAGTGGCTTGCCGCGCTTGACGCCGACATCCACAGCGAGATGGATCGCATCAGTCAGGAGATCACGCAGCGGGTGAAGGAGCTGGGCGAGCGATACGAGGTGCCCCTACCGCTGATGCTTGATCGCGTTGCGGATCTCGAAGCGACGGTGAATCGCCATCTGGAGAGAATGGGATTCGCGTGTCAGTGATGCACTTTGATTCCGTCATGCCTCTGCGAGAACTCTGCTCGGAGATCCACGATTGCTCGCATTCGACCCCCACTTGGACAAATATGGGGGTCCTTGTTCTTCGGAACCAGAATATTAGAAATGGTCGTCTCGACCTTTCTGAACCTAGCTTTACGGATGAGAGCAACTTTTCACAGCGGATTCAACGTGCACTGCCCCTTTACGAGGATGTCGTGATAACGCGAGAAGCTCCGATGGGTCAGGTCTGTATGATCCCGCGCGGTCTCCGATGCTGTCTAGGGCAGCGAATGGTTTTGCTTCGTCCAAATCGCCAAAAGATTGCACCCAGATATCTGCTGTATGCCCTTCAGTCATCAACCATTCAGAATGTCATTCGGATTCAAGGTGGTATTGGTTCAACGGTGAGCAACCTTCGGATTCCGACGCTCGCTGCTCTCGAGATTCCGTTACCTTCCACGCTAAGCGAACAAGAGGCAATCGGTAGTGCTTTGAGCGATGCTGATGCCCTAATCGAATCCTTGGAGCAAGTCCTCACCAAGAAGCACCAGCTCAAACAAGGCGCCATGCAGGAATTGCTCACCGGCAAAAAGCGCCTGCCGGGTTTCAACGGGGAGTGGGAGTTGAACCGCCTCGACGAGTTGGGGCGCTGGACGGGAGGCATGACGCCTTCGATGCGGAATCCTGATTACTGGCATTCGGGAACCGTATCGTGGATTTCTTCTGGTGACGTCAAATCGGTCAGGCTTGTGTCGACAGCGTTCTTGATCTCGGAATATGCAGTTAGGCAAGGAGCCACGACGCTGATTCCGGAGCGGTCGATAATCGTTGTCACACGAAGCGGCATTCTTCGAAAGTATCTCCCGGTTGCGATGAACATGGTATCGATGGCGATCAATCAGGACATCAAGGCCCTCATGCCGAACAAGCATGTTTTGCCGGACTACTTGCTACATTCGCTTATCTCTAACGGCGATCGCATTCTCGCTCGGTGTCTCAAGTCGGGTACGACCGTGGAAAGCATTGAGTTCCCATGGCTTAAGATGTTCACCATTCCGATTCCTCCGATTCCCGAGCAAACCGCCATCGCCTCCATCCTCTCCGACATGGACGCCGAGATCGCCGCGCTGGAGGCGAAGATCGCCAAAGCACGCGCGATCAAGCAGGGGATGATGCAGGAGCTGCTCACCGGGCGTATCCGGCTGGTATGAGGGGACGTTTCACGCTGAGACGCTGAGAGAGGAACGAATTGGCTGGTTGGTCTGAACGTTCTCGCTCCGCGCCTCCGCGTGAAACCGGTTTGACCCTCGGCTGTCGTCGTGCGTAGTATGAGTGGCATGCGTCGTTTATGACTCACTTCGCGAGGTTCTGACCATGACTCATCTTTCGCTCCGAGGCTTCGACAAAGAACTGGAACGCCGGCTCAGGGAGCTTGCTCGCCGTGAGAATGTGTCACTGAACGAGGCCGCGCTGCTCCTTCTTCGACGCGGTGCGGGACTTGACGAGGCAGGCCAGCCTTCCGCGGTCGTGGGTGACGCGCTTGATCGCTTCATCGGCGTTTGGTCTGTGGCTGACGAACGCCGCCTCCTCAAAAGCATCGCCGCGTGTGAAACGGTCGACGAGGCTCTCTGGAAGTGAAGGTTCTCCTCGACACCAACGCATACACGGCGTTGTTTCGCGGACATGAAGGGATCGCCTCGCGCGTGCGCGGCGCAGAGCAGGTTCTGATTTCGGTGGTCGTCGCAGGAGAATTGCTATTCGGGTTCCGAAACGGTTCCCGCTACGAAAGGAACAGGCAGGAGCTCGAAGATTTCCTTGCAAGCCCGTATGTCGATCTCCTGCCCGTTACGCTCGTGACGGCTGATAGCTACGGGCGGATCTTCTCCGCTCTCCGGCGAAAGGGCAGACCGCTACCAACCTATGACATCTGGATCGCAGCGCACGCGATGGAGTCAGGTGCTGAGTTGCTCTCCTTCGACCAGCACTTCGATGAAGTGGATGGAATCGTATGGTTCCAGCCGGAAGGGTAGTAGTGCGAATGCCACGACGCTGGGACGCGGCTGAATGAGCACCGTGGGCCAACCGGAGCGCGTCACGCAGAACCGCGTCATCGCCCTCTTTCGCGACGAGCTGGGCTACCGCTACCTCGGTGACTGGACCGACCGCCAAGCCAATAGCAACATCGAGCAGGATCTGCTTTCGAAGTGGCTGACGAAACGCGGGTCCTCCGGTGCGCAGATCGCGGTCGTCCTTCACCGTCTTTTCACCGAGGCGAACAATCACAGCCGCAATCTTTACGAAAACAACAAGGCGGTCTACGGCCTGCTGCGTTACGGCGTGCCGGTGAAGACCGAGCCCGGAAAACCGACGGAGACTGTTCCTCTCATCGACTGGAAGAACCCGGAACAGAACGATTTCGTCATCGCCGAGGAGGTGACACTCCGAGGCAGACACGATCGTCGGCCGGATCTCGTGCTCTATGTCAACGGCATCGCCGCCGGGATGCTGGAGTTGAAAAACAGCAGGAAGTCGATCGGCGAGGGAATCCGCCAGTGTTTGTCGAATCAGGAATCGATGTTTCACCAGTGGTTCTTCAGCACGGTGCAGCTCATCTTCGCCGGAAACGATTCCGAAGGGCTGAAGTACGGTTCGATCGGAACGGAAGAAAAGTACTTCCTCAAGTGGAAAGAGGACGAGTCCGACAACAGCCGCTTCAAGCTGGACAAGTACCTTTTGAAGATGTGCGAGAAGCACCGGCTGCTCGAGCTGATCCACGATTTCGTGCTCTTCGACAGCGGCACCAAGAAACTGCCGCGGGTGCATCAGTACCTCGGCATCAAAGCCGCGCAGGCGCACGTCCGCGAGAAAAAGGGCGGCATCATCTGGCACACGCAGGGGAGCGGCAAGAGCATCGTGATGGTGTTGCTGGCCAAGTGGATTCTCGAAGACAACCCGCACGCCCGCGTGGTCATCATCACCGACCGCGACGAGCTCGATAAGCAGATCGAGCGCGTGTTCACCGATGCGGGCGAGGCCATCAAGCGCACCAGCAACGGGCGCGATCTGATGCGTCAGCTCGGCCACCCGAATCCGCGGCTGCTCTGTTCCCTCGTTCACAAGTTCGGACCAAGAGGTGACAAGAAGACAGACGAGGAGTTTGATCAGTTCATCAAGGAGCTGGAGGCCAGTCCCAGCCAGACGGTCGGTGAGTTGTTCGTCTTCGTTGATGAATGCCATCGTACTCAGAGCGGCAGGCTGCACCGGGTGATGAAGGCGCGGATGCCGAACGCGATCTTCATCGGATTCACCGGCACGCCACTGATCAAGGACGACGCGAAGACCAGCCTGGAAGTTTTCGGCGGCTACATCCACACGTACAAGTTCAGCGAGGGAGTAGCAGATGGTGTCGTCCTCGATCTGATCTACGAAGCGCGCGACATCGATCAGCACCTCGGCTCGCAGGAGAAGATCGACACCTGGTTCGAGGCCAAGACCAAGGGGCTCAACGACTGGCAGAAGGACGAGCTGAAGACGAAGTGGGGGACGATGCAGCACGTGCTCAGCTCGCGCGCTCGCATGGACCGCGTGGTCAACGACATCATCCTCGATTTTGCCGTGAAGCCGCGGCTTTCCAGCGAGCGAGGAAACGCCATTCTGGTGGCATCGAGCATTTACGAGGCATGCAAGTATTTCGTGCTCTTCCAGAAATCGCGGTTCAAAGGACAGTGCGCGGTGGTGACGTCGTACGACCCGCAGGCGAAGCACGTCTCGCTGGAAGAGACGGGTGCGAACACGGAGACGGACAAGCAGTTCATCTACAACACCTACACGGAGTTGTTGAGGGACGTCGATGCCGTGCCGGGTATGACCAGGACCGAGGCATACGAGGAGCGGGCCAAGGATCTGTTCAAACATGAACCGGCGAACATGAAGGTGCTGGTCGTGGTCGACAAGCTGCTGACCGGTTTCGACGCGCCGCCCTGCACCTATCTCTACATCGATAAGTCGATGCAGGACCACGGGCTTTTCCAGGCCATCTGCCGCACCAACCGGCTCGACGGTGAGGACAAGGACTTCGGCTACATCGTCGACTACAAGGACCTGTTCAAGAAGGTCGAGAACGCCATCGCCGTCTACACCTCGGAGCTGGATCACAGCGCCGGCGGCGTCGACCCCGAGGTGCTGCTGCAGGATCGGGTAACGAAGGGTCGGGAGCGTCTCGACGATGCGATCGAAGTACTCGCTCTTCTGTGCGAGCCCGTCGAGCCGCCGAAGGGAGAGCTGGAACACATCCACTACTTCTGCGGCAATACAGAGATCGAGTCGGATCTCGAGGAGCGGGAGCCGCAACGGGCGGCGCTTTACAAGGCCACTGTGGCACTCGTGCGCGCATACGCAAACATCAACGACGAGCTGGAGACGGCCGGCTATGGACCGGCGGACATCGCACGGATCAAGGCGCAGCTCAAGCACTACCTCGACGTCCGCGAGATCATCCGCAAGGCCAGCGGCGAGAGCCTCGACCTCAAGGCGTACGAGGCCGACATGCGCCACCTCATCGACACGTACATCGAGGCCGACGAGCCGAGGAAGATCTCACCGTTCGACGGCATGGGCCTGCTCGATCTGATCGTGAACACCGGGATCGCAAACGCCATCAACTCGCAGCTTGGAGGCATGAAGGGCAACCGCGACGCCATCGCGGAGACGATCGAGAACAACGTCCGCAGCAAGATCATCAAGGAGCAGCTCACCGACCCGGCCTTCTACGAGACGATGTCGAAGTTGCTGGACGAGATCATCGCCGCCCGGAAGGCGAAGGCGATCGAATATGAGGAGTACCTGAAGAAGATCGCCGATCTTGCCAGGAAGGTGGAGGCGGGGCTGGCGGATGACACTCCAGAGCAACTGAAGCGGAGTCCCGGGCTGCGGGCCGTTTACAACAATCTGAGGCGCGATAAGCCTCTGTCCGCGCCGACGCAGTACGTGGCGGATCTGCCGATCGATGACAGCGGCTCCGACGATCGTTCGTTGGAGCTGGCGTTGGCGATCGATGCCGAGGTGAAGCGGGTCCGACCGGATGGTTGGCGCGGAAACCAGGCGCGCGAGCAGGTAATCAAGAAGGCTTTGTTCGACATTCTTGGTGATCCCGCGGACGTGGAACGGATGTTCCTGATCATCAAGGCACAGAACGAATACTGATGGAGACCCGGTTCAACCTCGGCGGAATCGTCGTCAGCGTTGTCCTCAAGGACATCAAGAACGTTCATCTCAGCGTCTACCCGCCGTCCGGCAGCGTCCGCATTTCGGCGCCGAAGCGGATGAGTATCGATACGATCCGTGTCTACGCCATCTCCCGGCTCGATTGGATCAAGAGGCAACAGCGGAAGCTGCGGGAGCAGGAGCGTGAAACCCCTCGTGAATACATCGACCGGGAGAGCCACTACGTCTGGGGCCGCCGCTATCTGCTGACGGTTCGCGAAGCGGATGAGTCACCCTCGGTATCGCTGAAACCTCGGCGAATGCTTCTGAAGGTGCGTCACGGAACGTCGGAGAAGAAGAGGGAAGCGCTGATCGGCGAGTGGTACCGCGCGCAGATCAAGGCGGCGGTTCCGCCGCTGCTCAAACGGTGGGAGACGCTGATCGGCGTGAAAGCGGAGCGCGTTTTCGTGCAGCGGATGAAGACCAAATGGGGGAGCTGCAACCACGAATCGCGCACGATTCGAGTGAACACCGAACTGGCCAAGAAACCGGCTGAGTGTCTCGAATACATCGTCGTTCACGAACTGGTGCATTTACTCGAAGCAACACATAACGCACGTTTCATAGCCCTGATGGACCGGTACATGCCGCGGTGGAAGTCCTATCGCGAAAAACTGAATCGGTTGCCGGTCAGGCAGGAGACGTGGAACTACTGAGTTGAAGGGGGAGGCTTCGCACCTCTAAGGGAAGAGCCGTGCCGCCTCTCCACTTCGAACAGATTCAAGACGCGTTGCGTCGCGAAATGACGGCATACCCTCGCCGCGGCGCGATCATAGATTATGGGCTGATCCGGTAGGATCAAACAGTAGTAGCAGAAGCCCACGCTGTACGTGAACTGCTGACGAGGGATCGGTGAACCTCGATCGGATTTCGATCGATCCTACGGTCATGAACGGGCAGCCGTGCGTTCGGGGAACGCGTCTGACCGTGAAGCGGGTGTTGCATATCCTCGCCGAGAATCGAACATTGGTGGCGACGGCGGCCTTTCCATCCGCGTTTTTCAGGTTCAACCCTGCTTGCGGCGGGACCCACCGCCGGGCGGGACGCCGCGTCGGGAGCAGGCGGGACGCCTGCACTCCGTGCGTGGTGATCGAAAACGACGGCGGGGGAGGGAGCTGTTGAGCCGGGTTTCGGCGCGCGTGTGAGGATACCAGTGTCCCTCGGCCACAAATTGGCAGCAACCCCATCGCTCCGACCCCCGACCCCCCACTCCCGACCCCCTGCACATGGAAATCCTCACCGAATCCTGACGTTCCCTCATTTGACTCCCGGCCGGGGACTCCTTAGACTCGCTGGCTGGGATCGTAAGGAGGGAAACCATGCGCAGACTTCGTGCGATAGCGATTGCATCCGCCATCGTGATCCTCGCTGTCCCTGCGCAATCGGAGGTTCCGCTTCCGGCCTTCCTCCGGGTCCTCGGCAATGTGACGAGCGCGACCAGGCCCGTCGGCAACGCGCTCGTCATCGCACTCAACCTCAACAGCCTCGACGCGATCCAGACCTTCAGCGGGAGCGACGGCTCCTTCTCGATGCCTCAGCTTCCCTCGGGCGTCTACAAGATCATCGCCATGAAGTACGGCTTCGAGCCGGCCATCGAGACCATCGTTCCGACGACGAAGGATCATCGCGTCAAGCTCAGACTGCAGGCGGAAAAGCAGGCGCGCGGCAGCAATCAGCAGATGTGGGAGATCCGGGGCTCGTTGCCGCCGGACATCCTTCGCGAGATCGACATGGTCATGACGCCGCCTCCCGATCCGATCGGGCCCGTGGCAACCGCCGCCTACGACGTCCCACGCTTCCGAGGCGAGATGGTGTCGATGACAGGGATGACGTCCGGCACGAGCGCGACCTCATCCTCCGGACCTGCCTTCGCCCAGACCGCGCTTGGCCTGCAAAGCCGCGTTGGCGATAACTGGCAGATCGGATTCCGCGGCAACCTCCATCGCGTGGAAGACCCCACCAGCGACCAATCCTTCGGTACGCCTGCTGCCGAGGCCAGTGCGGCGCAGATCGAGTTGCGCTCATCGCCGACCGACTCGTACCGGCTCGCCTCCACGCGGTCGTGGTGGCGCTATCGCGACGACCTTCCTGACGACGCCCATCAGGCGGACATCCGCTCGCACAACTTCGAGTGGCAGCACGGCGACTCCCGCGTGCAGGTCCACTATCTGGCCCAGCAGAACCTCTTCGTGGCCACGCCGGGATCCGATCTCATCGAGATCGTCGGTGGGACGAACGTCATCCAGACCTCTCGCAACGACGTCAGCGTTTCGCTGCGCATGACGCAGGAGAGCATCCGCGGCACGCCCGGCACCGTCACGGGACCGACGCTGCGCACCGCGGATCTCACCACCAACGCCAAGTTCGTGATCGTGCCGGCGCTCACGTTCGACTACGGGATGTCGAGCCGGGTCGGTCTGTACGGAACGGAATGGGCGCCGCGCAGCGGGGCGGAGCTGAAGATCGGCAAAGATACGACGTTCGTCGTCTCTGGCATGTACAAGGTGTTCGATGCCACCCACCAGAACACGCTTCCGAGCGTCATCGTCTGGACCGACGACTCGCGGCTCCTGCCGCATTACGCCTATTCAGGGGGATTCGTCTCCGGCGATCCCGCTCACGAACATTTCAGCGTGATCGGCAGCGTCAGCGCGGCCGATACGCCGCTCCGTATCGTCTTCACCGACGGCCTGGAGCACTTCTGGGACGGCCTGTACATCGACGCCGGTGACATACGCCGCGACGTGCGCGTGGCCTTCCGCAAGGAACTGGGCAGCAGCCTGCTCGTCGACGTCTCGTCGATGGCCGGCACCGCCGGCCCGTCGCATGGCGCGGTCACGCGCGGGACCGAGAAGGTTTATCTGGCCGGCGACGTCGAGTCGACCTTCTCTCCGACCCGGACGACGCTCGCGGTTTCCTACCGGCAGATCCAACAGCCGCAACCGAATGGTGCCGATCCTTATCGAACCCAGCGCGTCGACGTTCGCGTCGCGCAGTCGCTGCATCTGCCGCTCGATCTGAAGGTGCTCCTCGGCATCGAGCTGGCCCGCTCCGAGAACTCGCGCATCCTCCTCGATGCCCTCGACGCCGACGGCAACACGAAGCGGTACATCGGCGGACTGGCTGTGAATTTCTGAGGTTGCTTGCGCGACGGAGCGCTGGCGTCTCGCCGGCTGGCCCGGGGGCGTCTCGCCCCCGATCGTGCAAGATTCGATACATTTGCCTGGTAACCTCAGCGGCGAGACGCCGCCGAGCCAGCCGGCGAGACGCCAGCGCTCCGGCCGCAACCTTCACTTCAACCCCGGCCGGATCTCCTCCACCAGCTTCTCGAAACGCATCGAGATCCCCTTGGTCACGATGATCTGCTTGAGGTAGTTGAGCGAGGTGATGGCGGCGGGGAGGCCGGAGATGGCGGCGGGGATCGAGGCCAGGCGGCCGGCGAGCTGCATCGTTTTGTCGGCCACGCTGTAGTCCTGCGACATCAGATCGGCGCGGGCCTGGCCGTTGTAGGCGATCGTCAGGAGGTAGATATCGGCGATCAGCTCCCGGAAGCGCATCTCGCTTCCCCAGGCGAAGCAGTCTCCCTTGCGGATGTTCTCGAGAAATTCCGAGGTCGTCTCACCCTTCGAGACCGTATGAACCTTGGCCACGTGTTTGAGCGTGTGCGCGTCTGATCCGCCGATCATCGACGCGTGACGGCCGCGTTTCTGAACGCTGTTCACGAGCTGCTGGACCATCTTGTTGTGGAACGACGCCATCGCTCCGTTCAGGGCCTCGAAGATGTCGAACATCTCCAGCAACTCCGCGATGTAGGTCGCGGCGACGTTCTTCATCCGATAGTTCTGGAACAGATGGTTGACGCCGAAGATCAACTGCTGCGACTTCATGTAGGGAATGAGCTCGCGGATGTCGGGCCGGAGCCGCTGGATCTCCCGGTGCTGGCCCTCGGTCAGGCCCCAGACGCCGACGTGGATGCGCTGATTCGTCTCCGGAAAGTAGGTCTCGACCTCTTCGCCGATGAAGAAATCGGTCATATCCGGATACTTGTTGAGCAGATAGAGTGCGCCATCGATCGAGTCGTGATCGGTGAGGGTGACGTACGACATGCCGCGTTCTTTGGCGATGCGGTAGACGTCCTCGGGGGCGTTGTAGCAGTCGCGGGTATTGGCGCGGCGGAAGTACTTGAAGACCGAATAGCGGCTATGGCAGTGCAGATCGGCCCGCTTGATTTGGGGATCCGCAAGGATCTGCACAGTCGTTGTGTCGTTCATCGAGTTTGCAATAGTCTCAGATTGATCGTCAACCAGTCCTACAATTCGCGTGCCGCCGACGAAGGCACGAGAGTGTAGCCCACAGCGCAAATGGCCACGAACCGAAAAGTACCTGCAAACGCGGTCCCCCCCGACTGGATGGAGGGGGAGATTCCGAAGAGTCTTCCCATCATCCCGCTGGTCTCCTCCGTCCTCTTTCCCAACGGCGTGCTCTCGCTGCAGGTGGGGATCGACCGGAACGTCCGCCTGCTGAAGAGTCTCGGCGACGATCAGAATCTCATCGCCGCCTTCTGCCAGAAGAGCGGTGACAAAGAGAACCCACGACCGGAGGATCTCTCGCATATCGGCGTGCTGGCCGCCATCGTCCAGCGGCTGCCGCTCTCATCGGATCGCTACCAGGTGTTTCTGCAGGGGAAAGGGCGGGTCGAGCTGGTGCAGATGCTCCAGACCGAGCCGTACTTCGAAGGGATGCTCCGCGAGGTGGCGCCGCGGCCGAGCCCGAAGAACGTCAAGACCGACAACCTGATGAACAAGGCCATGTCGCTCTTCGAGAAGCTCGTGGAGAGCGATTCGAAGTACTCCAACGAGCTGCTCAACATTCTGCGGATGAACATGAGCGAAGGGCCGGACACCTTCGCCGACCTCCTCTCCTCGTTCGTCAATTTCCCGCTCGAGGAAAAGCAACTCCTGCTCGAGACCGTGAATCCGATCGAGCGGCTGGAGCTGCTCGTCGATTCGATTCAGCGCGATCTCGGCAAGGCCACCTTCGACAAGGAGCTGCAGCGGCAGATTCAGACGTCGATCGACCGCCGCGAGCGCGAGACGTATCTTCGCGAACAGCTCCGCGTCATCCAGGACGAGCTCGGCGACACGAACGCCTCCGACCGCGAGGCGGATTCGTACCGCGATCGTGTGGAGACGCTCCCGCTGTCGGAGGATCACAAGCAGTCGCTGCGCCGCGAGGTGAACCGCCTGGCGCAGCTTTCACCGTCGTCGAGCGATTACGCCGTCATCAAAGGCCACCTCGACACCGTCTTCCAGGTTCCCTGGGCGGAGAAGACCGAAGACCGGCTCGATCTCGTCCGCGCCGAGGAGATCCTCGACGAGCGGCATCACGGGCTGGAGAAGGTGAAAGAGCGCGTGCTGGAGTTTCTGGCCGTGCTCAAACTGAAGGGCGACCTGAAAGGGCCGATCCTTTGCTTCGTCGGTCCGCCCGGGGTGGGCAAGACCTCGCTCGGTGCCGCCATTGCCGACGCCCTCGGCCGCAAGTTCGTGCGCATGGCCGTCGGCGGCGTGACGGATGAATCGGAGATCCGCGGACATCGCAAGACCTACATCGGCGCCATGCCGGGAAAACTGATCCAGAGCTACATTCAGGTCGGCGTCAACAACCCGCTGATCATGATCGACGAGATCGACAAGATCGGAAAGGATTACCGGGGCGACCCCGCCTCGGCGCTCCTGGAGGTGCTGGATACGAAGCAGAACAACGCCTTCGTCGACCGCTATCTGGAGATTCCCTACGATCTCTCCCACACCCTCTTCATCGGTACCGCCAACATGCTCGACACCATCCCGAGCCCGTTGCGGGACAGGATGGAAGTGATCCGGCTCTCCGGCTACACGGAGATGGAGAAGCTCGGGATCGCCAAGAAGCATCTCGTCCCCGAACTGCTCGACAACCACGGCCTCCTCGCCGCGCAGGTGACCCTCAGCGACGACGCCATCCTTGAGGTCATCCGCGATTACACCGCCGAGGCGGGCGTCCGCAACCTGGAGCGCAAACTGGCGACCATTCTCCGCAAGATCGCCCGCAAAGTGGCCAGCGGGTCCGAGGATCACTACACGGTGGAGAAAGGCGACATGGAGCCGTACCTCGGCCTGCCCTCGTACGAGCACGAGTTCGCCGAGCGGCATCCGGAAGTCGGCGTCGCCACCGGTCTGGCCTGGACGCAGTTCGGCGGCGAGATCATGTTCATCGAAGCGACCCGGATGGCGGGCAGCGGACGGACCACGGTCACCGGCCAGCTCGGAGACGTGATGCGCGAGTCGGTGACCGCGGCCTACTCGTACGTCCGGTCGAAGGCGAAGGACCTCGACATCGAGGACAAGAAGTTCACCGAGAACGACATTCACATCCATTTCCCCGCCGGAGCGATTCCGAAGGACGGGCCCTCGGCAGGAGTGGCCATCGCCACATGCATCGCCTCGGTCATGGGCGACCGGCCCGTGCGGCATGATGTGGCAATGACCGGCGAGATCACGCTTCGCGGTAAAGTGCTCTCCGTCGGCGGCGTGAAGGAGAAGGTAATGGCGGCGCAGCGGGCCAATATCACCACCGTGGTGCTGCCGGAAGGGAACCGCAAAGATCTCACCGAGGTGCCTGACGAAGTGAAGGAGGGACTCAACTTCATCTTCGCCGAGCGCGTCGAGAACGTCTGGAAAGAAACTCTGATCCCGCTGGTTGTGGCGCGTCCGAGCAGCCGCAAGTACGATGACGCGGAGTACAAAGCCGAGCATCCGAAGAGCGACCGGCCCGAACAGCGATGAAAGAAACGATGAAAGGCGGCTTCCTCGACAATCTCCTGTTCGCCGCGCTCGTCGTCCTGGCCTTCGGTATCAGCACCTACCTCTGTTTCAACTTCTTCATCCGCGGGCGTTCGGTCTCGACGCCGAATCTGGTCGGCAGGAAGGTGGACGATGCTAAGGCGGTCTGCCAGGAGCTGGGCGTGAGCCTGGTGGTCGAGACGGATCATCGCCGGAACTCCGACAAGATCGCTGCCGGCAATATCGTCTGGCAGAACCGCACGCCCGGTGCGACGAACCTGGTGAAGCGCGGAACGGACATTCACGTCGAGCTCAGCGCCGGTCCCCTGGTGCTCGGCGTGCCCGACCTTGCCGGACAATCGCCGCGCACAGCGCTTCTGCGCCTCGGGCAGCAGAATCTGAAACTCGGCAATCTGGCCTATGTCGACAGCACACTGCCTCAGGGAATCATGGCCGAAGAGCCGCCGAAGGGAACGGTCGTGGCGGCGCAGACGGCGGTATCGCTGCTCGTCGGTGTTCCGGCGTCGCCTATGGCCTACGTGATGCCGGACCTGATCGATCACCCGCTGGACACGGTGCGTCCCGTTTTGGAGGGTCGCGGGCTCAACGTCTCGAACGTGAAGTTCGAGTCGTACCCGGGCATCGCGGACGGCATTATCATTCGCCAGTTCCCGTTGCGCGGCGCACCGGTCAGCGGCCGCGATCCGATCACGGTCGTCGTCAGCCGGCAGGAAGAAGGCGGCATCATCGAGCAGCCGGCAGCCGTCCCGCCAACCAGCACACAATGACCCGTATCCAGATCGCTCCGTCGCTCCTCTCCGCCGACTTTTCCCGGCTGGCGGAGGAGCTGCGCGACGTCGAGACAGGCGGTGCCGACCTTCTCCATCTCGACGTCATGGACGGCCACTTCGTGCCGAACCTGACAATCGGGCCGGCCGTCGTAAAGGCATGCCGGGCGCAGACCAGGCTGCTATTCGACTGTCACCTGATGATCGCCGAGCCGCAGCGTTACATCGAGGCGTTCCTGAAGGCCGGTGCCGGAATGATCTCCGTTCATCAGGAAGCGGAGCCGCATCTGCATCGGGCCTTGCAGATGATCCGCGACGGCGGTGCCAGGGCGGGGATCGCCGTCAACCCCGCGACGCCGGCGGAATCGCTGAGCACGGCCATCGAGTTCTGCGACTTCGTTCTGGTGATGACGGTCAATCCCGGCTTCGGGGGACAAAGGTTCATAGAACCTGTCGTGGGCAAGATCCGTCATATAGCGCAGATGATCAGGGAACGGGGAGCTCCGGTCGATATCGAGGTCGACGGCGGCATCGATGCGGCGACGGCGCCGCTGGTGGTGGCTGCCGGCGCGCGTATCCTCGTCGCCGGTTCGGCCGTTTTCGGACAGCCGGACCGCAAAGCGGCAATGGAAGCGATCCGAAACAGCGTTAGCGTGAGGACGTAGGGTAGATGAGTGGATCAGCCGATTCGACCAATCCACTAATCCACTGATCTACTAATCAACAAGATTCACTCCATCGGAGGAAATTTGAAAAAGACATTGACCCTCATCGCCATCCTGGCGGTCGCGCTCGCCGGATGCCGGCATACATTCCGCGGCGGCGGAGGCGGGAGCAGCGCCACCAAATCGCTGCGGGCGAGCTTTGATCCGGCGCTGGCGAAGATGCCGAAAGAGAAGGTCTTCCAACTCGGCGAAGAACAGTTCGCGAAGAAGAAGTACCAGAAGGCCCGCCAGTACTACTCCCACGTCTACGAGACTTTCCCGAACGACCCGCTGGGCCGGCGCGCGCTCCTGCGCGTTGCGGACGCGTACTACGAGCAGGGCGACGCCACGAATCTCGTCGAGGCGCAGTACAAATACCGCGACTTCATCAATCGCTATCCCGGCAGCGACCGCGCGGATTACGCGATGGTGCAGATTGCCATGTGCTCGTTCAAGCAGATGGAGCGTCCCGACCGCGACCAGCAGAAGACGCGCGAGGCTCTGGACAAGTTCGCCGATGCCGTGAAGAGTTATCCGAAGAGTCCTCTCCGGCCGGAGATGGACAAGCGGCTGCAGGATGTGCTCGATCGCCTGGCCAAGCACGATCACATCATCGCCCAGTACTACATCAAGCGTCATAGCTTCAACGCGGCGGTGCAGCGGCTGAACGGGATCGTGGAAACCTATCCGAACTACCGCGAGCGTGACGGGGTCTTCTTCGATCTGGCAACCGCGCTCTCGGGGCTCGGACGGACCGCCGAGGCCCGCCTGTACTATGAGCGGGTGCTCTCCGAGTTCCCGCAAAGCACGTATGCCGGCAAGGCGAAGCAGAAACTGGGGACCATGAAGACAGCATGAAAACGTACGTGGCGGCCATCGTTCTCCTTCTCAGCCTGACGGCGTGCGCGACAAAGCAGGCCGGCGAGAACGAGCCGCCGTCGCTCGTGCCGCCCGCGGATGTTGCCGTACCAACGAATCCTGCCACCGAGGCCCGGCTCGTGGAGTTGCAGACGTCGATGACGGAGCTTCTCGAGCGGAT
>Ga0247668_1000198_pt1 | contig 17183 bp, 33 predicted proteins | sample CNK09_metaG_FD_182737 | JGI IMG/M metagenome (GOLD analysis project Ga0247668, IMG submission 182737) | Soil microbial communities from Purdue University Martell Research Forest, Indiana, United States - CNK09 | ecosystem: Environmental > Terrestrial > Soil > Temperate forest > Bulk soil...
GCACGTACAGCGGATCCGGGTCCATGGAACGGTGCATCATCCGCGCGGAGTCCGGCGGCAACAGCCAGGTCATGAACTCGTCTGGCCACTACGGGCTCTACCAGTTCTCCTACTCGACGTGGGTCGGCTCCGGCGGAAGCGGGGGCAGTTTCGGCCACGCCTCCGTCGCTGAGCAGCAGCGCGTGTTCCACAACGCTGTCGCAGCCCGCGGGTACAGCGATTGGACACCGTACGATGGATGTTAGGAAGATGGCGAGCCGCGCGGTGATCGTGCTGTCGCTGCTCGTCGTGATGTTCACGGTTCCCGCCGAGCTGGGCACCGCCCACGCCGCGGTGACCAGGGCCCCCACGGTCACCAGCTCCACGCTGGGCGACAGGGTGCTGAATAAGGCCATCACGAAGGCGTGGCACTGGTACTCGTACGGCTCAGCCGGCCCGACGTATTTCGACTGCTCGGGCCTGGTGTACTGGGCGGCGCGGCAGCTCGGTATCTCCGTCCCCCGCACCACGGGCGGGATGCTGGCCGGCTCGGCGCACCTGTACCGGATTTCCCTGTCGCAGATCCGCCGTGGGGATCTAGTTTTCTATGGCACCGGGCACGTGGAGATCAACACGGCGTGGTACCACACTTCGTTCGGCGCGCACCACACGGGCACCCAGATTTCGTGGAGGCCGTGGAATTCGTACTACGCACCGACGATGGCGATGCGGTTCCGGTAGACTGATCTGGCGAGAGGCGGTTCTGTCCCATGCAGTAAGCTGGGCCCTGACAGAGTAACCAGCATGTTCTGGTCGCTGTCAGGCCCTGCACGACGAGCCCCCGCCCGGATCTCACGCGGGCGGGGGCTCGTTGTCGTGTTTACCCGACCGGTGCCCACCACGTCATCGTGACCAGCGCGATGACGATCAGGCAGAACGCGAGGAACCCCACCGTGACCAGTGCCACGGTGAGGCCCCCGCGTACGATCCGCCTGGTTTTCACGTCAGTAGTTGACGACACCCCAGGAGTTATTCGCGGTCTGCGTGAAGTACAGCTGCTGACCGCTGCTCCCGGCGACGAGCCAGTAGGGGCGGTTAGACCCGCCGCCCTGCCCGTACCAGTAGTTCGACACGCCCACGGAGATCAGGTACGCGCCGTTCGTGGGGGACACGACGAACGCGCCGCCGGACGGGACGCAGGAGGTGTACAAGATCGCGTACGCCTCGCTGGACTGCCCGACGCACCCGTTTGACCCGCCGTAGAACTGAAGGTAGATCACGTAGTCACCGTCGTAGCGGGAGTTCAGGCCGGACCCGTTCGTGAACGGCCCCACGCACCCGTTCTCCCCGTTGTGGACGGTGATGTACTGACCGCACACGAAGTTGTTGTAGTACTTCGTGTCCAGCTTCGCGTTCGGGTCGGTCGCGCCGGGGTACCCGATGATGTGGGTACCCTGCCCGGTGCCGCCGCCCGCCCGGTTCATGCACAGCGACGCGTTCGGGTACGTGCAGTACGCGCTGTTCCCGACCGCGTGAGCTGCCGGTGCGGTCACCGCCACGGCGGTAGCAACCCCAGCGAGGGTCACTACCGCCGACAGTGCGGCTACGAGATTACGGAGCCTCATGCCCCGTTACGCCCCCACAGCTGCCCGGACACGCCGGTGTAGGAACGGGTGATGACGTGGACCCGGTGCCCGACCGTGCCGATCGAGCCGCTGTTACGCGGGTCGGTCAGCGCGAGGCCGTTGATGACTTCCTTGAAGTACACGAACGTGCCGTCACCAGAGGCCGACGCGCTCCGGTAGGTCTGATACGGGTTGAACTCGTTGACCACGTTGTCGCACGGGCGGAGCTGGACAGCGGTCCCGCCGACCGGGTTGACCGTAGAGATGCACAGACCCGAGAACGAGCCGTTGGGTGCGTACTGGATACGGACGCCGTCGGTCACGCCGAGCGTGGTCACGCCAGCGGTGTAAGCGCCGACCGTGTACTTGGAAACAGAACCGGACGTTACCAGCTCCACCCGGAAGTCTTCGGCCTTGTCGTGGTTCGACTTGGTGAACATGATGATCGCGTTGCCGACCGTCGCGCCGCCGCCGTACACGTCCAGGTCAGGCTGATTCGGTACCTCAGCGTTCCAGGACGCGCAGGCCACGCCCGGTACAGCGGTACAGCCAGGCGTCGCGGCGCTGGCGCTCAGGGCGAGACCGCCCACGCCGAGCGCGGTCGCGGCGGTGACCAGGAGGCCCCGCCGTAGAGAGGTGAGCATGTGGTGCCTTTCTTGTTCCGCCAGCAGTGTGGTCGTACCCGGCCACACTACACCAGCGGTACAGAACAGGCCACGATGTCAGATAACGGTCCCTTTTCGTTTCGCGCTGCGGGCACGCCGGTACGCGACGCACGCCTCAGTGTTCGCCTTGGTGCACACGGGGCAGCGGCACTCCCAGTTTGTGTACCCGCCCCGGCCGTGCGGGATCAGGGACGGGTCCAGCGCCGCGCGGGCGACACGGTCCGCTGTCTGCTGGCGGCACCGGGCGGCGTTCGCCGCCCGGCACACCGGGCAATGACACTTACGGGCGTACCCGTTCACCCCGTGAGGGAATGACACGGCTCACTCCGCGGGGCTCTCGTCGGTTTGCCCGGTCACCCACAGCAGGGCCGCCTCAATGCCATCCTCGTAGGACATGCCAGGGTACTTACCGGGGTTGTCGACGCACCAGCCGAGGACGGTGTCGATCTCGTCGTCGCTGCGCTTGAGTTCGTACATGGGCTACTCCGGCTGGCCGAACCGGTAAATGTTCTGGATGCGGATCAGCGCCGCCTGGATTTCCCGGGCGCGCTCAGCGAACTGCTGCCGGGTCATCGTCCCGCGGTCCCCGGCCATGACGGCACGCTCAGCGGCGAGCACGTCGCTGCGGGCGCAGCCCAGCCGGTCCCACGGGGTGCGGGGCACGGGCGGGGGCACGTCGATCAGCCGTCCGGTCATGACGGACCGCTCCGCGACCGCTTCCTTCACCGCGCTGTCAACCCGGCGGATCTCACCGACGTCGATACGGCGGACCGTGTCGGGTGCTTCGGTGACCTGAGCCTGATCGAACCGTTCCAGGGTCGCGGGGCGCACCGAACCGCCGATGCGCTTCACCGCGATGTTCGCCCACCGTGCCGCACCGGGCGGCATCGACCCGTCGGGGCGGGGCTCCCGGTGCGACGCTTCGTCCTTCGCCGCGGCGACGAACCCGAACCGGTGCGCGGCCAGCAGGACCTGCGGGACGGACAGATGACGGCGGGCAGCGTTCGTGGACCACACGTACGCCTTGGCGGCGGTGTCGTCGCCCTCGAAGTCCCTGACTTCCACGGGCACGTCGAGGACGGAAGCTACAGCGAGCCGGTTCCGCCCGTCAAGCACTTCCCCTTCGTACAGGGTGAGGGGTTCGAGGATGCCGTTCTTCTCGACGTCTTCGATGAGCCGGTCCAGGTCGCCGGCGACGATGACGGGTATCAGCTTCGCGAACGGGTGGATGTCCAGTGAGGTTTTGTCTTCGGACCCGTCGGCCCAGCGGATCGTGACGGGGACGGGGCCTGTTTCCCCGGAGGTCAGGTAGGTGACGGCCTTGCGGCGTTCCTTGGTGTCTATCTCGTTCATTGTCCTGCTATCGTATCATCCGGTTCCGGCGCTGGCGAATATACCTTACACGTGCATTTCCCTGCCCTCTCCGTGGTCAGGCAACCCGAACGCTGCCCCTTCTTCTTCCCCACGTCGATGATGTCATGCTCGACCTGCGGGTGGCCGCACCCGCACAGCCGCATCCACTCAGCCACCTTAGCCAGGGCATCCCCCGGCCCCGCCCAGGACCGCTGCGCGTCACTCACGCGGGACGGAGGATCTGCCCGAGATGCGCCCAGCACTCCCCGAACCTGTCGGGGTGCGGCCCGAAGTACAGCACCGCAATGCCGTCCGGTGCCGTCGTGGCCCTCGGCCCCCAGCAGTTCGGGCGGCCATGGGATATCATCAGCGCGCTATACCGCTGGAACAGCGGCTTGTGCGACTTGTTCGTCAGCGCGCTGATCGTGCAGTACACCATCAGCTCGGTGACATCCCCGCGGTCCAGCTCGTCGGTGATCTTCTGCACCCACTTATCCCACTGCCCGAACGGGGGGTTCAGCCACACTTTCCCGAACCACGGCTTGACCAGCCCGTCTTCCAGCTGGTCGTAGATACGCCGGGCGTGGATACCCCGGCCGTACGAGTCGTTGTTGGCCTGGTTGCATGTCGCGGGGTCCAGGTCAGGCGGTTCCCCGTACGTCGCGCGGATCGCGGCGGAGTACTCGACGGGCGTGTAGTAGTCGCCGTCGCTCGGCGGGAGTTTCTGCGGCAGCTCCGACCAGGGCCGCGAGTCGTCCAGCACGCCGGAGAACAGGTCGTCCTGGACGTACCGCAGGATGATCGACCCGGGTAGCCAGTCGGAGGAGTCCTGATGGTAGGGAAGCTGGCGCATCTGCTCCATGTACGACTTGTCGTCTTCCGGCACCAGTACGTACGACTTCGTGCGCAGCGTCTGGATCCACCGCATCACCCGCGGATCGCGGGGGTCGCTGAACCATTCCGTCGTGGAGTCGGCGCGGCGTCGCAACCCTTTCCCGCCACCGCCCGGCGGGCTGTTTTTCAGCAGGCCCAGCGGCTGGTAGTAGTCCTTGATGGCCTGCTCGTCCTGCTCGGTGCCCCACAGCGCGGCCAGGATCAGCATCGGCTCGTTGTCGGGACCTCGCCGCTCATGCTGGGGTTTCCGGGCGTCCAGGTCGTGCGTGAATCCGTACTTGGCGTTGTACTTCCGCTCGTCGCCCATGACGTAGATGACGACCTTGTTGGAACCCTGCTGCATACACGCATCGTACCACTACTGTCCTATGAGGTCAGTACGGCCACGATGATGCCGAGGATTCCGATCCCGGCGACCAGGAGCCACATGTAGGTGACGTTGGGGTCGCTATGCATCCATCTCATGCAGGTCAGCGTACGCGAGACGCAAAAAAAGAGCCGCCCGCAGGCGGCTCACATTATGTAAAGCTGTAAGAAGCACGGCCTCAAACCCTTGCGGGCGACCCCCGGCCAGTGCTTAGATGGGGCCTAGCTATCTTCCATGGAAAATCGTAGCAGAGGGACACCAAGAGCACAAGTAGGGGCTCCGGTGCCTCAGATCACCATGCCCGGACAACTCCACAGCGTCGCCGTGGCTCTGCCTTAACGGTCACCTCCGGTGACCATTAAGGTCAAAGTCAAGAGCACCCGTCGTGGAACCCGGCTTCGCCGGAACCCACGACGGACCGAAAACATCTCAGCGACGCAGGATCCTGGTTACGGTGGGACCTGGACCAGGGGACCAACGTACATGGAGGCGTGAACGTGGCGTGTAAACCTGGACGGCACTGGTTCGTGACCTGTCGTCGCTGCCGGACCTCGTACTGCCACTGGTGCGAGACATGCAAGTGCAACTGAGCTGCGTGCGGTGCGGGAACCCGTGCCCGTGCTATCTATGCTGGTTCCTCTACGGCGACGGCCTGTACCTGGTCGACCGCGACGACGACGCTCACGACGAGAACTGGGACGGCTCACCGTAGTAGCACGCCGGGCAGTTGAGCGCCTCGTCGTGAACGTGACCGACCCCGTTGACCAGGAGCCACCTGTAGGTCCCGCGGAGCGCTCCGGGCCGGGTCCCCAGCCGGCGGGCGGCCTCTGCGGCAGCGTCTGCGCCCCGGTCGTGGCGGGCGAACCAGACCAGCAGCAGCTCCAGCGAGGTCCCGGTGAATTCACGGCACGCGTCACCGACGGTCGCGGCGGGCCGGGACCCGCGCCACTCAGCGAAATCCTCGTACGTGTCAGGTGTCACAGGGTTCCTTTCAGCGGACCATCGCGTGGTTGGTCGACTTCTTGCAGCGGACGCACCACATCCATTTCAGGTGCCCGGTCTTCTTCTTCCGCCCGGTCACCCGCTGGATCTGCGTCGTGTTCTCGCAGTCGGGGCACCGGTACACCTCCGGTTCGGTCTTCTTGCCCACCCGTCATCACCTCCTACCGCAGCCGCTCATCCCAGTCGTCGTCGCAGCACCACGGGTTCGTACCCGGTTCGGCGTTCCCGACAAGGTGTCCTTCGTTACCGATGATGCCCCGGCCGCAGAACCGGCAGAACGTGGTGGCGTGCTTGCGCAATGCGCCCAGTATCTGCCCCCCAGTGGGGGGCGTGTCGAACGACGCTTCGGTGAGCATCTCACCGTCGGCGATGATGTCGTAGCTCACCCCGGGGTCGTTCTTCCACGTGGTGCGCTGGATCTCGACGGTGATACCGCGGATGACGGTCGTGTCCACGATCTGCTCGCTGCTGATGTTCACGAATAGTCCTTTTCGTCGTCTTTCATGGCCTGGTAGCACGACAGCCACAGGCATACCCGCCGGTTCCAGCACCGGCCCCGCATCAGGCGGTGCGCCCACCGGTCCACCCAGACCAGCAGGCCCATCATGCGCTCCTGGCCCGGTCGTGCGCGCCGATCCAGGATGCCATTGCGGCGATCGCGGTGCGGCTGATGTTCTCCCAGTTTTCCTCCAGCACGTCGAGCTGTGCGCCGTCGAGGGTGCCGAGCCACTGCCGGAGTGCGAGGTTGAAGTTCGCGGCGATAAGGATCCTGGCTTCGTCGCGTCGTTGCAGTTCCTCTCGCGCTGCCGAGGCTCCCGACGCGGAGTCGGCTGGGTACGGCGCGGGAGGTTCCATCCGGCTTCGTACCACCGAGCGGGCCTGTTCCGCGTTTACCTGAGTTACCGCTTCGCGGGCGAGATCGACACGGTCCTGGCGGCGAGCCCGGTCGCGTTCCCGGTCGCGGGCCTGGCGGCGGGCGCGTCGTTCGTCGCCGTCCATGCCGCCGCGGCTGGCGGGGCGGTTCCTGCCGTCGAGGCCGGTGATGGTGGCGGTCTGCTCAACGGGTTGAGCAGTCGGCCGCCGGTCATGCGTGGCGGGGTCGCCCTCGGGGGGTTCGGTGGTCAGGTCGGCGAGGTCGTTGTGCACGGTCGCGGGGCTGGTGCCGGTTTCCCTGGCGATGGCTCGCTGGGACAGGCCGGTGCCGCGGAGCATGGAGACGATGACCTGGCGGGCTTTGATGGCGGTGTCGCCGTGGCCGAATTCCCCGATGGTGTAGGACTGCCAGGATTCGTAGCCGAGGACACGGTGGTCGTTGTTGTCCCAGGCTTCCTGTACGAGCTGGGCGAGGTCGTTCATGGCGCGGACGATGCGTCCGGCACGCTGGCGGGCTTCTTGCACTTTCGGGTCATCTGACCGTAGCTTAGAGTAAGTAGCCACCTGTTATCCTTTCTGTGTACCTCTATTGTATCATGTTGTAGTAGTTGACGGGAGCATACGCTGGGGGTTATGGTCAGCAACATGACGCATCGGCCCAACACGCACACCGTCCTGGAAGCCCTCAAAGAAGCAGGCAGCACCGGGATGCTCAGCCGCGAGATCGCCCGCCGGTTCCCCATCGACGACGAGCGCGCCGCGCTGTCCGAGGTGAACCTGTACCTCAACCGGGCGCTCCGCGAAGGACGCGTCCAGCGCGGGGACAAAGAATCCACGTACAGCCCCGCAGGCAGGCGCTCCCGCATGTACCGGTGGTACATCACCGGCACCGGAATCGACTACCTCACCCCGAAGCCGCTCCCCGAAGTCACCCAGTTCCCCGAGACCCCGAACTCCAAGCGGGTCCTGGAACTGCTGAAAGAGGCCGGGGAAGAGGGGATGCTGGGCGGCGTGATCGCCCGCCACTTCACCATCCCCGACCCGCACACCCCGTCGCTACAGGGCAAGATGGCAGCGGCCTCGCAGAATCTCCAGCGCCGCCTCGCCTGGACCAACCAGGTCCTCGACCGGTTCCTCCGCCACGGCTGGGTACGGCGCGGCAGCAAGGAACCCACCCCGTACTACAACAACGTCCCCGTCTACCGGTGGTACATCACCCCCGAAGGGGTGGAGTACCTCGCCGCGGGAATGTCAGCGGGTATCCGCGCCGCGCGGATCGCACGCGCGAAGCAGCGGGAAGAAAAGCGACGGGAAGACCGCAGGCGAGCCGACGACCTGATCACCCAGGCGTACATCGACTGCGACCCGCACAGCATCCACAAGTGCGAGCGGGAAAAGGTAATCAGGGAGCTGCGCGCCGCGGGCTGCACCCTCGACGCGATCGGCGGGGTGTTCGGCGTCACCCGGGAACGCGTCCGGCAGATCCTCGTCGGATACAAGACCACGCCGTGCGAATGCTCACGGTGCACCGCCGCGCAGTGGACCTCCGTCCCGACCCTGGACGAAGCATTCGGCGACACGCTGAGGCTGCTCCGGTAATGGGCTGGAAGACAGTCAGGGACAAGCACCGCGACCTCCTCGACGGGCTCATCTCCGGGTGCTGGCGCACCGCACCGGACCCGGTGTCGTCGCTGATCAAGAAAGTCGGCGAAGAATACTCCGAGCTGGTCGAGAACCGCGACCCCGCCGAGCTGTACGACCTGCTCGACGTCGTCAACGAGCTGATCGTCCTGATGGACCCGCACCTGGAAGCCGCGCAGGCGCACGAGCAGAAACAGGAGCGCATGGGGTTCTTCGCCGCGCACCTGGAATGGCACCCGCTGCCCCGCGCAGTGGAGTACGACGACCCCGACTTCGCCGGGCAGACAATGAGGCAGCCATGACGAACTGCTACTACTGCGGCGACGACGACCATCTAGGCAGGGAGTGCCCCAAATTGCAGGCTCACCAGCGGCGGGCGACCTCCCCGCAACCCCAGGCGTACGTCCCCCGCGGCGAACCGGTCATGTGGTGCGGGACGTGCGACGAGAACACCCGGCTGCTGGACATGGGGCATTCGATGTCCCGCTGCCCCCGCTGCCACCCGCTGCGGTACCAGCAGCTCCGGCAGTCCCGCAAATGCCCGGCGTGCAACAAGACGGTCCTGGACTGGGACCATTCCCCGTGCGACGCGCACGCCCAGCCGGGCATGCCGGTGCCCCGGCCTGCCGTCACGGGCAGGCCGGAGTCCACCCGCATGACCCCGCGGCAGTGCTACAAGTCGCCGCTGGGCATGATGGTGCACGCCCCGGACTGCTCCTGCCCTCCCGGTGCGCCATGACGCACACGCTCCGGGGCTGGCCGTTCGTCCCGCACCCCGACAGCGGCAGCGTCCCCGCGAAACAGGAAAGGCCCCGCTGCGGTGCCCCCATCCACCCGTACGAGGCGGTGTGGGGGGCGCTGCTGGACGACGTCGTGTGCGGACGCCCGGCCGGGCATAACCCGCCGCACCGGTCGGTGCAGGCGGTAGCCGCGGCGGCGGAACGGGACCGGGCGCGGCAGCCAGCGGCGAGTGCGCGGCGACGGGAGAAGCGTAAGCTGGCCCGCCTGCCCCTCGGTGATCAGCTCGCGATCGCGGTCGCTGACGCTTCCGAGGATGCCCGCTGGGACGCGCTGGGACGGTAAGGCAGGCCGTACTCACGGTTGCGGGCGCAGTACCCGCACACCCACCGGCCCTCGACCCGGACGATAAGCTGGCCTACGGTGACGTAGCAGCCGCAGGAAACCACGGAAGACTTGCGTGCCTTCCGCGCACACACCTCTTTAATGGTACCCATGTAACCCATTATACCCAGATCCTGTGACGGTAAGATGACACCATGGGGAACGTAAGCGACGCAGTGATTAAAGAACGTGACGGTAACCGGTGCGCCCGCGACGGGAGCATCCATGACCTGCACGTCCACCACCGCATGCCCCGGTCCGGGGGGAGCAACGAGCGCGCCTCCAATAGGGTCACGCTCTGCGCATTCTGCCACCGCTGGGTGCACCGCAACCCGTCAGCCGCGCGGGAGGAGGGGTGGGTCGTGCTCCGCACGTCAGAGCCCGCCGAGATCCCGGTGCAGCACATCCTGTGGCCGGCCGGGCTGGTGCTGCTCACCGACGAGCACGCAGGCATCGAAATTTATCAAGAATAACCACTAGCGTCCTAGCCTGTCCTGACGTAGGCTGTCCCTTATGCCCACCTACCTGCACCAGCTCATCGCTGTCCAGAGGGGAATCGACGAGGAAACCGCGAAGGTCCTCGGCACGGTCAAGCACCTGCTCGCCATCGGCGGGGAGCAGGACCCCCTGACCGGTATCTCCCGCACCTACCAGCCGAAAGAAGAGGGCGGCGAGGAACTGCCCGCGCAGTCCCGCCGGGTGCAGATCACCGCAGCGGAGCTGATCGCCCGCGTCGCGACGTCGCTGACGAAGATGTTCGACGTGAAGTTCACCCGCGAGGAAGGGAACTGCAACGCCCGCGCCGACGTGACCGTCGACGGGCAGACGCTGCTCACCAACGTGCCCGTCGGGTACCTGATGTTCCTCGAAGCGCAGGTCGGGAAGATCGTTGAGCTGATTGACGAGATCCCCACCCTGAACCCGGCCGACAACTGGTCCGACACGGCGACCGGCCTCCGCGAGGGCGTGTGGGCGTCGGACGCGCGGAAGACCGCGGTGCCCCGCAGGGTCCCGCAGGTCCAGGTGCTGTACGACGCGACGAAGGAACACCCCGCGCAGGTCCGCCCCTACGAAACCGAGGTCACCGTCGGCTGGTGGACCACCACCAAGTACTCCGGCCAGATGGACCCGAAGGTGCAGCAGGACATGCGCGCCCGCGCCGTGAAGGTGCAGGAAGCTGTCCGCAAGGCACGGGAGGCAGCGAACCGGCTGGAAACCACCACCCGGTCCGCGGCCCCGCTGCTGAACTACATCCTCGGGGAGACGCGTGGCTGACCACGACGGCTGGTGCCAGTGCCCTCTGCTCCGCTTCGCCGCGGAGATGGAACGGCTCGCCAAGTACGGCATGGTCGCGTCCGCTGACACCCCGGATCACCTGGTGATCGCCGCGCTGCGGGAACGGTACGGCTGCCGCGGTCCACGGGGGGATATCTGCCCGTGGACCCGGCAGTACCCGGGGCTGCGGCTGGAATCGGACCGGAACGTGCCGCTGCTGCACAGCCGGCCCGCCACCCCGCTGGACAAGTCCGAGGAACGCCAGTACCTGTGATCCCCGCCATCCGGGTGTTCGTGGCGTGGCCCCACGAGATCGTGGAGGTCCTCCCCGCACCCGGTGTCGAGGAAGCGTACGATGTGCTCGTAGCGGGCGGAGTCCACCCCGACAAGGCCGCTGACCTCGCCGTGGGCTTCGCCCGCTACGGCTACGAGCCGGTACCGATGGCCCGGAAATTCCTCCGCGCCCGGTCCGTGCTCAGCTGAACCTGTCCACGAGCCGCTCCACGTCTTCCAGGCCGAACGTGACGCTCAGCCCGCGGACCTGTCCCGCGAACCCCTCCTGGACCAGGCGGGCGTAGGCGACATCCCAGCGTGCCCGCCGCACCTTGCTGTCGGCTGCCGCCTGTTCCACGGCTATCACGTGATAGCCGTGGGCCTCAGCGGTCCAGAACTGGGGGTCCCTGACCCTGTTCCTTTCCTTGACGAGCACACCCTCGTCAGCGAGGGCGTTGAGCGCCCGCAGGACCTGCGAGCAGTACGTGCTGTCCAGGTTCCCGTAGCTGTTGTACGCACCCTCCACGGACCCGGCCAGGTCCCACCGGGGACGCCACGCGTCAAACGCCGCGTCTTGCTTCTCCGTCCACTCCCTGACCATCGCCAGGAGGTCCTTGTACGGTGTCCGGTGCTGCATGTCACGCGCCTTTCTGTGGTACGCTAAGAGTAGAGCGCAGCTTCTGCCTCAGCTTCATTCTCATCGTGATCCTCGTTGTTTCGCTCCAGCTTCCTCATCATCGCCGTGCCCAGCCAGGCCCGTATCCGGCCAGGTACCGTAGGTTGCGAGTTCAAGTCTCGCCCGCTCCTCCACGTGGAGCGGTAGCTCAATTGGCAGAGCGCCGGTACTCAGCATCCACCGGGACGCGCCCGAAGGTACACGCGGCATACAACGTCAACAGCGTGGGGTAACTCGGAAAACCCACTCGCCTATGGAGCGAGAGCATGCAGGTTCAAATCCTGCCGCTACTTAACTGACAACAGGGCCCCCCAGCCAGGGATAGTGCTGGGGGGTCCGCCGCGTTCGTCAGGGGTACCGCGGCTCTGCTTCCCGGGCGGGGAGCAGGTCGTCGTCGGTTTCCCTCGCCTGCGCGGCCAGGTACGCCTCGTACATCTTCATCAGCCGGTGCGGGTAGTAGTACCCGCCGCTCTCGGTCCGCCAGATGGGACGCTTACCGTCCGCGGAGCGCAGCCCGCGCGAGTCAGCCCAGTCGCGGATGGCTTTCTGCCGGGCGCGGGACAGGATCAGCGACGGTGTCGGCGTGCTGCCCCGGCTGTTATCCGACGGCATGTTCTGGCCGGGGGCGTGCCCGGCGCGCAGGAACGGCAGGAGCGTTTCCCGTACCGCCTTGGCATTATCGGCGGTGAGGTCGAGTTCGCGGGTCTTCCCGTCGAGGGCGATCACGACGGTTTCCTCGGCGGGGACCCGCTCGCCGGTCTGCGCGAAGATGAGGTCGTCGGACATGACGACTTGAAGTTCCCTCACGCTGTCACCTTCTTCTTCGCGGCGGCGCGGATGTGCGGTGCCGCGCGGCGGGACAGCTCGTTGGCGTAGTCAGCCTTGGTGAGTTTCGCGCCTTTCGGTGCGAGGTACCCGTGCGGGTGCTTGTAGCCGTACTTCACGGTGCGGTCGAGGATGCCGCCGCGCAGCGTGGTGCGGGTGCGGACGGTGCCGCAGTCGGGGCACACGTAGGTGAGCTGGTAGACGCCGCTCTTGACGGGGCGGGAGGTGACGCCGGGGGGGAGGGGGCCGACCCGGAGTTTGGGGAAGTCATGCCGGTCGCCTTTGCAGGACACCCAGTCGTCATCTAGGCTGGTGAGATGTTCCTGGCCGAGCGTGGCCGCTGTCTGTTTCATACGCTTAGCGTATCATGTTGTCCTAAGCACGGAAACCGCGTAGCGTACCATCCCTGTCTCAATTCGTCCCTCGTGGGGTATCATCGAGGGCATGACTCAGCCCGCGAACCCCAGTGACAACGACTGCCAGTCTCCGGCTGAGCACGCGACGTCACCCCCGCTGACACGGCCCGGCCTCGGTGTCCTGGTAGACCCCGAGCGGATGGCCGCCGCCCGCAAGAGCGCCATGCTCGAACGTATCGAGCTGGCCAGCCTGTCCCAGACCCTGGACCTGCGCCGGATCGCCGTCGAGGAAGGACTCGACGGCGGTCTCGGTGACGTCGACCTGGAACAGATACAGCTGGACATGCAGGAGGTCCGGAAAATCCTCGCTGACGCCGGCGTCACCCTGAAGAAACCCGGGCTGCGGATCGGCGTGTCCCGCGACGAGATCGCCAAGCTGGAATCCGGCGGGCGCAAACGCCCCCGGATCACCACGCTCCGCAAGCTGATCGACGCGCTGAACTACGCCCGTGAGGCACGCGGCAAACCCCCCATCGACATCGAGCACCTCCAGGTCGACGGCGAGGTCCTCATCCCCGAACCCGAGGTCACTGACGAGGAGGGAAACCCCGACTGGCTGCCGGAATGGGAACGGAAGATCCTCGATGAACAGGAACGCAAGATGGCCCTGGACGATTACCAGGACGCGTCGAACGAGATCCGCTACGCTACCGGGGGGCTCATTGAGCCGGAGACGGACCCGAAAGCTGAGTAGATGAAAACGATGCCCTCCCCCGTAGACCTGCGTATCTGGTTCCTGTCCAAAGCACTGGGCTGGCCCGGACGCAAGATCGCCAGCGAGGTCGGCGTCTCCCAGCCCACCGTGGTGCGGAAACTAGCCGAGATGGAGGAAGATCCGCCGACGGACCAGGAGATGCAGGACTTCGTGCACGGCAGCAGCACCCCGCCCCGGGGCCTGCCCGTGGTGAAACCCCGGCGCAGGGACGAGGTCCCGATGCTGATGCTGGCGTACACGGGCGCTGTCATCATCATCGCGCTGGCCATCACCCTCGTGCTGGTGGCGCTGGCCGTCACCATCCTGACCCACTGATGGCGAAGAAAAAGAAGAAGCGCACCGTCCCGATGCTGGGACTGGGCAAGCTGCTCAAACGCCCGTGCCCGCAATGCTCGGGGACGGGCCGCCACCCTGTGACAGGGAAGAAGAACGGCTGCCCGGGCTGTAAGGGACGGGCTGCCTGATGGGGGACAGGCGGTGGCTGTACGCCGCCGCGGCGACGATCCTGGCGGCGGTCCTCGGCGTGGGCGTCCTGCTGATCGGCGTGTCGATCGGGCACCGGTACACGACGGTGCGCGCCGCGATCGTGGACAAGACGCGCACGGAAACCCGCACCCGGACCCAGACGGAAACCCGCACGGCCACCGTCACCACCCAGCCGGTCGTGGTGAACCACCCTGTCGTGGTGAACCACCCGGTCACGAAGACGGTCACCCGCCCTGCACCCCCGGTCACCGTCACTGTCACCGAGACGGACACGTTCCCCGGCTTCGGACAATAGAGGTACACTATGGGTATGAATGATGACTGGACGGACAAGCTGTCCGACGCGGAGTACGCCGAGTGGGACCGGTTCATCAGGCACCACCACGAGCACACCGTCAAGGCGATGGAATCCTCCGCGTACGTCATGTCCCTGGTCCCCGACAAGGACAAGGTCGACGTGAAATTCGCCGTGGAGCTGGGCCTGGCGATCATGCTGGACAAGCCGATCATCGCGATGGCGCAGCCCGGCGTCCCCATCCCCCCGGCGCTGCGCAAGGTAGCCACGGCGGTCATCATCGCGGACCTCGACACCGAAGCCGGCAAGGAACGCGCAACCAGGATGCTCAAACTGGCCATGTCGGAGCTGGGTGACACGTGAGGGGCCGCAAGGGCATCAAGTGCTGCGGCCGGTGGAACCAGCCGTGCCGCTGCCCGAAACCCTGTGACAGGGTTAAGAACTGGAGAACGGGAGCGCGGCAGCCGTGCGAGTGCCCGAACTGCGCCTGCTCGTTACAGCCATTCGCCTTTCGGGTCGAACATGATGGTGGTGTGCACGAGGCAGTCTTCCTGCGGCGGGCGCGGGTCCTCGTAGTCGTACCAGGGGATGCAGCGGCACAGGACCGGAGCGAACCGGATCATCATCTGCCGTTCGTCCATGCTGGCCTGGCGGGACGCTTCGATGTACCTCCTGACCTCGGGGGGCAGAAGGGTCAGGTCACGCCAGTTTTCCCGGTCGGACACGAAATATCTCTCCTAGTAGTGTTATGATAGTCACATGACAGTCTCAGATAATGAACGCGTGCCGTTGGACGCGCCGCTCGCCCGCGGCTCCCGGCACCAGCCTCTCCCTCCCAGTCAGGAACTGGTACGCCTCACAGTCAACCTGATCCCCCGCGCGTACGCAGCCATGCTGCTCGCCGCGGAACTCACCGGGGACAGCCGCACCGACACGGTCAACCGCGCCGTCCAGCTCTACGCCTACGTCGAGCACGAGCTGTCTAAGGGCAGCGACATCCTCATCCGCACCAAGGACGGCACGACCTCCCTCGTCAAGATGCTGTAACCCGTCGTCGCGGGGTGCGAGCAGTTCCAGTTTCACGCTGCTGCCCGTCGTGACCGGGGGATTGCTCCCGCCCCGCGCATAATCGGCGCGAACTGCCTCGGCGTCAAGATTCTTCCGCTCGCTGACCGTCCACCGCAGGACCTTCTCGTACCCGTCCAGCTTCACCTCGCCCTTACCCGTGTCGTTGGGGCGGAGCGCGTCCAGCACCCCCTTCGCGAGGGCCTCGTCTTCTTTCGCTGACTTCAGCCGGGCGCGGGCATCCTCCAGCCGCTTCGCCCACCCGACAGCGTCCTGGTCCTCGACCAGGATCGCCGACCTTTCGTCACGGTCCAGCACGTGACCGTCCCAGCACGCACCGAAGAACGGGCAGTGCCTGCACTGCGCCGAGTCCGGCGCGAAATCACGGGCCAGGTATTCCAGCGGGGTCTGCCGGATCAGGTCCAGCCACACCATCGCCTCCCGCACCGCCATGTAGTCGAACGGGGCCTCCCACAGCCAGCTGTTGCCGCTGTCCCTGACGAGGTAGTCCAGCTGTACCGTGTGCACCGGCCGCTCGGTGACGATCAGCGCCGCGGCGTACGTCATCACCTGCCACAGATGACGGCGCGGCGGGCCTTTCAGCTTGTAGTTCGCGAGCTGCGCGTCGTACCCGATCGTCTTGATGTCCCGCAGCACACCGTCGACGTACAGGTCCGGGTGGCCGATCAGCCCCCCGAACCGGACCTCCTCGTTGATCACCGAATTCGCGGGGAGCAGACCCCGGTCCCGCATCATCCGCAGCGCCGTGTCAGCCGTGTCATGCACGGACGTGCCGATCACCGCCTGCACGCTGCCCGACGGTTTCTCCGGCGGGTACCCGTTGTACTGGTAACCAGCCCTGCGCCTACATCCGCCGAGGTCAGACATGCCCAGCGCGGTCTGCTTACTGCGGGGCCGCTCCCAGTCCGCGCGGAGCAGCAGCTCAGCCGTACTCGGAATCGAGGTGCTACTCGTTGCCACGCTGCACACCACCCAGCCGCAGGCCATCCTTGTAATGCTTCTGAGCCTCAGCGATCACGGCGAGGACCTCCGCGCGGGGCGGCGGCCCCATCAGCTTGTCCCAGTTCATGTCGGTGGCCATCATCGCGGCGAGATACCAGATCATCCCGTAGCATTCCTCGGCGGCCTCGTACGCGTCGCCCAGGTTCTCGATCATGCCGCAGAAATTCTCGTTGTTCAGCAGCCGCCCGGTACGCCCGGTCATGTGCCGCCAGGATCCCGCCATCACGCACCCCGCCTCGGGTCGGCCTTGCGGTCCGGGCGGAGCACCGAACCATCCTGGTGCGCGCAGTAACACCACTCGCTTGCACCCTTATCCAGGCGGCTGATGTCAGGGTCACGCTGCCGGGCCAGTTCCGGGCACGCGCAATGCTGACCGGTGCGGCAGTACGTGCAGATCATTCTCCCACGTCCTTCCCGCACCCGGCGCACATGTCCCACGTCACCCCGGCCCCGTCGACGTACAGCTCGTCGGGGAAGAACCGGCCGTAGCACACGCAGCACATCACCATCCCGTCCGGGCAGACAGGACCCCAGTGCTGCCGCGAGCAGCACAACCGGACAGGGCTTCCGTCCAGCAGGCGCTCCCTCATTCGCCGCCCCATTCCTCGGCTTC
>Ga0247668_1000199_pt1 | contig 17121 bp, 13 predicted proteins | sample CNK09_metaG_FD_182737 | JGI IMG/M metagenome (GOLD analysis project Ga0247668, IMG submission 182737) | Soil microbial communities from Purdue University Martell Research Forest, Indiana, United States - CNK09 | ecosystem: Environmental > Terrestrial > Soil > Temperate forest > Bulk soil...
CCGCATGAGGGCACACGAACACACATTTGCCGCATTGGATGCAAAGGTTGGGATCCCAGACCGGAATTTCCTGGGCAAAGTTGCGCTTCTCCCATTTCGTGGTGCCGGTGGGAAACGTGCCGTCAATCGGCAGCGCGCTGACGGGCACGCGGTCGCCTTTGCCGGCGATGATTTTGCCGAGCACGTTGCGGACAAATTCAGGCGCGTCATCCGGCACGGGTTTTCGATTCGCGATCCGGCTGCTAACACTTGAGGGCACATGGACCTGGTGCAGATGATCGAGGGTTCGGTCCACCGCGTTTAGATTCATCTGCACAATTTCCTCGCCCTTTTTCCCATAGGTCTTGCGGATGGAATCCTTGATCGCGGCGATCGCCTGGTCAGAGGGCAGGACACCAGAGACCGAGAAAAAGCAGACCTGCATGATGGTGTTTATGCGGCCACCCATCTTGGATTCGCGCGCAACTTTGTTGGCGTCGATCACAAAAAAGCGCACGTGCTTATCGATGATTTGCTGCTGCGTGCTCTGCGGCAATTGGTCCCAGACCTCGGCTGGTCCGAACGCCGAATTCAAGAGGAAAGTGCCGCCCGGCGCAATGTCCTCCAGGACATCATATCGCTCCGGAAAATTCGGCTGGTGGCAGCCGACGAAATTGGCTTTCGACACCAGGTAAGTCGAGCGAATCGGTCGCGGCCCAAAGCGCAAATGTGAAATGGTGATGGCCCCGGACTTTTTCGAGTCATAAACAAAATAGCCCTGGGCAAAATTCTCGGTATATTCGCCAATGATTTTGATCGTGTCTTTGTTCGCTCCGACGGTGCCGTCCGCGCCAAGTCCGTAGAACAACGCCTGAAAGACGTCTTCCGGCTCCACGGAAAAGGACGGATCGAAATCAAGACTCGTGCCCGAGACGTCGTCGTTGATGCCGACCGTGAAATGGTTCTTGGGAGATTTCTGGACGAGGTTGTCAAAGACCGCCTTGACCATGGCAGGCGTGAATTCCTTGGAGGAGAGCCCGTATCGCCCGCCAATCGTGAGCGGCAGCCCGGCCCCATTGCGGCTCCGGGCAATGGTGTATGCTTCGTAAAGCGCGTTCACGCAATCCAAATACAATGGTTCCCCACCGCTGCCCGGTTCTTTGGTGCGGTCGAGAACGGCAATACTCTTGACCGTCGGCGGCAGGGCGGCCACGAACCGCTCCCCGTCGAACGGACGGTACAAACGCACCTTCAACACCCCGACTTTTTCTTTCCGCTCGTTAAGATAATCAACGGTCTCATGGGCCGCTTCGCAACCAGAACCCATCAGCACAATCACGCGCTCGGCATCGGGCGCGCCATGATATTCGTAAAGCCGGTATTGGCGCCCAGTCAATGCGGCGAACTTGTTCATTGCACCTTGCACGATCTCGGGACAGGCAGTGTAGAAGGGATTAACGGTCTCCCGGGCCTGGAAATAAATGTCCGGATTCTGCGCGGTCCCTCGCAGCACAGGATGGTCAGGAGAAAGAGCGCGGGCGCGGTGTTCCATCATCCGAGGCTCACTGATCAACTGCTCCATCGTTTCTCGCGAAATTTTTTGGATTTTGGAAATTTCATGCGAGGTGCGGAAGCCGTCGAAGAAGTGCATGAAGGGAATGCGCGCTTCCAGAGTGGCGGCGTGGGAAATCAGCGCGAAATCCTGCGCTTCCTGCACGGAAGCCGAACAGAGCATCGCCCAACCGGTGGAGCGCGCCGCCATTACGTCGCTGTGATCGCCAAAGATCGACAACCCCTGGGCGGCGAGAGCGCGCGCGGCGACGTGGAAGACCGCCGCCGTAAGCTCGCCGGCAATCTTGTACATGTTCGGGATCATCAGGAGCAGCCCTTGCGAGGACGTAAACGTGGTGCTGAGCGAACCCGTTTGCAACGCGCCGTGAATCGCGCCGGCGGCGCCGCCTTCGCTTTGCATTTCGATAACGGACGGGACCGTTCCCCAGAGGTTCTTCACGCCCGCCGCCGACCAGGCGTCGGCCCATTCGCCCATCGGCGAGGCCGGGGTGATCGGGTAAATAGCAATGACTTCGTTGACTTGATAAGCGATGTGCGCCACAGCTTCGTTTGCGTCCATCGTGGTGTGCATTTTGGTATTCATAAAACGATCTCCGCAATACATTCGCCTTCACCGGGCAGTTCACGAACATGGAAGCCGACCTTCCTGCACAGGTGCTGCATCCGGTGGTTTTCGGGAAGGATCCGCCCAACGATGCGAATGAGCTTTTCGTCGCGGCCGACCTGTACCAGCAGCTTGAGCAGTTGCTCCCCTAAGCCCTGGCGCTGCCAGGCGTCGCCAATGATGATGGCGAACTCGGCCTCGTTCAACCCGTGCGACTTGCTCAAGCGCCCAATGCCCAGGATTTCAGTCGCGCCGGTCGTTTGATTTTTGTGCTCAGTGACGAGCGCGATCTCGCGGTCGTAATCGTTGAAGCAAATGCGGGTCAACCGATCGTGCGCGATGCGTTGATCGAGCTTCAGCGTGCCGAGATAACGATAATAGACGCTCTCCTCAGAAAGGTGCTCGTGAAATTTGACGACGAGCGGCTCATCTTCCGGGCGAATCGGCCGGACGGTCACGGCGGTTTTGTCATTCAGTTTCAACCGTCGCACGTACTGTATTGGATACGGACGGATGGCAGGTTTGGGTAGTGTGGCTTCGGTCATATCGGGACCGTGCGCGATCACTCTCGCGTCCAGGGCCACCATCCGGTCGGCCGAAACCAGCATCGGGTTAATATCGATTTCAGCAATCCAGGGCTGTTCGATGACCAATTGACTAAAGCGGACTAACAATTCTTCCAGCGCCAATAAATCCACGGCCTTGCGCCCACGCACGCCTTTCAGAGCGGTGTAAATGCGGGTTTGTTCCATCATCCGGCGCGCGAGCGTGCCGTTGAGCGGCGGCAGGGCCAGGGCGCGGTCATTAAAGACTTCGACCAGTTGCCCGCCCGTTCCGAACAGCAGCACGGGCCCAAATTGCGGGTCGAGGCTGCTGCCGAGGATGAGTTCGTAACCGCCGTGCAAGACCATCGGCTGCACGGTCACACCATGGAAATGTTCCGCGCCGGCTTTCTCGCGCACCGAGGTTTCTATGGCGTGCCAGGCGCGGCGGACGGCGGCGGCATCGCGCAGATTCAGTTGCACGCCGCCGACATCGGTCTTGTGGGTGATCGTTTCTGAATAGAGCTTGAGCACCACTGGGTAGCCAATCTCTCGCGCCATTGCCGACGCTTCCTGCTGCGAGACGGCGATGCGGGTTTCGACCACCGGAATGCCGTAGCTGGCGAGCACTTGTTTGGACTCGTACTCAGTGAGAATGGTGCGGCCGAGCTTGCGGCCGGCTTGAACGATTTTGTTTGCCAGCGTGCGATGGGCGGCGCTCTCTTCGGTGTCTGGCACTAGCGCGGGCGTTTCGTAGATCCCGCGCAGATTGTAGGCGTATCGCCACATGTAATAGAACGCGCGCGCTCCGGTGTCGGGGTAATCGAAAGTGGGAATATCGGCCTGGTTGAGAATGGCTTTGCCTGGCTCGACTTCCGAGCCGCCCATCCAACTGGCCAGGATCGGTTTGCCGTCGAGCTTCGCGAACGCTTTCAACTGCTCGGCCGTGCCGGTCGGGTCGGTCATGGCTTGCGGCGTGAGAATGACCAGCACGCCGTCGTTGTTCGGATCTTTGGCGACAATTTCGACGGCCTTGGCGTAACGATCCGGACCGGCGTCACCGAGAATATCCACGGGGTTGTTGTGGCTCCACGGCGCGGGCAAGAGTTGGTTGAGAGCGGCAAGGCTTTCTTTGGACAGGTCGGCCAACTGCCCGCCGCTGAGGATGAGCAGGTCGGTCGCGAGCACGCCAGGACCGCCGGCGTTGGTCACGATGGCGAGGCGGGGCTCTTTGGGGCGCGGCTGCTTGGCTAACACTTCGGCCATGTGGAACAGTTCCGCAATGGTGTTGACGCGCAGCACGCCTACGCGGCGAAACGCGGCTTGAAGGACCTCATCGCTGCCCGTCATCGAGCCTGTATGTGAAGCCGCCGCCTTGGCCGCCTCCGCCGTGCGTCCTACTTTGATCACGATAACCGGTTTCGTGAGGGCCACTTCACGCGCGGCGGAAAGAAAGGAGCGCGCGTCGCCAATCGACTCCATGTAAATGACAATGCTCTTCGTGTGCGGGTCGTCACCGAGGTAATAAATCAAGTCGCCCCAATTCACATCGAGCATCGAGCCGATGGAAACGAAGTTGCTGAAACCGACGTTCTCCCGGAAGCTCCAGTCCAGAATAGCTGTGCAAAGCGCGCCGCTCTGACTGATGAACCCGACGTTACCAGGGCGCGCGATCCCGCTGGCGAAAGTGGCGTTCAATCCCAGCCGCGGCACCATCACTCCCAAACAGTTCGGACCGATGATGCGCATCTGGCTGCGCCGGACGCACGTCAGAATCTGCTGTTCCAGTTCGACCCCAGCCGGGCCGGTTTCCTTGAAACCCGCCGAGATGATAATCGCCCCCTTCGCGCCCGCGTCGATGCATTCAGCAATCAAACCTGGCACCGTCGTCGCGGGAGTGACAATGACCGCCAGATCGACTTTGCCGGGTATCGCCGCGACGTTCGGGTAGGCTGTCTTCCCGAAGATCGTCGGGCGCTTTGGATTGACAGGATAGACCTGCCCCGAGAACGTCCCAGAACAAAGATGTTGTGCCAGGGTCCGTCCGACCGTGCCCGGGTTTTCGGTTGCGCCAATCAGGGCAATACTTTTCGGCGCGAAGATGGCATCAAGCGGCTGAGGCCGGTCGCCTTGCAGAATGTCATGGGCTGGATCGGGTTTAATGGGGAGCGTCATGGGGGAGAGTGGTTAGTCAGGGAGAACGTGGGAAAATGACCAATGACCAATGACCAAGGAATGACCAAGCTCCAATGACCAATTCCCAAAGGGTAACTGACACATCGCTGCGTTTTGGCATTGGGCATTGGTCATTTGGCATTGGGTATTCATTGGTCATTGGTCATTGGTCATTGGTCATTTAACGGGTCATCCGCTCACGAGCGGCTTGAAGGCGCTTCATCACTACCTGGATGACGCGTCGCATTAATTCGAGTCCCAGCTCGTGGTCTTGTTCACATTGCTCGCGCAAACGCGTCCCGTAAAAGAAAATCGCTTTGGTCGGCTCTATCGCCCGTGCCTCGAAATGCCAATAATAGGGTGGAAACAGCCAGGACCAGCCCAGCACATCCCCTGCTCCAATCATCTGAAGACAAAACGGGTCATCCTCCTCCTTTTGCGAGCCGAGGGACACCAGGCCGCTTTGGATCAGATAAAAGCGATTCGCAACGTCGCCCTCGCGAAAGATTACCTGGCCAGCGTTGAACTCCATGGGCATGGCGGCCGCCGTCAAAATCCGTAAATGTTCGGGAGTCATGCCGGCGAGGAACGGATGCTGCGCAATCCGGGCGTCGAGTGAGGCTGCTGACGAGACTTGTGTAGTCGAGGTGGAACGCGGCGGCGCCGGGACGGGCGCGAGCGGCTTCAGGTGATTGGCCTGAAGAAGCTTTTTTTGAACTGCTTGCAACCGTTCGATCAGAACCTGCGCCACGCGCTTCATCAATTCATAACCAAAACGGGGATCGCCCTTGCTCACAGCCAGCAAATGGGCGCCGTCGAGGACGACCACTTTGGTGGTTTCGAGCGTACGCGCCTTGAAGTGCCAGACGAACGGCGGAAACAGCCAGGACCAACCCAACACTGATCCGGCGCCGATGGTTTGGACATTGGCTAATTCACAATTTGGATTGCGCCATTCCAGGGCCACTTTTCCGGTTTGCACGAGGTAAAAGAGGTTCGCCGGCTCGCCTTCCTGGAAAATGACTTGGCCGGGCTCAAAGGTCCGTTCGGTGAGACAGCCGCTGATGATTTCGAGCGATTCCTCGCTCAACCTTTTGAGGAAAGGATGCTCGGCGATATTCGTTGCAAGAGTCTTCATAAGAACTTCTAGAACAATGTCTTCGAACCGGGCTTCCGCCGCTCTCCCTGTGTTGCCGAACCCTTTGCATTTTTTGCTCAGGTGGACTTGATACGGGGTAAGCCGGTGAATCGTTGAATCGTTCAATCGTGTGTCAGTAGTCGGTGGTCAGTCGTGCGTGGTGCGTGGTCGTAGCGTCCGAAAGCGCCGACAAGCCGAGACGCGCTCCAAACGCTTCGCGATGGTTATTGCAACGGTGGGCCTTGTCCCGAAGGGACTTACTATAATATTGGTTCGGTTTGAGGAGACAGGAGTCGTTTGGAGCTGCGGAAAATTCACCACAGTGCGATTTCCCGAGATTTCCCGAGATTTGGCGAGATTTGCCGAGATTTGCCGAGATGCGCATCTCGCTAAATCTCGCGTCCATCTCGGGAAATCTCGCTTGCATCTCGCATCCATCTCGCATCCATCTCGCTTAGGGGGCGCTTCATCAGTTGGTGATTCATGACCAGAGGGGTTGTTCGCTGTGAAGAGGCGGACAAAGGGCAAGGGCGGCGGCGAGACCAGCGGGGAGTCCATCTTCGCTTGGCGATACCGTGGACAATGGCGGAAGGGCCAGCGCCTTGCGACGATAGGTCGCAAGGTCCGTTCTGACCAGCAGGGGTCGTGCTCCTTCCTGGCAACCGCCACCGCCTGCTCGTAGTTTTCCATTACGGGCAGCGGGCCACGGCCGCCCTGGTTCTCTGGAATTTCATTCAGTTTCATGAGTTAATACGGGATTCGATTTTTCGTTTTTTCGCTTAATCGTAGCAGATGGGGTTGGACATCCGCAGGGTAACCCTCAAAATAGTTGAAAATAATTTTTGGAGGCTAAAATCGCCGTTTTTGCGAAGGATTTGGTGAGTTTTATGGGAGATGGGAGACAGAAGATGGAGATAGAGGACGAGAGCTGAAACGGAGTGGTGGAGTGACGGAGTGTTGGAGTTGTGGGATGAGGAAGGCGAGATAAAGGGCGAAGCGCGTTCGCTGCCATCTTCCGTCTGCCATCTTCCATCTTCCATATTCCCGCCTTTCCGCCCGTGTCGGCTGGAAAGCCGGCTGGGGCTTTGATCGTGAGCGTCGGGTCTGGCCTTGCTCGGTCGAGATTGGCGCTGGCCGCTGGCGGCAGGTCTTACTCAATCCGCCGCTTTCGCGGTCCGCAGTTTATAGCGCAGCTTTTATTCCGGCCTAAACACTCGTGCAGCGCCTGACCGCATCGGATCTCCAAGTCCGTAGTTGTACCGTTTCTTGTTCACTGTCCCAATCCTGAGCCCATGACGCTGGAACCCAAATGCGAATGAACCATGCTATTGGTTGGCCCCTTCCCTGAGTTGACATATTCCATGAAAACCATCAGATTTATTGCATGCAGAAGTTCACCTTGGCCAATTTGATTGTTTCACGAAGGATTTCAGGCCAAACATACTGTTAGGCCGCCCATGTTCTCACCATCTCAAATCAAGCGGCCAGTAATCGTGAATCTGGCGGCCCACGGAGCCGCTGGATCGGTTCTGGTTTGGTTTCTGGTTTGGTTTCTGGTTTATCACTGCCCTGTTGTCATCGAGCGTCGAAGAGCGCAGGGCATTTCCCAGCACAGTTTAGGGCTTTCATGTCTCTTTACAACTTCCTGAGCCCTTGTTTTACGTTCATCATTCCCATAGCTTTGGCCCTGCTCTGGTTGGATGCGCTAGTTTTTGCACTTCTCTACCGACAACACGGCGGGCCGGCTTCGCTATTTTGGCTTTGGGGAGTCCCATTAGCATTTGCTTCCTTTATGGGGTTGTCAGTTTGGGCGTTGAATTCGGTATGGTAGTTCGGGCTCACATAATTTGCGTGCGGCCTAACGAAATCGGTCGAGCGAACCGCCGCCCCGCTTTCCCGCTCAACGCCGGGTTCCAGTCCGAGAGTGCTTCGTGCGCTCCACCGTCCGGCTCGGCGGCGGTCGCTCACCTCTGCCGTTAGATGAAAAAACCTCTTCCAAAATTGCGAGTCGGGAGCTTTGTAAAAATCGTTGAGATACCCGCAGATCTGACTGACTCCGCAGGCATAGGTACGCCCGCGGTCTTCAAGCGGGCTCTCGGAAAGACTTTTCGCGTTGAGGGGTTTGGTCGTTACGGCCACATTGAGCTGTCCGTGACCAAGAACGATACCATTTGGATTGAGCCCCAGTTCGTTGCTCTCGCACCGAGAAAGAGGCCAAGAAAATGAGAACATCTAACCCGGCTGCTTCAGGCAACGGCGCGTTGACGCCTCATTTCCATGTCGAACGCGCTTATCGCGCCGTGCCTGAGCGCGAGCGTTAGGCAATGGGCAACGGAATAGCTACGACTAAATTTGCAGCCGCACTGTCGTTGGTATTACTCGCGGGCTGTTCCCACTTCCATCACTCATTCACGCGCGTTTCCCAGGACGTCGTATTGACCTCAGAACACCCGAGAAGCCCACAGTTCACATGGATACAATTGCTTTCAGTCGAACCGGATGGCCACACAAAGTTGGCCATGGGCTCGGGTGAAACTTGGGAGGCGATGCCGGGCGAGATGTTCCACACGAAGGACGAAGTCTTGGCGCCCGGGCGAGGGGCATACCTATTGCTCTCCGTCGCGCCGGAGAGAGGGGAAGCCCGGATCCGAGTTTCCCATTGCGAAGATCGTTGAAATTGCCCAACAAGAGCGCTGTAGGCAACAGCCGCCGCCCCTTCCAGTTGACCAGTTTATGAAACTCGAAGATCATCATTGCAGGCCACATCCCGTTCCGGCGGCTGTGCCTGAGCCTGGACGTTGACGACTCGACGCATCTCGTGAATACGACCAGCAAGAATCTTCGGCTACCGTGGCTCTCACTCGGATTGTTGTTGCTTCTGGTTGCGCTAGCTCCTTACGCAATGAGCTTTCCGCCATACACCTCCACCGACTCCCTCCAGCCACGCCGAGTTGCGCTCGTTCTCGTCGGCCTCACAACTGCAGCTGTGGCTCTCATTGAGTTCATGGCGATGATTCGCCAAGCTCGAACGGACATCGTCGGGGCGGCGTCATTCGTATCTGTGGTTCTCGCTTGTGCCGTCCTTGGGTGGCGTAGCTATCCCTACTGGATCACGGGCGTTTATCAGGTCGCCACTGGCGCGTTCCCTCCGATGGACCAAGACCCCAAGGGACTGATTCCGATGATCTGGATTGGTGAACTGTGGCGTTTACCGGTGCTGCTGATTTACCTGCTCTGTTACGTCACGGTTCCCGCTCTCTCGATTGCTGTCATTGTTGCGTTCAGGCGACGCCGATTTGCCTCAGGGGCCGCCACAGCACTTGGTATTGGAATAATATTGATTTTCATGCTGGGCTTTTCACCGAATTACGTCGCATGGCTGATGGACTGAACGCGCAGCCCAACTGTCCAGCGGTAGGCAATGCCGCGCTGGGCGTCAAGTTGCCTAAGTCGGCGCGTTGGGATCTCAATTTCAGGGCAGCAGCTTAATTCCACCGTGGACCATTGCGCCATTTCAGTCAGCGTGTTTCACAAGTTTGCGGACCTGTACCGAGACAAATTCATGGGCCTGACCCTGTATGATGATTCTTACCGGGAGTTCTGTGAGTTGCTCAGGCAAGGCCGCGCGCGCGTATTGGATGCCGCGTGCGGCCCTGGCAATGTGTCGCGCTACCTCCTGACGCAAAGGCCCGATCTGGATTTGCTGGGCATTGACCTTGCGCCGCGAATGGTGGAACTGGCCCGTGAGGCCGTTGCTTCGGCTCAATTTGTCGTGCATGATTGCAGGCGTTTGGCTGACCTGCGCCTGCGTTTCGACGGGATCATCTGCGCCTTCGGCCTGCCGTATCTTTCACCAGAGGAGGCAACGGCTTTCATCCGAGCAGCAGGTCAGGCTCTTGAGCCGGGTGCAGTGCTTTATCTCAGCACGATGTTGGGCAAGAGCGAGGACTCGGGTTTCGAGTGTTGCAGCACCGGGGATCAGGTCTATATCAACTACCACAGCGAGGATGAGGTGATCAGTTTACTCCAGAGGTGTGGCTTTACGCTTCTTAAGCGGAGTCGCACTCCCAGTCCGAGCGCGGCAGCCAAAGTGACCACCGACCTGATTGTCATTGCAAAAAAGTAAATCGCGATGCGCGTTCAGTATGAAACCTCACCACGACGAAAGCATCCAATTGACAAACCATTGAGCAAGCTTTATTCAGAATCTGATGACGCCTTATAAGACGTCCAATATGATGGCGGATACGCTGCTTCAGCTTAGGACACAATACGTGTATGGCTGATTCGCCGCCCAGACCGCCGATTCACAAACGCCTGAATGAGGAGCTTCTCGAAGATTTGTGCCTTGAGTTGCGACACGTCGCGTGTGGGGAGGGTGACTGGCCTCTCGGCGAGCGTGTTGTCACGCATGTGCGAGAGGTTCGTGCCCTGCATGCCGAGCTTTCGACGCGAGGCGTTGACTGCCTACCCCGACTTGCGCGGTTATCAGAGGAGACACGCTGGCAGATACCGACACTCCTCGACGACTGCTTGGCCTATCCGGAGCGCACTCCTTACGTGCGAGAGCCTGACGGCATTCGGCGGTTTCTCCGCTGTCAACTCTGCACAAAGGTGGAGCGCCCACCTGACGCGAAGCTTTTCTGGTTTTGCGAGACGTGCATGCGTCGCGTTCTCGACGCTGTTCGGGAGTGTGCGCGCATTCCGGGCATTATCCTTTTTCGCACTTACAATGCCGAGTGCCGTTGCCCTCACGCGGATGCTGACACAGTGTTGGCCGGCGAGGGCCGATTCTACGGCGACGCGGTTTATGGAGTCTGCCAGAGATGCATTCACGATGAGATTGAAAGACGACGTGGGGCTTAGTCTCTGCAGGCAACAGTCGCCGCGCGCACGCCAAAACGTATCGTGAAAGTTTTTGTCACAGCGGATATGAATTGGGAGTCGAAGATTGACCATGCGCTGAAGGTCTTGGATTTGAAGCGGGTATTCGAAGGGCTTGATTATGGCTCTTCCGTTTCCGGACTGGCCGTTGTGTTCATGTGCCGAGATCCCGCGCTGAACTTCAAGCAACGGATCAGATACAGCAAGAAAGAGAAATCCTTTTCCATGGATATCATGCTCGATCTTCCAGAAATGATTCCGCTCTGCCATGTGGACCGCCGAAGAATCCTGGCCGAACGTCTGCTCAGGGAGATTCCAAAGAGCCTTCGCAAATACCGCCTTCCGCATTTCGATTACGATGCATTCGAGTCCGATTGGAAGGAAGCAGTCACTGATCAGTTACTCGGGCCTAACGCCGCGCGCTTCGACCATTTATGCAAACCGCAAGCAACAATCTAGGCTGCCAACGTGACGGACGCCGTCAAAGCTGATGCAAAATGGGCAACAAACCGCAGCTTGAGCGCGATTATGCCTGACTTGCAGAGAGGATATTGGAGGTTCTTTAATGTTGCGGCGCGAATTGTTGCGGCTGGATTTCTGTCGGTTGGCGCGATTTTCGTCCTTTGGGGTTTATCCCTGGTCCTCGACCCCAAGGCTACGATTGGAGACGATGGCGTGCCAAGCGCTGACCCGTGGCTAAAGGCCAGTGTCCTTGTTGTTGGATTGGTCGTCAGCGGGCTTGGAGTGTTATTCGTCAAATCACGCCGCTATCGGCCCGACCCAGGTGATTCCCCATTCGCAGGGCGCAAGAACTTAAACAAACAACAACACAATAAAGAAAGGAATACCCCATGAAAATGCTGCTGAACGTCACATTACCGCATAAGCCATTCAACGCTGCCGTGAAGGATGGGACGGCGGGTGCAAAGTTGAATCGGATTCTGGAGGCGACGAAGCCCGAAGCCGTCTATTTCACGGAGAAGAACGGTCAGAGAGGAGCGGTGCTGATCGTTGATTTAACTGACGCCTCGAAGCTTCCGGCACTGGTTGAGCCTTGGTTGCTCTCCTTTGAGGCTGACATGGAGCTTCGGCCTGTCATGACGCCGGAAGACCTCAAGCGAGCCGGGTTGGACGAACTCGGCAAGAAATGGAGTTGATTTGGGGGAGGCCATTTCGGTTCTATAATGTTCAGGACGAGTGCATGGAAGCATTCAAGAAGGAGCTCGATGATCGGGTTATAATCGAACAGTAATTGTTATGTGGGAAGAGCAGCCAGAATATCAGAAGGCACAAGCAAAAATGATTGGCGTTGGCGTCGTTCTGGTCTTCCTCCTGGGTATTGTTTACTGCGTGTTTGAGCGCGATTGGCACTTGCTGCGCCAGGTTTTGGCGTTCGCCGGCGCGTTTTTGTTTTGCATGGGTTTGTTGTCGGGCACCGCGTGGTTGCTGGTCAGGATTTTTGCACGGCGCCGGTCGCACCGTTGCCCTTCGCGTGGGAAAGATGGCGCGCTCTAACATAGCACTAGGCACGCCGGTTGCCGGCATCCTCGGGCAGAACTGGCCGTCAGTCTCGAAAATTACGTCCTCGCGGCACAGCACCGGCAGGAGGTGACTCTTTCGCCGAATCCGCCGCTCACGGCCGTTTATGAGGGCATGAAGATTTGATTACTTTTCCTCGCTCAGTGATCGGCGTTGCTCGTAACCCAAACACTGCGGAAACGTTTTAGCTGCGAGTCGGGTAGCATTTTGCAGCAAAGGCCATCGATCTCGACAGTCCCATCGTCGCTGAGAAGTTGAAAGGACCCGCGCTGTCCGGGATAAACGATTACCGCCTCCGCATTGAAGCCGTTCAAATCGAGTTGTCGAATTGGTTCCGGTTGCGCTTTGCCGCCGCTCCATTGAAAAAGACGGGCGTTAGTGTGGGCGTCGTAGGGGCCGGCCACGATTAGATACTTGCCGTGCCAGTATCCGAGATCGCGGATTCCCAAGCCTCCCAAATCCAGCAAGAGCGGTGCGCCGAATTGGGCCAGCTTTCCGGCAAGCAGTTCATTTGGATTGAGCAATGGAACAATCAAGGCGCGGCCCTGCGGGAGCGGATTGCGAAACCCGATCAACAGGTGGTTATCCGGCGTGCCGCACAGCCCTTCGATGTTCAGGGCGCCCTGCAATTTGGGCGCCAGACGGCTGGCGGCGGCCAGCTTGAAGGGTTTGAGCCGCGGGTCCCGCGTCATGTCCCGCAGCAGATGCTGATAGGGTTGACCGACTGGAACCAATTGCATCGCCGCCTCGTTCCAGGTAGTGGCAAAGATATAATGCCGGTTGCGCCGATACTTGCCTTCGTGGTTGCGTCCGTGAGACGTAATCCAAAAGATGCGATCTCCCAGCCAGGCGGCACCCTCGAGATCCGTTTCGGGCCGCTTGCCCTCGACGTCGAGAAAGAGCGACAGGTTGAAGCTGCGGACGGGCAATCCCGCTTCCCGCGTCCTGTAAACGCGAATCGAATTATCCTCATCATTAGCGACAGCGAACAAGTCGTTGTTCAAAGCCACCGCTGCCGAAGCGTCACACATCCCGTAGTACCAAGTCTGCGTGGAAACTCCCGCGCCTGCCACTACCGGTGTGACCGACAGGACAAGGCCCATCAGTCGCATCGCCATATTTAATCTGACCACGCGTTAGCGTAGGCGCATTTGCGGCCAGGTTCAAGGGGAGTCGAGTGCCCAGCGGCCAGTGCTCCGCCGTATTATAAAAAGAGCAAACGAAGGCCACGAAGAAGAAAGGTTTTGTGTGTATTTCTTCGTTTCCTTCGTTTCCTTCTGTTCAGAATATTTTTGCCTCAATTCCCGCTTCCGGCCATGTAAACTTTTGCGCTTGTTGAACATTTCCCGCCAGTGCGGCGCGGAAAAACGTCTGATTTCAGGCCGGAATTTGGCTTTCAGGAGGACTGAAATCTTGGCACCGAAAAATCACACGACTGCTCAGAGCCAGAAAACGAAGCATCTGCGGCCAATTCTACGTGTTCAATGGTTCAGATCGCGCGAAGCCGGCGGAATCGGAGGTCGCTGGCACAATCCTTGCGAACAGTCTCCAATAAACGATTCATTGAATTTAACAGTTGTCGCAGGGTCCGTGAAAATGCCAAAATTTGTTTCCATGCCAGACGAAGATTTCTCAGAGACGCCGGCGCCGGACGCCGTTGAGGCGTGGTGGGAACGACGCGAGCGGTTTCGCGGACATTTGCAGCACCACCCGCCCGCCGGATTGAGCGCCGATGAAATCGAGATGCATTTCTCGGCCATGCCGGCGCATTATTGGGACCGGGTGAGTGAGACGGAACTGCTATGGGGGCTTCAGACCACGCACGGTTTTCTCAATCTGATAAATTCGCATCACGTTCCTGCGACTGCCCCCTTCGTCGATTGGCGCGAGTTGCCCGAAGGCCGCGGCACGCAGGTCATGCTTTGCACCTGGGATCGGCACGGTCTGCTCGCCAAAGCGGCAGCCGCACTGAGCGCGGTGCGCCTGAATATTCTGCAAGCCGACGTTTTCACCCGCGCCGATAACATCGTGCTTGACCGTTTCACGGTCATTGATTCGGACGGCCACCAGGCTGCCACGGCCAAGCGGATGGAGGAGATGACGTTCCTGCTCGAAGGCGCCTTGAGCGAGCCGCCCCGGTTCGCGTCAGTTTGGGCCTGTTCGCGGCACAAATACCTCGCGCCGCCCGGGCGATTCCCGCCGCGCATCGAGTTTGACAATCAGTCCTCCCCGACCAGCACGATCGTCGGCGTAGAGGCGGCTGACCGGCTGGGATTGCTGTATGACATCCTTCAATCTCTGGCTGATCACGGTCTCGGCATCAGTCATGCTTCCATTAAGACGGACGATGACTGCGCCCACGATCGGATTCACGTAACCGGCCCCCAGGGGCAAAAGGTGACCGAACCGGAGGCCCTCGAGGAGTTGCGCCGAAGCCTGGAAAGCGCGATCGGGTCCCGAATAGACTAAATCTCACCCATGAAACGTATCGGAATTCTTACGGCTGGCGGCGACACGCCGGCGCTTAATGCGACCATTCAAGGAGCGGTCGCGCGCTGCAACCAGCTTAAGATCGAGATTTTCGGATTCATCAAGGGGTTTAACAGTCTTTTCAACCCCAGGGTACCGCACGTCCATCTGAACCCGCTTTACCAGGAAATTCCCGAAATTGATCCGACCAAGGGAGGGACCTTGCTCGGTTCGTCGCGCGATTATGTTGATCCCGAGGACCATGGTGTGCTGGATAAGATTGTGCATCGCTTGAAGAGGCTCGGCATCGAGGGTTTAATTTGCGTGGGAGGCGACGGAACCTTGAATGGTTTGCAGCCGATTGCGGAGAGAATTCCAGCGGTCCTGGCGCCGAAAACGATCGACAATGATTTAGGACTGAATTACCCGAGCGAGCCCGATGAATGGGTCCGCACTCCCACCCCCAAAGAGAAGGAAGGTTTCCGTTATAAACGAACCGAGCCCGGAGCAATCTTTAACCTCAACCACATTGTCAATTACGTCACGCCCGGTTACGCCACCGCCGTCTTCGTCACGGCCACTGGCGTGGAACGGATTCGCACGACAGCCGAGAGCCATCGACGGATCGCGATCATTGAAGTCATGGGGCGCCATTCGGGATATATTGCGCTTGGATCGGCGTACGGGCGTCCGGATATGGTGCTGGTGCCGGAGCACCCGTTTTCGCTCGAGTATCTGGTCGAGCGGGTCAAGCACCTTTATGACTTGCAGAAAAACGTCGTGATTATTTGCGGTGAAGGGATCGTGGATGAAAGCGGACAGGAGTTCGGCGCCGAGACGAAATCGACCGACCCGGCTGGCAACATCGCGTTGACCGGCGCGGCGGAGGCGCTGCGGGCGAAGCTGATTCAGATGATTCCCGACCGTTACTTTCAACTATATCGTCGCGGAGAATCGGCGCGCGAGGCCATCTTCACCCGGAAAATCGGCCACACTCAGCGCGGGGGGCGTCCGATTCTTTTCGATCGCTTCTACGCCGCCCAGCAGGGAGGCAAAGCTGTCGAGTTGCTCGTCGAAGGCCAGAATAACGCCGTCGCCGTTCTCCAGTACACTTCGACGAAGGGTTTCTATGTGGAAGGATACGACGCCAACCGATTCCGCGATCGCTGGGGCCTTATCCATGCGCGACAGATGCCGGCCGCCCTCTACGATTCCAAACATATGAAACCCTCAGCCCTCGGCGTCGAATACCTCCTGCCCATTTTCACTGACGCCATTGGGGATGATGACATGGAACATACCCGCCAGACCCTTTTCGCTGCTGGAAATCTGGCCCAGCCGTATCATTCGATTAATACCGATATCAACAAGCGGATCAGGTGTCTTGAACCGGACGTTGTGGCCGCACAAAAGGCGGCGTAGCCTGCCTAAAAATTCTCTCTCCATCTCTTTGTCGAATCCTTAATCGTCAACTTCGTCGGCGTGCTTCCGACAAAGGATTCGACGAAGGTTGCGACAAAGGTTCCAAACAGTGGGGGTGGAGAATCTGTTGAACGAATGGGATAAGGCATCGGGCGACTTACATGAGGCGATCCGCTGCCCGGAATGCGGTGCATCGCAAATCGAATATCCCCAATTCAGCCGGCGGTTTACGTGGGGCGGAATTGCCGCGATCGTTGCGGCCCTGGGATTCTTCGAGAAGAAATTCTTTTGCAAACATTGCCAACACACCTGGCCCACCAAAGTGAAGGTTGAGCCGAAGCGGGATATTTTAGGCTGGCCGGAAACGAGGTGACTCACGCCGCCAGGCTGAAAGGCCGCGTCGGTTGCAAGAGAAAGGCGCGGCGCTTGCCGGCGCTGGCAGCTTCGCTGGCGGGCCACTCGGCCTCGGCGGCAAATTGAATTTCAATGCGCTGATCGGTGATGGACTGCACCAGCGCATCGCGTTCGGCGCGCAGGCCGGTGGCGAGCGCTTGCGAATTGGCCTGAAAACTCTGCAACTCCATCCACTTCGAGCGTAAGACGCACAAGGCGGCGACCTTCTCGGGAGTGATGCCAGGCAATGGATCGGACGGCGCCGGCGCAGATGAACCAACCGGAGGGTTGCTGATTGAAACGCGCAACCCATTCGGATTCCCGCCGAGTTTTTCGAGAATGTTCAGAGAATACTGTTCGAGAGCGGCACGGCTGGAATCCAGGTCTTTGCCGATGCAATAATC
>Ga0247668_1000200_pt1 | contig 17076 bp, 22 predicted proteins | sample CNK09_metaG_FD_182737 | JGI IMG/M metagenome (GOLD analysis project Ga0247668, IMG submission 182737) | Soil microbial communities from Purdue University Martell Research Forest, Indiana, United States - CNK09 | ecosystem: Environmental > Terrestrial > Soil > Temperate forest > Bulk soil...
CGCTTCGCACATTGCCGACAACTTGTCCTGATACTTTAGTGACGGCCATTAGTGTTTCACCGCGCCCAAGTCCCAGGTCGGGGACCAGGCGATACCGAGCGCGTCGTATTGAACAGGGACGAAGGCGCCGCCAGAGAAGTTCGCCGTGGGCTTAAAATCGGTCAGGACGTTGAAGAGACCCGATCCATTGGTGAAAGCGGGATTCAGCGTCGCATTCGAGGTGTTGTTGGAAATCGCATTTCCAGAACCGGTATTGGTGACAACCGTATAGCTCCCGGCCGTCGGGGTGTACATCATGATGTTCAGAAAATAGCTATTCGGGGCCGCCGCGCCCCATGAGGCGCTTGTGTCGTTCTGCACGACCGTGCTACCGACATGGCCCGTGGGGAAATATCCGGTGACGTTGAATACTTCAAAGCCCGTGGGCGAGTAACCCGCGATGCTTTCGGAGACCACGCACGTGCCGCTGGCGAAGCTGCAATTGCCCGCGATCTGACAAGATCCCCGACTACCAGTCTGCATCGCATTCTGGGTGTTGTTCCCGCCCACGGTGTCGAGCTTCATGACCCCATCGCGAACGGTGATGTTCTGTCCACTGATCTGGGCGCCCTTTCCACCACTCGTGATAGGAGCGGAAATGGTTTCAATGAAGCGCTCAACGACGATATTGTTGCCGCGCTCATCCGCGATGTTGTTTTGCGGGGAGACCTCGAAAGGATTGCCGGTCACGCCAAAATTATCGTTGTCCGCCCAAATGTACTGCATGTACTTACCCAACCACGGAGTACAGGACTGGTAAGTGTTCCCGCCTAAATGCAGCTTGAAATTAGCCGCCGCGTTGACCGCGTTGTTATAGGTGCTGTTGGAATAGACGCTCTTGCTCCCCGCACTCACGCGGAAGGCTTCGATGTTGCTGCCGCTCCCGCCCACCCCTTCGACATCACTCCCAAGCATCGCCTGGTAGTCGGTGACGATATAAGTTCCCGTGCCAGGCGCACCGCCACAGTAGGGGTTACTAGTCGGAGTCAAGCAATTATTCGCGCTCACGTTATAGTACACAGCGATGTTGCTGGTACCCGCGCGAGCGTGCATGTCGCTATCCACAATGCCCAATTGCGTCGCCTGCTGCGAAAGAAACGCGCCCCCGCCCCCGTTCATGGTGACGTTGTAGATCGTGATCTGCGTCTGAGGCACGGTGGTCGAAAGAACATTCATGGCCATGTTGATGTTGTTGCTCGCGGTCCCCGCTCCCTCCATGTCGATGTCAGAAATCGCAAGATCCACCGCGGTATTGGTGATATTGAGCATCGTCACGCCGCCGGCGGTATTGGACCAAATCGGCCGATTGGTCTGCGTGTTCTCGCAGCCCCCATAAGCCCCAGCCCGGCCCTTCGTGCCCGAGGCCGTGTAATTACCTCCGGTGAAGGTCTCACCACAGCGGAAGAGAAACCGCTTATTCGACCAACTGCCGTTCACAGCGACGAAGGTTCCAATCGTGGTATGCGTCGCACTCGCGGGGCAGCCGGTGAAATTACCCGAGGTCGAAATGCAGGTGGTCGCGGCGCCAGGGAAGCCATTCGATCCCGAAGGATCAAAGACCGTGATCCCCATGCCGCACTTGACCTGAACGCCCGCATTGTCCGTGGAGGTGATCGTCGCGGTGTACTTGGTGTCGCGCCCTTCGGTGACGTAGAGGTGCGCGGTCATGTTGCCGATCCCAAATCGGCGAAGATTGTGACCAGGATTCGAGCCGTAGCGCCAGGTTGAATTCCCAGACCCCAGCGTATCGCCAAAGTCCCAGGTCGAACTCACATCCTGAAAGGCGGTGGCGTTAGCGAGCTTATTGCTAGTCGCCACCCCGGAGTTGTCGAAAAATACCAGCAAGGGCGAAATACCTGAGACCCGCGGACTCGTCGGCATTGTGGTCAGCACGCCATTGGTCTGCGGACACGGGTTATTGACCGCGTGTGCGGCCGTGGCGAAGAACAAAAACCAAAATAGATGTTTCATATGCTGAGGGTGATCGTCCCCGTATTCAGGGTGACCGTATCCGTCGCCTGAATGACGAGCCCTCCAATGGCAGTAGGGCTTGGCCAACTGAAGATCGTGCGAGTGTTCGATTGATTGATGAAGGAGGCGGTAATGACGGGCGATACGACCGACCAGGACATGAGATTCGCGCTATTGGTCACGGAGATTCCGAGTTCATACGGAACGCCGACAGCCGCTTGCGGAGCGGATTGAGGAAATCCGTCCTGCTGAAGCGTAAGCGTGCCACCCGCCGAGGTCGGAATGAAAAAAATAGCCGTCGCAAAGAGGGGCGGGAAGGAGGAATCCTGCACCTGCACGACGAGGGTATCCATTTAAGGCGCCCACGCGCTGAAGTAACGCACATTCGCCACGAAGGGAATATTCGCCCCTCGCGATTGCATCGTGATCAGCGGGAAGTAATGCAACGTGTCACGAAAGGTATTGGAAGAATTCACATTCGCGGTCGAGACCGTGCCCTGCTGTACCCCGTCGAGCCACCAGGTGAAGGTCTGCCCGATGGGGTCATACGCCCCGCCAAAGATATGCTCCACCGTGTAATCGAGCGGTGCCGTTTGCACATTCGAGGCCGCGATTAAACTGTTGAAACTGATGGTGGCCGTAGCGGTATTACCCGTATTGACCACGGCAGAAATGGTGTAGGGACCGGCCGATCCCTGCACCAAATTGATGGGGAAGTGCGACTCGCCCGTAGACAACTTAATCGTCCAGCCATGTCCGGGGCTCGATGTCTCCCCGGGCCAGGGGGCGGCCAAAGTGACGCTGGTTGCGCCTTGGAGGGGCGGAGCCGTTAAAGCAAAGGGAGCATTGAAAGTCCCCGACCATTGATGATAGGCGCCTCGGGACGCACCGCCTAAGTCCGTGCCGTGCCCGTTCTCGTTAATATCAAATTCGTGCCACTGGGAGTAATTGGGGGGAAACGCGGGGTTGGAATCAAGGTGAGTCGTGTTGTGCTCTTGGGGCTCTAGATAATACGAGAACCAATTGTCCGTGGCATTGTTGCCGGGCACGGTCGCCGCGATCTCGGTGTAAAAGCCTTGGCTTCCCAAAAGGTAAGGCAGGCTCCCTAAGTTCCCCACGAGCGACACGCTGTTGATATTTCTTTGAGTGCAAAGACCCGAGCCATTGTTAGCGCCAGTGTTCCAACTGACTTGCAGCTGCCCATTGGCTGCCGTCGAATAAGTGGCCGCATTGGGATTGGCGGGGCCTAAGATCGTACAGCCGTTATAGATGCGTGCATCCGTGGTGCTGGTGAAGTTGAGCTCAGCCAAAGACGGAATGACGGTGTAGACGTTGGTCTTATAGCCTAAGAGCGCAGCACCCGGAGGGATGGCGGGAGTGCCGATCACATTCCAGCGGATGCCATCGCTCACGAGCGTACAGGCCAAGTCCGTCACATAGACCGAACAACCGGCATAGGTCGCGGCCGGGAAATTGGCGAGTACCTGGGCACTCGTGAAATTCGAGCCCAAGAAAGTCAATTGCGCAATACTCTGCGCGGTCGCCTGTTTATTGACTCCGCCTTGCAGAATCTCGATGAGGTCGGCCAGGGCAGGAGTGCCGGCCGGCAGGTCCGAAATATTCTTATTGGCCATTAGTTAGTCACCCGCACATCCCCGGTATTGGTGATGCGCAAATCTCCGGTGTCGATATCCCGACCTGAACCGGCGGTCGCTGTTCCGTTGATGACGCCGCCCGAGGTAATCAGCCAAGGCCCGGAGGTACTCAACATAGTGAAGGTATAAGGCGGAATGCCGCCCGAGGCTTGGCCTGCGATATTCTGTGAATAAGGGGTTCCAATGAACGCCGTCGGCAACGTCTCGCCAATGAATGTCAGTGTCGGTAGTACGACCAGATTCTTGAGAAAGATAATGGGCATAGATCATTAATAAGGAATGCTATTGATCGCATTAATGATGCCGTTCGCCGATTGCTGCGCGAAGTAAAAGACCCCCGCCTGCACCGGATGTGTGGTATCGGCACCGATGTAGATATCGGAATTACCGCTGGTATTGGTGGCCGCAGTCGTGCCGGTCCCCGAGCACCAGGCTTTCGCCGCCGTTGTATAGCATTGCGGAATGAAAAGAATATTGGGGTCTGCCAATTGCGCGACCGCTTGCGAGGCGGCGAGCTCCATATTGAAAATGGCCGCAGTCGGGCCTTTGGCGCCCGCCTCCGCGCCAATCACCAAGATCAATGCACCGGGGAGCGCTAACCGATAAGCCTGCAAGGTGGCCACGATTGCAGCCTGCTCTTGGGCCACGGTAATGCCCGCCACCGCTGAATCGTTGATGCCGCCTCCGGCGAAGATCAAAAGTTCGGGGTTATAGGCCACAATGGGCGTCATCCGTGAGGTCGCACCAAAAGCAAAACCGGAACCCGAAGCGTTCGCGATCCACCCCGTACCGGAACCTTGGTTGTCCTGCCAGTAGTCAAGCATGTTCAAGTATTTGCACATCAATCCGCCCCAACTCAAAGATGGGGTCACGGGATGCTGCGTTGATCCTGAGATGAAACTTGAGCCGGTGACGACCATACGCACGGAATTCGAGAGGTACGGTGCCCAGACCTTCGATGTCTTATCGATCGATAGCACCCCAACGAAGGCGGACCCCGAGGTGATTTCAACGGTAATCAGGCGCACCGCTTTGGTGGGGAATACGAGCTGTGAATAGTTGATCGACTGTCCGTTAGTCGCGAGCGACCCGTACGCCAAGGTCAAGGGGACCCCGTTCACATAGATCGAGAACACGGTATTGCCGGTGCCCGTGGTCTCAATCTGGAAACTTTGGGCGTCCGTCATGAATGACACTGCAAAGGCGATAGAGGATGTCAGTGAAGATGTCCATGAACTATTGATGCCGGTCGCCGTGACCGGGCCACCCGTCACGAGAAAATTGGTGTCATCGAGTACGTTGACCGTGCCGTCATTGCGGACGTTGGCCGTGTTGGTCCAGTAGGTACCGGTGTACTTGGACGCTGCCACCACATTGGTATACGTCGGAGCATTGGCATTCGTGGTAAACGTCGGCCCCATGTAGTACCAAGAGACCGTGCCATCGACTAGAGCCCCCGTGGTGGTCGCGGTAGGCTTGGTGGCTACACCCGTGGTGCCCGCCACAATGCACGTATAGTTATTCCCACCGTTTGAAAAGGATTGCCCCTTGGTGATCGCTTGGGTATCCCCGGGATGGGCGGAGGGTTGAATCAGCGGCTGCGCAGTCGCAGGATTCGTGGTGAGCGCCTGCGCAATGGCGGCTCGAAGTTTGGCCACTACTTTGCGATTGCCCGTGCCTTGCGTCCAGAAAAGACCATTCCACGTACACCACCCTTGATCGGTAGTTTGCAGAACGGTGCCCGCAGGAATATTGAGCGTGGGAAGCGTCGCAAAGGTAAAAGGACCGATGCCACTATTGGGCGATGCCGTCATTCCGGCTTGCAAGGTCGGCGCAACCGCACTGCTAGGCCCTAACGTCTGCCCCGTTGTGATAGCGGGCCCGGTCATGGCTAGAAGGGGATCTCAGCCCACATCAAACCAATTTGAAAAACCGCCGTAGACGCAACTGCCACTGCGGCCACCGATGCCCAAGACCCGGGTGGCACCACAATGCTTCCGCCCAAATCCACCCACGCCATATCGATGTTGTCCAAGGTCACAGCCCCTGTGCCGATCGCAGTGGTCGGCTGAATCCAGTTGCCGGCATTCGCGACCGTGCCGATACGATAGGTGTTGCACAAAGGCAGCGAGCCGCCCATGTAGGTGCACGCCACGCCATCGATGGCAGTCGTTGAGGTCGGCGCACTGGTCTGTCCGGAATTGCCCGTGATGCCTAAACTCGTGGCCGCGGTCGAGGCGGTCGTGATGCCGCAACCCATGGCAAGCAACACCGCGAGCACGCGCTTAGGACTCGAGGTGCCCGCGCTGTTGTTCCACAGCAGTGGGCCACCGGTGCCCGCCGCAGTCGAATAGGCGACTGGCGCGGTGACGAGGGCAAGAGCAGAGAAAACCTGCCCGCGTCGAGCTAGATCGAAATAGCTCGAGCCCCCGACGCCATAAGACATGTTTGCCATCAGGTGATCTGCGTCAAAAGTGCCGCGGTACTGGTCGCATTCAAGTTATTGGTGCGCGTGACACCGACCGAATAGACCTCAGAGGCAGTCGGGGTAATGGTCGCTGCTGTCGCATTCACAAAGGCAATCGCCAACGTATTGGCGGCCGATACTCGCGCATTGCCCAAAGCCAAGCCGCCCTGCACCGTGGGCTTGGATACATCGACGAAATCGCCGACCTTCAAGCCCGCGACGGTGAATGTCTGCTCTGCGACCGTATTGGGCGCCACGCTGATCGGCGATAACGTGACTCCCAAGAGCCAGTTGCCATCAATATTGCCTTGCGGGGTGTTACTTGGATTGGGCATGTCGGTTCCTTTACGCGCTCTTCTTCAAGAGCCCGGTGTCAACACAGTGATCGTAGAAATTGCCCTTCCAGGCCTTCGAGCCGCGATGCGAGAACGTCACATCGGGATCAATCCACAGCTTCTGGCCCATCCCGACCCAGCGGCGGCAGAAGAAAATGTCCTCACCCATAAATCCGCCATCGATGATGCCGGACTGAAAATACGGCGTTTCTTTGTTCTCTCGATCGGCCGTCTTCAACTCTGGGTAATGCGCATCCAGCTTTTCAAACGCGGCACGCTTGATGCGCATGAAGCCGGTGCCGGCTTCTTCGGCTTCAAAAAGATGATTCTTGCGATGCATTCGCCCCGTCATCGCATTGGAGTGGAATGTGGGCTCGTCGCACTTCTTGGGCGGCAAACCACAGACCACATCCTGCTCATACGCGAGAAAGCGCGGAATCACCTTCTCATCCCAACCCTGATCGGAGTCGATAAAGAACAAATCAGTGAAGTTCTCGGGCGAATGCAAGAAATAATCCACCAGCTTGTTGCGCTTAACCGTCAGGAACATGTGTCCCGCCTCGATCTGAAATCCGCACGCAATGCGGTGCCGAAAACATTCGGCCTGGGTCGAGAGCATCGAGGCGTGATAGTCAGCCGATAAGTCGAACCCTATGATCGGCGTGGCAAAGAGGACGCAAGTATCCATTACCAGTCGAGCTGATTGCCCGTCGCCTGTTGCGACCAGTTCGGCTGAACGCGCAACACCATCACTTTGTAAACCTCAGCGGCGGTCGGCGTGATCGTGGCCGCACTCTGATTCGAGTAGGTCAATGCCAGAGTATCAGCGGCACTCACGCGAGCGCCTACGATGCCGAGACTGGCTTGAGCGGCCGGTTTGTTGACGTACACGAAGTCAGTCGTGAGCAAGCCAATGCCCGTAGCGGCGAAGGTCTGCTCGGTCGCAGTCGTCACACCCACCCCGACCGGGGTCAGGGTGAGATTGAAGTAACCGATCTTCCAGATATTGCCCGTGGGCAGCTGCACCGTATCCGGGAGAGTGTCGGACTGCGGGCCGGGATTGGAACCGGTGACGTTAGTAACAGCAGGAAATGCCATGTGTGCTCCTTAACCCGCGACCCGGTAGGCCATTTGACGGTACAAACTCGCGAACCCGTAGGCGACATCGAGTCGCGTGGGTTCCGCGTCATTGTTGATGGTGTATTGCGTGGCGACCCGGATCGACATACCCAAGTCATCGTCATACGCGCGTGAGGCTTCAACCGCGGTTCGCGGCAACGGCAGATCGACCATCGCCATCGCAAAGGCATCGCGATGGAAGGCCAAGTGCTGCGTCGAAGCGGTGGCCACACCGACACCGGACTGGCCATTGATGGTCACGGTGTAAGGCGAGACCGGAGCCGCAGAGGCGTTCTGGAATTGACCACCCGAGATCAAGCACTCGGCGACGGTGACGGTCAGCAACCCTGAGCCGTTCGAGGTGTAGACACCGGTCGTTGCGTTGAAGGTGCCGTGCGAGAGCGTTGCTGTCGCGAACTGCGGGCCGCCCGTGGTCGCAACACCGGACATCTGCGCGTAGCCACCCGGGGGCAGTACGACGAACTGTTTCAGCGTGGTGCCGTATTGGCCACGGTTCTGCGGGTTGACCGGATAGACGCCCTTGATCTGTAGCGTGTCTCCGACGATGCATGAGGCCGTGGTATTCGAGAGGCCCGAGATCTCAAACGTACCCGACTGCGCCCAGCCTGATGTCAGAAGCGCGGTACCACCTGTCGGTGCTGTTGCGCCGGCCAACACCGGAGTACCTGAAAGGACACCAGTGGTATAAGCCGCGATGTTCGGATCTTCAAACCAGTCAAAGCCCGCCGTTTTCTTCGCGATCATGCCGGTCTCGAAGATGTCGGCGACTCGCGCTTGGGGATTAAAAAGGCCCTTGAACGAATCCGACATGTAGGCCTGAGCTATGGGGTGTAGCACGACACTCGGTATCTCGCCTTTCGGCATGCCTTCGGAGACGAGCACTGCGCGGGCCAAAGCGAATGCGAGATATGATTGCGGCGGTACGCCCAAGGTGCCGCCGAAGTTTGCGGTGTTCTGATAGCCGAAATACGCGCCATCGGAATCGATGCGATTGCCGACCGCGATACACGCGGGATGGATGAAGCGATCTTCAAACTCATCAATGTCCAACAGCATGTTGATGGTGTTGAACTGAATGTCCACGTGGAACTGATACAAGATCGACACCGGAACATAGTTCTCGGTGGACGGTTCCACGTTGAGGGCTGGCCCGAAGGTCCCGAGATACCTCGGCGGCAAGCGCACGTTACACGTTGCGCCGATTTTGCGGCCTTTCTGGCCAAATTCCTTGTCGTACTGCCGATTGAATTTATCGGTCAACGTACACAGGTTCGCAAGGACGGGGAGCGCACGATTCGTGATCATGCTGATCGTCAAGAGTTGATTCGCGATGGCCGCTACACCTTACAGCGCCTCAACAGGCGCACAGAAACTTGGAGTTTCCGCGGTCTAGTGTCGCTTTCGGGCCGTGAGCGTAACGCCGTGCTTTTTTTGCCAGGTCTTCAAAGCTTCGCGCGAGTTCATATCGCTTTCGGGCTTTTCGACTTGAGCAGCACTGCCTGCATTCAACGGCCGAATGATCGGCGCTTGGACGCGGGGTTTACTCGGGGCTGATCCCGTTTCGGTGCTCGGCTGTGCGCCGTTATCGTGACTCGGCTCTGCGCCGTTTGCTGCTTTCGCTTGGGATGCGAATGGCTGGAGTGTACTCTCAATCTTTCCAACTTCAACTAGTGCTTTTGGATAACCGATTGTCGCTAATCGCGTGAGAACTTCAGGGTGCTTGGCGAAGTGATAGGTGAGCTCGCCGATCATCTCGGACTCTTGGAGATAATTCATAATGAAGTTGGGAACCACCACCTCATCGGGCACGCTACCCACCACTTCCTCGAAATCAGGCATCAATGCCTTGGCGTGATCGATGCGCGCGGTCGCCTTGTCGATGGTGTCGCGCTGGCGCTCCTCTTGCGCACGCTGTGCATCCTCCGCGGCCTTGGCTTTCAGCCGTTGGTCCACTCGAAAATCGACCTTGGCATCCTCGAACGCCTCATCAGTGGGGAAATCTTCCCGTTTCGGAGGTTTTGCTTCCTCTACGGGCGCGGGTTTGAGTTGTGCCCGCAGCTGCGCCAACTCGCGCTCAACCGCTTCAGCCCGCTGCTCGGCTAATTGCGCTTGATTGTACTGGGATAGCGCTAATTCCTCAGCCTCCTTCTGCATGCGATGCTTTTTGCCGATGGTGGCCTGCATGGCCTTGGTGAATTCGCGCTTCTGCCGCGGCGTGAGCCCATCCTCACCCTCGGTATCATCTAGCTCGTCGGCGGCTTTCTTGGCTTCCACCGCCGGATCGGGATTCTCGACCTTGGGCTCAGCCTTAGGTTCAGGCTCCTTGCCCTCCTTCTTGGCCTCTCGCGCTGCATTATCCGCTGCGACATCGGCCGGCACGGGGAATACGCCGCCGTTCAAGGCTGCCGCCACCTGATCTGTACTGTTCTCGACCACCACCGCCATAAAAACTCCTAAAGTGTGACATCCCTCACAGGGGAAGCGATGCTCAAGCGCTTCACGATCATTGCTGCTTCCATTTCATTGCCCGCCTGCAGATGCAATCGGCGCGCGACATCCAAACGCTGGCAGATGAAGCTTTGAATCATGTCCTGGATTTGATGGCGCACCGCATAGGGCAAGCCATCGCCGAATAACCCTTGCGCGAGTACTTCTAAGCCCGCGCGATATTCATCGAAATGCGTCAAGCACTGCTCATTGCCTAACTGCGTACGCATGCCCACCGGATGCACCAAGAGGTTGCGGTAAAAGGGCGTAGGGCTGAAATGCATCGCCCCAGCTGCCAAGATGTCGGGTATGTCAGCGAACGCCCAATACGCCCTCGTACGCGGTTTTAAAGGCACCGGCGTGCGATAGATGATGTGCTCAGGCCAGACATGATGCTCGATGAGGAAATTGAAGATATCGACGCCCTTGGTGAAGGTCACAGCCTCGGGAATCTTGAACGCATTCCAGTACGTCTTTTGGTTCACCTCATCCCAGATCTCGCAGGGCGCACAGTACGCGGCGATCTCGGGATGCGCGTCCATGTAGGCAATGGCGGTCGCGACTTGATCGGGCAGCAGGTAGTCATCATCGGCGCAATAGACGGCGTAATCGCCCGTGGCGGCCTGGAATGCGGAGAGCATGTTGGCGAAAGGGCCAATATTGATCTCTTGCTCAACCAGCCTGATGCGTTCCCATTGCAGGCTATATTTCAGGATGAAATTGGTACTGTCCTCTTCATCACCTGCAGCATTGTCACTAACGATAAGTTCGGCCTGAGGAAACTCGTTCTCAAGCTTCGTAAGCGTCCAATCGAGGTATTGGTAACGCTTATAGGTCGGGATGCAGATGCTGAGCATAGGCCTCCCGCTCGTGGATATTGAGTTCGCGCGATGGATGGCCGGCGATGATGCGCTCAGGCACCAACACGGGCCCTTTCTCGTACACCATCACCGAGGGGTAGTAACTGATGCTGGTGCAATTCCCCTGTTTGTGAAGAGGCTCCGGATACCCTTCGTGGCAGTCCTCGATGAGGTACACGCCGCCGTCCCTCACGTGCGGCCACAGAGCATATAAACTCGCGTGCTGATCCGCAATGAGATGCGATCCGTCGTCAATCACGATGTCGAGCAGCGACAAATGCGGCGGGCGCTTCTGATCGCCGATGAAGATGGTGATTTGCGACTCTTCGTACTGCGCGGCCTGGATATCGATATCGAGCCCAAATATCTGCGCTTTATGGCCGAAATAGGCCTTCCACAGCTGCAATGAGCCGCCATGCCCGACGCCAATCTCGAGCACTCGACAGGCAGTGCCCACGAATTTGGCGAAGTAGCGCTCATAGATCGGCAGGTAGTGCTGCCATTTATCCACTAAGCGACCATCGTGCGCATCAAAGCACTCCTGCACCGTTCTATGCATCGCTCTTCTCGGCTTTGGCGCCCTCTTCGATCATTCGATCGGCCTCTTCCTTGTGGTACTTGGCCTCGGTGTGCGTATTGAGCAAGGATGCCGATGCCTTGATCTCCTCGACTCCAAACGCGCGATGGGTCGCCATGGCCTCTTTCTGCAACTCGGTCTGCGTCCATTTCTCCGTATCCATGCGCTTGGTTTTGTTCGACTCCTCGACATCGTGCGCTTTGACCGTGGCCGCGATATGCGCTTTGGTGATGCCCTGCTTCAAGTCCGTCTGTGCCTGCTGTAGCGCTTGCTTCAACTGCTGGTTCTCATTCGACAGCGCTTGGACCAGCGAGCGGGCACGATTGGATAGGCCCTCCATGATCTTCTTGAGGCCTTCCGGATTCTGCGCGGTCAGCCGGTCGGCCAGCTCCTGCATATACGGATGATCGATCGAGCGGAACACGAGATCAGCGCCGGTCTTCGCGATGAGCTCGGCCAAGGCCTCGACCTGGAGCAGCGCCAGAAGCGTCTCTGAGCCTTCCTCGCGCTTGGTCTCATACCCAGGGCCGGTCTCCATCACTACGTCATACTTGCCCACGGTGAGATCATTTTTGACCGACTTGACGCCACCCTCCTCAATGGGCTCGTTGATCTTGACGAGTTCGGGTGTGCCATCCTCACCAATGATCCGCTGCATGCGTTGGGTGGAAAAGTAATGCGGGAACCAGGAGAGCATCACGCGCCAGCACTGCGCGATCGCAAGGGTGAGATTGTCGTAATACTGGAAGTGCGATTGATCAGAGTAGCCCTGGCGCTTCTGAATCGCCTTACCCGAAACCACCGTGCCCTGCGTATCGGCGCCAGGCTCACTCGGCATACCGGCAACAGCCATGAGATTGGTGCGCATGCCCTGCACGAATTCGGCAAAGCCTGACTCGATCTGCGCCGGCGGCTGTCGCTGCGGCGGTGGCAAGAGTGCCTCGCCATTGGCTGTCATTACAGTGACAGGCTTGTACGTCAAAACTGGGATCGGTGCAGTATTGGCCTGCGTCCATTCGGGATGGCCGTCTAACTGCCCTTCGGCTGCCACCCATGGGGCTTTGGGAGCCAAGCCCAATCGCTTGATCTTGGCCACTTCGCCATAGTTCACCATGCGTTGCGAGTCCATCATGGATTCGACCATGCCGCGGCGGATCACCTCCCCATCGATGTCCGCCACATTGCCCTGCACCCGGAATACCGGTATCCATTCGCCGGGCAGGATCTCGCGCTCAATGACCTTCAAACCGTTCAAGTGAAACCATTCCACCTGTCGGCGGGAGGATTCACGCTCATCGGCAATCACATCGCCGAGCGGCAAGGGGTTGGGCAATTCAGACTTAAAGCGCGTGTACTCCTCGCCATCCTTGCGCCGGATGAGGTAGAGCTTCTCCGACTTCTCGCGAATGCGGAAGTACTCTGCGAGCCGGATCTCCTCCTCATCCTCCCAATCCATCGTGTCTTCATCGCGGCCGATATCATTCCAGGAAATCTTCTCGGCACTCGGATACAGACGCTCATACTCGATGCGCTTCATCTTGGTCGAGATCAGGCACCACATCGCATCCTGACCCGCAGGCATCATCGCCGAGGGGTCCATGTACACCGTGAAGATGTTACGGATCGGTAATATCCGAAGATCCTGATCAAAGCTGTCAGGCGCCACGAACTCCGGGATCAGCCGAAAGTAGCCCCACCCGGCCGTGGTCGCATTGTCCGCCGCGGTGTCATAGGCAATCGAGGCTTCGGAGCGCGTCTCCACATGCCGCCCTAAGCCATTGACCACATCAGCCGTCTCGACATTGGCACCATCCGCCACAGGGTGCGCTTTGCCTCGCGGCCGCTGCTGCTTGATGTTATTGACCACGCGGCGCACGAGGGCATCGGTTAAGTTGATGGTGAGTTCCGGCTCATCCTGGCTGAATGAGGTCGATGGTTGATCATCCCACTGATCACCCTCGCGAAAGCGGAGTGCTGCCTTGGCTTTGTTGCGATTCGCCGTCTCTGCTTCATCGCAGACTTTCAGACGGTCGCGCGCTTCCTCGAAGATCGATTTGGGCGAGATCGCATCGAAGTCCGGATCTCTCATCGATGCATCCAGGAGTTGGGGCCCGAGCGCTGAATGACTTGCACCGGCGCTTTCTCCTGCTTGTCCACGTTACTGGCGAGTAACTCGGGGAATAGATCCGACAATGCCCAGATCATGGCGTCCGCCCGATTCGGGCTGTGATCGCCCGTAAAACCATACGTGGTGAAGCCTGAGAGTTCATCCTCCAAGTCCCGGTGATAGCCCACGATGCGGCACTTGCCCGTCTCAAAAAGCGCGCTAATCGGTTCTGCGCGCACGACCTTGCCGCGACTGGCAGTCAGTGATCGAAACGGGATGCGTGTCTTTTGCTCCATGGCGGCCGTGCGGATCACATGCCCCACCATTGCACCGCCGAAGTTCACCTCACCCACGATGCGATCGGCTTTCTCGCGCATGTACGCTTGGACCGCCACTCGGCCCCACGTCGCAGGACCGGCTTTCAGCGTCAGGTCTTGGAGGACATACCCATTCCCGTCGATTCCAAGGCCACAGACGCTGATACCGATCTCATCATTGTCGATATTCTCCTCGTCGTCCGCCCCTGATGGGTCCACAGCAACAACCAGCCGCAGCATGTCGGGCAAATCACCGTCGACATGACGCCAGCGCTCGAGGTTCTCGTCGATAAAGAGCGCATTCGGCGTCTGATCTCGGAATTCGCCCTCCAAGAATCGTTTCCGCAGACGCAGTGGGAGGCTTTCGAGCGTCTTGATGTAGTCGGGTGACAAGTTTTCTTTGTTGTCATACGGGTTCAACTGCATGAAGCCATAGTTATCGGGGTCAGTGAGATAGGTCTTCGTCTCCGGGTCATGCTTGGTCTTGAATAGCTTGTAGGTCCAGTGCCCCTTATCCGGGGGGTTCTCGTCGTAGTACATTTTCAAGGGCAACGGCTTCTTGGTGACTGTATCGGTGACGAGCTGCGCTAAGCGAGTGACCGCCATATTTCGGCTGTTGTACGGGATCTGGCTGCACTCATTCAGCATGATGGTGGCGTACTCAGAGCCCAAGATTTTCTCGGTTCGCTCTTTGTCATCGAGTCCGCCGAACCAGACCTCAGAGCCTCCGGGGAAGCGAGCAAACCAATCGGAGCGATTGATCTGGACGTCCACATCCGGAAAGCAGAGCGCACGCACTTTAGGAAACGTGTCATGGACGATCGACTGTTTCACATGGCCAAACCTGAATCGCATGATCGCGTGCCGTGAGCCAGGCGCCTTCAAGGCTCTGATCATAATTGCGCGCACTTCCAGAAATGTCTTCCCAGATCTGGAACCGCCCGCGAGCATGATGTGCGTCGGCGATGAGGCCAAGAGAGCATTGGCCTCCTCCTGCTTCGGGGTGAGCTTGAATGTCAATGGGCGTAGGCCAGGCGGGTATCTGATTTGATCGTGCTATCCGCCCATTCCATGATGCCCTTCACGAAAGCGAGACTGTCTTCGCGCGTCAATGAGCCCACTACGGTCACCTTCTTGCCATTGGTGCGCACCATGACGATAGCGCCCGTGTCTTTGGACATGGCGACGGAGTACTGGGATTCTTTCGGTTTCTTCATAGCTTGCTATCCGTCGAGGAGATCATGAGAGGATGGCTCTTATCGCCACGCAACGTGGTGTCTGTTTTGGCCCGCCACTGATCGGGCTTGCGATTGGTCAGCCAAAGCGTGGCCGCGCCCACATCGGGAGGAACGTGCTCAACATAGGGTGTCACCGTCACTGCGCCTTCATAACTCGTGAAGTGCACCGCGTTGAAGGTGTATCCAACTGCACGATGATAGAGCGATCGTTCTACACGCTCATCGCAAATCTCTTTTCCCGCTTGTAATGCCTCGCGAAATTCGGGGTGAGCTTTTTGCCATCGGTAAAGCGTAGACACATGAATGCCAAGACTTTCTGCCACTTCAAAATCAGTCGAACCACTCACACATAGGTTATGAACGGTCTCGCAGAATGCGGGGTCATAGTCAGTAGGCCGTCCAACTGATGTAGTCACGTGACTGCCTGTTCACGCAAGATTGCGGGGCTGTACCACCAACTGACGAAGGTCTGAGCCTCAAAGCTCGAGGCGAACTCAATGCCATTGGCGAGTTCGGGTTTGTACTCCTCGCCCAAGAGCGTTGCGCGATAGGAGCCATCGGTGAAGCGCTTCAAATCGAGCAATGCGCCAGGCGTCCAGTCGGGGGGATAGTTCACGTCTCAATCCCGCAGACATCTTCCTGCCGGCAGTGAATGTGAAGTCGGTCACCCCAGTAGAACTGCTCGTACTTCAGGTGCGGGTCCAACAGCACGGTCTGACCGATCTTGACCTCGGTCTTGATGAACTGTATGCCCTCCCAAGTCTTCGTGCGCTTGTGCTTATCCTGGCTGTCGTACTGCTTGCGATAGTGCCCGGGGCCGATCGCTCGACAGATACCGCGCACCGGATCTCCACCCGGGGGTACGATGAGAATGCGCGAATGGATCACATCCAAGGGTTCGACCACCATCTGATCGCGCAAGGGTCGGATATTGGAATCGGCTGGGATGAAGGTGAGATTCTCATCGGTCATCCGCACGCCGCGCTCGGTCTTCGATGCTTCAAAGCGCTTGCCCTTCGGGCGACGGCGCGAGCGGGCCAAGGGTGAGGGCATCATCGCTTTTTGGCCGCTTGCTTCGCTTCGGAATACGCGACAGCTAAACGCTGCTTCTGCTTGGGAAAGGATTTCTGGGCATCTTTGGAGCCCATGAATCTTCCTACGAACCTGCTTAAGGGCTCTCCCTTCTTTCTCTCGGGCACAATCCTCGCCTTCTAAGTGCGTGCGCGGACTATTGCAAATATTTCATTGCAAATCATTAGCGATAAATTGTTATGCGGTTTCACTATTGCCGCGATACCGTCGCTCTTTGGCGAGGGCGATGATGTGCGCGACATAGGCGACCGAGATGCCAAACTTATACGCGAGCTGCTCTTGAGTCCCGAGCTCCACTTTGCGCCGATGCCACTCGAGGATGGCGGCTTTGACTTCGGGGGTTGCCTTAATCTCTTTCATTTGATCACCAGATAGATCGCGCCGGTGAGCGCTGCACAGACCAAACACGCATAGCACACCACGCGCCAACGCTGCGCCGGGGTGCGCTCATCGATGACCTCGTAGCGGCGAGGGAGACGCCCACGCTTGGGGGCGATGTAGATTCGTTCACTTTTTTCCATTGGTCCCCCATTTCCCTGTGGCTTGTTTTTCGCGAATGTTGAGTACGTGATTCTGGGCATCCACGGCCGTGCGTACGATCACAACCTTGGAACCCCGCCAATCGTTCTGAAAGCGAATCTGGGAGGGCTCCAATTGCCCGTGCTCGGTCTTGACCTCGACGAGTTCAGTGCGCCCTGCACACCCCACCATCAGGTCGGGACACCCAAATCCCACCTTGTGCAGCTCGACCACGGAACAGAACATCTCCTCGTAGGCCCGCACGATTTCGG
>Ga0247668_1000201_pt1 | contig 16784 bp, 15 predicted proteins | sample CNK09_metaG_FD_182737 | JGI IMG/M metagenome (GOLD analysis project Ga0247668, IMG submission 182737) | Soil microbial communities from Purdue University Martell Research Forest, Indiana, United States - CNK09 | ecosystem: Environmental > Terrestrial > Soil > Temperate forest > Bulk soil...
CCAGTTCGATGTGAAGACCGCCCACTTTCCGTCCCGTGAGACGTTCGGTCGCGGCAGCGACCAGAACCAATCCGTCGTCGCGTCGTCGCGGTTGTTCGTGTCCGATCGGTGATGGCAGAAGCGATAGACGACACGGCTGCCGTCGGTCGACACGGCGACAACCTCTTCGTCCCACTCGTGCCACGGATGCGTGCTCGGCACCCAGCTCGAGGGGCCGCTGCCAGTCGGATAGCGGTACCATGCGGCGATGACCGGCAAGAGTGTCGACGGGATGGCGTTGCTCCAGCTCGCGTGGTTCGCGATCTGGAAGTCGGTCGGCGACAGCAGCGGCGAAATGAGCTGCACGAAGGCGTGCGGCGTGGCGTACGAGCGGTAGATGCTTTCCATCCCGTCGGAGTTGTCCGGAAAGTTGATCTGTGCCGCATAGCCGTCCGCGCCGTGGCCAGCACCTTCGTCGACCGGGTTGTCGATGATCGCGATTCCGTTCGTCGTCGTATCCCAGACGACCGCCGGTGGGATGTTCGACGAACCATACGAGCCGAAGACCGATGTCGATGGACCGATGACCACGTAGCGGCCAGACATCTCCACGCGTCCGGCGTGCGCGTACATTCCGATCGCGCTGCACGCCGAACCGTTGATCGTACTGGCCGCCGTGTCGAGGACCTTGCCCGAGCCGATGCTGTTGACCGGCCCCCAGTATGCATAGTGGTCGTACTCTTGCCCAGTGCCACCGAAGATGAACGACAGGTACTCGACGCCGCCGGTCGAGCCGACCGACACACCGCGCATGTACGTGCGTCCCGCGTCGTCTACCGTCGGCACGAGCGTCCGCACGCCGACGATCGTCGCGTAACTGTTCGTCGAGATCGTGTGCTTCGTGACCGTGGCTTCAACGTAGGACGTCGAGAAGCCATACAGGACGTCCGGATCGAGGATCGAGAACGTGACGCCGGAGACGTTGAAGTTCAGGCTTCTGACGAACGTCGCTTGCATCGTCGTCGCGTTGAACGACCAGAGCAACGTCCCGCCGCTCGTGTTCGTGGTGATGAAGTACGTTGACGTCGTATTCCAGGCCAGCGTGTTGCCCGCGCCGCCGATGCTGCGAATCGACGCGCCGCTCTGCGTGCTTGCGTCCGAAACGCGCAGGATGCGACTGCCGAACGTCGGGTCGGTGATGATGCTGTTCGCCGAGCCAAGGGTTGGGAGGGTCGGCTTCGTCCTGACCGACCGATCGGTCGCCGCCAAGTAGACGGTGCCGGTCGGCGCACCGACCGGAATGTCTTGAATCGCGAAGACGCTGCCGGTCCGTTCGATGCCGCCGTTGGAACTGACCGCGAACGGCCCGCTCCAGGTCGGCGTCGCCGTGCGCCAGTCGGAGCCGCTGACGGGCGTCGTGATGTAGGACAGCGAGCCGGCGCCGAGGCCAGTCTCGTAGACAAGGTACCACGTCGAGCCGACCTTGATGATCGTCGGGCCATCGCCACCCGCGCTCGTGCCAGTCCATTCCCCGCTGCGGCCCGCCCACTTCTGATTCCAGACGGCAACAGGGAAGTTCGACGCGCTCGACGCGACGTACGAGATGCCCGCGCCGGGGCCGTACGTCATGAAGTATTGTCCGGTGTTCTGCGAGTCGTCAACGATCGCCGGGTCTTGATAGCTGCCGATTGAATCGCCGCGCGTCAGCGCGAGAGGACTCGTCCACGACGTAAAGTTCCCCGGCGTCGTCGGGTGGATTTCGTACATCGAGAACGTGCCGACGTCGCCGCGCGGCCCGGTGATCGGAGAGGCGGGAAAGATCAAGTGCAAGACGCCGGCGCGGTCCTTGAAGAACGTGAAGCCGAAGACGGCCGCGAACTGATTCGTGCCGGTCGCCGAGTAGTCGAGGTTGACCAGCGGCGAAAAATTCAAGCCGTCGCTCGACGTTGCCAGCCCGATGATCGCGGCCTCCGCATTCTGCCAAGGCAACCCCGTGACCGATGCTTCGTCGGCATTCGAGTGCCCGAGCAACCACAGGCCGTTGTTCCACTTGTGCACCTGTGGGTTCGCGCAGATGCCATAGGTCGACGGGTAGCTGCTGCTCAGCAGCGTCAAGACCATCGGCGACGAGAACGACGACGTCAAGACGCGAAGCACCTGGCTGTTATGTCCGCCCGTCCTTCGCCACGATGCCCAGTAGAGGTCGCTGAACGCCATTACGCGGTCCTCACTCCGACGAGCGCCGTCTCGAGCGAGCGCGCGAGCGACCTCGGGAGCTTCGATGAGAGGTCGACGCGCAGGCCGTTGATCGCATCGACGACGTCTTGGTTCGACGGCGCACCGCCTTCGCCCTCGCGCAGGTATTGATTCGTCTCGGCGACCGTGCGCACCGACTCGCCCGGCGTCAGCATCGCCGGCCTCGTATCGGTGCCTTGCGGTCGCATGGGGAACGGAATGATGTTGCTTGGCGTGACGAGGCCGCCGCTCGCCGCGTGCGAGACGCCCTTCGCTGCAGCCTCGAGCGCGGCCGCGACGTCGGCAGACGCGAACTGCGTGTCGCTCGACTGCCATTGGCCTTCGCTGACGAGCATTCCGTCCCTGAACGCCGCCCACCCGCGAGCAAGCCCGACGCCGTACGCGCCGTTGCTGATCGTGCCCGTCAAGTTCAGGTCGGCGGCCGCCTGAGACAGTTGCTTGTACCCCGGCGCGAGTGCGTTCGTACTGTCGTCGCTCAGGCTCGCCAGCAGGTCCGCATGCTGCTTGGCGATGTTGTTGAACGAGGTCGTATACGCGCTCTCGTACGCGTCGGCAAACTGTTGCATCGTTTCAAGGTTTGGCGTCACGCCGAGCGCATCGAGCAGGCCAGTGTACTTGTCGGTGACAAGGTCGAACGCCCGCGTGTAGGTGTCTTCGTACTCCGCCGGAATCGGACCGAGCGCTTGCAGTTGGTCTGCGGTACTCTCGCGGGCCTTGTTGAGCAGGATGTTGTACTTGTCGACGACCGCGTTCGCCGCCGCTTGATACGTTGCGCTGTAGCTCGACGGAATCGGCCCGAGTGCGGCGAGTTCCGCCGACCGCTGAGCGACAAGGCTCTGCTGCTGATCGGCATACTGATCGCGAATCGCCTTCGTCGCGTCGGCATACGTGCGCGCGTATTCCGCGGGGATCATGCCGAGCGCAGCAACTTCTTCCTTGAACCCGGCTCGCGCATCTTCCGCCGCGTACTTCGCCTTCAAGTCGTGCATCTGCTTCATCAAGCCCATCTGCACTTGCAGTGCATCGGCCTTGACCGAGTTGCCATTCGTCGTACTTTGAAGGACGGCGTCGGCAATGTCGAGTTGCGCTTGCAGGTCGTCGGTCGTCTTCTTGCGCTGCGCAGCGGCGAGCGCATCTTGACTCTTGGTCAGCGCCGCGGTGACGTCGTTCTTGCCGAGTTTCTGAACAGCCGCCGTCGCCGCGGTGGACAGGTCGGCCGTCTTCGTTGACGCGATCAGGTCCTGCAGCGATTTGATGGCAGAGTTCTGCGCATCTTCAAACTTTTTCGTCTCTGCTGCCGCGTCGCTCAGTTGCTTCGAGTAGAGCGAGACGGCTTGATCTGTTGTACCAAGGATCGTCGCGATGTCTTGCGTCGATGCACCGGCCTCGAGCGCAGACTTCATGAACTCCTTTTGCGCAGCCGTTGCATTGTTCAGCGCGCCCTCCGCGCCATAGTAGCCATCCATCTGACCTGAGACCTTTTGAATGGCATTCGCGACGGTCGTCGCCGTGTCTTCGACCGACTTCAAGTTCGTTGTCACCGATGCGGCCATCGCGGCCGCGGCGGGCGCTATTTCTGCGATGCGGACGCCAACTTGCTGAACGCCAGTCGGCGAGCGGCCCTCTGCAGCGTGCGTCGCGGCATCTTCAACGTCGTGCCACGCTTGCACTTGTATGCCCGCAGCGACCTTTGTTTGATCGGCCGTGGTCGCTGCCGTTGCTCCTACGCCGGCGGCGGCATCTGCAGCATCTTTCGCCGCTTTGACGGCCGTATCTCGCCACGTCTTCCACTCGGCGCTGCCGTCGTCTACATATTTCGTCGCATCTTGCGTCGCTGCACTGACCAATCCAAGGCCACCAGGTCCTGCTGCATCTTTCGCTGCATCTAGCGCGGCTTTGCTGAATTTTTTGAACGCATCTGGTATCGTCCCGCCGAGCGCTTCAATGATCGCCGTAAATCCAATCATCAACGTATCGTTAGCTGATTGACCTGCGTCCTTCCAGATGCCTGCAGCTTTCGACTGATCGATCAACGCTTGCGTATTGGCATCGAGCGGAACGCCGAGGTCTTCGGCGTCGGCCACCGCCTCGTGCAGATATTTTTGCATCTGTCCGAGAGCATCTTTGCTCGTGCCTCCCAGCTCGATCGTCTTCGCGAGCAACTGATCGTACATCGACTGCCCAGTACGCTCCATCGCCGCGAACGTATCGACGTTCAACAAGCCCATGTTGCCGAGGGTTGTCATCTCCCCGGACAACCCGGCGATGCCAGTGCTCAACGTTGGTACCGCCGTCGCGACCTTGTCGCGCATCATGATCGCGGCCAGCGCTGCATCATCGGTGCTGATGCCAAGGTCCGTGTACGATTGTTCCAGCGTCGCGAGCGCTGGATGGATGGCTTTCAACGCATCAGTTTCGCTCGTCCCGCTGGCGACGGCAGCCTCGAATGCGGCGACAGCCTGAATGCCGACGTCCTTCAATCCGCTTGCCGCCAGGTCCGCGCCGCCCTTCTGCGCAGCCAACGCGTCAGCAAACCCGGTGTTCGACGTCGTAGCGTCGTCTACCTTCTTCTTCAGGTCATCCCAAACTGACAATTTGTCCGGCGTCAGCATCGCTGCGGCAACGGACGAGAAATAGGCTAGATCGTTCGCACCCTGTCCCTTGAGGTAATCTGCGATCGCCTTGCTATCGGTGCCAAAATTTCCCTGCAGTTGAATGATTTCTCGCAGCGACTTGCTGAGCCTTCCATTTGCATCGGTTCCAGCGTCAGCGAACGCCGCCCAATTGTCATCGAGGACTTTCGTGCCTTGCGCGATCGTCATCTGATGCGTTTCGATCATCGAGAACGTGTCACGTAACCTTGATGTCAACTGCGGCAGGTTCTTTTCAGTCAAGCCTCCAGATTCTTTGATGATGTCAGAGAGGTGCGAGATGGCCGCGGCCTGCGAACTGCCTCCGAAGTCTTTCTTGCCTTCGTCGGCGATCGTCTTCGCGAGGGTATCGCTGATCTTGACGCCGAAGTCCTTGGCAACCTCGTCGGCCGCTTTCGCCCACTCTGGCTTCCCGCGTACGAGGCCAACGACCAACCCAGCTGCTGCACCAATCGCCATGCCCCATGGACCGAACGCCGCGCCGGCCTGCGCACCGGCCATCGCGCCGCCGAGCGCATTGCCAGCTGCCGACGCGTGCGAGGACGTTGCAGCCCAGACGTTCATGGCACCTTGCGAGATTGCAGCAGCGGATGCGACTCCGGCTGCCATGCGCTTCGCGCTATCAGCATTGCTGTCGAACGCAACGCTCAGCTGTCCAAAGTTTCCTCCAAGCTTCTCTCCATCGATGCCCGTCTGCTGCGTTGCCTTGTGCGCGGCTTCGAGTTGCACGACCGCCTGACCGACACTGCTGAGAACTTGTCCGAGGTTCCCTCCGGCGGTTTGCCCAAGCTTGACGAACATCTCGGAGAGTTGTCCGAGGGCCATGCCCCACACGTCGACGTACCCACTTGCCTTGTCTTGCGCGTCGCGGTAGATTTGCGCCTGCGCTTGAAGCGCCGCCGACGAAAACTTCTCCGGCTGCGCGGCCATCATGTCGTAGGTCGTCGCAGCCCGGTCGGCGATAGCCTGAAGCGTGTCGTACGAGTTGTCCGTCAGCGCCTTGTTGTCGACGTACTGTGCGTCGACTTGTGCGGCCTGCAGCGCGCGAACCTTGGCCGCGTAATCGACGGCCGCTTGTCCCTGGTCCTTGAATGTACTGATCTGCTCGTCTGCGACTTCCTTGGCCTTCAAGATTTGATAGTCTGCACTCGACAGCGTTTCTTGCGCGATGAAGTCGTTCAACGCGAGCGTCGCAACCCTGATCGATTCCATACCCGCAAGCTTGTTGTCGAGCGCGTACTTGTCGCGTGCCTCCTGCTGCGTTTGGAACCTTTTTTCTGCAGCATCTGCGGATGAATCGATCTTCTCGCGCATCGCCATCTCGATCTTGAACACCGCTTCGTGTTCGTCGAACGCCGCCGATATGCGCTTCTGCGCTGCGACCTCAACGATGGCGATCTTTTGATTCTCGTAGTCTTGATTGTTCTTCTTCGACTTCTCCAGCGAGGCAAGTTCGCTCGTCTCCCAGCGGCCGATGTTGCTGACCTTCGACGCAAGGTTGTCGCCGTCCATGTGTTCTTGCAGGGCGAACCAACTTTCCCACAAGCTCGCGGTCTTCGCGATGCTCGCCTCGGTCGCCGCTTCGACGGCCTTGGCGTTATCCTTCGCGTAGTTCGCCGACTTCTCGGCCGCGTCCGACAGGTCAACGGTGAACCCGCCGACGCTGCCGGCCGCTTTCTTTGCTTTTTTGTAATCCGTCAACGCGAGCGTCAAGTCCTTGACATCGGGGATAAGCTTCGGCGGCACGCTGTCCACACTGAACATGCTCGGCGCGGCGACGCTTGGCGCTTCGGCGGTCGGCTGCCCGAGCGTCATCCCTTCAATCTTGATGTCTGTCGCCGCCTTCTTCGCGTGCTCTTCGAGGTAGCCATAGAAGTCTTTCGCCTTCGTCCACGCGTAGTCGAACGCGTCGCCGACGAACTGAATCTCTTGCTTGATGCCTGGCAGGGTCGCCACCCAGTGGACGAGCGCCGCCTCCATGCTGATCGTAGCCTTCTCGACGTCAACAACTTTGCCAGCGAGCCAGACGACGGCACTGGTGTACTCTTTGACGCCTTGCACGTACGCCGACCAGGTCAAGCGCATCAACGCCAGGCCGAGCTGGACGAACCCGTTGTCGATCACGTTTGTAATCGCGACCTTCAGTGCATCGAACGCGTCGACCGCCATCCTGCCGGCGCCAACCGCGAACGCTTTCAAATAGTCAACGACAGTTGAGAGGTAGCCGAACTCGTGCAGCGCAACGACGACGGCCGTCGTCCCGATGACGAACCAGCCGAGGGGCGTAATGGCTCCAGCTGCCATGAGACCCACTGACGACAGTCCAGCGCCGACGTCTTCGAGCAGAATGGCCAGTCCACCCCACCCCAGGCTCATCACCGTCGCGATGTAGCCGCCGAACTCTGCCAGCGCTTTGCCGACCGACGACAGCGTCCCGATGATGCCTCCGCCGGCCGCGACGATTTCGGCGCCGGTGATCAACTTGAAGCTGGACGCCAAGAGCGAGACCGCCGTCCCCGCGACGACGGCCTCGAGGCCGATGCGCTTGACCCAGTCGGGGACAAGATCCCATGCACTGCGCACTTCCGCGGCAAGGTTTCGGATCGCCGTCCAGATCGCGACAACCTTGTCGATGATCATCGGACCGTAGGTCGCGACGGCGTCCGCGAACTTGTCAATCCACCCGACGATCACCTCGAACGCTGTTTGTCCGGCGCCGCCAAAGTTCTTGGTGAGCGCCGCGCCGATCGCGTCGAACGCGTCGCTGACGTGACTCGACGAATTGACGGCCTTGGCGATCGAGACGCCCCACTCTTCAAGCGCCACCTCCGCCTGCTGGACGCGCTCCTTGAACGTCAGCTGACTGACGCCGAGGCGTTCGACGTAAGCCCTGGCAGCATCCATGATGCCGATGCGTTTCGCTTCCAGCTGTCCGGCGGCGTTCAATTGATCGGCAGTCAGCCCGACGCTCGCCGCGAACTTCTTCTCAGCTGCTTCAGAGTCGACAACGATGCCGACGCGCTTCAAGAGCCGCGTTTGACCCGACGCCAACGCGGTGCTCATGATTTGCAGGCCATTGGCGGCATCGGTGCCGGTTGCCTTGCCCATGGCGCGGGCGGCTTCGCCCAACGTCAGCATGTCGGTCGCGTTCAACTTGACGCCGGCCGTCATCGCGCGGCTGACCGATTGCATCAATTCGAACTCGTTGACCGTACCCTTGACGCCTTCGGTCAAGTTCTCGCGGAGCACGTCGCCGGCGGATCCGGCGGCCGTTGCCAGCCGATCGAACGCGTCCTCGACGCCCTGAATCGTCGAGCCTTTCTCGCCCAACGCAACGAGGCCGACGGTCAGCGCACCGACGGCACCCACGGCGGCGGCCGCGACGATGGCGATGCTGCCAGCCAGGCCCTCGAACTTTTCGCCAAACCTGATGACGCTTTCGGCGGCGCGGTCGAAGCTGCCTTCAATTCCTTCGACGATCGATCCGCGTTCGCCGAGCTTCGTGATGCTCGCCGTCAAACTGCCGACGGACGTCACCGCGCTGCCAGTGCCTTTCGCCACGGACTCCATCGATGCCGAATAGTCCGCCGAAAACTTGTGGACCGTCCCCGTCGCGCCAAGCAGTTTGGAACTCAGGTTGTCGTCAAGTTCTATCGAACCTGTAAGACTTCCAATGTCCATGTCTTATGCGTAGTCCATTGTTATGCGCTGATCCACTTTTACGCGTGCGGTGCCACCGGTACGCCCATGATGATCCGCATGATCGCTTCCTGCTGCTCTGGCGTCTGCTGCACTGGCTTCGGTCTGTCCTCCTCTTGCTCGCCGAACTTGATCAGCACGTCTTGAAGCGCGTACGGCTTCTGTTCCTTTCCCCTGTTGACGTTCGCGATCATCTGCACGATCGACGCCGCCCGGTAGTCGTCCCGCAGTTCGTTGAACGGTTCGAGCCTCGCGTAATGCTCCCATTCCATGAACTGCTTGGCCGTGAGACTTCGAAGCATCCCGTCGACGTTGACACGGCCAAGTCTCACGGCCATCTGATATGCAAAGCGGCGCCGTGAACTCCGCTTCAGTCTTTTTTTGCCGCGTCCTCCTGCTTGACGGTCATGCCGTTGAGCTTCAGGATCTCCTTCACGATGCGCTCGGTGACCTTGTGGCTCTTGCCGCGGAGGACTTGGATGTTCTTGTCCCCGGCGACCATGGCGTAGCGCTCGTTCTTGCTGTTGACAAGGCTCTTGATGATGAGGCGCAAGCCGGCCGTGCGCTTGGCTTCACCTTCGTTGGCTTCGGACCACTCGATCAGGTCGCCGGCGGTGAGCGACCCGATGCGGAACGGCTTGTCTTTTGTAAACCCTTCGACGGTGGTGTATTCAACGTCGTTGGAAGCGGCGATCTCCTCCATCGACTCAACCTGCGGCGGCATTGACACTTCAGCCATTGTGCTACTCCTCCTATTTACTTCTTCTTGTCGAAATCGTAGATCGCTACCGTCTGTCCGGAGTCGTTCATGATGTAGACCCGGCCGGTGGTGATCTGTTTCTCTACCTGCCCGAACGCGATGCGACCCTCGGCGTTACGGTGAACGTCGGTCGCCTCGAAGAGCTGCTCGTCGCCGTTCCGTTCGACGTGCTTGACGGTAAACATGCGTCCTACTCCTACTCCTATGCTGCCTGCGTCCTACTCCTACCTGCCATGGGCGGCTGCGGGGACCGCCTACGCTTAATCCAAACCGTCGTACGGCAGCCAGCCTGGAGCTAACTATGGCCCAGTTCCGCGGCGTTCCTACAGGCTGCCATGACTGTAGTGAAATAATACGCCTACGGGCTGTTACGACTGTCGTGAAACGGACGCGCCGGTCTCCGGATAGCCGCCGCTGCATCGTCGAGACCGGCAGAGGATGCACGCGACGCTGCGTGGGGCAGATTACGCGCCGTACACCACGTTGTTGATGGTGAACAGCCCGCTGAACACGAGCGTAACGTCGGCCGACAGCTTGTTGTCGACAGGCGCCTTGGGCGAGACGGCCTTCACCTGGCCGCTCATGACCCAGACCGACGAGCCGCCGGCGCTGGGGAACGTGAACTTGTAGCCGTCCGTCGGAGGCGGCTCGGTGATCAGCGCGTTGAGCAGACCGGTCAGGTGGTCGTGCGACGCGTCGTTGGGCAAGAAGTTCAGCGCAAGCGTGCAATCGCCGCGTCGAAGCACGCCGAGCACCCGTGCGTCGATGTTGCGGTTCTGCGTCGTCGCGTCGAACTCATTGCGGGACATCGGAGGAAAGTTCACGTCTCCGAGTTCCGCGATGTCGACGAAGACCGTTGGCGTCGAGGCGAGTGCCCGTGCGACTCGCGTTCCGTGACCGCTGATGGCAAGTGTCATTCTGCGTCTCCTTTACGAGGGCTGCTTTTCAACTTCAATGTTGAAAGCGATCTGTGGACGCCCGATGGCGTCCGTTCCGATGTCCGTGAGTGTCTGACGAGCCTTGATGCTCAAGTAGAACACGCCGCTGAGCGTGACGTTGTAGAGGCCATTCGCGCCGCCGAGCGCCGCGTACGCTGCCGCGCACTGAGCGCGTGCAGCTGGATACGTCGTGGCGCGCGACATGATCTGCATCGTCGGATGTTCCGTCGCCGTATTGTTGTGCGTCTTGGACGACCCGCTGCCGCCCGTCTCGGTCACCGTCAAATATGGACCGTCTCCACTCGGGATCGTCGCCTTTGACCCCGCGAAGATGGACGTCCCGGATGCGCCGACACCAGCTCCGACGAGACGCGCCACGATTTCGTCGATGAACACCGCTACCGTCCTCCACGGGTCAAGTGAAGCCGCGTGGCGAGGCGTTCGGCCATGTGCGGCCGCGATTCGTCCAAGACGCTTTCCAGGTACTTTGCCTGTCCGACGCGGTGAAACGCTTCGAGGTTTTCGTGCACTGGAACAGCATAGTCCTGCGCCGCTCCGCCATACGACAACGTCACCGAGATGCGGCGGCCGTCACGTTCTGGCAGCGAGACCATGCCGCTGTTGCGCAAGACGCCGGTCTTGACGGGGACCCGGCGTTTCGACTCCGTCATCTCGACCTGCGCTTCGATGTAAAGCGCACGTCCGACCTTCGTCGGAAAGTCACGAGCCAAGTCCTTGAGCTTCGCTAGCATCTCCGCCGCGCCATTCATGCTGCCAATCACGCGGTCACCTCCTCGACCTTGCCGGCCAAGACGCCGTCGACTGCTTCCTGCCACCGCTCGCCAATCACGCTCCAGTTGAAGCGCGGCTGACTGGCGCGCTCGAGCGCAGCGGCCGAGTTCCTCGCACGGTAGTGCGGAACCGAGTAGAGTGCCTGAAGCGCCTGGATGAACAGGCCTTCGTCGGCCACGCCGCCGATCACGTTCAAGTACGGCGGCCCGACGGCAGTCGACGTGCACTTGACCTGCCACACGGCGTCCTTCGTCAGCTCGCCGAGCGCCGACCACTCGGGCACGACCTGCGGGACGCCACACGCCATGCCTTCGAACGTCGTCAGGCCGAAGCCTTCGCCCTGCGTCGTCGTCACCTGTACGTCGAAGCAGTTGTAGGTGTCGCGCATCTCGCCCTCGGAGATGCCGTAGAACGTCGCCGGTTCCATCAGCAACAGTTTGTTGCGCACGCCGTAGTAGTGCGCAAGGTCGGCGACCTGCACGCCAGTGTCTCCGGTCGGCGCGACGTGAAGGTAGAGGTACGCGTCTTCGACCTTGAACTGCCGCACCCACTCCGCGAAGTAGCGAATCGTCAGGTCGAGGCGCTTGCGCGGCTGATTGCGGTTGACATTGCCGACGATGAACGCCTGCTCGTATCCAGCCTTCAATCGTCGCGCCCGCGCTTCGAGCTTGTCGACAGGGTAGTAGATGTTGCGGTCGACGCCGAGCGGGATGACGGCAGACGGCGCCGTGTGGCCGGTCAGCCGCGCTTCTTCGCGTGCAAACTCGGTCCAGAAGATTGTCAGCGCCAGGTCGTTGAAGACCTTGCCTTTGCAATGCTTCCCGTCGATCGCGATGGCACCGATGAGCGGCACGTCCTTGTACTCGTCGAAGTGCTGCAGCAGGCTGACGTACGGCGTAATGTTCCACGGATCGTTCTGAAAGACGATGACGTCAGGCTTGACGAGGTCGCACATCCAGATCAACCGCCCGACGCCGAACGCGTCTCCGCCGGGCGCCGCGGCGTAGATCGGATACGGGTACGGATGCGGATCACCGCGATAGTTGATGCCAAGCACGGTGACGTCGAGTTGATAGCGCAGCGTCTCAAGGATGTTGTGCGTCGCCTGCGCGAAGCCCGATGGAACCCCGGCATCTCCAACCCAAAGCAGTTTTTTCATCGTCGCCCCACAGCAGGATGAATGGTTTGTAGTATGTTGCTCCAGAACCCGCCGACGATCGTTTCCCAATCGAACTTGTGACGCACGTCCGCGATTTCGCCAAGGCTGACCGGCCACTGCGGATGCATGAACAGTCGCTTCAGTCGCTCGACGAGTTCGTTGCCTTCGCACTCGGGGATGAACTCCGCGTGTCCTGCGTACCACTGCCGCATGTCCTGCCGATCGAACACGAACGGGCGCGCGCCACGCGCAAGCCCTTCGACGACTGGCAGTTCGAAGCCTTCGATGTACCGCAGCCCAGATACCCACCTGGCGCCGTCGTACAATGCAGCCAGCGCAGCGTCCGAAATCTCGTGGACGTTAGACCACGACCTTGGCAATGCTTTCGTCAACCCGACTGGCATCGGCCCGAGGTGCACCGTCGCCAGTCCGCACGCGTCGGCGGCGTGCGCGACTTCTTCGATCGCTTCGGCCCTCGGCCCGGCAACGTAGCCTGACGTCATCACGTATTGCCTGGACGTGCCAACGAGCGGCCTCGTCAAGAACGCCGGGTCGACGCCAAGCGGCGCGTGATAGAAGTTCGCGCCCTGCGGCAAGCGTCCATGGAGGTCATAGTACGACCACACGAGGCTCGTCTTCTCCCACAAAGGATGCCAACTCTCGACGTCCGCCGAGTACAAGCAATATTGAATGACTGCCGTCCGCGGCGCGGCAGACGTAAAGTCGAGTGCATCTTGCCCGATGACGTGCAGGACTTGCAGGTCGGCGTCAGCTGGGCGCTCGACGATTTCGACGTCCGACGGCGCATGACGGCGCAGCGCATCCGACACGCGAAACATCGCGCGGCTCAAGTGCCTTGGCGCGTCAACATATGCCTTCATGGATGATCGATCCTCAGCCCTGGAGCTACAGCAACCTTGAAGCCGTTATGTCGCGCGTCTTCACACCATCCTACCAACGCGTTGTCGTTGCGGATGCGGCACCTCCGCGCGACCTCCGCGCGCATGATCAAGCACGAACCAGCTGAATCAATTTCACACAATGCGGCGCCATTCAACCCTATGTGGTATGGAGGAAATGGCACGAACCTCTCACCATTCTTTCGAAAGCCCCAGATGTCATAGAAGGCTGATCCAGCAAAGATCATCGGCGCGAAGACATCGAAGCCGTCAGCTTTGACCATCGCCATGTCGATGAGCGTCCCTACAACGTGCGGCGTCCACAGCAAGTCGCTCTCGACGTACACGAGGACGTCGTCACGTTGTTGGACGCCGTCGAAGATCGTATTCGAAACAAACGACAGTGCCTTCATGCGTTCGGCCGTTTCAACCGACCCGAACCACGGCAAGCCATGATCACACTTCAAGATGTTCACTTCGATCTCATGACGTGCCGCTGACGACATCAAATGCAATAGTGTTCCATCCGTCGAATCTCCTTCGGCGGCGATCGCACGAATGTAGTGACCTGGACCAGCGTGACTCCGCAGCGCGGCTACCTGATCGAACCACCGATCGACATGGTTCGTCGCGTTGCGAAACGCCGAGCCAATGACGATGTTCATGCGTCAATTTCTACGAACGCGGGAGAATCATTGACAAGCACCTGCGGCCGTTTCGCAAGGAACTTTGCCGGCACTCCCGTCCAGATCTCCCATGCTGGAATGTCCCTCGTTGCAACGGCACCGGCGCCGAGCACTGCGCCCTCGTGCAACGTGACGCCAGGAACGACGACCGAGTTCGTCAGCACACACGAATACTTTTCGAGGGTCGTCACTTTCGTCGCGACCTTCTGTATGCCCGCCGGAGCACATGCGCTCATCGATGGCGCGTCCGTTTGATTACTGCCTGAGATGACCTTTGCACCGCTGGCGACCGCAGCGTAGTCGCCGATGCGAAGTTCTCCGCCGCCGATGTTCAGGTGCGCGAAGCTCGCGACGTGAACGTACGTTCCGATCGTTACACCTTTTCCGCCTTCGATCTTCACGAACGAATCGATGCGGCAGTGAGGTCCAACTTTCACCATGTGAGGCTTCGTGACGACGACAGGCTCGAAGACTTCACAGCCTTGTGCGAGTTCGCCGAAATCGGTCCGCATGCTACCTCCAGCTGTAAACTCCGCGTTGTCCCAAAGGAACTGCACCAAGTCGGCGTGCGGATTGTCGCCAATCATTGCAATGCCTCCAGGACGGCGTCGGAAATGAATCGTACGTCGTCGACCGTCAGTTCAGGGTACGTCGGAAGGCTGATGCCGTAGTCGGCGACCTGACACGACACCGGAAACTGTTTGTCGGGTCGCGCGTACATCGGCAGCCGGTGCATCGGCACGAAGATCGGGCGCACTTCGATGTCGTGCCGGGCGAGACGCGTCTGCACGACGTTGTACGACACGTTGCTCGGCAGCAGCGCCGTATAGAGCCAAGGCGCGGTGCCTTCGTTCTCCGGCGACAGCAAGACGTGCCGCAGGCGGTCGCGGTAGTGCTCGACGATGTGCTGACGCCGCTCGAGTGCGCATGGAAGCCGCTCGAGCTGTGCCAGGCCAATTGCCGCGTGTATGTCGCTCAGCCTGTAGTTGAACCCAAGCTCGCCATGCCAGAACCGCCGTATCGGTGATTGTGCTTGCCCGCGGAGCCGGCGAAGTGTTTCGGCGAAGTCAACGTCGTCGGTGACGACAGCGCCGCCTTCTCCAGTCGTCAACACTTTGTTTGCATAGAACGAAAACGTACCAGCGAGCCCCATCGTCCCGCACGCATGTCCATCCCAACTTCCACCCAACGCTTCGGCAGCGTCTTCAATGATGTCTATGTCGTAACGGACGGCAAACTCGTGCATCGCGCCCATGTCGCACGGAACGCCGTACAAGTGAACCGGAAGGATGGCACGCGTCATCGCTGAAACCTTCTGTTCGGCGTCTTGCAAGCTGATGCACCACGTATCGGCATCGACGTCGACCAAGACTGGCGACGCGCCGGTATACGACACGGCGTTCGCCGTCGCAACGTAGGTTACGTCCGGCACGAGCACTTCGTCGCCTGGTCCGATGCCAAGCGACGCGAACGCAAGGTGCAAGGCGGCCGTCCCGCTCGAACATGCGACGGCGTATTCCGCGCCAAGGTACTCTGCGAAGCGTTCTTCGAACAGCCGGACGTTTGGTCCCTGCGTCAGCTGCCCGGCGCGCAGCGCGGCGACGACGCATTGAATTTCTTCCTCGCCGACGTGAGGGAGGCCGACTGGGTAATGCGTCTTGATGCTATCCAAGGAACACTTCCGTTGCGATCGGGTGCCCAGTTCCCGCGTCGATGAATCCACTCATGTCGAGGATCGGTCCAGTCGTACCGTCCGGCAGGACGATGACGTCGTGGTCGTCGATGCCGGCGCCGTTTGTCGCAGCGACGAGGGCCGCGATGTCCAAGAACAAGACCGACGCACGGCTGACAGTCAGCTCTCCCTGCATCGTCCGCAGTTGACGTTGCTTCCAGTCGACGATGGCCCGCAGCGTCGTCGACGTCACCGTTGGCTCGGTTCCATATAAGTCCGGTGGATTCGCGAAATGCGTGAATGTTACCGTTGCTTGCAGCGGCTTCGTAACGCGGTCCGCAATCTTGACGCCAGCGCGGAGGATGTTCAACAGGCTCATGATATGACGTCGATGATCGCCGAGATGGCAAGTTCGTAAAATTCATCGGTAAACCACGACGCCGGCATGAGGTTCAGGACGGCGTCAGGCAAAACCTTTGGCAGGATTGTCTCCTTGAAGTCCAAGCTCACGCTGCCAGCCTTGACTGATTTCAAGCCCTGCACGCTGACGTCATTGTCGAGCGTGCGGTCGGCCGCCACGAGCTGTCCCGCAAATTCAGCGACCGCATACTTCAAGTCCAACGGGATGGTCGACGGCGAAATGGCGTTGCCGTTCCTGTCAACCATGCCGGTGCGCGGCCATGCCAACCTCTGCGTGGACGTCGCCGGCGCGCCGGCCCACTGCCTCGCGACGAGATAATACGCGCCGCTTCGACTGTCACCGGGCATCAGAACGCGCCGCGGTTGAAACATCGCGTCCAACGTCCGCGTCGCCATGGCGATGGCCGCCGTCGGATCTGCAGCGTCAGTCCACGGAGGACTGAGCGGGAGGCGCGCAAGGAAATAGGCATCGACTTCAGCCTCGGTCGCGTATGTATTGCTCGAGGCGCCAGCGACCGTCGCATCCAGCGCGACGCTCATACAATCACCTTTATCGTAAAGCTCCGGACCCTTGTTTCCACGTCCGACTGTACCGTGCGCACGATCACGTACTCTCCACGCTTCTGTCCGCTGCCGCTTTTTATTTTGACCTCTTGCATGCCGCGTCCGGGTACATAAGGCAACGTCGTGACGATCAGCGGCTCGCCCGTAACGATGCGCTGCGAAATCCGCGCGCTCTTGTTGTCGGGCCTCACGAGGTCGGTGCTCCAATCCTCGAACGGCAGTTGATAGACGACGACGTCGCCGCGTCGCTGTACGACGACTTCATCTGGCTTTACTGTCACCATTACGTCACCCTGTTAACCATTTACA
>Ga0247668_1000202_pt1 | contig 16759 bp, 25 predicted proteins | sample CNK09_metaG_FD_182737 | JGI IMG/M metagenome (GOLD analysis project Ga0247668, IMG submission 182737) | Soil microbial communities from Purdue University Martell Research Forest, Indiana, United States - CNK09 | ecosystem: Environmental > Terrestrial > Soil > Temperate forest > Bulk soil...
TGATAAATGGGTCGAGGTAGGGATGCAAGGTGGTTCCTACCGGTACCGGCAGCAGAAACGACCACGTATTGACATCATCACGTACGCACCCGACCGGGAGACTGCTTACGACCTCGGAGCTACCGCTCAGGCCGTAATGATGAAGTATCAAGGGTCTGGCTATCATGCCTTCAACCTACTTTATATAGCGTGCCAAGTTGAGACCGATCTCTTCAAGTCGATCGACAAAGAGACTGGTGCCATCCGGTACATACAAGCCCTGCGCCTCATTCTGAAGGCGCAGTAACGCCCAGTTGGGCCATAGAAAGGAGACACCATGCCTGCTGCATACGGTGATCCCACCAAGGTTCGCCTTGCGCCTGCTGGGCGAGTCTTCGTCGCTCCGGTCGGCACTGCGCTCCCGACCGACGTACTGACGACCCTGAACGTGGCGTTCAAGGAACTCGGTTATATTGACGAGAACGGCGTCCAGATTACTCCGAACGTCGACTCGTTTGGTGTGCCGGCTTGGCAGTCCGCTGTGGACGTCAAGACCGGTATCTCGAAGATCGGTGTTCAGCTTAAGTTCACCGCCATCCAGGTCACTAAGGACACCACGGCACAGTACTTCTTCGGTGCTTCGTGGACCAACACTGTCGCCATTGGCAAGCTCGATATGCCGTCCAACCCGAGCCTCGCGGCTCGTGCGATGGTCATCGAGTGGAGCGATGACGCTGTGGTTCCTAATACCAACCGCCTCGTGTTCGGCAACGGCTTCATCACCGACCGTGATGCGATGCAGCTCCAGCGTACTCAGGCTACCGTCCTCGGTATGACCTTCCAGGTTCTGGATAACTCTGGCAACCTTGGTTACTGGTTGACCAACGACGCGAACCTCGCTTCGTAACAACTCGGGGCTGGGTAATCCTCGTCAACAACTGCCCAACCTAAACTTCTACAAAGGAATGAAATGACTGACGCTCTTGAGGCCGTGAAGGCCGAAGCTGCCACTGAAGACACCACCATCATCAAGTTCAAGTTCGAAGATCATGAGTACGAGTACGACCAGAATGCTGTCGCTGAGGACTCTGACATCCTTGAGGCTTTCGAAGACGGCAAGATGATCGTTCCCGTTAAGACTCTGCTCGGTGAGCAGCAGTACGCGCTCTGGAAGAGTCGTGGCAAGAACGGCAAGCGAACTCTCGACGAGGTGGGTGCTCTCGCTACCAAGATGTTTGGTGTGACGCCGGGGGAATAGCATGGCTGGCCTACGTCCTGCTTGATGATGTGCTCTGTAAGAAGTTCGAGGTCGATCTCCTACCGGATTTCGACCTCGTTGACTTCTATCGGGGCAAACTCACCCTTCGCAGGCTCGCTCTGCTCGCTGGAGAACTCCCCCACAACTCCAGGGTCCACAAAGAGATGCTCCGGAGAGAATTCGACGGGGAAGACCCTTGGGGTCCACAAGAGATCCTGGCTGCGGCCACAGTGGATGAGCTTAGGCTCTCCAACTGGATTCAGGTCAGAGCTCAGTGGATGAAAGCTGACGAGAAAGATCGTGGGCCGGCCCCTGAGCCGCCAGAACGCATTCCGATTCCTGGATACAAACAGGAACCACAGCACGAGATGGATACAAGCATCGAGTTCGGCACCCGTGCCGACTGGGACGCATTGATGGCGCTAACCTAGGAGGTGAGTAATGGCCACGAAGTTCGGTGAAGGCTATTACGAGATCTATCCTAGGATCAACCAGGCTGCCGTCAAGGTTGCCAGGGATGCTATCGCTAAGGGCCTGGGTGACGAGTTTGCTCGCACCCAGGCTCGGATGCGCAATGAAGACGAGCGCACCACTCGTGAGCGCATCAACAATGAGAATCGCACTCGTCGGGTCTACAAGAAGAACTCTAATGATACCATCCGCGACGAGAACGTCGTGGGTCGTATTCGGGCAGCTTGGAACAAGCGCCTTAACGAAGACACCAAGAAGAACGAGGGTGCCTTCCACAAACTGGCGACCCAGTTCCGTACCATCGGTACTATCGTTCGTGGTCTGGGCGTAGCCTCAGCAGTCCTTGGTGGATTTAATACCCTTCGGATCGCCCTCGGTGGTATAGCTACTGCTCTGCCCGCCATCAACGCTGGGTTGGTTGCTACCCCCAGCTTGCTCGCCTCCGTAGGCGCAGAAGCCCTCATCCTTAAGATCGCCTTCCATGGTGTCGGCACAACCATCAAGGATGCCTTCGACCCAAAGAAGGCTAAGCAGTATCAGCAGGAGCTCAAGAAGCTAGCTCCAGCAGCTCGGACGTTCGTCCAGGAGATCGCTAAGCTCAAGGATCTTAAGCTTCCTAATCTTCAGCAGGCGTTCTTCTCCCAGGGTGCAGTCCAGAAGACTGCCAAGAACCTTCCTAAGCTTGTCCAGGGACTCGCTCCTGGTGCAGCCAAAGTTTCTGCCGCTTCTGGTGGTCTGCTTGGTGGTATCGGAAGCTCTCTGACCGGAAACAAGGGTCTGGCTGCCTTCAACCAGGTACTCCGCAGTCTAGCGCTTACGCTGAAAGCCGTTACTCCTGGCTTCAAGAAGTTCACTGACGGCCTCCTCGAACTGATTGGGCACGTTTCTGCCCTCGGTACGGGCAAGCTCGGTAAGTCCTTCTCGGACTGGCTGACCAAGGTCGGCAAGTTCCTATCTCAGATCGACGTTGCCAAGGTGTTCGCTAAGGGCAAGGATTCACTTCATGCCTTCCTAGGTCTGGCTAGTGACGTCTGGGACATCCTCAAGAAGATCTTCCAGGCTCTCAACACGAAGAACGCCTTCGGCTCCTTTATAGCCATCATCCACGAAATACGACAGTTTGTCGACAGTGGGGCCGGCCAAGTCTTCCTTGGGCAGCTTAGCAGCGCTCTGTCCACATTGAGTAGCTTGTCGTCGAGCCTCACAGGTTCGGCTCTTAAGCTGCTGGCGGGCGCGTTCGCTGCGTTCTATCCTGCTATTAAGCCTTTGGCTGATGTGATCGCTAAGATCGGTCGGGATCTCGTTCCCCTCGGTCCTGTGATTGGTCAAGTAGCTTCTCAGTTCTTCCAGCTTGGTACTTGGCTCCTGAATATTCTTGAGCCGGTCATCAAGCGCGTCGTCAACTTCATGTCTGACCACACTGGAACTGTGAAGGTTTTTGCTGGAGCCATCGCTGCCCTGTATCTTGCTTTCAAGACTATGGGTGCCGTCGTTAGTATCGCAGAGAAGGCTACCAAAGCTTGGGTCATAGTCCAGAAGGCCGCTAAGATCGCTACGGCAGCCTGGACTGTAGTCCAGTGGTTGTTTAACGCAGCTATGGACGCTAACCCGGTCGTGCTGATTACTCTAGCTATCATCGCTCTGATCGCGATCATCGTTGTGATCGCTACTAAGACCGACTGGTTCCAGAGGATCTGGAAAGCGTCGTGGACCTTCATCAAAAAGATCGCACTCGATGTATGGCACTTCCTGGTGAACGATGTCTTCAACCCAATGAAGAACTTCTTCACCAAGACGATTCCGTCTTGGGTGTTGAAGCTTCGTGACTGGTTTGTGTACGCGTGGAACTGGATTGCACGTAAGACTCACCAGACGTGGTCTTCCATCATCAACTTCTTCACCGGAACGGTGAAGAACTTCTTTGTGAAGACTGTGCCGTCGTGGTTCCTGAAGCTCAGGGACTGGGTAGTGTATGCGTACAACGCAATCGTCTCCAAGACGCATGCTATCTGGTCTGGTATCATCAACTTCTTCACTGGTCGTGTCAAGGGATTCTTCACCAAGACGATTCCTGACTGGGTTAGGAAGCTACGCGACTGGTTTGTGTACTTCTTCAACCGCATCCGCGATGCTGTTGCGAACTTCATTGAGAACAACGTCATCAAGAAGTTCAACAAGCTCAAGGACTTCTTCACCAAGACAGTCCCCGGCTGGGCTGGCACCCTCAAGAAGGCCGTGCTCGACACATTCACCAAGATGTGGCAGGGCATCGCAAGCATCTGGGTTAAGGTCTACAACTCTGTGCGTGACGTCGTTCAGACGATCGTTGACCACGTGTGGAACAGCGGTTTGGCTAAGGGCTGGAACGCTGTCGCTGGGTTCTTGCACCTTGGTGTAATGAAGCTACCGAAGATCAGTATCCCTCGCTGGAACCAGCTCGCTGAAGGTGGTCCTATCCGTGGACCTGGTGGACCTAAGTCTGACCAGATCCCGATCTGGGCCTCCAACGGCGAGTTCATGGTTAACGCCGAAGCTACCCGTAAGCACTATGGATTGTTGCATGCCATCAACAGTGGCAAGGAACTTCGTGGTGGGTTCGCTTCTGGTGGTGCCGTGTCTGCTATCGAAGCTCTCCAGCGTGCTGTTGGGCCGGCTCTTGGTGTCACCTCCACCACTGGTGGTAATCACGCTAAGAATAGTTACCACTACCGTGGTATGGCGGTCGACTTCTCTTCGGGGTCCCAGCGTGCTATGGACGCTGCTGCTGCTAACCTGATGAAGTTCTCTGGGTACATCCTGGAGCTCATCCACAGTCCTAACTGGTTCGTTAAGAACTATCACAAGACTGGTAAGGGTACGTACGCATCCGTCTACGGAGCTCACTTCAACCACGTCCACCTTGCTATGACAGCCGCTAACGCGGTGAAGGCCCTCAAGGACTTTCGGGCAGGCAAAATCACTGGCGGTTTCGTTGGTGGTGGACCAGGTGGTGCAGCAGCAGTCGATCCTAGGATCGCTAAGCTGCACCGAGATGGTGCGTTGAAGCAGTTCGCTGCTGCGTACGCATCTCTGAAGGGAATCCCTCAGACTCAGGGTCCTCACGGTAACCCGCTGTATGCTGCGTACGCCAAGAAGCCTATCGATAGTGCTGTGAGTACGGTCAACTCGACCGTCCAGAGCATCATTGATGCCGCTAACGCGGCTGCTTCTTCTCTTGGTGGTGCTGCTACCAACCTCTCTCTTGGTAAGGGTAAATCCCTACAGTGGATTGAGGCTGCTAGTCACTACAGCAACATCCCTAAAAACTGGGTCAACATGCTCCAGTACATCATGGGACGTGAGTCGGGCTTCAACCCTAGGGCGATCAACCGAACTGACATCAACGCTAAGCTGGGTATCCCATCTCAGGGTTTGATGCAGCTCATTCCGCCGAACTTCAAGCACTATCATGCTAAAGGAACCTCGAATAACATCCTGGATCCTGTGGCTAACATCGCTGCCGCTGTCAACTACATCCACGCTCGGTATGGCACCATTTTCAATACCCCGTGGGCGAAGCACACCGGCACGTATTACGCCAAGGGCGGTCTCGTACCCACACTGTTCGACAGTGGAGGGTATCTGCCCCCGAAGAGCATGACTCTGGCTGCTAACAACACTTCCAACTGGGAGAGGGTTGGCGGCGGGCTGCCGTCCAAGATCGTCCTTGACCTTGGAGACAACAAGACCATCGAATTCATGATGGACGATAGGATCGCCAAGTACGAAGATGAAATCATCAAGTATTCAGCAACCAGATAAGGAGAGGTAGAGATGGCGAACGCTCGTAACTACTCGAACACCTCTGTCAACACCACTCTGAATGGTGCTATAACGAACGTGGGGACTTCAGTGGTGCTTACCAGCCAGACTGGTATGCCCACTCCCCCGTTCGTCCTATCGATTGAGCCAGATACCGTCAACGAAGAGCTTGTCCTCGTCAACAGCGGCTCTGGTACTGGTGGTTCCCCGTACGTAGTCACTCGTGGCTACGACGGAACCACTAACATCGCACACTCCAGCTTGGTTGCGGTCCAGCACCGCATCTCTGCTGTGGACTTCACTGACTCTCGGACTCACGAGGCTGCTTCCGGTAACGTTCATGGACTCCTCAGTGGCATCAACGTCGTGGGTGCTACTGGTGGTCTGACCGCTAACACGGTCCTGACCAACACACTTACCAAGACTGCCATCGGCAAAACCTACTCGGTTGCTGGCAGCACAGCTTCCGCTGGTGACTTCTATCGAATCACTGTATTCGGTACCGCTGTGTGCACTGGTACTCCTAACCTGATCTTCAACCTCCAGTATGGAACCAACATCCTCGCTACCTCGGATACTATCGACTTCACCGTCACTGGTACTACGTACTTCCAGATCGTTGGACTCGTGGACTTTCAGTCTGTTGGCGGCTCTGGGTCCTTGGGTGGATCACTTCAGGTTCACACCACGTTTTCTCAGAGCGCACCCTCTACTGATGCGTTGTTCCGAGACCGCCTGAGCCTCCACTCTGCTGGTCTTCTGACTGGTATCTCTACCACATCGACCCAGCTCCTTCAGGTGATGGCGACGTGGTCGGCAGCTTCAAGCTCTAACATCCTTACTGCGATCGGTGGAACTGTAGAGCAGGTGGGCTAATGTCAGCTAAGCTAACTAAGTCCCTATCGTTCTCCCTCCTCAACACTGGCAACGTCACCATCGTTGCCACTGTGGATAACGCTAACGCTCAGAACCAGATCGTCCTCAATGGAGCCGGCTTCTATAGCGGCGTCACCATTGTACGTGTGGTGAACTCTATCGAGACTGCCATTAGGGGTGCTACGAACTTTGCCATTGGTGGTGCTTCTGCTGTAGCCTTCACGGACTTCGAAGCTCCACTGGATGTTCCAGTTCTATATCGTGCCTACCTTGACGGCTCCTTCAGTGTGGACTCTAACACCGTCACCATCACTACTGATGGCCGTACGTTCTGGCTCAAGGATGTCATCCTGGGTGCCTTCTCCTGTAAGGTGAAGGTTGAGGCTATGTCTGATGTGGTCCGACCAGCTAACGTGGTCGGCCAGTTCAAGGTGATCGGTCGTCAGAACCCCATCATCGTGACTGATGTCCGACAGGGACGCACAGGGACCATGACGCTGTCAGCGTTCTCTACGGCAGACATCTCTGCGCTCCTGAACATCATCAGCTCAGGGAACACTCTGCTGTTTCAGGCTCCCGCCTCAGCAAACTTCCCCGATATGTACTTCCAAGCTGGGGATGTAACCCAAACTTGGCGAGGTACTTCCTCCGCCCTCATCCACTCCTTCTCAGTTCCCTTCACTGAGACCGATATGCCTTCGGGTACTGCGTTCACTGTGGCTGGCAACAACTGGCTCTTGGTGACTCAGTTCGGCACGTGGCAGGATGTCGAAAACAAGCGGTTGACGTGGCTTGATGTGCTCGAAACTCCGTTCTCCGATAACGATCTGTAAGGATATGATATGGCCTTCCCGGTAAGTGGCCGGTTCCTGGATGCTCTCCGGGGAGGCCAGTATCAGTCCGTAGTTACTGCGGACGTCTACTACAGTGGCGACTACATCGCTACGCTCCCCATCTCTGGTGGTTCAATCACCATCGACAGAACTGCACACATCCGCAGAAGCTGTTCGGTCACGATCGCTTCACCGTCCTTCATCCCTGTGTTCGCCGGCTCGGCCCTGAGTCCTTATGGGACAGAAATTCGTATCTTCATGGGTATCAAGTACCCTGATGGCAACATTGAGTCTGTCCCCATGGGAATCTTCGAGGTCTACAGCGTGACCTGGACTGACGGTGAGGGCAGTGTCCCTACTGTCACAGGCTACGACTATGGGAAGCGCATCGATGATGCTCAGTTCGCTCACTCCATTGACCGGAGTGGGCGGGACGCCTTCGGCTTGATCACTCAGCTCATCGATAACATCCTGTTTGCTGACGTCCTCATCGATGATTCGCTGGTTAACTTCACCCTCCCTGGTGGATCCATCTTTGATGACAACCGCTGGGACTGTTTGCAGGCTTGTCTTGACCCGATGGGAGCCGAAGGCTTCTTCGATGTCCAGGGCAACTTCATCGTACAGCCCGTACCAAGTGTTACGTCCGAGACTACTGACGATGATATAGCTTGGACTGTGGACTGTGGTCCTACTGGCGTCCTTGTTAATGCTACACGTACTGTATCCCGAGAAGGATGTTACAACTTTGTTACTGCTATGGGCTCTGCTACGACTGATACAGGCGCACCTCCTATTGGTTATGCTGCTGATACTGATCCCACGTCGCCTACCTACTGGGGGCCCGCTTCCTCCGTACCGGACGGACCCTTCATCTTCACCCCCTTTGGCTTTGTCACGCTGCGGTATACAAACGATGCTCTCACCACGAGCGCGCAGTGTACTACAGCTGCCGCCGCTCAGCTAGCTCAGGTTCTGGGAGTCCAGAAGTCCTTAGACTTCTCGTCTGCTCCCAACCCCACCCTAGAAGGTGGAGATATCGTCAAGGTTGTCTTCCAGGATGGTACCGCTGAGTACCATCTCCTAGACACTATCTCTATCGATCTCGGCTCCTCCTCGTTCTCTGCAACCACACGATCTAAGACCGTTCAGCTGCCATCATAAGATGGCAAGCATAGCTTCGCTATGTGACTCCCAAGTTAGGAGATTAGAGTGCCCACCGGACAGTTCGATAAGCCCCAGCCCTCTAAGCTCATCAAGGCTATGCAGTCTCTACAGCAGAAGGCCCCAGTCACTGCCGTCAACCGGCTCTATGTGACTGGGGTCCAGACTTACTACGGTACGTGGAAGTCTGCTGAGGTGGCTGACGCCAACCTCAGTGTCGTCCAGCTCCAAGGTGGAGCTGTTTGTCGATTCGTAGCCAAGGGTGCTCACGTCACCGGGTTGGTTGCTGGTGACACAGTAAAACTCGAGAAATCGCCAGGCTTCCCCCTGCACATCGTGGCGAAGCTGGTGGGCAACTACCTGCTGGCGCTCACAGCTCCTACAAACGTGACTCCTCCTGGTAAGCCAGGCAGCTTCGCTGCCCCATCGAGTACCTCTTCCTCAGTAACTCTAACGTGGACTGCCTCTACAGACTACTTCGGATCGGGGATCGTCTATAACGTGTACGTCAACGGTAAGTTCCGTCAGAGTACTTCGTTGAACGCGTTGACCTCCACGGTCACTGGGTTGACTGCCGGGACGAGTTACGCCTTCTATGTGACTGCTACTGATGGTGCTGGGAACTCTTCAGCTCCTACCTCCACCATCAACAAGTCCACCAGTGGTACTGCTCCAATCCCTCCGGGGACCACGGTCACGAAGTCGTACAAGGCCACCGCCCTCCATGGTTATAACTACAACGGCCACAACGAGCGGGATAGTTGGCACGCTGGTAACGCCTACCAGGGGAACCCACAGGACGGCCAGTCCTACAACCAGTTCGGCCTGATCTTCTTTGACTCAACTCAGATCCGAGCTGACTTGGCTGGAAACGACATCGTTTCATGCACGCTATCAATCACGTACGCCCACTTCTATTACACCTCTGGTGGCAAGGCCATCATTGGAACTCACAGCTACCAGTCAGTTCCTAATTATCAGTCTGATAGTTATGCTGACAAAGACCTGTTCCGAGTTAACGCCAAGGCTGGTACCAGGTTCACCCTAAACCTAGGTATCACCCAGGGCAACAACTTCAAGAGCGGGCATGCCAAGGGCATCCAGACTGGACCTCAGCCCTCTGACATCCCCGGTGGAACGTGCTACGGATACACCTACGGAGTGGGTTCTCACGTTCCCGTTCTAACGTTCACGTACACCACAAACTAAGGACATCCCATGACTCAGTACACCCCTAAGGCGGCTATTCCGTACGCTGAGCTAACGGATGCTGCGAACCTCCAGACGTTCTCTCAGGGCTTGGCTACCGTTCTAGACTCGGCGGTAGTCCCTGTGTACCCTGCTCGTACCGACAGGGACGCCGCCAACCCGTCTCCCTCTACTGGGGACGTCTGCTTCGTAACCGCTGACCTACGAGAATATCGATACTACGGTGGTCAGTGGAACAACCAGACTCCAGTTAAGGGCGTCGAGGTCGTATCCTTCACAAGCCAAACATCCGTATTCGTCACGGTCACCTACGCTATCCCGTTCGAGATCGCACCTCTCGCGCTCTGTACGATCGACTCTGGCTCTGGATCCACGGCCGGCTGGATTATGCGATCTGATCAGTTCACTACGACGAGCTTTCGATTCAACGTCTTCTCTACGGGTGGCGTATCTAGTACGTGGTCATCTATTAGCGTCCGCTGGGTGGCTTACTAAAGGTTTGGATTGGTTAATCGGTATGCCTGAGTGGATGGTACGTTATGTCATGATCGCCGTGACGGTTGGTTGGCTAGCGTACCTCACGGCATCCCTACTGCACCACGATACAATCCCAGTTCCAGTCTGGAGTATCCCTGGAGCCACGTTTGCTCTTCTCATGAAGAGCTCACCTAAGGATAAGGAGGAGAACAAGTAGTGTACGAGTTTCTGACTTATCTGCTGGAGGCCGCAGCCTTCTCGGCTGTCGGATATGGGGCTATCCATATCCTGCTCAAAAGGAAAATCTGATGCCCATGATTAGAAAGTATCTGCTGGGGAGTGACAGCACAGACACATTTATCAGGATCATTGTGATCCTGTCTCTGCTATTCAGCGGCATAGCTTCAGTGAGTGCCGCTCGAACACAGGCCCACCAGGGTAGACTCTCTTCGTGTGTAGCAACCTGGGCCGACAACTTCACAGTGGCTACTACCGCTCGGCAGGTAGCTAACACCAGCAGGCTGGACGCCTTGAACACGTTGCTGCTGGATGCCCTAGCTAATCCTGGGAGCAAAAAGGCTAACGCTGCTCAGGAGAAGATGCTCCTGGACGTCACCAGAGGTGACTTCGAGGCTACCTCGAAGGACGCTAAGGTCTTCTTGGAGCAACTCCAAGAGAATAGGTCTGATCCCATGCTCCTCCGGGACGTCCTGAACTACCAGCAGTCGCAGGCTGACTATCAGACTACTGTGGCTGCGCACCCGTTGCCCGAGCCCCCAAGGGAAGTGTGCTAGTGAAAAACATGGAGTACGTGAAGGCCATGTTTGAAGAGCGTGACAAAGCCGTCAGGACCGCGCTAGCGGCCACTGACAAGCGCCTTGACATCCTTAACGAGCTCAGGGGTAACGTCGCTACGGACACTGAGCTCAAGGCTCTAGAGAAGCGCATCGACCTACTGGAGTCATCCAAGAAGGCAACCACTAACCTTGGTGCCTTCGTCGTGGGAGCCTTCGGCATCCTATCCGTTATTATTGCTGTGATCGTTCTAGTTGTGAAGTGAGGTGAAAGAAATGAGTTTGAAGAGCCTGCTCCACAACGAGCCCCTCCGGACGTACGTCTATGGTGTGCTTGGTCCGCTGCTGGCCATCTTGGTCGCTTACGGCGCACTGGATGCTAACAAGACTGCGCTGATCCTCGCCCTCGGTACTGCTGTGCTTGTCCCGGCCGTCACTGAGACCGCTCGGCAGAAGGTCACCCCTGCTGCCAAATGTAAGTAGATCCCGATACACGAAAGAACCCCACCTTCGAATGAAGGTGGGGTTCTTTTTTTTGTGCCTACGACTTGAAGAAGAGCTTCTTGTACCAGGGTTTTGCTAGCCACCCCTTAGGAACAACAAAGCGCCGGCCCTTTAGATCGTGGCCGACGATATAAGAGACACCAGAGCGCTCGTACTCATGGGAGATCTCGATCCCCATCTCGCTCATGTACTCGTGGAACTTCGGTTGTGCCATCACTTCCTCTTTCTCTCTCATACTCATCCCAGGACGCGAGCAAGGCTCGCATTCCGTTCGTGCCGTACCTTTCGATTCTCGCGCGGAGCGTACCGTCAGAGAGTCCCAATCTTGCTTTTTTGTGTTTATCATCCACGATCCTTCCATTCGGTCTCATCTCCAGCGTCCTGAGTACTGATGATGTAGTAGGCTTTAGCGTTGCTCATGGGCTTCCTTGCCCCAGGACCAGGATTCTTGCGGAGACCATAATGATAAGTGTTGATTATGTCTGCCATCCGAGAGATGGCCTTGCTAAGCTTCTTGGAGTCCTGCTTCTCGTTGAGAGCAAACTGTTTGAAGATCAGAACCTTGTGTGGATAAGAGAGGATGTCCCAGGCGCGACTCAAGTCTGACGACATCTCAAGTCCTACGTCGTTCAGCTCGCTCTCTGCGTCCTCTGGGATCTGTGCGTCCAGCCAATGCTCACGATCAAAGAACGTCACCAGCAGGGCTCTGACGTCCTTAGTACGGTACCCGTACTGGCTGGATAGGGTCAGGTGCTCCTTCCTTTCCCGCCACGCTGCGGAGGTGGCGACGTACCACAGGGTGCTCTCCATGTACTTCGTCTCGGGGGTGAGCTCCGGGTTATCCTTCAGCTTCTCCAGGAGCTCTACCCAGATAGATTGCTCCAGGTCCTCCACTGAGGAGTCCGGGAAGTCCTTGGCGGTTCCGCGTGCTACACGGTAGATCATCTCCCCCCACTGGTAGTACTCTTCGTTATCCATTCCAGTCTACCTTGCCGTTCCTGTATGTAATTATAGAAGGGGACAGAGAGGTCCCGTTGACTTCCACGACTCCCCAACCGGCCGACCAGTTCGGGTTATCGTTCTTGATATAGTCGGCCTTCTTGACCGCCATCATATGCCCGGTCTCCATGCCGAAGATGGTCTTACGTCCAAAGCGCTCGTAGATGAGTCCGTGTCGGTGTGTGTGCCCACACACGAGAGACTTCCCTTTGTTCCGAGCGCCCGAAATAGCTGTGCCACCGCCATACTTCGATAGGACTTCTTTGTCCCCGTGGGTCGTAACCAAACCGGGAGCCGCGTCGTAGTATTTTGGTAGCTCCTCAATGACAAAGCCATCAAGATCAAGCAGCGATGACAGTCGCAGAGAAACGACCCCAGATAATGCAGGGGCATACCTGTTAATGTAGTTCTGGATTCGGGACTCGTGGTTGGCATCCGTATGATATCCAATCCAGAGGTTCGGCTGAGCGTACCGAAGAACTTCGAGGAGGTCTTTAGCACGGTCCACCTCCGTCTGGAGAGTGGCCGCGTACTCCATAGCCGTCCCCTTGTTCCACCGGGACGGACCGGGAACGTCCAGGAAGTCTCCGATCATGATGAGCTGGTCGGGCTTGTACCCGTCCATCCAATCAAGGAACTTGGCGAACATCCGGCCGTCATGGTATGGGATTTGCATCTCCATGCCAATGACAATCTTCGTGGTCATTGGCTAACCTCCATACCGATGACGATCTTAGTACTCACCACAGCACCTCTCGCCACAGTTCTTGTAGCTGTCGTAGTAAGCGTCAGCGTGCTCTTTATCCTGGCGCATCTTCTCGCGGATCAGGAGGTAGCGAACAGCATGCCACACCAGCCACGGCTGAGGTATAGGAGCATTGAGATCGATGTCGTAACTATCGAGGCCATTGGTCTCCAGCCAATCCTCTGCTCCCTTATCTTCAGTCCTCATTGGTCAGCCGCTCGATCTCGAAGTCGATGTACTGCCGAGCCTTCAGCAGATCGGTGACTGCGTCACCCTTGAGGCCGGCCCGACTGACATACTTGATGACGTTACCCAGGAAGAAGTTGAAGTTCTTATCAGCGATGTAGTCCTTCACCTCGATCTTCCCCGTGGTGTAGTGGGAGGGATGAGAGACGGGGTCATTGCTTAGATCGCTAAGTTCCGTCCAGCCACCGATACGCTCACCCTTAGTCTCATGAACCCAGTCCGAGTACTCCTCGAACTCGCGAGCCGTCATCTCGACGGTGTAGGGGTAGTCGAACGAGTACTGCACTGGGTTCCCCTCTGCTGCCTCTGGGGCGTCAGCGGGCTCGGGGTACACCTCATCCCAGTGGTGCCGGTCGTCGCTCATGAAGCGACGCTCGTCCACCGGCGCATCATACGGAGGCTGACTGAGCGCCTGGTCGTCAGTCTCGTCAATCATCTTGTGCCCCATCCTCTTCATCTCCCATTGTCAGGATGGAGATGTCGAACTCTCCATCGATCAGATCAGCTAGAATCTCTGCGCACTGACGTGCTCCCAGGACATGCAGATTAGCAATCTCCCGAGCGTTGTCAGCCATGCTCTCCAGCTTGTCAGCGATGCTGGTCATCTTGTCGACCTGCCGACGTGACCGCTGAATCATCCGGCTGTTCTCGTCGATCAGCCGAGTGTGCAGATTGACGATCTCGTCGTCAACGTTGTCCAAGTCGATTAGCTCGTCCTCGTGGTTGTTCTCTTCGTCAGTCACTTGTGCTCCAGCCTGAGGCTCGCAACGAATATACCTTGTATGGCTCTCCCGTGTCCGGGTCGTAGGCGGTGCCTTCCTGAGTTTCAAACTCCACTGTGGCCTCGTCAAGGGTAAGCTGAGCATCCTGCATCATAAGCCACAACTTATCCGTGAGAGTGTCCTTTAGGTACGCAAGGACACTGAGGTCTTCTAGCGCTGCTTTGCTTACACTAAGCCAAGTGGCATACTGCTCAGTCAAGACCGATCCAATCCCTTAGGTATGCTTCACCGTAGTCACTGTAGACGCTGTTGACGTCCCGTCCAGCTCCCATGTCTATTGCTTTCGCTCCTGGAATAGCCCCACCAACCGTCGTACCAAACTGTTCGCCTGCGTCATCACCGTCTTGAAGAACGAAGACTCGGCGGAAGCGGAAGAGTCGTGCGTAAACCGGCTTCCAGGACTGCGCGCCGGGCAAACCCACCGCCGTGAGACCGAGTTGGTGGAGGATGATTGCGTCGATTTCCCCTTCAGTAATGAATACAGGGTCGGGTCCTGAGAGAGCAGACACATTGAAGGGTCGTCCTTTGTCGTTGAGCACCGTGAGGTACTTAGGTCCTGTGTCTGTTGTGCGCCGAAAGCGCATACTCACAATTCCAGAGCGTGTGTAGTAGGGGATGCTAATCATCCCCAGGTACTGCTCATCCCCCGAGATCGGGGCCTTTACGTATCCGAGCCTGAAATCCAAGATCGACCGTGGTGTCAGATCCCTCTGCAAAAGGAGGGATTCCCCAGGACTTCCGCTTAACTGGTTGGCGTACTCGTTCGCGGACTTCACCAGTGATGCTCTCATATAGCTCAAGGGCACGACCGAACTCTGCATTCTCCACCTTCATGATTACCTTGATCGCGTCACCCTTGATGCCGCACGCTAAGCAAGCGAACCCTGTGAGGCACACTCGGGCTGATGCGTGCTGATCGGAATGAAAAGGACAACGTACCGATCGCCATCTAGTACCTGGTTGTACCTCCAGGCCGTAGTGGGAGAGCACGCGTTGCATATCCCAATCCCGATCCATTCGTCACTCCCGGTAGTTGAAGCCCCGTAGGAAGATCCGAGCATCCCTGTCAAGGACGGCATCCCAGTCGTCATCCTCAAGCTCCTTCGTCTCTTCGAGATCGTAGTGCTCTACTGTGACCAGTCTACCACGGTAGGAAAAGTAGAGGGTGCGGGTGTTGTCGGAGTGGTCCTTGACCTTGAAGTTGGCTTTCATATCTCGAACCTCCAAACCTTCTTGTCGAGAGAGTGAGCGTAGTCGGCCGTCCAGCCCGAGCCGTAGGTCTCGCTGTGGATACTGCGGATGCAGACTAGGACATCACACTCGCTAGCGATCAGGATGTTTCGGCTCTTGAAGGCCAGCCAGTTGTTCTGCTCGGGATAGAAGATCTTCTTTGGGATCCCGTACAGGTCTGCGTAACTCTCAGCCCACGTATCTACGCCAGAAGCTCCACCACTGATGAACCCATCAGGTTCCAGAACCCGCAGGACACCACGGATGATGCCATCGACTCGAATCTTCTGCTCAGAAGACCACCAGCTCTTGAGCTGACTCCCCACGATCGCCAGCTTCATTACGGTCCCTTGGTAGCCATGGCTGCCTTCAGCAGCTCCATGGCCTGATCCTCTGTGAAGCCCACACTCTTGAAGGATTCGAACATCTCATGGAGAACGGTGGCTGCTTGCATCATCTCCACCATTCCCTTCAGACCCTTGGTGAAGTCGTCGTACTCGTCGTCTTCGTTCACTTTCGCTTCTTCCAAAAGATAAATAGGAAAGGCTTGTTCTTTTCCTGAACTAGTGAGGTCATTGCATCCGTCTGGTAGGCCGCTGCGTCATAACGAGTAGCTAGCTGCTCGTTGACTCGCCGGCTCGTCTGTCCCTTCCACGCTCGGTCTCGCCAATCGTGACCAATTTTACTGTGGAAGAGATGGAAGATACTGTAATCGGTTGTCTTGTGCTTAGCCCACATAGTATCGACAGCGCGCACGAAGGACACATCTTCCCCACCCCAACCCCGGAAGCGAGTGTCCATTCCACCTGCTGCATAGAATGCCTCTCGTGGCATAACCTGACACATCGCTCCAAAGCGGCGACCATGTAGGGACCCAGTGGAGTCTTCACAATCATGTGGTGAGAAGTAAACACGCAAACACTCCGGGTCGGTAGAGAGAAGGAACTCTGTGCTCTCCGGGGTGAGACGCCACAGGCGACGATACGGAATGAACCACAGTCGGTGACCACGACGCTCCGCGCGCTTCATCCGGCGAACACACTCACGAATGGACTCGGGGTCTAGGTAAGCGTCAGCGTCCAGGATGACAAAGTACTTACCCTTAGCTCGTTTAGCAGCATTGTTGACTGCTGCGGTCTTGCTGAATGGGAGGTGCTTCTTGCGGTCGTGGCCGATGACGATCTCGGCCTCCGGGAGAGCTGACTCCCAGTACCGACGGAGCCAGTCCCAGTTACGCTGACGACCTTCGTCGTCAGCACGGAATGGAACCAGCAGACTGATCTCAACACGAGGCTTCCGCTTCCTAAAGGGCATGCAGACGATCCTCCAAACCCTCATAAAGATCGAACAGAGTATGCTGAAGAGTTTCCACCTCTTGCCGTGACGCACGC
>Ga0247668_1000203_pt1 | contig 16714 bp, 11 predicted proteins | sample CNK09_metaG_FD_182737 | JGI IMG/M metagenome (GOLD analysis project Ga0247668, IMG submission 182737) | Soil microbial communities from Purdue University Martell Research Forest, Indiana, United States - CNK09 | ecosystem: Environmental > Terrestrial > Soil > Temperate forest > Bulk soil...
GTGCCGGCGACCTGGTCCAGCAGATTTGTCGTTCCCATTCATTGGGCTGATCCGAAGAGCGGGGTCGCTTATCAAGTCCAAGTGCAAATTCCCCAGCAGTTGACGGCTTCGCTGGAGGCGGTGGAAAATCTGGTGATCGGTGAGTGGAACGGAAAATCCGTGTTACTGCGTAATCTGGCGCGAATTGCAGAAGGCACTACCATGAGCCAACACGATCGTTACAATATGCAACGCTTAATTGCGGTGCGCGCTAACGTCGCCGGCCCAGATCTTGGCGGTGCGGCACGTCAAGTGGCGCGCGCCATCGCCGAGCTAGGCGCCCCTCCGCCACTCGTCAACGTGGCCTTACGCGGACAAATTCTGCCGATGCAGGAAATGTTGGCTGGACTGCGGCGCGGTGTCGGATTGGCGGTGGTCGCGATTTTCCTGCTCCTGATCGCGCACTTTTTATCAATCAAACTAGCTCTCGTTGTTTTGTCCACAGTGCCCGCAGTCCTCGCCGGTGTTGTGCTGGCCTTATGGTTGACAGGAACGTCTCTCAATCTGCAATCCTTGATGGGGGCAATCATGGCTGTGGGCGTGGCCGTAGCCAACTCGATCCTGCTGGTCACTTTTGCCGAACGCAGCCGCCTCAGTGGAGCCTCGGCTGCCCAAGCGGCGGTGGAAGGCGCGCGGAGCCGGTTGCGGCCAATCCTGATGACCAGCGGGGCGATGCTCGCTGGGATGATGCCGATGGCCATAGGATTGGGGGCGGGCGGCGGACAGACTTCACCACTAGGGCGGGTGGTTGTTGGGGGATTGGCCGCCGCCACGCTAGCCACGCTTCTTGTCCTGCCGGCCGCATTCGCGCTCGTGCAGCAGCGGAGCCATCGGCGCTCACCCTCGCTCTACACTGGGGAGGAACAAACTCCGGCCTATGACATCGAACAACTATAGCCGCCAGAGATTCCGTGTCCTTGTAAAGGCCTGGCTCCGATGAACCTCGTTCAATTCGCACTGCGCCGGCCGCTCACGATCATCGTGGCGGTCGTAGCCACGGCTTTGGCTTCATTCATGGCCTGGCAACGGATGGCCAAGGATATATTTCCTTCGCTGGGCATTCCCACGATTTACGTCGCCCAGCCGTACGGGGGCATGGACCCCGCCCAGATGGAGGGCTACCTGACTTATTATTACGAGTACCATTTCCTCTATTTGACTGCGATTGAGCACGTCGAATCCAAGTCCATTCAAGGGGCTGCTATCATCAAGCTGCAATTCCATCCTGGCACCGACATGGCGCAGGCCATGGCTGAGACTGTTGCCTACGTAAACGCCGCTAAGGCATTCATGCCGGTGGGAACGCTGCCGCCTTTTATCACGCGCTTTGACGCAGGCAGCGTGCCGGTGGGGAACTTGGTCTTTGCAAGCGAAACCCGTTCTGTCACCGAAATGCAGGACGCGGCCCTCAACCTGGTGCGGCCTCTCTTCGCCACGCTTCCCGGCGTCTCGGCCCCGCCGCCTTTCGGCGGCAGCGCGCGCACCATAGTCGTGACCCTAAACCCGGAACGATTGCTTTCGTATAAGATGTCGCCGGACGAAGTCGTCGCGGCCATCACAGCCGCCAATATGATCAGCCCATCGGGCAACATAATGATGTCGGGAAAATATCCGATGGTGCCGTTGAATTCGGTCCCCAAGAACGTCAAAGACCTTGAGGCGGTGCCGATCCGCTCAGGAAAGTTTCCAACCGTGTTTGTCCGCGATGTGGGTGACGTCCAGGACGGCGCCGACATTGTCACTAGTTACGCACTGGTCAACGGACGGCGCACGGTTTACATCCCAGTCACAAAGCGCGCGGATGCCTCCACATTGGCGGTGGTCAACCTGGTGAAGAAAAATATTCCGAAATTCCAGAGTGTCGTGCCGGCGGATGTGCGCGTGAGCTACGAAATGGATCAGGCCCCATACGTCGAGCGCGCATTGGCGGGGCTGATCCTGGAGGGAACTTTGGGCGCGGTTCTCACCGGCTTAATGATCTTGTTGTTTTTGCGTGACTGGCGAAGCGCATTGATTGTCGTGGTCAACATTCCGCTCTCGCTCATGGCGGCTCTCCTTGCACTTTGGGTGAGCGGCCAGACAGTCAACATCATGACGTTGGGGGGATTGGCTCTGGTGGTGGGAATTCTGGTGGATGAGGCGACAGTGGATCTGGAGAACATCCATGTTCATCTGGTTCGAGGCAAAGCGGTGGCCCGATCTGCTTTGGATGCCACGATGGAAACGAGGGGACCGCGGCTGCTGGCCATGCTCTGTATCGTGTCGATGTTTACGCCCGCGCTTTTTATGGTTGGGGCTGCCCGAGCGATGTTCGTGCCGCTGGCGTTAGCGGTGGGTTTTGCCATGGTCGCGTCCTATTTCCTATCGAGCACGCTGGTGCCCATTTTATCGGTCTGGATGTTGCGAACGCGCGGGAGAACGAGCGATTGGGGCAACGGGGAAAGCGGTTTCGCCAAATTCCAAAAACTGTTTCAAGATGCCTTGAACAAACTCGCCCCGCTGCGAACTCTGGTTGTCCTCGCGTATATAGTCGCAGCCGCGACCATTGTCTTTTTATTGAGCGGACGCCTGGGAACGGAGATTTTTCCGCGCGTGGAAGCCGGGCAACTGCAGTTGCGCCTGCGCGCCCCAGCGGGAACCGACATCGACGGCACCGAGGCGGTCGCGCGGCAGACGCTGGAGATCATCAAACAAGTGGTTGGACCGGAGAACGTCCGGATCTCCTTGGGTTTACTCGGAGTTCACGGCGCTAACTTTCCCATAAACTTTGTGCATCTATGGAACGGAGGACCGGAAGAAGGAGTGCTCCAAGTCCATTTGAAACCGGGCAGTCCATTCCACATCGACGATCTTAAGGAGCGTCTGCGCCAAGAGTTTGCGCTCAAGCTGCCAGAAGTCACTTTCTCTTTCGAGCCCGCCGATATCATAAGCAGAGTGATGAGCCTTGGCGCGGCCACCCCTATTGAGGTTGCCGTCAGCGGACCCGACCTCTCCGCCAGCAGAGCCTTCGCGGAAAGGATTAAGGGCAAGTTGGAGACCATTGCAATGTTGCGCGACGTCCAATTCGGGCAGTCACTTGATTATCCCACCGTGGATGTCGCGGTTGACCGCGAGCGGGCAGGGATCATCGGAGCGAACATGGCTCAAGTCTCGCGAGCGCTTGTTCCCTCAACTTGGTCAAGCCGGTTTGTGGTGCTTAACTTTTGGGCCGACCCCAACAGCGGAGTGGCCTATCAAGTTCAGGTACAAATCCCGCAACGCCTGATGTCATCCTTGGAGGATGTCGGAAACCTGCCGGTGGTTCAGGAAAAAACCAAAGACGCCTTATTGGCGAAGGTTGGCCGCACCAAGCAACAGACCAAAGAAGTCTTGTTACGAAACATCGCCCATATCAGCGAAGGGACTGCGATGGGGGAGTACGAGAGATACAACATGGAGCGCATGCTCACAGTAAGGGCGAATATCGCGGGAGCAGATTTGGGCAGCGTCGCCCGCCAGGTATCCCGCGGCATCGAGGAACTAGGCGCGCCGCCACCCGGCGTGAGCGTGGCGCTGCGCGGACAGATTGTGCCGATGCAGGAAATGCTGGATGGTTTGCGGCGGGGACTGCTGCTGGCAGTGGTCGCGATTTTCCTATTGCTGACGGCTCATTTCCAATCAATCAAACTGTCGTTTATCGTGGTGTCAACGGTTCCGGCCGTGTTGGCGGGAGTAGAAGCCGCGCTATGGTTGACCGGCACGACCCTGAACCTCCAGTCCTTTATGGGCACAATCATGGCGGTAGGAGTCGCGGTGGCCAACGCCATCCTCCTCGTCACGTTCGCCGAGCGCAGCCGGCGTGGAGGGGCTGAGGCCTTGACCGCGGCAATCGACGCCGCGCGCAGCCGCCTCCGCCCCATCCTTATGACCAGCGTGGCCATGATCGCAGGAATGATGCCGATGGCGGTAGGGTTGGGGGAAGGTGGCGGACAGACTGCGCCTCTGGGACGCGCCGTCGTAGGAGGGCTGGCGGCAGCCACGCTCGCAACGTTGGTTGTGTTGCCCTTCGTCTTTTCTTTGGTCCAGGCAAGGAGCCACCGACTCTCGGCTTCTTTAAATCCGCTGGATAAACGGAGCAGACACTATCAACCTGCCCAAGACAGGTCTTCACTTCCATGAGCATTTCATCACATTGGCAATTAGTATTTTCACTGGCGGCGGTCGCCATAGGCATTTGCGGTTGCAAACCATCGCCTTCCTCACCGGCTGCGAGACCGGAATCGCCGCTTGAGGTCAGGATCGTTCACCCTCACCGCGGCGAGATTTACCGCTATATCACGCTTCCTGGAGAAGTGCATCCCTTGTACACGGTGACGCTATTTGCCAAAGTGTCGGGCTACTTGCAGACGCTGACCGTGGACAAGGGCGATTTTGCCAAAGCTGGAGATTTGATCGCCGATATCGAGGTGCCTGAACTCCGGGCTGAACGGGCGAGATACGAAGCAGAGGTGGAACTGGCATCGGCGGAGTTCCAGCGGATAAATGCGGCGAAGAATACGCTTATGTCGAGCGAAACCACGAACAACTTGGCTGTGGCCAAGGGCAAGCTCTCCGTGGCCAAGGCCAACTTGAACTACACCGACACCATGCTCAACTATGCGCGCATCACGGCGCCTTTTGACGGTATCGTCACGAAACGATTTGTCGATCCAGGGGCATTCATTCCCGCGCCCAACGCTGCCGACACCCCGGAAGCGGCGGCGATTATTAATCTAACGGACTTCAAAACAGTGCGCATGCAGATACCGGTGCCCGAGATAGAAGTTCCGCATATTGCACTCGGGCAGCAAGTGCAATTCGTCACCGACAATCTGCCTGGCCGGCATTATGAAGGCACTGTGACACGGTTTTATTACGCGCTGAACGAAGAGACGAAAACGATGTTAACGGAGATACAGATGACTAATCCCAATCTGGAACTTCGCCCGGGCATGTTGTTCAGCGGCCGTATCAGAATCGAAAAGAAAGAGGATGCTTTATTAGCGCCCCTGGCCGTACTCGTAATTGAAAAAGGAAATGCTTTCGTGTTCCTCGCGGCCCAGGGGAAGGCAAAAAAAGTACCCGTCAAAACTGGTTTTAACGACGGAACCAACGTCGAGATCTCGAACGGGGTGATGAACGAGGATAGCCTGATTCTGGCGGGCCAGCAGCCTCTGCGCGACGGACAATCGGTCAGCTTGCTTGAGGCAAAGTAAGGCCCGCTCATCTTCCAAGGCGTTCACTCCGCTCGCCCGATCAGCTGTGGGCGCTTCGTCGGGCCGAAGGCCACATTGTTCTCGGCGTCGAAGATCAACTGGTTGCCGTCGAACTTCAGGGTGAACGTGGTGTGGTAAGGTGTTTCAAAACCGCAGGTCTTGATCTTGCAGGTATCGTCCGATGACCAGGCGAAGGTGCCGGCCGTCGGTTCGTCAGAAAACTGCGCCAGTTTGCCCGCCATCAGAGGCGCGCGTCCTTTCTTCCATTCCTGGTAGCCGCAAGGAATCGTGATGTCTTTTCCGTCCAATCGAGTTGAAAGTGTTAGCGTCTTCCCGGCATCCGATGACGAGAGCGCAACGCTTTCTATCTTTTGCTCGTTGGCGGGAAACAGGAATTTGCGGTTTAAAACTTTGGCGAGCATCTCGGAAGAGGCCGAGCCTTGGGCCGCACGAATCTGGAGGTGCGCCAGCGCCTCCTTGAGTTGTTCGGTGCTGGCGGTGTTCGCCGGCAATTCCTGCGATTGGCAGGCCGGAAGCAGTTTGTCCCATATCACGTCCAGCACCGCTTGCATGTCCTTGACGCCACTCGTTATAGCAACGACTGCATCTTGTTCTGGCATGACCAGGCAATACTGTCCGAAGGCGCCATCTCCCCGATAGGCATTGTGCCGGCAGCGCCAGAATTGGAAGCCGTAACCTTGATTCCAATCGCTCTTCGGGTTGCTGCCGTTGGAGGTCTGCTTTGCCGTGGCCATCGCCACCCATTCGTCCGGGATCAACTGTTTGCCATTCCAACGGCCTTTTTGCAGATAGAGCTGACCGAATTTCGCGATGTCTTCTGTGTGCACGCGCAGGCCGTAACCGCCCAGCGAAATGCCCTGGAAGTTCGCATCCCAAACCGGGTCGCCGATGCCGAGCGGTTCGAAGAGGCGCGGACGAAGAAAATCCAGCACCGTCTGGCCGGTAACCTTCTGGACGATGGCCGACTGCATGAAGGTAGCGGCGGTGTTGTACTTGAAGTGAGTGCCGGGCAGATGCGGCACAGCCTGGGCGAGAAAGGACTTGGCCGACACGACATCCGGCGCAGTCGGCGGCTCGTCCTGATGCCCGGTGGACATCATCAACAGGTCGCGAACGCGCATGGCCTTGAGATTGTTGCTGGGGCTCGCCGGTGCATCATCGGGGAAAAACTTCAGAACCGCGTCATCGATGCTCAGCTTGCCTTCTGCGACTGCGAGACCGACTGCGGTTGAAGTAAAGCTCTTGCTCAAAGAATAGAGGACGTGTTTATGCTCGGCGTCGTAGGGCGCCCACCAGTCTTCGGCGATCACCTTTCCATGACGCACGACCATGACGCTGTGCATGCCATCGATCTGCTGGTCCAGAGTATTGACAAAATCCAGGATGGTGGCGGAAGAAACGCCTTGCGCTTCCGGAGCGCTGCGCGGCAGGGGGGTTGCGCCGTGCGCGGCGTAAATTATTCCGGCGAGAAAAATGACAAGACAAAGGTGGAAGAAGTTTTTCATAGCAAATGCTTGCTGCTTCTTACAGAAATAGGCGCGGGCTGTCACGAGCGGAATTACTGCCGCTCTTATTCGGGAAGGCTTGATAACTTCCTCACCGCCGCCTCATAGATTTGTTTAAGAGGCATCCCCTTCTGCTCCGCCAGCTTCTTGCACGATTCAAATTCCGGGGCGGCCTGGAGGATACGCCCGTCGAGCCGGCCTAGCTTTACCGCCACTTCGCCGAAAGGGGTTTTTATTGTCACGGTTTCGCGTTTTAGTTTGCGGCGTTCGGTCGTGTGTCGGCGGACGCCAAAGGCAGTGGTCTCACGCAATAACATTTCGGTGAACCGATCGGCTTCGACGCTTGGGCAAAGAACAGTGAGCAACACACCCGGACGATTCTTTTTCATTTGAATGGGCGTGTGAAATACGTCCAGAGCACCGGACGCCAATGCTTTTTCGACGAAGGCACCCAGGATTTCGGCATTGATGTCGTCGAGGTTGGTTTCCAGCACCACGATGGTGTCGGTTTCCCAGTCGTGCGTGACTACGGCCTGAGTTTCGCCGAGAAGAACGCGAAGGACATTCGGGCGGGTCTTGTTTTCCCGAGTACCCAAACCATAGCCTATCTTCGCGGGAACAAACTCTTGCATCAGGCCAAATGCTTCGACGAGTTCCGCCAGCAGCGCCGCGCCGGTCGGCGTGACTAACTCGTGCGGCTCATCGCACTGCCCAACCGGTATGCCGCGCCCACTGAGAATTTCCAGGGTTGCGGGTGCCGGAATTGGGAACCGGCCGTGGGCGCAATTGACCCAGCCATAGCCCTCAATCACCGGCGCAGCGAGGAGTCGCGGTTTGCCAAGCGTTTCCAATGCGATGCAAGCCCCGACAATATCCACGATGGAATCAATCGCGCCGACTTCGTGAAAATGAACTTGCTCCGGCGGCTGGCCGTGGATTTTCCCTTCGGCGACCGCAATGCGGTGGAAAACAGCGATGGATTTCTGTTTGATCCAATCGGAAAGCGCACTGCGATTAATGATCTCTTTTATTTCGGTAAAAGTGCGGCCATGGGTGTGATCCTCGCCCTTGCCGTGACTGTGTTCGTGCGTATGAAGATGTTCGTCACCTTCGTGTTCATGGCCATGTTGGCGCGGATGCGTGTGACTGTGTTCGCCATGACGGTGCTCGTGTTCGTGTTCATGCTCGTGGGCGTGAGAGTCTTCGTGGGAATGCGAATGTTCGTGTTCGTGAGGGTGTTCGTGCTCGTCATGGTGGTGATGCGCCGACTCAAGGTGGACGTCGAACTTAACACCTTCGATGCTGGACCGGCGCTGGCGAGATACATGGAGGTGATACTCATGCAAACCCAGCTGCTCCAGCTCCCGCTCAAGTTGATGGAAATCCACCCCGAGATCGATCAAAGCTCCGAGAAACATATCGCCGCTGATGCCGCTGAAAATATCAAGGTAAAGGGTTTTCATTGGAGTTCTCCTGCCGCCAGCGCATTGATTTGACTGGCGGCATAGCCGGCGCCAAATCCATTATTGATGTTCACGACCGTCAGCCCGCTCCCGCAACTGTTGAGCATTGCGAGCAGCGCTGCCAGCCCGCCCAGGCTCGCTCCGTACCCGACACTGGTCGGGACAGCGATGACCGGCTTGTTCACCAGCCCCGCCACGACACTCGGCAATGCCCCTTCCATGCCTGCCACGGCGATGATGACGTGCGCGCCTTGAATCACTTCGAGCCGATCCAGCAAGCGATGCAACCCGGCCACACCAACATCGAAGAGGCGCTCGACACGGTTGCCCATGATGTCGGCGGTGACGGCTGCTTCTTCAGCCACCGGCAAGTCACTTGTGCCAGCCGCGAGCACGGCGATGTAGCCCGCGCGCTTGAGCAGAGGCTCTTTCTCGAACGTCATACATCGGGCGGTTTCGTGATAGAGGGCTCCCTTGAGTCTCCGGCGAAGGACTCGGGCATGATCTTTGGTGATACGCGTGACCAGCAGCCGGGCATCAGCTTCGCTGATTTTTGCCGCAATTTGGGCGACCTGCTCGGGCGTCTTGCCTTCGCCAAAAATCACTTCCGGAAAATTCTTTCGCAGCGAGCGGTGCAAATCGACTCGGGCAAATCCCAGGTCCGCAATGGGCGCGGCCTGAAAGGCGTGCAAGACCTTCTGACTGCTCACGCCGCCGGCACGAAATTTTTCCAATAATGCGATCGCTTCGGTTGATGTCACGTCCGCGACTATGCCATGGGGGGCGCGAGGGGTCACGTCGGAAGTGAGAAGGAGGCCGGGTGCGTGTTCCGTTTGCTGTCGAGATGAGGTGAGGCAACTATGCAGGAAATGACTAATTCCTAAACCTTCCTAAACCATAATGACTAATGAAGCCCTAATGCCAAATGGCCTTCGTAGGTTCGGCATTTGGCATTAGGGCTTTGTCATTCTTTGGTCATTATGGTTTAGGAATTAGTCATTGATCCGCCTAGCCATTTTTACCGCAGCACTGCTTGTACTTCTTGCCGCTCTTGCAGGGGCATGGGTCGTTGCGGCCGACCTTCGGGCCGGTCCGGATTGGCTTCGCCTTTTCAATGGCGGCCGCAGCCTCGTTAACGAGGTCGCTCGGACTCGCCTGGCCGCCAGCGTTGCCGGTGGCGGTGCCACCGCTGCCTAAGGCGGTGGTGGACTGGTGCTCGGTCTGCTTGGGCATGTTGCGAATGAACTGGTCGAAAGCCATCAGGCTGGAGGCGCTGCGGAAGATGTTGTGGCAAATCTCGCTCTTGATCTGGACCATCAAACTCTCGAACATAGTAAACGCTTCCGCCTTGTATTCGATGAGCGGATCGCGCTGTCCGTAGGCACGCAGGCCGATGCTGTTTCGCAGGCTATCCATGTGATACAGATGCTCCTGCCAGAGTTTATCGATGGCGCTGAGGATGGTGTAGCGTTCGATCGACTTGAGCGCCTCCGGATTCTCAAAACTTACCTTCAACTCATAAGCCTTGCGCACCGCGTCCGAAATGAAATTGCAGACGCCGAACTGAGCCGGGCTCAAGCCGTCGAAGATCGATCCTTTCAGCGGTGTTTCGTGGCCGGCGTTCGCCGCTTTGGACAATTCCCCCTCAGGTATGCCAAGCGGAAAATTCAAATTCACCCAGTCCGCCAGCGCCCGCAGGTTCCACTCGCTGATGTCCTCCAACGATGTGAACTCGTCAACCTTTTGGATGACGACTTCTTCCATCACGTCCATCAACCGGTCGCGAACGTCCTCGGCGCGAATGATCTCGTTGCGGAAGCCATAAATGACTTCGCGCTGTTTGTTCATCACGTCGTCGTATTCAAGGGTGCGCTTGCGGATTTGGAAGTTGTGCTGTTCGACTCGCTTCTGGGCCTGCTCGATCGAGCGGTTGAGCAACGGATGCTCCAATTCCTGCCCTTCTTCGAGACCCATCTTCTCCATGTATTTGACGATGCGATCCGAACCGAAGAGGCGCATCAAATCGTCTTCCAGCGAAATAAAGAAATGGGACGAACCCGGATCACCCTGGCGAGCGCAGCGGCCGCGCAACTGGCGGTCGATTCGGCGGGCTTCGTGACGCTCGGTGCCGATTACGTGCAGTCCACCGGCATCGGGCACGCCGGCCCCCAATTTGATATCAGTTCCGCGACCGGCCATGTTGGTGGCGATGGTGACGGAGCCGCGCTGGCCGGCACGAGCGACGATTTCGGCTTCCTGCTCGTGGAATTTGGCGTTCAACACCGAATGGATGATTCCGGCCTTCTTGAGCATCCGTGAAAGCAATTCGCTGGTTTCCACCGAAATAGTCCCGACGAGGATCGGTCGGCCCAGCGCGTGGATAGTCTGGATCTCCTTGACCACCGCTCCAAACTTTTCACGGCGCGTTTTGTAAACGGTATCGTGGGCGTCCTTTCGCGCGACAGGCTTGTTCGTCGGAATGACCAGAACACCCAGTTTGTAGATGTCGAAAAACTCGTTTGCTTCCGTTTCGGCGGTACCGGTCATGCCGGCGAGTTTATGGTAAAGACGAAAATAATTCTGAATCGTGATGGTCGCGTAAGTTTGAGTCTCGCGCTCAACCTCGACGCCTTCCTTGGCTTCGACGGCCTGATGCAACCCGTCACTCCAGCGGCGACCACTCATAAGCCGGCCGGTGTTTTCGTCCACGATAATAACTTTGTTGTCCTGGACGACGTACTGCACGTCTTTCAAGTAGAGACAATACGCTTTGAGAAGCTGGGAGATGCAATGGATTTTCTGCGCTTTGGCCTCAAAGTCGGCTTGGAGCTTGGTTTTCATCTCCAGCCGTTTCTGGACGGACTCATCGCTCGCGTCGATCTCGTGGAAGGCGGTAATCAAATCCGGCAACATGAACGCGTCCGGGTCCTGCGGGCTGAGCAAATTGCGGCCCTTTTCAGTCAGATCGGCGTCATGGCTCTTCTCGTCCATGGCAAAAAACAACTCTTCCTTCTGGGCGTAGAGATCCTTCTTCGATTGATCGGCGTGCAACTCCAACTCCGCTTTGTTCATCAGGCGAAGATTCTCCGGGTTCTCCAAAACCCGAAGCAGGCCCTCGGAACGCGGATTGCCCAGCTTTACTCGATAGAGCAACAGGCCAATCTCCCTCTCGACCACGTCCGGATTGGACGGGTTGCTGCCGTCTTCCGGGTGAAGCGTTTTCATGAGCTTCTCAGCCTCGGAGAGAAATCGGTTGCAGAGACGTTCCTGGGTATGGACCGCCGACTCAACGATGGGTTTATACTTGTCGTACTCGTTGCTGTCGCTGGCCACCACTGAAGGACCACTGATGATCAGCGGCGTACGCGCCTCGTCGATCAGAATCGAGTCCACTTCGTCCACAATGGCGAAGTAGTGGCCGCGCTGAACTTGCTCCTCAAGGCGGCTGGCCATGCCGTTATCGCGCAGGTAATCGAAGCCGAACTCGGCGTTGGTGCCGTAGGTGATGTCACAATTGTACTGCTCGCGGCGGACATCCGGCGTTTGATCATGCAGGATGGTGCCGACCGTCAAACCTAGAAATTTATACACCGCGCCCATCCACTCGGCATCACGCGCCGCCAGATAATCGTTGACCGTGACGACGTGCACGCCGCGTCCAGTCAGAGCGTTCAGGTACACCGGCATGGTTGCCACCAGGGTTTTGCCTTCACCGGTGGCCATTTCCGCGATGCGTCCTTTGTGCAGCGCCCAGGCGCCGATGAGCTGGACGTCGAAGGGAATCATGTCCCATTTCAACGGGTGGCCGCGAACCGTGATCTCCTGTCCCATCAGGCGGCGGCAGGTGTTTTTCACCACCGCGATGGCCTCGGGCAGGATTTCGTCCAGGGTGGTGGCCAATTCGGCGTTGTCGGTGATGGTGGACAAGCGGGATTTCCACTCGGCCGTTTTCTGGCGCAACGCATCATCGGGCAACGATTGGAGAGACGCCTCGAATTCATTTATCTTGGCGACGAGCGGACGAAGCCGCTTGACCTCCCGGTCATTTTTCGAGCCGATGATTTTCTTTATGATCAGTCCTAGCATGATATCCTGTGAACAGTCTCAGGGAGATTAAGTTACGAGACGAGGGGCCGTCCGTCAAAGGATTTTGGGCGGGGTGCGGTCGCTAAACGCGGGCGGGAATGCCTGCGCTCCCAGGAATCGACGCTGCGTTCCTGTCATAACGAGGATCTCGGACCCCTGCCGCCTTGATAAACCTTGTTCGGGACGGCTGCACTCGTGTATTAAATTGAAGCCGAATGACTCTGTTGGAACAAATCGTCAGGGACAAGCGGGGCGAGTTGGACAAAACCAAAGCCGCCCGGCCGCTCAAGGATCTGCAAGCGAGGATCAAAGCCCTTCCCAAGCCAATAGGCTTCGGGGAAGCCTTGAAAAAGGATGGATTCGGGATCATTGCCGAGATCAAAAAGAAATCGCCCAGCATGAGTGAAATGATTCCGGCCAACATTGATGAAGCAGCGGGCGCGTACCGGGACAGCCGGATCGTAAAGGCGGTTTCGATCCTGACGGACTGGAAGTATTTCGGCATGGCGATCGAGGATTTGCAGCGGCTCAAGGGCGAGATCGGCAAGCCGGTCCTGCGGAAGGATTTCATGCTCGATGAATACCAGGTCTGGGAGGCTCGCGCGTTTGGGGCGGATGCCATTTTATTAATGGCCTGCGTCCTCAACACGGACGAAATGCGGCGGCTCTCCGACCTGGCCATGCAATTGGGAATGGACGTGCTCTTTGAATGTCATTCCACCACCGAGATTGCAATGATTCCACCCACCGCGCAGATATATGGCATTAATTCCCGCGAATTCAAAACCGGCCGCACATCCTTTCGTTACCGTGCTTCGAGGATGATTGGAAAGCTGAAGCTGTTTGGGCATTTCGGGATGCGGGATTTCAGCACCGATCTGGCGGTCTTCGAGCAATTGATTGGCGCTCTGCCAAAGCCCGCCATCAAGGTTGCTGAAAGCGGATTGAAACCAACTGGCATCGCCGGAGTTCGGAACATCGGCTTTGATTGCGCCCTGATCGGCACGGCGCTGCTAAAATCCCCCCAGGGCGTTCGGCGGACGTTGGAGTTATTCAGCGACGCTCTGAACCCCGAAAACGCAGTCGGGTGAACGAATTCCATGCGCGAATCCGTCCGGCCCTGCCATCGACCGGCCAGAAAGCGGCCATGCGCAGCTTCATCAGGAGCGCAGCGATGAGGAAGATCGGGGCGACGAGAACAAATCCAAAATAGGCGACGAGATAGGTCATCCCCAGGACCGCTGACGAATTCAAGCTGGTGCCGGCTCCGGCAGAAGTGCCGGAGAGAAATGTCGTCTGTTCTCGCCATCCAGCGGCGTGACAGAGGAAATAAAAAATCGTGATGAGCAGCGCCCGGCCGAGAAACCACATCGGCGAGAAGAACTCGGCTCGAACCACGCGCCTTACCCAATTCTGTTTCCCTGCATTCATCGTATTTCTCCGGACTGGGCTTTTTTCCATATTGGGCCAAGGACCGCCGCGTAGAGCATGGCGGCATCGCCGGCTTGATTGCTCGCGCAATACTTCAGCCCTCCCTGTTGACGCATCGGAAAAGCGGCGAAGTCGAGTGAGGCGTGCAGCTTCGATAGGAAATGCGAATCATCAAAGGAACTTGCGCCGACAAGCGCCAGGCCGCTTCCGCCGGGGCTGGCGTCGAGAATAGGAATCACCGCCCCGGAATCGACATCCACTGAACCTTTCCATGACACGGGCCACTCGCGCGCGTAGCCGAATCCAATTAATTCCCGTCCTAATTCCTTCCGCGCTCGGGTGTATTGGTCGCGAGCGAAATCTTCATCAATCAAGCGCAGGCAATGGGCCGTCATCCAAATGGATGAGCCTTCGGGGCCATCCAAATGCGTCCCGTCGGTCGTAAAGCTTGAGACCAACAGACCTGTCTCGGGATGGACCAGCTGTCTGCGCGCCATTGAAGTCCATTCCCGGAAGAACGCGCTGTGATCGGCGGCATCCAATCGGTCTGCCAGCTTGATCGCGGCCAGCGCCACGGCGTGATCGAACATCCAGCATTCATCAGGATAGCTTTCCGCAGCGAGTACCTTGCTTTTGCGCATCCGTTCGATCATTTGATTGACTCGTTCGGTCAGGAGCGGGCGATACTCGGGCTTTTCTTCCAACATGCGCCGCGATGCCAGCATGAGAGCGATTTCGCCGTCGATAAAATGACTCCGCGGCGGCTGCACCAAATAGGGCCTGCTTTTTGCGTACTGCATGAGAAACACATAAATCCCCTGATTGTGTTCGAGTTGGATCGTCTCCTCGATAATTCGATCCATGACTTGCAGATAGTTCGCCTTCTGTGACGGTTCGCGCAACCCCATCTCCGCCAGCGACCACACGAGAAAGCTGCGTCCCATGAAATCCCACTCCGCGTTGCTCCGGCGCATGCGTTCAATTTCATGGCTCTTTAGTCGCGGGTCAGTCCACATCAGCATGTGTCGCGCAGCCAATTCGTGGGCCTTGGGGGACACGCCGCTGGCACAACGAAAGGAGTCGCCGGCCTTCGTAAAAAACAAATGGACGCTCGGCAGCCAGATCTCTGCGGCCACAGCAAGGGCCAGCGAGCCCGAAAACAAACGTTGCGTTCGTGTCATAGTGCGATTGGTGATGTGCGCTCCTATTTGTCCATGCATTCGAACCAATGGCTGACGAAGAATTTCTTCTCGACGGGTAAGAAGGTGTCCGAGGTTCCGACAATCGGCCGCAGGGCCGTGCTCATCTGCAAGGCGACGAGGAGAAAAACGATGACCCAGACTTTCAAGCCGGCACTCGACTGCGCGCTCAAATGGTTAAAGCCCGCATGCATGAAGCGCACGCCAAAACACGTCGCAATCACCCAGAAGATCAGATGGAGCGTCCCGATGGCGGGAAGCGATTTGGTCGATTCGGAGAAAACCCAGGCGACGGGAGCGAACCCGATCAGGAGCACGGTGGTCAATGCCAGGAGGCCGGCGAGCAGTCCGAACACTTCGACGAGCCGGGCCTGCGAGCCGCTCAGGCAGGAAAAGATGTAGAGGCTCGGCAGGCAGATCAGGGCCGACACAAGCAGCCCGAGCGAGACTTTGACCGGCGCGGTCCAGAACTGGTAGAGTTGGTCGCTCCTGGAAAAAGTGCCGACAATCACGCCATAGACGAGGCTGCAAACGACCGCGATGACCAGCAGCCGTCCAATCAGACCGCTCTGACCTTCCTGGCGGAGTTGGTAGATGATCCGGCGCGGCTGGCGCAAAATAGATTCGATGGCGGTGATGAAACCGGAAACAGGCACACGGTCATCGAGCGCTTCTCTGAGGGGCAGATTCAAACCTGCCGACGCTCGGCCGGGAATCGGAGGTGGAACGGGAAGTGGGAAGGGATTGTTGTCACTCATATTGTTAGGATAGTTTGTTGTGGTTGCATTGATTGGTTAGCTTGATTATTGAAAAAACAGATGGCGGGCGGCGTGAATCACGGCATCGAAAAAACTGCCGCGCAACGCATCGTCTCTCAGAAATTGAACCGGCAGACCCGGTGAGCCAACGAATGGGCGGAAGATCCAGGAAAGCTGCGTTCCGAGAAGCAAGTTGCCGGCGAGCCAGCCAATCAGAATCCCGCGTGCGATCGAGGCGCTCCCGCTCAAGCGGAGCAAGAGTTGGCTTAGCCGCAGGTTGGCCGCCGCACCGGCAAAGGCGATCATCGCAACCTGGGTCAGAAGAATGGAACTGTGCGCCAGGCCTGACAGATCAGCCCGTTGTGCCAGCGGCGGCGTGTTCCAGACCAGAAAGAAAAGGAGCGGGCTGAAGGAAGCCAAAATGGCCGCGGCAATGGTGAAACTCATGAGAATGGCCAGAAGGGATTGGCGAAAACTGATGTTGAGCCCGAAGAGCGGCGCGAGCATTCCGTTCAGCAGCGCGTTGCCAAGAGTGGTGAGCAGGAGAATCAGCGGGAGCTTCAGCGCGGTGTAAAGCGCCTGGAGCGGCGCCCGCCAGCATCCCATAGCCGCTCCGAATAGTCCCGCACCGGCGAAAATGACCGCAAAGTAGAGCAGGATTCTTCCGGGCGTGCATCGCTGAATGGATTCGTTGATCGGCTCGGATTCGCCGCGCAGCAGAACGGGAATTTCCCGAAGGTTCAAGCTGGTTGAAGTGGCGTTCATCATCGGCTCCAGGCTCAGTGTTTGATCAAATGTCGCGCCGCTTCGAACGCGGTTTCATACAAACTGCCTTGAAAAGGATGCTGCCCCAGAAATTCGACTTCGATCCCGGGCGGGCCAATAAAGGGGCGCAGCACCCAGCAAATCTGACTGCCAAGAAAGAAATTTCCCGCCAGCCACGCGAACAGGACCTTGTAAGCTACGCCGGCGCTCTCG
>Ga0247668_1000204_pt1 | contig 16663 bp, 14 predicted proteins | sample CNK09_metaG_FD_182737 | JGI IMG/M metagenome (GOLD analysis project Ga0247668, IMG submission 182737) | Soil microbial communities from Purdue University Martell Research Forest, Indiana, United States - CNK09 | ecosystem: Environmental > Terrestrial > Soil > Temperate forest > Bulk soil...
CAACCGCCATCCGCCGCACTAATAGACCAGACAATGCCCCGCGGTAGCGTGCCGAGAGCCGGCCCAGCCATTTTGGATCTTGATGAGCGGCATGATGCGGCTTGAAGATGAGCGCGCACATGGCTGGCACCAGCGTGATGGCGAAGACCAGCGCGCCGACCAAAGCAAAGGCATAAGTGAGGGCCAGCGGCCGGAAGATGCGCCCCTCGACGGATTCGAGGGTGAACACGGGGATCAGCGCCGCGATGATGATGAGCATCGCGTAAAACGTCGGCCGGCCGACATCCAGCGCTGATTTTATCACGAGTTTGAGCATCGCTTTCTTGTCCGAGGGCCGCTCCACCCGCACGGAGTGGAGCACGTGTTCCACCAGCACGACCGCGCCATCCACCAGGATGCCGAAATCGATGGCTCCCATTGAAATTAAGTTGGCGGGCATGCCGAGCAAATAAAGGCCAATAAAGGAAACCAGCAGGGAGAGAGGGATCACCACGGCGACAATGATCGATCCCCCGATGCTGCGCAGGAAGAGCCAGACAATCGCCACCACCAGCACGAAGCCGTGCAACAGGTTATTATGCACGGTGGAAAGCGTGTGCGAAACCAGGTCGGTGCGGTCGTAGAATACCTTGATTTTCATCCCCTCCGGGAGAATCGAGCGGTTCAACTCCTCAACCTTTTCGTGCAAGCCCGCCAGCACCAGGGAGGGATTCTCGCCTCGCCGCATCAAGGCGAAGCCTTCGGCGACTTCGGGTTCCTCGTTCCATCCCACTGAGCCGCGCCGCGGCGTCGGGGCTTGAACCAATTCCGCCACATCGCCAACGGTAATTGGGACGCCGTTCGTTTCAGAAATAACCGCCTGTCGGATGTCTTTGGGATTTTCCAGGTAGCCGATGCCGCGAACCGTCAGTTCCTGATCGCCGTTGGGCAGGAATCCGCCGCCCACGTTCAAATTCGCTTTCTTCACCGCGGCTAACACATCGCCGGGTGTAAGACCTGTCGCCATCAGTCGCGCCGGATCCAGCCGGACGTGCACCTCGCGGAGATAGCCGCCGAAGCAAACAACGTCCGCGACGCCCTGCACCTGGCGCAGGACACGGCTGACGTTCCACTGGAGTTCGGAGCGCAACTCGTAAAGATCGTGCCGGTCGCTGGTGACCCGGAACTGGTAGATTTCCCCGAGCGGCGTGCACTCGGGCGACAAGGTGGGGACCACGCCGTCGGGCAGATCGACGCCGGCCAGTCGCTGCGAGACAAGCAGGCGCGAGGTGAAGCTCTTCGCGTCGTCGTTGAAGATGAGCGTGATCAGGGAGAGGCCGAAAAGGCTCTCGCTGCGCATGACGGTCACACCCGTGGTCCCGTTGAGCGCGCGCTCCAGGGGCACGGTGACCTGGCGCTCAATTTCCTCGGGGGCGGCGCCGGGAAGTTGGGTGATGACGGTGACCTGGGCGTTGGTGACATCGGGGAACGCTTCGATCGGTGTCTTGAGATAGGCGCGGATTCCGAAGACCGCGACCACCGCGGTAATGAATACGGTGGCGACCCGCCGATGCACGCTCGCCTCGATTAATTGAGCCAGCATGTCGGGTTCAGAGAAGCTGTTCGGATCGTCCGTCCACCAGCAGCGCGCCCTTGGTCACCACCCGCTCGCCGGGCGAAAGGCCTTTGAGCACCCGTACTCGCCCTCCGGCGGCGGGATTCACTAACACTTCGCGCAGATGCAGACGGCCATCGGGTGCCTGGACATAGACGACGCGGCGCTCGCCGTCTTTGATCAGCACGGCTTCCACCGGCAGCACCAATTGATCCTGCGGCTCGGACAGGCGCACATCGATCGGAAGGCCCGGGGTCAACCACTGAAGACCTTCACCCACCGGCGCGAGGTAAACGCGCCGGCGCCGAGTCGCCGGATCCATGTGTCTGGTGAGCACTTCAACCTTGGCTTGGGTCGAACGCCCCCCGCGCAATGTTTCAACCAGGGCGAGCTGCCCGCAACTAATCTTCTCGGCGTCGTCTTCACTCACGTCCGCTTCAAACCACACCCGCGAGGGGTCTCCAATCTCCATGATGCCGTCGTCTCCCGCTTTGAGCACGGAGCCGATGGTCGTGCCGACGGTGAGCACCGTCCCATTGGTCGGAGCCAACACGAACACTTGGAGGCCGCTCCCCGCGCCAAGCAACGACCCCGCCTTCCGGGTTCGTTCCGCGTCAATCCTCGCCTCCCGCGCCCGTATTTCCGCATCAAATCGTTCCAACTCGGTGCCAACGCCGCGGGCCACCATTGCCGTGTACCGACGCAAGCTTTCCTCAGCGCCCTCGAGCCGCGCCGCAGCCTGTTCCGCGTCCGCCCGGGTCTGCCCGCCGCCGGTGCTTTGGACCCGCAGCAGCGGTGTCCCGGCTTCCACTCGATCGCCCGGCCGGACCAGGACTTCTTCCACCCGCCCTTCGACCAGCGCGCCCAGGTTGATTCGCGCCGAGGTCTGAAGCGAGACGCGGCCGGGAATCGGACGGCCCCAAACCTGGTTGGTTTCCGGTCCCACTGCGGCGATCTCGATAAAGCGGGCCGACTGGGCCGATAGTTCGATGCCCGCGGCGAGCCCGCCGGAGGCTGGAGTGGCGGCAGGTTTTTTGTCCTCTGCCTGGACGAGGTCGGGAGCCAACAACGTGGCGCAAAGCGCGATAAGCCAACGGGCACAACACAATCTTGGTGAAAGCGAGGCTTGACAGTCATTTTCCGCTGGGTTCTTCATCATGGATAAATACCAAATCTTCGGTTTTGAGCCGTCAGTATAGGAGGATGCGTCTCCTTGTATGCCGGGCCAGCCCTAATTCTTTTGTAGGGCCATGCCTGACAGCCGCGCGATCAGCGCGGGTGTTTGGTTTCGTTCCAGCGAATGGCCTCGCGAAGAAGTTCCGTGGCGCTGCCCAGATTCATCTTCTCTTTCATCCGTGCGCAATAAACTTGCACGGTTTTTATGCTGACCCGGAGTGACTCGGCGATTTGGCGCGTGCCGAGCCCCTGGCCGAGCATCTCGAATACTTCCAATTCGCGATCGCTGAGTTGCTCAACCGGAGTTTGGCTTGCAGGAAGCTTGCCTGTGACTGACCGGGCAGCGATCGACTCCAACACGGTGTTGCTGACGTAAAGTTTGCCCTCGAGAACGCGGCGAATGGCATCAATCACCTTTTTCGTCGTTTCCCGTTTCATGATGTAGCCCTTGGCGCCCGCCCGCAATGCGCGTTCCGCATAGAGCGATTCGTCGTGCATGGATAGAACCAGCACCGCGACCTCCGGCTGGGACTGCTTCAAACTTTTGATCAATTCAACGCCGGAGGAATCCTTGAGCGATATGTCCACGATGGCCACCTCGGGCCTGACTTGGGCGATGGCCTGTAGCGCTTGCGGCGCGCTCTCCGCCTCTCCGCAGACCACAAGGTCAGGTTGTTGGTTGATCAGATTGGTCAGCCATTCGCGCACAAGCGGGTGATCGTCCACCAGAAAGACTTTTCGCTTTTGCGTTTGGACGGAAGAGGTCATGCGAGTGCAGGTCGGACTTGCGGCGACACGGGAAGTGAACACTTTACGAGAGTACCCCCAGTGGGGTTCGGCTCAATCGAAAATGAAGCGTCGATCATCGCTGCGCGATGCGCCATGATGCGCGTCCCCAATCCTTGATTAGTTTGCCATGTTTCTGGCAGGCCCACGCCGTCGTCTTCAACCGCCAGGATGATGAGATCGTTGCGATTGGCGAGGCTGATATCAATGCGCCGCGCTTTGCCGTGCCGGATGGCGTTACTGACCGCCTCCTGCGCGAGGCGGTAAAGATGCGTCGCCGTGGAGGCATCGCGAACCAACACCCGCGAGTCGCTCTCGAAGACGCACCTGACCTTGGTCAGTTTAGTGATGCTGGCTGCCAGCTCCTGAAACGCCGCCGTAAGACCTTCGGCTTCCATCTCTACGGGAGAAATTCCCCGGGCCAGATTGCGCGCCAGCGCAATGCCGTCCTCGACCAATTCCACGATATTGCCCGCATCCCGAGCTTCCGTCGGCAACTTGGCGGAGAGCTTCTCCTCCAACACCCGGCCCGCCAGCGCCGTGGCGGTCAAGTGCTGGCAAAGGCCGTCATGCAGGTCGCGCCCGATGCGCCGTTGCTCCCGTTCGCTCACTTGCAGAATCTCTTTCTCCAACCGCTCTCGTTCGGCCATCTCCCGCGTCAGGGCGATGGTTCTCTGTTGAACCCGGTTTTCCAGATCCTTGTGGAGTGCGCGCAAATACACCAGCAGCCAGACCACGATGAAATAAAAGGCCAGCAGGATGGCCGTGTTCCAAATTGGAATGAAGGAACTCGAATAATGCGCCCCCGCCGCCAAATCGCCCGCGATCCACGTGGCGGCGCTCAAGACAGACATGAAAAGACCGAAACCTCGGCCGATAAACCAAGTCCCCACACCAACCGCCAGCAGATAAAATACCGAAAAGAAAACCTCAAAACCAGTCAGAAAATCCACCATGCCGATCAGCGCCACCAACCCCAGGCACCCGCCCATGAAAAACGGGCGGGAGCGGCGCTGGAACCTTTCAATCAGATTCATCTGGCTCTCACTATAGACCTGCTCCGAGCAGTCCCGCTACCGATCTTTCTGAATAAGCACAGGCACATCACTATCCGTTTGGGTGAGGACCAGAAATCGAGCCGCGCCGTGAATAATGTCGGCAGAAGGAGAAGCCATATCGAAATCTTCAAAATCTATGCGTCGATGACCGCCCCCATGACGGACGGTCTTTTTCCGCCGGGCGCGATCGATCAATATGTGGCGCATCGCCTCGGCAGAGGCGCGGCTTTCCATTCATTGAGCCTTCCTCGCAAACGAATCCTGTTAATCCCGGTTTAGAACATGGCAGATGGAAGACGGTAGATGGAAGATGGAAGACCGAAGCGCTTCGCACCTATTTCCCATAACCCCCTCCTGTCTCCAATCTGCTGTCGGGAAGCCGTCTTCGCTCATATCGGTGTCGATGGGTCAGGGCCTGGGGCTCGCGTCCATCTCGGAGGCCCGCGCCAGTGCTTGCGTGTCGATATACTCCCGAATGTTCGTCAGTTTGCCATTTCGAACGGTCATGGCGAAGACCCAATGGTCCTCGAACGTCTTATTCGTGGCTATGATTCTCCCCCTAGCGAATCCGACGACCAGAACCCGGTCTCCCTGCGCTACGAATTCGGGGGGCTCTGGGAATGACGTTTCCACCGTTTCGTTAGCCTGCTGAAGTATATTCTCCAATCCCGCGTGCCCGCGGTGCGTGCCGGCCAGCGGCCAGTCCTCGCCCGGAATGATCCACTCAATATCTTCGGCAGACAACGCCAGTAAACCTTGCTTATCGCGGCGACCGATTGCCGCAAGAAAATTCTTCGCAATCTGGACATTCTCTTCTGTGCTCATAAATTTTCTCCTTTTTGTTTTTCGTTTGTTTTTTAGGGAGGACGGGAGACCTTAGAACTAGAATTTGAGAAGCGTGGTTCCGCGACTGGCGGGGCTGGAGGGCCAGCCATGGGACGGCGCCGGGATCAGACCTGTGCCATGCCTCCATCGACGGCGAGATCCACGCCGGTAATGTAAGAACTTTCATCGGAAGCAAGGAACAGGACTGCGGCCGCGGTTTCCTCGGGCTTGCCTCTGCGGCCGAGCGGAACTTCCGAGGCGAACTGGGCTGCCGCCTGTTTTACCTGTTCAGCGGTGAGGCCCGCTTTCTCCAAAGCCGGAGTTTCGATTGGGCCAGGACTCATGGAATTCACGCGAATCTTGCGATCCTTCAGTTCCACCGTCCAGCCGCGGGCGAAACAGCGCACCGCCGCCTTGCTCCCAGCGTAGGCGGTAAACGCTGCATCTCCCCTCACATTTGCGACTGAGGAGGTCAGGATGATCGAGCCGCCATCTTTGAAAAGGGGAAGGGCCTTTTGCACTGTGAAGAATGTTCCCTTCGCGTTTAAGTCGAAGGTCTTGTCAAAATGAGCCTCGGTCGCCGTTTCGAGCGGCGCGACTTCACCCCAGCCAGCGTTTGCGAAGAGGACGTCGATGTGACCGTGCTTCTCTTTCACGACGGCATAGAGCCGGTCCAGATCCTCCAAACGCGAAATGTCGCCCGCGACCGTCGTGACGTTTCTCCCGATCAAGGCCGCGGCCTCTTTCAGCTCTTTCTCTCGTCGGCCGGTGATCACGACTTGCGCGCCTTCTTCCACGAAGCGCTTGGCGGTGGCCAAGCCAATCCCACTGCTGCCGCCTGTAATAACCGCAATTTTTCCTGCTAATTTTTGTCCGTTGTTGTTGCTCATATGTTTTTTCCTTTTTGTTTTTCGTTGTTTTTTATGTGAAATTTACGCTCTTCCTCCAAAGCTGACATAGTCATCGAGCTCGCCGAATTCGAACCAGGTCTTGACGTCTTCCCGGGTTTTGGAAAGCCGGCCCAGGTTTTCGGCAAAGAACGCAAGTGTTTCGGCGTCGCTGTCCGGCCCGCGTTTTTCCATGAAAGCAGACCAGGCTTCGATTTCCCATGGAGCGCGCGGGGTCTTGGAATGGGCCTGAACCCATTCGAGCATTTCCCCGTCACCTTTGCCGGTCGCCAATTCCTTCAACAAGGCATCGGGATCGAAGCCAAGAAATTGCACCAGGCGCTGGTCGGTTGCGGAATTGTATACATACTCGCCATTTTTCTTTGCGAGGGTAGCCCGGCCCTTGTCGAGCATGCGGGCCAAAACCACATAGTTGCCCAAACGAACGCGAAAGCTCCGGGGCGGGCGCTGAGTGAGATCAATAAAGAAATGTTGAGTTTTCATAATTTTCTAGTTTTGAAATAGCCCGGTTGGTCCAAATGGATCTTGGCCATAATTTTTTTGTCCGCCGCCATGTTCCTGGGCATAAATTCGTCGTTTCGATTATGTCGTCGCCGCGAATCATTGGTGCATTCATTGAGCGAAGTTAATCACGGTCGGCGTGCGGGCGCGATTGGGGGTTCACCCCTATTTGCATTTGAGGACAAAACCCTATCGTTTGTTCCAGTCGCGAACCTAAATGATGGTCAACTGAACGCTGCTCTCAATAATGCCCGTCCGGATGGCATAGCGAGTAAGGCCAGCGACCTCGTGGATGTTGAGCTTGACCATGAGACGCTCGCGATGCTTCTCAACAGTCTTCAACCCGATACCGTCAAAGGGGTCGTCCTAGAATTGTGACAGTTTAAGTCCTCATTAAAGTTGAAAGAGCGGAATTGTCACAATTCTAGGACCCCTTTGACGACCCCTTTGACCTACTGCTTGCAGAAATTGCAGAAGCGATGACTGTCAATTGCGCTTTGCGAGAAAATAGTCGCGTTGAACGCTTGACTCTGGGTGCTGGTGGTGATACCGGTTTTAGACAGCGCGGTCAGGAAATGTTCGGGCGTTTGTTCGCTCGGCAGGTCGGCTGGGCGCAAGTTGATACGCAGGCAATAGCGCCGCCAGAAAAGGGAACATGAAGAAGATTGACACGAGATATGGGTTTGCTCGCTATCGGCTTCGTCGTCGGGACCGTCGTCACACTCTCACTCACCTCGACGCCGAGCCGAGTTCCCACTGCGCCAGCTTGAGAGTCTTGACCCTGTTCTCGCCGCGGCTTCGCTTCCGACACAGTTCATCGTGAGCACCAATTTCCAGTTACAGGCACCGCCGATGCACTTCGAGATGCACGACAGCTTTGACTCACTGAGTCCGCTGTATCCGCCGATGCGGCGGTCGGTTGACTTGATCGGCAACCGCTATCAGCCGGACATCAAGGTGGAGGACTTGAAATGATGCCTTTTGCATTCGAGCGTTGCGAGAAATTTGGGCGCACCTCGTCCGCCCCACCGTCCCGTCCGGCGGCTGTGGCTGAGCTTGTGACCGTAGTTACGAAAGCCCAGATCGACGACACTTGATAATATTCCCACACTGCTATTATGACTATTCTTGACGGGGCGGGGAAAACAGGGGCTGTTTCATTGATTCGCCCGTGCCTTCAGACAACGGTACTCTTCGTCACGATTATCGGGTTTCTTGGAACTGCCCACTCACAGAATCAACCAGAACTCATCCAAGACGATGTGTCGTACGTCGATGACATTAACTATTTCTCTCCTATAGGCCAGTCCTTTACTTCCGTTGCCAACGGCCCCGTCTCAGTTGAGTTGTACTACATGGATTACAATTCCGGGATGGGGCCCAATTCCCTCACGGTCAACCTTTCTGGTGCAACGGGTCGGGTGGGTTCTGCGGCGATAACATTGCCAGACGGATTTCAAGGGTTTTACCCCGCTTATTTTCCGAGGGTGAACCTCACTGCCGGTGCGGGTTACCTAGTAACAGTTGTTGCTCCCACTCCCAGGTGGGGAGTGGGGTTTAGTCAATTTAACCCGTACAACGGAGGGAGTATGATGGAGAAGGGATCCCTAATCCCGTTTTATGACCTCGGCTTTCGAGTGATACCGCTTCCTGCCTTGAACGTTTCTTGCGTCAGCAATCAAGTGGCTCTTTATTGGCCGGCCTGGGGCACAAATTGGGTTTTGGAATCCAGTACCAATTTGTGGCCTTCCAATTGGCTGCCGGTCACCAATGCCGTGTCCATTATTGGCGGCGTTACCCTGCCGAAAACTTTGTCTAGCATGTATTTCAGGCTGCGAAGGTCTGATATCGGCTTGTGATAAGGTATTGGCGTTAATCGAATCCACGGACTTGATTCCCTTCTCCAACTGGTTTTCGCCGCCGCCAAGTGACGATCAATCTCCGTGCTCGTTCAGAATTCATGGAGAAAAGGAGGCGGCAGCATGTTGAAGCTGAATGTTGAATGTCTACCAAGCGAGTGCTGAAGCCCTTCAACTGATACTGCCTGATTTTCGATTCGCCCCCGGGTGCTCTTCCCGCACCGCCGCGCCGTTTTCTTTTCGGAGTCAAGCAATGGTATTGTCATATCTCTGAATCCCTCTCAGGGGGGACCTCGACGGTTTGCAGGGAGGATGAGGTGGAGTTTGGTCCTGTAAATCAGCCCTTTAACCTCTCTCGTGCCGTGTTTCGATACAGCCAGCAAAGAAAATAAGGCACGCGGCCCCTGCCGCTGCTGATTATTCCGCTGCCTGGCACTTCAATCGCCAGTGTTCCGCGCGGAACAATCTATGCTTAAAGAAGTGTTAGGCCACCGCAGTGGGCGGGTCCACAAAACCACCACTGCGGAGGCTGAACCGGCTCGCAACCGGAGCCGGTCGAAAGCACTCAAGTGCTGACTGATCGACACCGAGCAGAGTGTCAAAAGCAAGCTCGGCAGAGTCCCAGGAAAAGTGCCCCTTCCAAATCCCTGCTTCGGCATCATTCTGGAAAACGCAGTTCAACCACGGATGGACACCGATGGACACGGATTAAGAAGGACCAGTGGCAGGGCAGTACTCCAATACTCCGTCACTCCACCACTCCGTTTCCCTTCTCGTCTGCCATCTCCCATCTGCCGTCTCCCATCTCCATTTTCGCGCCCTCAAAGGGGTCGGTCCTAGAATTGTGACAGTTTAAGTCCTCATTAAAGTTGAAAGAGCGGAAGTGTCACAATTCTAGGACTGACCCCTTTGACGCTGACCTTCCCTGGAGTGAAAGCGGCGCAGGCGGGAGATTACTCGGTCGAAGTTCGCAACAAATTCGGGACGGCTGTTACGCCAGAGGCGCGGCTTTCCATTCATTGAGCCTTCCTCGCAACCAAATCCTGTTAATCCCGGTTTAGAACATGGCAGATGGAAGATGGAAGACCTCGCGCCTATTTCCCATAACCCCCTCCTGTCTCCTATCTGCTATCTGCTATCTGCTCCCAAGACTGTCGAAAAGCCGGGAAGGCCGGCGTCACGCAGAACGGTTTGTGCCTGGTGTCGGCCAAAATCCTCGAAGCCATTCAGCAGCAATTCCGCGGCTGCGCTTCAGCACCCTAGCCGGAACCCCCTTTCCCTGACCGAATAAACCCTCTCGACCGTAATTAATGGGTGTCGAGAAGCGCTATTTTCGGAGCCGTTTTCGGGGTTGGCCGTGAATCGTGAATCAGTGACGGTCAAACTCCGTGCTAGTTCAGAATTCATGGACAAAAGGGGGCAGCCGCATATTGAAGGTGAATGTTGAATGCTGCCGACCGGATCTTCCCCCACAGCCGTCAACGCTGTCGTCCGCAACACCAACCGTTGCGAGCCCAACGCGATATTGATCGGCGAGCCACCGACGTAAGCGGCAGGTATGCCGGCGATCGGCAAAGTCCGCGATGTCAGCGATTTGAAATCAGTTGCCAAAGCGCTCCGAATCTGTTAGACACATACATAATACCACTTTTGCGCGGCCGTCCGGACGCAAAAAAATAATCGAAGTATGCCGACGACCTTTCGGACAACAGTTCTTGGACTGGCGGGATTGACATTGCTTTTCGCCGTGTGTCGGACCTGCCATGCCCAAGCGCCGCCTTTCGACTGGGTTCGCGAAGGTGGCGGCACGGACAATGACATGGCCTATCAGGTTGCCGTTGACTCGATCGGGAATCTCTATGTCTCGGGCTCATTCTTCGCAACGGCCACCTTTGGTGGGGTCACTTTGAACAACCCAGGCGGTGCCAACGGATCTCCCGGTTCCGCGTTCTTCCTATTAAAGTATGACTCCGCTGGTAGCCTTGCTTGGGCGCGGTCGTCGACTGGAGACGGAGGGGGGCCGAAAGTCTCGGGCGGATTAACCACGGACGTTGGAGGTAATATCTACGCTGCGGGCACGTTTCCGGGCGCCGGTTACATCAATTTTGGGGCATTTGCGCTGTCGACTTCGGGATCGGATGCTCAAACTGAGGTTTTCGTCGTGAAGTATGGTCCGACGGGGAATGTCTTTTGGGCACGCCAGGGCGCGCAGGGCGGGGGAGCTAACGCTTTCAACGGAGCAAACGCTTTAGCCACTTCTCTAGACGGGGGAGTGTACGTTGCTGGCTATTTCGCAAACAGTGTCACGTTTGGGAGCACGACTCTTACCAGCGCTGGTGCTTCCGATGCCTTCCTGACCATGTACGACGCGAACGGCAATTTGCGTTGGGCTCGAAAAGCAGGCGGAACCGGACAGGATTATGCTCATTTCGTGACGACCGATGCCGCAGGAAACGCTGTCATTGCTGGTTACTGTACTGCTCCGGGTAATTTTAGCGGCATCGTGCTGACCAATGGGGGGTTGTTTCTCGCAACGTATGACACGAATGGAGACATTATTTCCGCTCGCAATTTGAGCGGAGGAGGAGGTTCCACTTCGCTGCACGGCGCGGCTGATCCAGCGGGGAACCTTTTCCTTACCGGGTTCGTGCTTTCTGGAAACGCTGACCGGCTCACGAAATACGACGCATCAGGAAACCTGCTCTGGAATCGCAATCTGGGCGGCCCGGCCAACAGCGTCGCATGTGACAGTGCCGGAAATGCCTATGTGACCGGCAGTTTCACTGGCACAGCCTCCTTCGGGTCCTCGAACCTTGTCAGCAGCGGAAGCAATGACGTGTTTATTACGAAAATAAACGGAGCGGGAAATGTGATTTGGGCAAAGAGCGCCGGCTTCATCTACGGCGACATTGGGAGATCGATCGCCGTTGACCCTCTCGGTAATCTCTATGTTGCGGGCGATTTTTATGACACTTCAAAGTTCGATGGCACCAATGTTTTTGGCAACGGCCAGGAAGACGCCTTCGTCACTCGCCTCCCGGCTGTTGCGCCCCTCCCTCCGACGATTAGCAACAATCCGACGAACCAAAACGTCGCACCGGGTGCAACTGCGACCTTCGCTGTCGCCGCTAACGGAACTCCGCCCTTGAATTACCACTGGCAATTCTTTGGCACGAATCTAACTTTGGAAACGAATGCAATCCTGGTTATCACCAATGCGCAGTCGATGAGGGAGGGGCCGTATCGCGTCGTGGTAAGCAACGCAGCCGCGGCGCTGACAAGCGCTGTCGCAACTTTGACCCTCGTCCTGCCGCCGGCCATTGCCACCCAACCAGTGAGCCAGATCCTTCTGGGGGGAGCAGATGCGAACTTCATGATTCTAGCGAGCGGCACGCTACCGTTGTTCTATCGCTGGCGGTTCAACGGAGCGGACCTCCCAACGGGGACAAACGCGACCCTCACTGTCACCAATGCCCAACCCCCTAACGGCGGAAGCTACACGGTCGTTGTAACCAATGCTTACGGCGCCGTTACCAGCTCGGTGGCGACGCTGACGATTCGTTATTCGCTCACCGTGAACGTCACCGGAGGTGGGACAGTGGCGCGGAATCCTTTTTTCACCAACTATCCGCCCAACTTCACCGTGACTCTGACGGCGATCCCGACTGCGGGATTCTTCTTCAACGCTTGGTCCGGTGATGCGAGCGGTAGCGCCAACCCGCTTAGCCTTAACGTGACCTCGAACAAGACAATCACTGCGAACTTCGCTTCCACGGCGCTCACGATCGAAAGCGAAGGCGAAGGGTCCGTGAGCAGGTCGCCTGACCGCGCGAGTTACAGCCTGGGAGACGAGGTCACGCTAAGCGCCACTCCAGGCCGCTGGTTTGCCTTTACCCGCTGGGGGGATGGGCTGACGATCAACCCACGCCTTATCACCATTGGCGCGAGCAATAATTACACAGCGATTTTCTCCGCCACCACTTCCGTGGAGACGCTCACGTTCAGCAACGTCTCGAGAATAGCACCGTCGGGTATGCCCGCGATTTTCGTTGACGGACAATTTGTTCTAACGGGCCAGGTGTCGCGGCTCGGTTCGGCCGAGGTTTCGATGCTGACCACTTACCCGAACGGCGCCATTTTTTATACGCTAAACGGGACGACGCCGGACTTCGGTGCCGAGCTTTATGACGGATCATTTATCATCCGGCGCTCGGGAGCGATCCGAGCGGTGGCTTACGATGCGAGCTTTCTGAATTCCTGGGAAGCAGACCCGATTAACGTAATTATCGAGCCGACTTATTTTGTAAACGCCTCAACTCCGGGAGGCGGCGCCGTAAATGTCTCGCCACTCGGCAGCTCTTTTCCGAGCAACACACTGGTGACGTTGACCGCCGTGCCGCAGCCGGGTTGGCATTTACTACAATGGCTGGGAGACGCCGTCGGCACGGATGCGACTACAACCGTACGCGTGCAGAACCGCGACCTTTGCGCCAAGGCAATTTTCGGCACGCCGCTTCTTACCACGGTCGCGGGCAATGGCGTCTTGGTTTTGGAACCGATCGCACCCCTACTTCCGTATGGAACCACAGTGCGGCTCACTGGAATACCGCAGTCTGGCAACTATTTCGCGGCGTGGGGCAACGCTGTGGTTAGCACTACGAATCCCCTCATGTACTCTGTGACGAGCGCCACCCAAACGATCTCGTCCGCGTTCGGTGCTTTGAGCGACGGCCAGGTGGCTTTGACAGTTTTGGTTGTTGGTCGCGGACGGGTTGTTACCGCACCGCCCGGTAACCGTTTCACTGCCAACCAGCACATCACGCTCACCGCGATGCCAGATCCAGACCAGGATTTCGTGGGTTGGACTGGCGATGGTTCAGGTGCCTCGACCAACGTAAGCCTCGTGCTGCCGCAAAGTAAAATTGTCACGGCGACGTTCACGACGCGCCCTCGGCTTTCGGTTGGCCCATGTACGGGAGGATCGTCGGAAGAGGGCTTCCAATTAACACTGATCGGTGAAATTGGAGGGCGATATCAAATTGAGCAATCGAGTGGGCTCACGGACTGGAACCCCGTCGGCACTTTCACGAACAGTTTCGGCGTTTTACGTGTCACTGATCTCACCACAAACGAGGTTCAACGGATTTACAGAGCGTTGGCAACGCCGTAATCATAGGCTCCACATAGCGAACTTTGCGCTGCACTATTTCTTTCCAAAATGTCGCGCCGTCAACGTCGGAGAGATTACTCACCCGGCGTGGTTGGTGAAAAGACGGTCAACCCATAGCATGGTTCGTTTCTCAGTTGGGTCAGTTCCGGGGGGAGCAGTCGAGGGCCAAACTCTGCACGCTCAGCATTTCTCTTGATCGCCACCGCGATTAGCGCGGATGAGTGCATATTAGCGGTGGCAGTTCCGTGCGCGTCCGTAATGACAGATCCGTGGCGGTTCCGTTCAGGATTGGGACAGCAGACAAGAATCGGGACAGCCACGGACTCGGAAATGCGATGCAGCAAGGCGCTACTCAAGTGTTTAGGGCGGAATAAAATTTGCTTTATAAATCTCAGACCGCCAAAGCGGCGGATTGAGTAAGAACTGCCGCCAGCGGCCAGCGCCAATCTCGACCGAGCAAGGCCAGACCCGACGCTCACGAACAAAGCCCCAGCCGGCTTTCCAGCCGACGCGGGCGGAAAGGAAGTCTGGAATGCTTGGAAGATGGAAGATTGGAGACAGCAGCGAAGGTGCGATTCGCGCGTCTATTTCCCATCTCCGATCTGCTATCATCTATCCTCTCGGGCTTGGAAGAGGGAAGAGGGCAGCCGCTTCGCGCCCATCTCGCCCTTCCTCATCCCAACACTCCAATACTCCGACACTCCACCACTCCGTTTCCCCTCTCGTCAGCCATCTCCCATCTGCCGTCTCCCATCTCCATTTTCGCGCCCAGGATCACCGATGTCAATGCGGCTAAAACCGGCGTAGCGGTGTCAAAATTGCGGAAATGCTCAGGAAAACGATCGGTTTGCCCTCCAAAAATTATTTTCAACTATTTTCAGGGTTACCCTGCGGATGTCCAACCCCCTCTGCTACGATTAAGCGAAAAAATGAAAATTGAGACACGAATGAAACCGACCCAGGCGGATACGGGACGACACGAATTTCACGAATTCTGAGCTCAGCCCCAGAAGTTCTTAACCTCGGATTGCACGGATTTCCGCTCCTTTCTTATCGGTGTAGTCCGCGTTATCCGCGGTCAAACCATTCTGATTCCGGCTTTTACGCGGTGGCCGCATTTGTCGTTCTTCGGAGCCGGACGTGCCGAGACGAAAGCGAGATGGATGCGAGATTTGGCGAGATGCAAGCGAGATTTCCCGAGATGGACGCGAGATTTAGCGAGATGCGCATCTCGGCAAATCTCGCCAAATCTCGCCAAATCTCGGGAAATCTCGGGAAATCGCACAGTGGTGAATTTCCGTAGCTCCAAACGACTTCCAACCTCCTCCAACCCCCCATTTTTAGCCTTTAACCATTAATATCCATGCCTAATCCTATCCCGACCGCCCATGTCTCAGCCGCCGAATCGGCGGGCGATGTCTCATCATCAACCCGGCGCCAGCCGTCCTATCGCCCAAAAGGAAAGATTGCCTGGATGGACAAACCGGTCCGAGACACGCGACCGAGGGTCCAGTCTCGAGCCACCGAGTGTCGGTGGATTTATCGTTCCGTCTTCTCAATTTGGCGGAGCGCGGCTGTCCCCAGCCGCAGCATGACTCAAGTGTTCAGGCGGCCGACATGGGCCAAAGGATATGCTGCGGCTGGGGACAGCCGCGCTCCGGGCCAAAATGAGAATTGCTCCTATGAAATCTCTTCCGCCTTGCATTCAGGCACCGATTAAGGTAGCACGGAACGTGCTCATTTCGATTCGTGCGGGCTGTGATGGTGTATGAGTTTCCTGGCACCATTGTTTTTGCTGGGGGCGCTAGCGGTAGCGCTGCCGGTGGTGTTCCATCTCATTAGGCGAACGACACGGGACAAGACGGTTTTCAGCTCGCTCATGTTCCTCATGCCGACGCCGCCAAGAGTCACGCGACGGAGCCGGTTGGAGAATATTTTCCTGCTGATTCTTCGCTGCCTGGTTTTGTGTCTGTTGGCTCTTGGGTTTGCGCGGCCCTTTGTGCAACGTCCGCTCCAGGCGGACTCCAAGACCGGTGCTGCGAAGAGGGTCGTGATTCTTTTGGACACCAGCGCCAGCATGCGGCGCGGCAATTTGTGGCCGGACGCGCGAGCGAAGGCGACGGAGATTGCGCAACAGGCTTCGCCCATCGATCAGGTGGCGGTGTTTACTTTCGACCGGCAAGTGAACCGGGTCATCAACTTCGATCAGTGGTCGGCCATGGGCGCGAATGAACGGGCGGCGTTTGCTGTGAAACGGCTGGCCGAGTTGAGTCCGGGCTGGGGGGCAACGCATCTGGGCAACGCGCTGGTCAATGCGGCTGAGGCGCTGGAGGAGAAGCAAGGCACGCCTCAGGAGAATTTTGCGACTCGGCAAATCGTTTTGATCAGCGATTTGCAGGAAGGAAGCGGGCTGGACACGTTGCAGGGCTACGAGTGGCCGAAGGGGATTGAGGTGCGCGTCGAACCCATTAAGGCGAAACGGCCAACCAACGCCGGATTGCAATTGGTCACTGAGACGGCGGAGTCCGACAAAGCGGCAACGGATGCCGGCCCGCGAGTCCGTGTGAGTAATTCGTCGGATTCCAAGCGCGAACAATTTCAGGTCGGCTGGGCGCGAGGCGGGCAGTCCGGATTCGTGGGCGCGCCGATTGATGTGTATGTGCCGCCCGGTCAAAGCCGAATCGTCCAGGCGCCGAAACTCGCGGCCGGGCAGGGGAGCGATCGGCTGGTGTTGACTGGAGACGACGATGATTTCGACAACACCGTCTATCTCGCGCCGCCCCATG
>Ga0247668_1000205_pt1 | contig 16610 bp, 14 predicted proteins | sample CNK09_metaG_FD_182737 | JGI IMG/M metagenome (GOLD analysis project Ga0247668, IMG submission 182737) | Soil microbial communities from Purdue University Martell Research Forest, Indiana, United States - CNK09 | ecosystem: Environmental > Terrestrial > Soil > Temperate forest > Bulk soil...
CATGCAGCTTCCGCACGAGATCGACGCGGTCTTTGAGGGCGAATTTGACTTCGATTTCCTGGGGCATGGTTAAAGGCAGAAGGCAGAAAGCAGAAGGCAGAAGGTTAAAGGATTCATCCTTCTGCCTTCTGCCTTCTGCCTTCTGACCTCAGTACCTCCACTCCCGGCAGCGCTTCCCCCGAGATGAACTCCAGCGATGCGCCGCCGCCGGTGGAGATATGGCTGATGCGGCTGGCGTACCCGGAGGCTTTCACGGCTTCGACCGATTCGCCGCCGCCGACGACCGTCGTCCCTTCGGCCTCGGCCACCGAGCGCGCCATGGCCATCGTTCCCTTCGCGAACGCTTCCTTCTCGAACACGCCCATCGGCCCGTTCCAGAAAATCGTGCGCGCAGCTTTCAGGACCGCGTCGTAGGCGGCGATCGTCTTCGGTCCGATGTCGAAGGCTTTCTGTCCGGCGGTCAGACCGCTCGCTACGTCGACGGTCTCGATGGTCTTCGGCTGCTCCAGATCGTCGGCGACGATGAGGTCGACCGGCAACGTCACGTTGGTGATCCTCTTCGCTACTTCGATCGAATCGTTGTCGACGAGCGAACCGCCCATGGCCCCGCCGCGAGCGGCAAGAAACGTGTTTGCCATCCCGCCGCCGACGAGAACCGTGTCCGCGAGTTTGACGAGCGCTTCGAGCGGTTCGATCTTGCCGGCGATCTTGGCGCCGCCGAGGAGGGCCACGAAGGGGCGATCGGAAACGTTGGTGATCTTCTGCAGGAACTCGATTTCTTTCGCCAGCAGCAGGCCGCCGGCGGTGTGCGTCTTGTCGAACAGCCGCGGAAGCGCATCGATCGAGGCGTGGGCTCTGTGGCAGGCGCCGAAGGCATCGTTGACGTAATAGTCGGCGAGCTTTCGCAACTGCGCGGCAAAGGCGAGGTCATTCGCTTCTTCACCAGCGTGGAAACGAAGGTTTTCCAGCAGCAGAACATGACCCGGTGCGAGAGCGGACACCTTCGCTTCGGCATCGCTGCCGATGCAGTCGTCCGACCATTGCACGCCGGCTTCGAGCAGCTCGGCCAGTTTTGCGCGGATCGGTTCCAGCGAGTATTTCGTCTTCCGCTCCCCCTTCGGCCTGCCGAGGTGGCTGGCGATCACGACGGCGGTTCCGGCGTCGCGGAGGCGGCGGAGAGTCGGCAGCGTCTCCTCGATGCGGGTGGCGTCGGTGATCCTCGTACCATCGAGCGGCACGTTGTAATCGACTCGATAAAAGACGCGCGCGCCGGCCGGGAGCGAGAGGTCGTCGAGGGTGCGGATGGTGATCATGCGTGTTGCATCGACTCCTTCTTCACCCGGGCCACGTGCGCGATAAGGTCGAGAATTCTATTCGAGTAGCCCCACTCGTTGTCGTACCACGACAGCACCTTGTGCATGTGCGGGTCGACCGAACGGGTGAAGGTCGTATCGACGATCGCCGAGTACGGGTTGTGGTTGAAGTCGACCGAGACGAGCTGCTCGTCGGAGTAGGTCAGGATTCCTTTCAGGGCGCCATTCGCGGACTGGCGCAGAACGGCGTTGATCTCATCCGCGTTCGTCGCCTTCTCGGTACGGAAGGTCAGATCGACAAGCGAGACATTCGGCGTGGGTACGCGGACGGAGATGCCGTCGAACTTTCCCTTCAACGCCGGCAGCACCAGGCCCACGGCCTTGGCCGCGCCGGTCGTGGTCGGGATCATCGACATCGCCGCCGCGCGGCCGCGCCGGACGTCTTTGTGCGGGAGATCGAGGATCTCCTGGTCGTTCGTATAGGAGTGGATCGTGGTCATGATCCCCATCTCGATGCCGAACGTCTCGTGCAGCACCTTCGCCACGGGCGCGAGGCAGTTGGTGGTGCAGGAGGCGTTCGAGACGATCTTGTGCGCGGCGGGATCGAAATCCTGCTCGTTGACGCCGATGCAGATGGTGACGTCGGCGTCCTTCGAGGGGGCGGAGATGATCACGTGCTCGACCGACTTCTTCAGATGGAGCGACGCCTTCGCCTTCGACGTGAACCGGCCCGACGACTCGACGACGATCTCGGCGCTGAGATCGCCCCACGGGATGTCCGATGGATCTGGAGAGGAGAAAACGCGCAGCTCCTTCCCATCGATGGTGATGCCGTTGGCCGTATGGCCGACCTCATTCGGAATGGTGTGGTGAACCGAGTCGTACTTCAGAAGATACGCCAGCGTCGCGGAGTCTGTGAGATCGTTGACGGCGACGAATTCGATATCGAGATTGCGCTCCAGCGCGGCGCGGAGCACGTTGCGTCCGATGCGCCCGAAACCATTGATTCCAACCCTGACCATTGTTCCTCCGGAAAAACTGGGCCGGCACGGCCGGCTGCGTTGGTTGCCCAAGGCTCGGCCACCATCTTCGCTCGAAGCGTTCTGCCGCGCAGACTCCTGGCCGTAGTATAACGACCGCCTTTCACTGCGAACCGCATGCACGTTGAACCTATTCGCTGGCGCGGCAACGCGCTCGACCTCCTCGATCAGCGCCTGTTGCCCCGGGAAGTCCGCTGGGTGACCTGCACGGACGCGCACGAGGTCGCCGTGGCCATCCGGGACATGATCGTGCGCGGGGCGCCGGCGATCGGCGTCTCGGCGGCGTTCGGCGTGGCGCTGGCGGCCCAGCGCGGCGATGACGTCGATGCCGCAGCCGCGGAGCTGCGGGCCTCGCGACCGACGGCGGTCAATCTGATGTGGGCGCTCGACCGGATGCTCGCGGCCCGCGACGCCGGCCGCGATCTGACCGCCGAGGCCGAGTCGATGTTTCGGGAAGACGTCGAAGCGAACAAGCGCATCGGCCGCTACGGCGCCGAGCTCCTCGGCGAATCCGTCACCATCCTCACCCACTGCAATGCCGGCGCGCTGGCGACGGCGGGCTACGGCACCGCGCTCGGCGTGATCCGCGCGGCGGTCGAAGGGGGCAAGCGCGTGGCTGTCTTCGCTGACGAGACCCGTCCCTATCTGCAGGGTGCGCGATTGACGGCGTGGGAGCTGAAGCAGGAAAACATCGACGTCACTCTCATCACCGACAGCATGGCCGGACATTTCTTTCAGGAGGGGCGTTTTGATGCCGTGATCGTCGGTGCCGACCGCATCGCCGCGAACGGCGACACGGCGAACAAGATCGGCACGTACACCGTGGCGGTGCTGGCGAATGCGCATGGCGTACCGTTTTACGTCGCCGCACCGCTGTCGACGATCGATGTGAACACGCCGGCAGGTTCAGGCATCGAGATCGAGGAGCGGAGCGCGGCGGAGGTGACGTCGATGAATGGTGTTTCGATCGCGCCCGATGGAATCAACGTTCGGCATCCGGCCTTCGACGTCACGCCGGCGCGCCTGATCAGCGCCATCATCACCGACCGCGGCGTGCTGCGCGCGCCGTACGACGAATCGATTCGAGAGGTGTTTCGATGACGGAGGAGCCGAGTATCGAGCCGACGCCCGCGCCGGCGATCGAGGAGCCAGCGATCGTCGAAGTCACCGCGCAACCGCCGGAACCGCGTTTGCGAAAGTCCTCGCTGGCGATTACCCGTCTCATCCAGGCGCTCTGGCTCGGCAGCGGAGTATTTCTCATGCTCTCGGCCTCGGCCGCATTCAGCGCGGCCACCAATCCCACCGACGCCGCGAATGTCGTCGGCGCGATCCTCACACGATGGCACTACATCGCCCTTCTGGCACCGCTGCTTCTCATGTTTCTGGAGTGGCGCCGCAGCCGGCCGGTGATGCTGGTCATCCTCTTCGTGGCCGTCCTCCTGGCGTCGTTCCAGGCGCTGCTGGACACCCGCATCCGGATGATCCGCGCCGAGTCGTTTACGCCGATCAGCAGCCTTCCGAGTAACGATCCGGTGCGCCGCCAGTTCGGCATGCTGCACGGCGCCTCGCAACTGTTTCTCCTCGGCCAGGTCATCGCGGCAGGGACGGCCATCGCCACGCGCGAATAGGCCGGCACGGTCGGCGGCGCTGATTGCCCAAGGCTCCGACAACAGCGGCTGAATAACGTTCTGCCGCTGCAGACTCCTATAATCCGGCGCTGTGAACCTGCTGATCGTCGATGATGAGGCCTCGCTGCGCGACTTTCTCTCGATCGTCTTTGAAGAGGAAGGCTGGCGCGTGGAGACAGCCGGCTCGCTTGCCGAGGCGCGAAGCGCGCTGGCGAAACACGAGCCCGACATCATCTTGTGCGACCTCATGCTGCCGGACGGCTCGGGCATCGACCTGGTGCGCGAGGTGAAAGCGGCGACGCCGTCGGTGGCCGTGGTGATGATCACCGCACACACGTCGACGAAGTCGGCGGTCGAGGCGCTCAAAGCCGGGGCCTTCGACTACATCGCCAAACCGTTCGACATCGACGAGCTGAAGATCATCGTTCGCAACGCCGCGGAGCGGAAGGAGCTGGAGGACGAGAACATCCACCTCCGCACCGCGCTCGAGGAACGTTTCACCTTCTCCAACATCATCGGCCGCAGCGCGCGCATGCAGGAGATCTTTTCCATCGTGCAGCGCATTGCCAAGACCACGTCGACGGTGCTGATCTCGGGCGACTCCGGCACCGGCAAGGAGCTGATCGCCCGGGCCATTCACTACAACTCCGGCCGCCGCGGGAAGTTCGTCTCGATCAACTGCGGCGCGCTGCCGGAGACGCTGCTGGAGTCGGAGCTCTTCGGACACGAGCGCGGCGCCTTCACCGGCGCGATCCGCGAGAAAAAAGGACTCTTCACCGAAGCCGACCGCGGGACGATTTTCCTCGACGAGATCGGCGAGACCTCGACGGCCATGCAGATCAAGCTGCTGCGCGTGCTGCAGGACCACGTGGTCCGCCGCGTCGGCTCGAACAGCGAGACCCAGGTCGAGGTGCGCGTCATCGCCGCCACGAATCGCGATCTGGCGGAGTCGATCCGGGCCGGCACGTTCCGGGAGGATCTCTTCTACCGCATCAACGTGATCCCGATCGCCCTTCCGCCGCTGCGGCAGCGGCGCGAGGACATCGCCCTGCTGGTGGAGCACTTCATCGCCAAATACTCCAAGTCGATGGGCGTACCGCAGAAGAGGATCTCGTCCGATGCCATGCGCCTGATCGAGAAGTACCACTGGCCCGGCAATGTGCGCGAGCTGGAGAACGTCATCGAACGGATGATCGCGCTCGAAGCGTCGGACGTGTTGACGACAAAGTCGCTCCCGGAGCACGTTCTACTCGGCGGCTCGATGCCGGACGTCACGTTCGATCTTCCGGCGGACGGGATCTCGCTGGTGGACCACCTGGAGGGAATCGGGAAGATCTTCATGCTGAAGGCGCTGGAGCGCACCGGCGGAGTCCAGACGCAGGCTGCCGAGCTGCTGCGGATGTCGTTCCGCTCCTTCCGCTACTACGCCAAGAAATATGACCTCATCTCCCGCGAGCGGCAGGACGAGGTGCTCGAGGTGGAAAATGAAACCTAGCTTTCTGTTGATGCTGGCTCTTGCCTGCGCGCAGCGGACGCCGGCGCCGAGCCCGGCCACGACGATGGCCGCGGCCGCGGCCAGTGCCCAGCGCATCGTCCTTCCCGACCATTTCGTCGTCGCGGTCGAAGTGGCCTCGGACGATGAAACCCGCTCCCAGGGCCTGATGTACCGCGATCACCTGGCGGACGACCGCGGGATGATCTTTCTCTTCACACAGGCCGGCGAGTATCCGTTCTGGATGAAGAACACGCTCATCCCGCTCGACATGATCTGGATGGACAGCCAGCACCGCATCGTCCATATCGCCCATGACGTGCAGCCCTGCAAAGCCGACCCCTGCCCGAACTATCCACCGAACGCGCAAGCCTCATCCGTCCTGGAGTTGGCAGCGGGCGTGGCGGCGAAGCATCACCTTGCCAACGGCAACGTGCTGCGGTTCGAGGGGATGGAGAACGTGGTGGTCCGGTAGGGGGCCTCCTTGGTCTCGCGGTCTCGCAGTTTCGCGGTCTCGCGGTGTTTCGGCCTCGCGCGGCGTGATGGCGTCCCAACCCAAGACCGCGCAACCGCGAGACCACGCAACCGCAGTTTCGCGGTCTCGCGGTGTTTCGGCCTCGCACGGCGTGATGGCGTCCCCACCCCGAGACCCGGCAACCGCGAGACCACGCAACCGCAGTTTCGCGGTCTCGCGGTGTTTCGGCCTCGCACGGCGTGATGGCGTCCCCACCGCGAGACCCCGCAACCGCATAACCGCGTTGCAAACGAATTCAACACTCTCCGCGTCCAATGCGTAACAACGCCAGGGGAGGCATTGAATTATTCAATCCAGGACCTACGTTCGGATCGTCATGTTCCGAAGCCGCGGTGAAAATCTGCGCTCGACGTACATTCTGCTTTTCCTGAATGTGGCGTTTTTCCTTCTCCAGTACCAGGACGCCCAGAAGTTCACCCGCCTCTTCGGATTCGACCGGAACGCCGTCGCCGCCGGACAGATCTGGCGCCTGTTCACCTACCAGTTCGCGCAGGCCGGGCACGTCGGTGCGTTTACGATCCCGCCCGTTCTGACCCTCTTCCTCAATCTCGTGCTTCTCTCGTTGATGGGCTTTGCCGTCGAGGAGCAGTGGGGGACGGGAAACTTCCTTCGCTTCTACCTGATGTCGACGCTGGCGACGGCGCTCGTGGCGGCCTGGTTCAACACGCCGCTCCTCGGCTCCTTCTTCATCAATTTCACGCTGTTGTTCGTCTATGCGGCCCTCAACCGCGATCAGACGTTCTATCTCTCAACGATCCTTCCCATCCGCGTAACGTTTCTGGCCTGGCTGGCGCTGGCGGCGCTGCTGACCGGCGTCTTCTTCGGCAGTAAGACCAATCTGGCGGCGCTGGCCGGGGCCGTGGTCGGTTTCGGCTATTACGTTTCGCAGCGTGTGCGGGTGCTGGCGATCGCCACGCGCGAAGCCGGTCCGGCGCCAAGGGTCGGATCGGAGGATGCCGCGGTCATCGCCGCGACACGCAACATCACCCGCGTGGCGGCGATGAAACGGGCTCTGGTCACAGGCTCCGAATCCGACATCAACCGCTTGATCGATCTCGCGCAGCGCGAGAAGGTGAGCGGTGTCAACATTTGCGAGCCGATCGACTTCAAGCCCGAGCACTCCGACCGCTACTGCATCCGCTGCGAAGGGTTCGCCGAGTGTACGGCTCGCCATCTCCAGCTCAACCGCCCGAAGGTTGCCCCGCAGGCGCCGGCGACGGCAACACTCGCGTAAACGGCGGCTTCGCCGCGTTGTCGGTTATCGGTATCGATCCAATCTGGAGCGATTTCGATCCGTCTGGAGCGGCATCGATCCAATCTGGAGCGGTATCGATCCAATCTGGCGCGATTTCGATCCGTCTGGAGCGGTATCGATCCAATTTGGAGCGGTATCGATCCAATCTGGACCGGTATCAATCCAATCTGGACCGGTATCAATCCAATCTGGACCGGTATCGATCCAATCTGGACCGGTATCGATCCAATTTGGAGCGATTTCGATCCGTCTGGAGCGGCATCGATCCAATTTGGAGCGATTTCGATCCGTCTGGAGCGGTATCGATCCAATCTGGCGCGATTTCGATCCGTCTGGAGCGGTATCGATCCAATTTGGAAGTTGGATATCCTAACCCTTGACGAACGCCATTCAGCGACCGATATTATGCCCATCTACTCCCCCGGCGCCATTCGGCTAACCGGGGTGCGAGGCCGCCAGCGATGGCGGCTTCTGCTTTTTTGAGAGCATTGTTTGCGAGCGATAGTGTACGTTGATGGATTCAACCTCTACTACCGAGCCCTCAAGGGGCGTGGCTGTAACTGGTTGAATTTGCAAACACTTGCTGAACTGTTGCTGCCGACATACACAATAGTAAAGGTACGCTACTTCACAGCACTGATCGCCCCGTCCGCTCACGACCGCGACCAACATCTCCGGCAGCAGGCTTATATCAGAGCTTTAGGTACGCTACCTAGCGTGGAGGTTCACTACGGCACGTTCATGACCGGTGAGAAGAACATGCCGGACGCCAACGAGTGGCGAAAGGGCAATCTCGTGAAAGTGCGCGTCATCAAGACCGAAGAAAAAGGATCTGACGTCAACATCGCGACCTACATGCTTTGCGATGGATTCCGAGACGCATACGACGTAGCAGCACTTATCTCAAACGACACCGATCTTGTTGAGCCCCTGAGGGTTATCCGCGAAGAACTAGGCAAGGGTGTAGCGCTACTTTCGCCGAGTAACCATCCGAGCCCGCAGCTTTCCAGGTACGCCACTACCACGCGACGAATTCGCCTGGGTGCCCTCCGCGCGTCCTTGTTTCCGGACGATCTGAGCGATTCGGCTGGAACGTTCTCTAAACCGATCGGCTGGTAATTCAGCCTAGCGTTGTTACAAACCGTTCTCTGCTAGGCCACTACCCGAGCGATTTCGGTCCCCGTGCGGCTCGCCCGCGTTTCGGCGCACTCAACCGACAACCGATAACCCGACAACCGACAACGCGGCGCAGCAGCCGCTATGACGGCGGCGTCTCGGGTCCGCCACCCCCGCCCCCGCCCCCGCGACGCCGGCGGAAGCGTCTCCGCCGTTTTGGACCGTCGCCCTCGGGGCGCGGTGTTCCGCCATCCTCGCGAGGAGGCTGGGGATTCGGACGCGCGGCCTGGGGCGGACGCGGAGGGCGCGGCTCGCGCGGCGGCCTTGGCTGCTGCGGCGCCGCGTTCTGGTTGGGCACACCGGGCTCTGCTGATTTGCCGCTGCGGCGACGGCGGCGACGGCGTCCCGTCCGCTCGCCTTCTGCCGCCGGTGATCCCTGTTGCTGCTGCGGAGGACGCTGCTGCTGAGGGGGACGTTGCTGCGGAGGACGCTGTGGCTGCGCACCGCCGCGCTGCGGCCGTTGCGGACGGCCATCGCGGCCTCGTTCGCGCTGCTGTTGTTGCGGCCTGGCATCGGGCCGTGGAGGACGTCCGCCACCACCCGCGCGACGATCATCTTTCTTCCCCGTCCGCTGCTCGAACTCCTGCAGCTTCCGCTGCATGTACTTGCGGATCGGTCCGTCCTGCCGGGCCCGCATCTCGTCGAAACCGCAATACGGGCAGCGTTTCCAACCTTCGGGATAGGTTTTCCTGCAGGAGTTGCAAAGGATGCTTTTGGGGAGCGGCATTGTCGGGCGGGGCGCATTGTACACTTCCGATCGTGGACCGCAGGGAGCCCAGGGACGATGCCGCGCGCCGCAAAACACTGCGGACGCTGATCGAACTGGCCGAGGGCTCCAGTCCCTCCGACTGCTGGGACGATGCCCGCGCCGAGGATCTGCTGCGATCGCAATCGACGCCGGACGAAGTGCGAGAGCTGGGGATGAGCGAAGAGATGATTGCCAGAATCTTTCGGGAGTCAAAGAGACAACCGACAACCGACAACCATTTCACCATCCGCGTCTCCGCACGCTTCGAGGCGGCCCACTTCCTTCGTGAATACCGCGGCATCTCCGAGCCGCTGCATGGGCACTCCTACAAGGTGGAAGCCGACCTCGCCGCACGCACGGGGGGCGTCGACTCCGATGCCATCGCGGTCGATTTCGTCAGCGCCCGGCGCAAACTCGAAGCACTGGCCAAACGGCTCGACTACGGCTGTATCAACAACGTTCCGCCCTTCGACGAGATCAATCCTTCCGCGGAGAACATCGCCGAATGGTTCGCCGACCAGCTCGGTGAGGCGGTCGCCGGGGAAGCTGCCGTCGTTCTGGCTGTGACCATCTGGGAAGGACCGGTGAACTCGGTAACGTTCCGTCCATGACCATGAACAAGATTCCGAACCACACGTCGCTGAAAGAGTGGGCCTCCGTCATCGACGCCCTCGGGAGCGGCGATCAGATCGTCCTGATCCGCAAAGGCGGACTGGCCGATCAGACGTTCGGCGTCGAAGCCGCCCGCTTCTACCTCTTCCCCACGAACTACCACGACGCTGGCGGCGCCGAGCCGGCGCACGTGCGGATCACGCATTGGGCCGAGGTGCTGAAGACGTGGCAGATCCGCGACAGCGAGTTGCTGCAACGCCTCGAGCCGCTCACGGTGCTCGATCGCGACACCATCAAAACACGCTACCGCTTCCGGCCCGACCAGGCCATCAACGTCATCGCCGTACGCGCCTACCGGCTGGCCAGGCCCACCGAGGTAGTCATGAAACCGGAGTACTCCGGATGCCGTAGCTGGGTCAGCATCGATGAGGAGATCGGGATCGACGGCTCGCTCCCCGCGTTAGGCGAAGAGGCAATGCAAGCGCGCATCGCCGCGATCGACGCGTTGCTCCTCCCCGTTCACGCGTAAACCTTTCTGTCATGCCCAAGCTGCGAATCGATCTTCAGGATGGCTTTCAGGACGATGACGTCGTCGTGAAGGTCGATGGCGAGGAGCGGCTCCGGCAGACAGGCGTGACGACGAAGAAGGTGCTGGGGCTGGCCGGCAGCGTGACCGTGGACGTCCCGGAAGGGCAGCGGTCGATCGAGCTGTCGGTGCCGGGCCGTGGCGTGACGAAGCAGATCGACGTCGACACGCAGAAGACAACGCATGTCGGACTCTCGCTCGCCGGCCAGGAGGTCACGGTGCTCGCGCGCGACAAGCCGTTCGGCTACGGGTAGGGAAGCACGCCCGCGGCGACACTCCTTTCTGGGGGGAGTCATGTCGAAAGAAACGTCCGCCGCCTCACCCGCGGTCAGTGGGTCATACACAGGATTTCTGAGTGGTCCGACAGGAGCCCCGCAACGGCTCGATCTTCGGGTCGACGTCGATGCGCGCATCGACCAGGGCTCGGTACTCAACCGCGTCAGCGGCGACATCTTTCGTGTCGACAAGGTCAACGTCCCCGGCCAGCCGCCGAAGCAGACCGAGATCTATCAGGAGTCGTGGATTCTCGAGCAGCCGGTGGTGAAGGCGGAGACCGGCGCGGTCTCCATCACCGGCGTGATCCGTTTCTGGAACGGCGTCCATCCGAAGACCACGGTGACGATCCGGATCCCGCTCACGCCGGCCGGCGCCGCCGCCGAAGTCACACTGCTGAAGCAATCGGCGCCAGCGATGATGTTCCTCTGCCCGCCGGCAGGAATCTTCTTCCGCTCTCTGCGGATGGAGATCGACGTCTGCGCCTCGGTGAACAAGCCGCCGATCCTGCCGACGTATGGGACGCATTCACTCAAGGAGCGTCCGCCCGGCCTCGCCGATCGGGTGCTTACGCTGGAGCGCTCGTACGGTGAGGCAGGAATCCAGGTGGTGCTCGCGGCGGACAAGAGGAGCGTCATCGACGACAGCGCCATCACCGCCTGGACCGACGCCGAACTGCACAACGCCCTGGAGCAGAACTTCTCGCAGTACAAGGGATTCTGGCCGAAATGGGAGTGCTGGGGAGTGCTGGCCAGCCAGTACGAAGACGATGGTGTGGGCGGAATCATGTTCGACTACGCCGGCGCCGACAGTGGGCCGGGAAAATCGCCCGAGCGCCAGGGGTTCGCGGTCTTCCGCAAGCACGAGTGGTTCAACGCGCTCGTCCCGAATCCGAAGACGCAGGAGCAGTTGGAAGCAGCCCGGAAGTTCCTCTGGACCTTCACGCACGAAGCAGGGCACACCTTCAACCTGATGCACTCCTGGGATAAGAACCGGGCCAACTCGCTGTCGTGGATGAACTACGACTGGAAGTACGACGCCTTGAACGGCAACGGCGAGTTCTGGAAGGGCTTCCGTTTCCGCTTCGACGACGAAGAACTGCTGCACATCCGCCATGGCAACCGCTCCTCGGTGATCATGGGCGGCGATCCGTGGTCATCAGGCGGTTTCGCCGAATCGCCCCCGGGTGCGGAAGGACAGCACATGCCTCCCGGTGCGATGGTGAGCGTCGACGGCGAGGTTCCGCTGGAGATCCTGGTCCGCTCGCAGCAATACTTCGAGTTCCTCGAGCCTGTATCGATCGAGATCCGGGCCCGCAATCTCTCGGAGATGCCGGTGGCGGTCAGCAGCACGATGCATCCTGAGTTCGGCAACGTCACGATTTACGTTCGCCGGCCGGACGGAAGGATCGTCGAGTACCTGCCGGTCTCCTGCAAGGTCGCAAAGGATGTGTTGTACACGCTCGCGCCGGCCGGTGCGCAGGATGGCGGCGACCGCCGCAGCCGCACCGTGTTCGTCGCCTACGGGCGGTACGGCTTCTACTTCGATGAGCCGGGACAGTACGTGGTCCGCGTCGTCTATCACGGGCCCGGCAATCTCCTCATCCCGTCGAATACGCATCGTTTACGCATCGGGCATCCGAAGAGCGAGTCTGCAGACCGGATGGCGCAGGACTTTTTCTCCTACGAAGCGGGTGCCGCTCTCTACCTCGGCGGCTCTCACTCTGACTTCCTCGACAAAGGGATGGACACGCTGATGTCGATGATCGGCGAGCAGCGCAATTCGCTGGCCGCGGCCAAAACCGCCGCGCGCATCGCACGCGGCGTCGGCCGTCCGTTTCATGACCTCATCTACGAACCGCCGGAAGCCTCCGCGGCCGCCGCAACCGGCGATGCCGAATCGGCTGCCCCGCACGTCACGGTACACCGCAAGACCTCGGGCGACACCGCCGAGGCGATGCGCCTGACCGGGCTGGCTCTGAAGACCTTCCGGCACCTTGCGCCGGAAAACAAGGCGCTGAACATTCCGATCGCGCGATGCGTTCGCACGCGCGCCGAAATGCTCATCGGCATGGGCGACAACAATCAGGCACACGACGAGATGCTGGCGATGGCTAGCGAGTTGAAGAAGCTCGGCGTGAACGCGGACGTCATCGAGGACATTCAGCACGACGCGGGGACGATCGAGACGAAGAAGGCGAAGACGAAGCGTCCCCGATCCAGGCGACGTTGAACCTGGGAGCGCGGGCGTCTCGTCCGCGCTCCCAGGCAGCAGGATGCCGAAAATCAAAAGCGCGGGCGAGACGCCCGCGGTCCCAGGGGTCTACTGCTGGACGATTGACACCGATCCAATCACCGGCGCGGCATCGGCCGCAGGGGTTCCCTCCGGTGCGATCGTGAGCTCCGCCGAGGTGGCCATCTTGCCCTGCGCCTTCAACCGCTTGGCCACGTCGGTGATGTCGAAGCTGAAGAACTTGTCGCTTGCCATATGCATCGCCGCGTCGAAGAAGTTGATCGAGCCGACGAAATTCGCGGTTCCGGCCGCTGCTGCTGTCGCGGGCAGCTCGAGATAGAGGTTGTAGGTGACGCCAGGCTGCGCCTTCGCTTGCAGATTGCTGACCACCAGGAAAAGCTTCTGGCCGGGTCCCAGCTTGGCGATGCGGTCGCCGAGGGGAACGGCTGCCTGCGGGCTCGGTGGGGCTTCGAGCTTCTGACCACGAACCGGTCCGGGTCCAAGGGGGATGGGAGTCGATTTCGTGACGAGCTGGCGCGGCGCGGAGGCGGCCGCGGTCGGTGCTCCGAGCGTGCAGGGAGGCACGGTCTCGAGGTTATCGTAGCGATACTTCAATTGGGCGACATCGAGCACGTCTCCGATCTTGGCGGTGACCCGCTTGCCGTTGCCGTCGGCGAAGACGAACGACTTCTGCAGAAACGGGCCGCCAGACGGATTCTTGTGACCCGCGGCATTCCAGCTCGCCCACAGCCGGTCGATCTGGCAGTGATGCAGCCAGAAGATCGGATCGCCCGCCGCCCACGGAACGTCGCCCATGTTGACCATATTGCCCGTCTTCACGTGCACCTGACCGTGCAGGTTGCCGTCGATGTCGCGGCAAAATCCCATGATCGAACCGTTGCGCTCGTAGGCGCACTGCTTGAAAGCATTGAGGTTGATCGGATCGGGATTCAGCCCCTTGCTGATCGAGTTGCCGGCATTCACTCCCGGATTCCGCTTCTCCACATAGAGTGAGCCGAACGTGGCATCGCCCTTTTTGGTGAACTCGGGCGGGATGACACCATGCCGCGGCCCGCTGACCGTGTAGTTCCAATAGGGAAGCGTGAAGGTCGGCACGCCGGAGACGTTGCGGATGGTCTGTTCGAAGTAGAGGACCACCATGCGGTGCCACGGCAGGAAGTAGTTGGGATCCTGACCGCTGTGTGACTGGCAGGTGTCCCACACCTCGTTGGCCAGCGCTTTCCAGACGTCGTTCGGCGGCGTGTTGTTCGGATAGATGCGGGCCAGCTCCTGTGCCTTCGAGCGGTCGCGGCGCACGAAGTGCGTGTACCACCAGAAGATCCAGCTATGCGGGTCGCCTTCTTTGACCTGCGCCGCGTTCATCATCTTCTTCACGGCGGCGGCGTAGACCTTCAGCATCGCCTGTCCATTCGCGCTCGTGGCGTCGTATCGGACCGACACTGTCTGCGCCCAGGCTTGCTCCTCCAACCAGACCGCAAACGGAATTGCGGCAGCACCTTTGACGAACGTGCGGCGTGAAAAGGGCATCGCGATCCTCCTCTCAGGGCTCGAGTCTCGGGACGGATGAATAGCGTGAAGTCTGAAACGTAGCTCCGCCGCGCTGTCTCGTCAAGGGGGCGGCGGTGACGCTGTTATTGTTCGACGATCTCGAGGCGGCCGATGACGGCTCTGGCCCTCGCGGCGGACTTTCCATCAGGCACGATCGTCACGGTGGTCGAATCGGGCAACTGCCCACGCTTTCGGAGGTCTTTCACCAGCTCGGTGATGTCGAAGGTGAGCTCGTTCTCGGCCGAACCGCGCACGCTGCCCACCTGAGCGTTGTAGAAGTTGACATAACCGACGTGACGGCCGCCGCGATCGGACGCTTTCCCATCGCGGGGCAGATCGAGATAGACCTGATAGACAACGCCGGGCTGTTCGTCCGCGCGCAAATCGCCGGCGACGAGGAAGAGATGCTGTCCGGCACGAAGAGCGTCGACGCGCGCGGCGAGCGTCCGTTGGCCGGAAGCACGCAGCGCGACGGTCACTTCTCCCTCGGGGAGCGCCACCGCCTTGCCGGCCGCGGCCACGATTCTGCTTTCCATCGGCTGATTCCCCGCCGCGCGGCAACCGGGAACCGCCATCAGCAGGATCACTCCCGAAACGATGGCTCTGCCGGCTGCGCGGATTCCCACAATTCGACCAACGCCGGACCGCACGCGGAGGATTCCGACGGGCGGCCGTTCCCGCATAATCGGTCCGTGGAACTGACCGTCGTCATCATCATGCTCGCCATCGGCGTCGGTGTGGCCGCTTCGGTCATCATCACCTTTGCGGCGGCGCAGCGCGAGGCGGAGATGAGCGGCGCCACGCGCGCCAGTGTCGCACCGGACCGCAATCACATCGCTGCTTCCCTCCTCGTCAATCTGCTCATGGCCGGCGGAACGCCTCCGGACGCCGCCAGGCGCGCGGTCCGGCAGGGAGCAGGAGTGGCCGCGCCCGTCACGTCGTCGATCGATATCGTCAGTTGGAGCGAGCGTTTCGCGAAGCTGGCCACGCCGGAGCAGCGCATGTGGCTCCTCGATACCGCCGTCCGGCTCGTCGCAGACCGGACCACACCGGTTCCGTTGCGCCAATACTCGGCCCTTCTCGATCTCAGTTTCGGCCTCGGTTTCCAGACTGACGCCCTGGCTAAGTTGCGTGATACCTATGGTTTCGACTACGTCGACCACGCCAAGAACGCCCGGCCGCGGAGCGCCGACCGCGGCGGAGTGACCACGCCGCTTTACTCCCGGGACCAGCGTGAAACGTCGGAGTTGCTCCGGATTATCGGCGTCGAAGGCCCGGCCACACGGGCCATCATCATCGCCGCCTACCGCAAGCTCGCCGCGCAGCATCATCCCGACAAGGTGTTCGGCCAGCCCGCCGAGGTGCAGACGGCCGCGGCGGCGCGGTTCATCGAGATCACCCGCGCCTACGAGACCCTCCTGGTCATCTACAACGACTAGGCCGGCACGGCCGGCGGCGCTGGTTGCCCAAGGCTCAGCCACAGTCTCTGCTCGATCGTTCTGCCGCGCAGGCACTTGGAGGAAGGGCTTGCCCTTCGCCGATGACCGTGTATAATGACCATTCGGGAATTCGGGTTGTTCACTGGTTGTTCACCGGCACTTCCCCTCCGTAGACCGTAGTAAATCTCGACGACAACAACTTTGAGGACGGACGTGTCCGGTCGCGGTGACGCGGACGCCGACGGTTCACCGGGTCGCAGAGAGCGTTTCAGCAATTGCCAACCGAAGTCGTAACCCCTGCATCGGCAACGACTTCGGCAGCAAACTCCGGAAACTTCGAGGCCCTTGGTAACCATTTTATTCGTCGCCGCATCTAACAACGAGAACGGCACGACTTACGCATTTTTGGGAAGTAGACGTACGGGAGACACGATGAAAACCGCTGTAGCGACTGATCACGAGCAGGGATGGGACTTCGAGAAGGCAGCCATGCCTTACGTCGACTCCCTCTACAACACTGCCTATCGCATGACGAGGAACTCCGAGGACGCGGAGGATCTCGTTCAGGAGACCTATCTCAAGGCCTACAAGTACTACGACAAGTTCGAGGAAGGCACGAACTTCAAGGCGTGGCTCTTCAAGATCATGAAGAACACGTTCATCAACAACTACCGGAAGAAGAAGCTCACGCCGCACAAGATCGACTTCTCCG